>CERC01058201.1_pt1 | contig 328697 bp, 293 predicted proteins | sample 530921 | NCBI WGS metagenome assembly CERC01 (sample SAMEA2621099, study PRJEB7988) | marine metagenome | isolation source: saline water (ENVO:00002010), including
TTGTGGGATTTCTCTTCATCCTCGTGAGCATGTCCTTTGTGGGATTTGTCTTCATCCGCGTGAGCATGCCCTTTATGGGATTCCTCATGGTCTACGTGGGGATGTCCATTACCAAGGCCATAACAAATGTTTCCAAAAAACATCACAATTAAAACAATCTTAAACTTATTCATTAATAACCTCGAGTTCACTTAACTTTTCCTTACACGCCGAATTTTCCATCAAAGATTCAACCTCTAAGTCAGTTAATTCTAAACGTACGAGCTGAAGAATTTCTTGATAATATTTTGCCTCTTCCGCACAAAGAAAGAATCCACTCACCTCACAAGAGTTCAAAATATTTTTCCATGATTTTATATCTAGAATATATTTCGAACACAGATCATCAGAGAAGTAAGCAAAATACTTCCGATGAAAGTTTCTGGAAAAGCGATTATCGTTTTGCAGTCGATGAGCTAGATTCTTAACATTTGAGAAATACTTCTTTATCGCCTCCTGTTTAACTGCATCAAGCCCAGTGTTTGCCTCATTTTCAAGATAAATTCGATCCAACTCGAGCGAATCAAGTTTATCCAATTCTTTTTGATACTTACATCCACTAGCAAAAAGTATGATAAAAAATATAGTTAAGACTTTCATTGTTGAACCCCAGACAATAGATTTTCAAGTTTAGTCTCTTTCTTGTTGTAATCGCCATTAAAAATCATTCTTTTTAACCTCTCCATTGTGGTCACGACTTCGTAATTGTAGTTAACAAGGGATATTGATGCATCGAATTCGTTCTCAACACTTTTAAGCATCTCTAGAGGATCAATATCCATTCCCAATGCAAGATGACTTCTTAGAGTTTGATAATTTTCTCCTGCCAATCTTCTCCTAGTTGTCTGATTTTCAATATTTCCAATAAACGAATTGAAGTTATTAATCAGGTTATACAAGGACTTTTTTAACACCTCCTCAGTAGAGGATTTATTTATATCCAGGATGTGAGATTCGGAATTGCTGATTCTGATTGAGCTAGCGGCACCAAAGCCTAACCCATCTTGTACGGGTATATTATTAAACACACCCTGAGAATTGGAGGATGCTCCAAGAAATGAAAATGTAACTTCCTTACGAGTATAGGCCAATGCTTGTTTAAGGTATTTGTATTGGGCCAGTTCAGGAGCTGAATCCAAAGCTCTAAAAACAAAAGTATCAAATTTTAAAGGTTCAAGCTTACCTACCTTGGGAAAATTGATGTTTTCTAGAAGAAGTTCTTGTTCTTGATCAATACCCAATAAATAAGCAAGAGCCTTTTTTTCTTCAAACACAAGATTTTGAAGAACTCGGATATCTTCCTTCACCTCCAAGGATTTGATTTTCAAAAACCTGGTAGTTCTAGGCTCAACACTGCCAAATATCTGTCTTGTTTCAGCAATTCCGACCAGTTCCTCTATCTTCATCGATTGAGCTTTTAAAGTGTTTAAAAAGTCGATATCCCTCAAGGTGTTTATGTAAAGAAGTTTGGCGGTCATAACTTCATTGGCCCACAATGCACGATACTGCTCTTGATAGGCAAAATAAAACTCCTTAGACTGACCAACCTTAAACCAATTACCAGGTACAAGAAAAGGAGCTATATCTTGAACAATGTCCAATGCTCCCTTCCAGGAAAAGGGTGTTTTAAGGACATTCCAAAGGTTTAAACGAGGTAACAGATTCCTCTTATTAAAATTTATTGTTTCTTTTGCCTGATATACCCTCTGAGCATTTTTAAGTACTGTAAAGTTAGATTGCTTAACCTCTTCTGCCACCTGTTCCAAACTAATCGAGGTTTGTGCATTTAAATTCAGACTAAGCACCATTATGGAAAGTAATATTATTATTTTTTTCATACCTATCTCCTCAATTGAAATTTGAATTTCTGATTGCTTGTACTGGATTCAAAAACACCCTGAACCTTTTCTACACGACTAACAGACCCAGAGGTAACTTGAGCGGCTAAAGATCTGGAGTCTTTTAGTCTCGCCTCATCAGAACGAACGTCTAAAGTAGAGTCCGAAATGGACAGGTGAAAAGAGTTCTTACAAGACTCGGTGATAATATTTATCACCCCCTTATTCACATCCGGTCTATAACCTTCAACTACGCAGGTGACAGCACTGTTAGGAACTCTAGGGTTTTCAAGCTTAACGAAAAGATTAAGATTCAAGTTTTGTAATTCAAAATTGATCTCGTCCAATGTTCTAACCCTACTTGGAAAGGCAATAGGAATACTGCTCACAAACCGAGCGTTAATATCAAAGGAGATATTTTGAACATCTACTTCACCAAAAAAATCTCCTTCAATAGCCTGTATAAACCTTTTTCTTTTATTAAGATCCTCTTCCATCTTCTCTGCCCACATTTTCTGGTTTTCATTTTGGGCCTGATATTGTTCACGAGCTTGTATATCTGCCTGTTCTGCAAGACGGTCATCTCCCCCTTTACTACAACTCAGTAAAAGAACACACGGTAGAATAATAATTAGATTTTTCACAAAAACTCCTAGTTAAATAATTTTTCGATAAGTTTTTTTTTGCCAGTAATAATATAGATTTCCATTAGAGCATTTAAGATGTCGTTTTCAGTTTCAAACCTGGAGTCCATATAATCGACATATTGACGATGGGACTCTATGATCATTGGAATGCTTACAACACCTCTTCTGAAAAGCTGTTCTGCTTCATTATGAAATTTTGCTATTTTAGATAGTGAAGGCATTGCTTGGTAGGTCTTTAGTGATTGATGATAAACCTTTAACTGATTATTAAGCTTCCTCTTTAAGAGAGATATATTATTTTTCGCAGTTTTTTGTTGGGCCAACAAATTCTTGGAAGCCTGAAGCTTTCCTCCATAATTAGTATTCAAAAATGGAGCATTGAAAGTTATTCCAATCCCTGCACTTACAAACTCATCTGCACCTTTTGTCTCATAGCCAACAATTGGTCCGACCATTAGGTCCGGGTAGGCTAAGGATTTCTCTTGCTTTAGCAACTTTCTAGCGACTTCAACTTTATTCTCCTCAATGGCCGCCATACCTTGTTTTTCGCTAAGTTCTAAAACACCGATATTTGGATACTTTATCGGGGTGTAGTTAAACTTTAGCTTTTTACACTCCCCCATGAATGCAACTTCTCCAGCCAATACATCTTGCTCATTTTTAAAATCGTTCAGTCTGGCCGTATAATCATTTAATGCAAGCTTTAGAGTACTCAGTGAGACCTTTTCTTCGGGGTTCAGTCTTTTACGACTTTCAAGTTTTTTAATAATGGATCGAAAGGTTTCAATAGCTTCCTGCATTGCTTTGACCAGGACTTCAAGCTGGGCACCTCGTTGGTATTTCAAGAGGTTTTCAAGCCCTTTCCGACTTCCGTACAAGTCATATTGGTTACTTTCCAACTTTGCCCGTGCCAAGGCCTGTTCCATTCTTGCACTTCTTTTCCCCCCCATTTCTATGACGTGAAGAAGCTTTAAATCATAATTGTTGGTATCAAGTCCAAAATCATCCCCTCTTGTATACTCAAATTCTAAAGCAGGGTTTGGCCTCTGCTTGGCCTTATCCACAAAAGAGTTGGTTGCATCTTTTTGAAGCTTAACTTGGTCCAAAACAGGATTTGAAGAGAATAATTTCTTTTTATACTCGCGAATATCTTTATATACGCACGAATCTTCCGCATGAGCACCTAAGAGAGTTGCCCAGATTAAAATGACAAGTTTCATTTCTTACCTTTAAGTAAAATTTAAAATAAAAGTGAAAATTTAAGAATTAATGAAGCTTAAGAAATGGGAGGTCGGTTGACTTCTGAAAGTATATTTTTAGGTGGCTTAGAATTAAACAGAATAAAAGAATTATTCAGGGGTACGAACTTAATTTCTAACGAGCTCTTAACCTGGTCTAAAGTAACAAGGTGAGAGTGCCCATGATGACAATGACAGTCTCCATGGTTATGTTCTTCGTTACTTCCGTTCGTCTCACTTAGATCTTGAGAATGATCAATTTCTACTGACTGGCACTCTGCTATGGAGACAGCAAAACTCGTCTCATCTGTATGAGTGAAATCATTCACTATAAACATTAATAAAAACAAACAGATAAAACGCATACACCCATCATATATTAATGTTGGACTTTAAACAAACAATTTGAAAATAGTTCACAACACTTTTAAATGTAAGTCATATGTCAAAGAGGTTCAGAAGTCAAACAAGACTATGTCCTGATGTTTCTACTGACACTTTTGTCTAACTTAAACCACCCAACCTAAAACATTTTACATAAAGTACAGCCTGATCTAAATATTTTGGTGATATATGCTGCAATTTTCTGAATTAAGCTCAGTTTCGACAGTAGAATGCTTAAATTGGTAAGGGGCCAACACCTTTCGTATTTTATTCTTGGCCTTTATGTATTCTTTAAAGTTTTCCATATTTCTTAGAACCAAGTGTGTTGTAAAAACATGGTCCTCTCCATCAAGGGACCATATATGTAAATGGTGAACACTCTCGACGAAGTCCAAATTTAAAAGCTCCCTTTCAATGGACTCAGCAGACATATCATCAGGTACTCCCTGCAAAAATATGGCAAGGGTTTCCTTAAGTCTTTTTATCACATTCCACAGAATGTACGCCGTGATAAAAAGAGCTAAGGCCGGATCGAGATAATGAATATCTTTAAATTTAAGAATGATCCCGACTATTAAAACTGCCGTCCACCCGAGGACATCTTCCAACAGATGCCAACTGACAACCCTCTCGTTTAGTGATTTTCCACTACTCACTTTCCAGGACGCATAACCATTAATCACAACTCCTACGATTGCAAATGCAATCATCCCCCCAGCGTCTGAGTGTTCTGGCCTAAGCATTCTTCCAACGGCTTCAGAAATAACGAATATTGACCCTGCTACTAGCACAAGACTGTTAATTAGAGCGCCTAATAATGAAAACCGAGTATACCCAAAAGAGAAGGTTTCATTGGCTCCTTGTTTTGATTTTTTTCCTAAGTACCAGGCAATTCCTAATGACAGGCTGTCCCCCAAGTCATGAAGGGCGTCGGAAATTATGGCGACACTATTAACAAAATATCCGCCGATAAATTCCAAAATGGTAAAGCCAACATTTAAAAAGAAAGCAAGCTTTAGATTCTTTTCTGTCATCTCTTGAGAGTGATTGTGTGCCAAAATAGCTCCTTGTTTCAAGAGTTTAGCAAGTGCTTCTCGGAGATGCCAAAGGCAAGGCCGCATTTTAGCTAGACTTAAATGTTGGACAAGATCATCCGTGGAAGCAATTAGGTTGCAAAGGTAAAGAGAGTCTTTACCCAAGGTCTTTAACCTCGTTCCCTGAGCCCTTTATTTATATTGTCTTCCACAACGGTCCGTAATTACAATTCGACAGTAAAGGGTAAAAAAGCAAACTTAATTGTTTAAGACAAGTCTTAGGCAACCTAGCCCACCCGACAAATAGGAAAGCTGCAATAGGCCAAACCAATTTACCGTTAATAGCTCATGACACCATTTTACGCTAACCACACTTAACACTATTTTTGACGCCCAATGCATCCCCAAGAAGTTGATTTTGTAGAAAATTTTTAATCGATCCTCCAAGACGGTAACTAAAAAATCACTTAAGAAATTAACAAACACGAAGCTCAAATTCCGATAATTCACATTACATCTTATTTAAGAATCTAAGGTAAAACCCTTACCATTTATCTTTTACACATTGACGCACTTAAAAATTATCATCCTGATAACTCTATTATTTAAAGAATAAAAATTTGCAAATTTATCCAAGATTTGGTTTACCGGTTTCAATGAATGAAAATGAAACATCTATTTTATTAGTCGAAGATGATCCGATAACTCTTCAGCTTCACAAGAGGCTGCTCTCTGCATATGGAAAGGTGTATAGTGCAAAATCTTTTGACGCAGGAAAAAAGCTTATGTCTGAAAAGGATTTTGACCTAGGTTTTTTTGATCTTAACTTAGATGGAGAGCTAAAGGGTATTGAACTACTGGCACTGGCTCAAAATCACAAAGTTTATCCAGTGGTTGTATCTGGGGAAAGCCAAGATGAAGTACTAGAGAAAGCATTTCTAGAAGGTGCAAAAGATTATCTCCTAAAGCCATTTAGTAAAGAAAAGTTAAATCATGTAATGGGAGGTTTTTTAATAATAAAAGACATGTCGAGTTTGAAGGCCTGATAAACAACAGTTTTATTACAAAGTCCAAAGAACAAACCGATGAGATTTACAAGATCAAGAATCTTGCCATCTCGTCAAAGCCAATTTTCATAAACTGAGAAACGGGTACTGGAAAAAGAGTTGTCTCTCACCTGATAAAGGATATTTGCCAAGCAAGCCCTTTCATCGAGATTAATTGCTCCCAATACTCTGAGAATCTTTTAGCCAGTGAGCTTTTTGGCCACAAAAGAGGTTCCTTTACCGGTGCAAATAGTGAAAAGAAAGGTCTTCTGGAAATCGCTGATGGCGGGATTGTATTTTTGGATGAAATTCATGCCCTTTCACTGAACTCCCAAAAAACATTATTAAAGGCTTTGGAGGAAAAAGAGTTCTATCCTGTAGGCTCCAATAGGCCAGTAAAGTCGAACTTCAGAATTATCACCGCGACTTGTGAAGACATTCAAGAAATGATCAATAAAGGAGAATTCAGAGAAGACTTGTTTGGCAGAATCAGTACTTTCCAGATCAACCTTCTTCCTTTACGAGAAAGAAAAGAGGATATTTTATTGCTTCTTGAGTATTTCATCTCTAAGCACTTAGTCCAAATCCTCCTTACAAGCGAGGCTAAGAAAATTCTTAAGGAGTACTCCTGGCCTAGAAACACGAGAGAAATTCAAGACTTGGTAGAAAACTGGATTGTCGAGGGGCACAGACTAATCACGCCCGAAGTGATCCCCTCCCACATTAAAAATAATACCTCCCTAAAAAATAAAATGAATCTGGACGCCTATTTGGATATGGTAGAGGCCCACGGCCTAGGCGACGTTCTAGTCCACTTAAAAAAAGAACTCGTATTAGGAATGATAAAGCGAAACAAAACCATGAAAAAGGCTGCTGAAAAAATGGGCGTTTCGTACCCAAGCCTTAGTAAGTTTATGAAAAACAATCGAGATAACAGAATTTCAACTAAAGGACAGGGATTATGAAATACGCATACCAGGCCCAACATGACCTTAAGAGCGATATTCACAATGTCCTAACTCTTCTGAAATTCATCCGAGAAGATGAGGAACTCCAAGACCCTATTCTCATGACCATGCTCGAAAAATGTCTTGAGAGAGAAGGCCGGATAAATCAAAATCTCGAAACACTGAAAGAAACAATAAAGGATAATGAATGAAACACTACGAAGAAGTTATTAAAAAGCTTGATTTAGTTCCTCTTCCAGAGGAAGGAGGATTCTTTAGAGAAACTTATCGCTCTAACAGAGTGGTCTCCAGTGAGGAGCTTGGCGAGAAATGTGAATCCACTGTCATATATTACTTGATAACAGACGATAGCTTTTCGGCTCTTCACTTGGTGGATATGGATGAGGTTTTCCACTTCTACGCCGGCTCTCCGGTAGAGATGTTTCAAATCAACGAAAAGGGAGAAGGCTCTAAAATTACTATTGGCAATGACATCTTTAACGATGAAATACCGCAGGTCATAGTTCCACATGGCGTTTGGCAAGGAACCAAACTCAAAGATCCTAAAGAAGGAGATTGGGCCTTACTAGGCTGCACCGTCGCCCCAGGTTTTGAAATTGAAAATTTTCACATCAAAAACAGAAAAGAGCTGTGTATAGAGTTTCCTCATTTAGCAGAAGATATCGCAAGGTATACTAATTAGAAAATGAGAAGTTATTTAAAGATCTACCTATTGTTCTTGATCCCCTCCTGCTTGGCCTTAAGCTTTGGCTTTTACTATAGCTACGAACAGGAAGTGGGAAAAACGGTAGGCAGCTTTAAGGAGAAGTACGATCGCCTCACCAAAGTATACGCAGATCAGATAATCGAGATCGAGAAATCCTACGAGCAGCTAATGCGAAACTCTCTTTTGGGAATCCAGCAAGAGATAAAATCTAAGGACATCTCAAAACAGGGACTACAGAGGGTTGCCAACAAATATAGGGTTTCCCACTTGTTTCTCATAAACAGTAAAGGCGACTTCATCAAATCCACCAATGAGGACCCGACGAAGATCCCAAACCTTTTCACGTTCTCCCAGGATTACAAGGAACTTAAGAGCGAAAAAGGAGCTTATCTTACCACGCCGATCATTATTCCCTTTCCAGAGAAGACACCACATAAGTTTCTAACCATATGGACAGGAAAGTTCTTCATTGAGGTTGGCGTTCAAATAAATGACATTGCACAAAATCTTTCAAGCATCCTTCAAAGAGACGAGAATATTTTAAGAGCGGAGCTTCTGATTGGAAAAACGCCATTTTCGGTGAAGGTAAAGGATGAAAAAGCAAAAGACCCTTTAAGTTTCATAAAGAAAATCGAATTAAAGAACCCTTTATTTACCCAATCTCTGGGGGAAGCTTCTCATCGTCACTCTTTGCAATTTAAAGTCTCTAGAAGGGAATTAAATAAGGCCATTAGCGGTATTCAACACAGGTACATCACAAACTTCTTGCTCACACTGGGTTTAATTGTTCTGCTCCTGTATTTGGCCACGAGAATTCTTCGTCGAACTATCAAAAGAATCACTTCCAATATTTTTGAAATGGCTAACGAAGAGGATTACAACAACAACCTCCGGGCGTTAACAAAGAACCAGGACTTTGAAAAACTCATTCAGGCCATCAATAAACTTCTTAAAGGATATAGACAGTCCTCGGAAGAAAACATCAAGTCAGAAAGAAATCAGGCATACCAAAGCATGGCCCGACAAGTTGCCCACGACATTAGGTCTCCTTTGGAAGCTCTAAAGTCGTCAAAAGAGGAATTATCCTCCCTTCACGAGCAGGATCGCTTGAAGTTAACGGCCGCTATAAACCGCATTGAGGAAATTGCATATAACCTTCTCCAATATCGTGGGAAAGATCAGAAGCCGAAATACAAAGAACCCGTTAATATTTATACAACAGTCGAAAGCATTGCCATCGAAAAGAGGATGCAATACCGAGCTAGTTCGGACCTTCATATTAAGAACCTGTTGGGTTCACATATATTGGATGCCTTTGTAAGCATTTCCCAAGAAACATTTAAGCGCATCCTATCTAATTTGATCACAAACAGCGCCGAAGCTCTTAAGCTGAATGGAAAAATCCAAATATCAGCCCATAAAGCCAGTAATAATATTGAGATTTTGATCAAGGACAACGGGCCAGGAATATCCGAGACCATTAGAAGCGAAATAACTAAAGAAGGTTTTACCACCAAAGAAGGGGGAAGCGGTTTGGGCTTGGCCCATGCTAAAATGGAAGTTGAAAAATTAGGTGGAAAATTAAAAATTCACTCCAGTCCAGGAGGAACAACTGTTACATTAGTCCTTCCGCTTTCTGAACCCCCATCCCACTTCTTGACAAGCCTAAATTTGGGACGAGTAAATAAGGTGATAGTTTTGGACGACGATTCTACAATTCACCTTATCTGGAAAGAGCGATTGAAAGACGCCTCTTTAGAACTTGAACACTTTTACAACGGGAAAGACCTGCTTGAGGCCTATCAAGAAATCCCGAAAGATGCTCTACTGTTAAGCGACTACGAGCTTTTAGGAGAAGATCTTAACGGACTGGACTGCATAAATCAGCTTGCTTCCCCTTCTCGATCAATACTGGTCACAGCAAGAGCTGAAGAGTCTGAAATCATTTCTGCAGCGAAAGAGGTCGGCATCAAACTTCTATCTAAGGCATTAGCCCAAATCATTTCTATTGAGAAACAAGAGGCACAGAAAAAAGACATAGTACTAATTGACGATGACGAATTAGTTCACATGAATTGGAAAAGAACCTTAGCCAGGAAAGGTATTAAGGCTCATACATTCTTTTCTGTAGATGATTTTCTAAGAGAGTCCCCCTCCTACTCTTTTGAAACTCCTATCTATATTGATTCAAATCTTGGAGAAGGATTAAAAGGTGAGTTTTTAAGTGAAAGTATAGCAGATAAGGGCTTTATAGATCTTCATATTCAAACAGGCTGTGACTCTTCCATCTTCACAAAACCTGAATGGATTAAATCCATCAAAGGAAAATCTCCTTTACATTTATAAACGTTTTGTATTTTCCCTAATTACTCGCAGCTATGTAGGTATGATTTGACCTCTCTAACAAAGTTGTAAGCATCTAAACGGGTCCATGACTGATGTCTTCCAAAAAGGTATTTAAGCTCATTCACTTCCCCCCATTCTTTACAAGTATCTTCCATTAGTAGAGCCAAGCTCAAATACTCTAAACAATTTAAGGTCATTTCTTTGTATTTTTCTTCCTTAAAAATGTGATCGGGTACATTCCAGGATAAGCACTCAATTAAAAATGAGGGTGCACTAGTTTTTAACATTCCCTTGTTCGCCATTTCTTTTTTTAGATTTTTCAATATCTTTATGAATGGTTTGTGTCTTTGCCCTGTATTTGAATTTTTTTTAACATGATTATCATAGTTTTGTTGTGGCCAATTATAGATCATCCCGCTCTTTGACGCCAACGCAACGCCTTCACAGAAACTTGTTCTAGAAGAATATCTCTTGTGGGTGGCAAGAGCGACTACATCTCCGTCGACCCTACAAGTATTTGAATGAACCTTTATAGCTTTACTCCCAACTGTCACGTTTTGCCGATCAAAGTAACTTACCATGGCACTGGCGAGATCCAGCTTAAAATCACTTAAAGTGTATGTCGCATCCACTAGCCCGAAGTCATCATCACTAAGACCCTCAGAATATGAATTGTAATATAATGAATTCAATCTTACGCCTACATCTACATCGCTATCGCTTGGAATATTTATCCGGTTAGCATAAGAGCCTTTAATAAATATGGTGATGTCTCTATTTTTTAAAGCATCTGATGACTTAATGGCATCCCTCACCATTCTTTCAGTGCGACTTATTTTATCTTGCTCGGTTGTAGACGGTGGCTTCGCCCATTTTCTAAGCTTCGCCTCAATACCAGCATGAGCTTTTTCCAGTAGCTCATCTAAAATAATATTAGAATCGTCATCAAATAAACCCAAGTTACCTCCTTCTTTATTTAATAGTGCTCACTCAAATACTTCAATTCGTCCTTTTTTAAAAAAATCAAAGTGCATTTCACCCTTTGTATTCCTATCAGTCCAATACTTCCCTATTAATTTACTACTTCCTCCTTCAACAATATCAAGAGAGCAAGCTCCATCGTGGGCAGAGCTGCGATCGTGGACTGAGACTCTGGGCTTATTTGTATAAACATAATTCAAAGTTTTGATTTGATTTTCTGAATCAACATTAATGGCAGAACTACTACTCCAACTTTTGGACTCTCTTGTCATCTGCACACAACTTAACTTTAATAGGCTTTGCTTAATAACGATGTATGCGTCGATTGGATCTGGAACTTCTCCAGTATCAGGGTTTCGCCAATTAGTTTGCAAGCTCCCCTTCCAAGTTCCGTTGAGATCGGGCACAACAACTAACCAACCTTTAAAAATAGGAAAGCGCCACCCCCACTTAACAAAAAAAATGAATAGAGGAGAAAGCCAGCCTACAACACTTGGTACTTCTTTAATCGCTTCCCAGCTACTTGGAACATCTATTCCTTTTAAAAAAAGAATAACAACCCAAACTAGAATTGAAGTCCCAACAATTAATCCTGTTGCCCACTTGAAATTTAGGCTTTGATTCACCATAGTTCCTTTACCCTTAAGCCCACAGATTAAGGCAATTTACTTTCTCTAATGATTGAGGGTGTGCACTTTCTAGCTTAAAACTCAACCCTTCAACGCCCAGGAGTATACCATAAAGAATAAGAAGACTCTGCCTTAAGTTTCTTTAACCCCCTTTCTAATACTAGAAAAAGAAGTGAACCTTTTATATGCTTCTGCAAAACATATTCAAGAAAACTAAACAAATCCTTCAAGCATAGCATGAACAGCCTTAAGCTTTTTCTTTTCAAGGCTTTTGATCATCTCGCAGCACCGTTGCTCAAGGTCAAAAATGGTGGTTTTTCCATTCAAAAAATCAGTCCAGTCCTCGTCTGAATAGTTTAAGGCTTCAAGAAATCTTTGAAGGTACTCTTCCGAAATTTTCTCAATCCTCCCATTCTCATAATGATTAACCTTCGCCTCTTTAACACCCATCATCTTTGCCAATTTGCGAATGCTGACACCTCTGGCATTGCGCATGTTCTTCAAAGCGTAATTGGCAGGCCCCATGATTTTGTAACGACTTCTTTTCATAATTCGACTCTCCTTTAAGTTTTTAAATTAAGAGCCCTTTTTCAATCCAAAGACCACGCAAGCGTATCCAATAATTTCAATTGGTACGCTAACATGTGGTCCAAAATGACTAAAAGCAAAATTGTTGTAGCCACAAGCCACAAGGTTGTAGCCAAAGTGTAGCCAAATAATAGCCATCTCAGGAAATTTCGGGAAATCTCCAGAAATGTCAGATGAGGGGCTAAACGCTCAAACCCTTTGTGAATCGCTGAATGCAAAGAATTGATATTAGTGAATAAAAAAAGCGTCTTTGGTTATTTAGGCCAAAGACGCTTTAAAAGTATGGAGGAGACAGCCGGATTTGAACCGGCGGCTGTACGGTTTTGCAAACCGTTCCCTTGGACCACTCGGGCATGTCTCCATTTCTGAAAAGTTTTAAGTATATTCAGCTATTTAATTGTAATTGTCAATTACTCAGTTTCTCTTTCCAAGCTTTGAATCCACACTAAACACTCCCGCTCCTGTGAATGCTAAAAGAATAGAGCTGAATAAAAACATAAATGCGAGCTCTTTCACATTCCAAGGATCACTTGAATGAAAGATTAATCCCGCCACGGCCATATTGATTGCAAGCACAATTGCGGCAGGTCTTGTTAAAAGGCCAACTGCGATTAAGATTCCTCCCCCAAGCTCGGCAAGTCCCGCTAGCCAAGCAAAGAGACTAGGTGCAGGAAAGCCCATTCCGGAAACCATTCCCACAAACTGATCAGCGGGTGGAACTTTACCCATGCCGTGCATGAAGGCAATGTTGAGACCAATAAATAATCTGAAAATTAAAAGACCAGTGTCTGTCGCCTTTGAATTAACCGGCGCGCTGAAAAGAAAACTCATATTAACTCCTTTTTAGACAATCATATCCAATAAGGCGTTTTGAGTAACAGGCCACAGCTTAGATATGGCCTGTATATGAAGAGATTACTTTTTGCTGATCAGTCTATCCACGCTAAACGCTCCAGGTCCAGCAGTGAACAAAAGAACGCAGCAAGATAGATATAGAAGCGCTAGCTCTTTCTTAGCGAATGGATCAGCTCCATGAACCAAGAATGCGGCAATTACCATTGTTCCGCCCAAGGCCAATGCTGAAAATCTCGTGGCAAGTCCAATCGCAATCAGTAGTCCCCCGCCAAATTCAGCGATGGCGGCAAGCCATGCCATAAGTTCAGGCGCTGGAAGTCCAAGGGATCCGACAAATCCCATAAAAGCAGGCTTTGGCGGTATCTTTCCAAGTCCGTGAGCGAAGGCCATAGTGAACCCAACGTATAATCTAAATAACAACAATCCCAAATTGTGCATGTTCGAGTAGCTCTCAGCTCCCATCAAAAACTTTTTCATATATCCTCCAAGTTATTGTTTTATTGTTACAAGTATAAAATAAAAAGGGAAGCCTCTAAGGCCTCCCTCGATATATATAAAGAAATTTATTTTAAAGACTAGAGCGAGATTTAAGCTTCTCTGATTACATACTTCTCTTTTCCGGCGTCCACCATCTCTTTAAGCTCTTTGCCAACTTTAAAGAATGGAACCTTCTTAGGATCAACCTTCACAACTTTGCCAGTCTTTGGGTTTCTTCCTTCGTATGCTTTGTAGTTTCTATTTGCGAAAGATCCAAAGCCTCTAATCTCAATTCTCTCGTCGTCGTAAAGAGCTTGAATCATAGTATCAAAAGCGATGTTCACAATTTTCTCAGCTTGCTTTGGATTAAGGTTTGCCTGTTTTTCAATTACGGCAATCAAATCAGCTTTAGTCATAATCTCTCTCCTTGCTCGTGCAATATGTAATATTTGATACTTATATCGGTCACTAAACTGAAAAACATTAGTTTAGTAATCAATAAATGCACAATTACTTGGCAACTTTGAGGGAAGCATATTCATAAAATACACCTAACCTACTGTTATTACGATTATACGGCCTATTCATGATTTTATTAAGCTAAAATATTAAATAACTGACGCTGGTAGTCGATAAGATACTAAGAATATTATGAAAAAACTTGTATACGTCCTATTCATCTGTGTTTTTGCGGCCTCCTGTTTGGAGGACGAGTCAAGAATGCGCCCCACAATAAATCCTTATCAGGATTTAATTACCGGTGGTGACGATGACGCAGACGACAAATCTGATGAATTTGAGCTGCCTACAAGGCCTGATGGTGCAGTGTATCTTCAATCTGGGTTTTGTGGATGTAGCGAGGGCGAAGCAATAACCTTGGGAGCAAACTGCGTAAGCTTTTGCGAAGGAAAAAATCATCCAGAAGAATTCCTATATGTAGATGTAAAGGTTGGAGAAGAAATAGAAACCTCATCTCTAGTTGATCTCGCAGGATGGTGTACAAAACCCCTATCTTACACAGACCCTGAAACAGGTGCAATTGAACAAATTCAAGTTGACGCTTCCTGCCAGGCACAGTTTAAAGACGAAAACGGTTCGACGGGCGGAGTAACAGTTGACACGATCTCTTCTGGAGACACATCTGTAAAAATCAATATCGCACTACTTGATCCAGATAAAACTTACAGGCTTAAAATTGCCGAAACTCAAAGTGGAGCAAGCTCAAACACAATTCAAGTGAGAAAAGTATCAGCTAGGGTTACTGACCCAGTTGGTGGACCTCTAGCTCTTATGCCGGTTAATCAATATACATGCTTAAATAGAACTGTCTCTTCGGAAGAAGGCACAGGACAAGCATTCTTTGATTCTGCTCAAAGAAGTCACTACTACTTCATTAATGAAGATAGGCCAGATCCTTTGCCAGACACTTACTCAAACATCTTCTGCCACGACTTTTTAATCTATGGCACCACTCCTATAAATGACCCTCTTATTGAAGAGACTCCTGGACAGTTCACTGTATGGAGCAAGTGGGACCCAAGGTTTTTTGACCTAAGTGGCGCTGAAGATGGAACCACAACTGAGATACATAAAATTCTTCAACAAAAGATCGAGGATCAAGGCTACTCCGTGGACACACCTCCAAGTGTTTTCTTTCCACTTGAGTATTACAATGGGCCTCCAATAACTAACAATGATGGAGAAACAACTGAGCCTCAGCAAAAGCACCTTGGCTACTATATGCTTCCATATGTGGATGACAGCACATTTAAGGCATACTGCCCTACCGCTGAACACTACAATTCTGAAAACCCGCTGTTCTCAGCAATGAAGGAAGTTGTGGGCGTTGACACTGAAGGACTTTACATAGCCAAGCAGGTTAATGTTTGTGACTACATACTTATTACTGAATCAGTTCTTAAAAAGATTTGGTTCTACAAAGAGAATGGCCAACACTTTGAGCCTACGGACAACACCGTTGCAGGCAAGAAAGTTCAGTTTTACTGGCCGGCAGATCCAGACTCACCTTTTATTAAAAAGTCTCACCAGAGGACATACACAATCAAAAAACCTGATGAGTTGTCTTGTGGGTCAACCAATGTCTCAGACAATGCAAACGAAGCAAACCAAAGCTTCCCGCCACACGACAAACGTATTGGTTGCGTTCCAAAAATGTAAATTTATAAGTGATAATACTTTAAGACTATGTCCAGCGTAGGTGTGAGCTCATCTTTAAAAATCACATAAAAGGAAATGATATTTGCGGAAAATGCCGCAATCCCAATACACATCTTTACAAGGATTCTTCTAAAGATGTTTCCTTTGCTGTTGAAAAGATTGAGAAAGAAAACAGAGACAAACACCCCTATTAGAATCATCCCGTACTTTTTAACTTTTTCAGGCTTATTTACCAAGCTTAAAAGAGATGGCAGCGCCCTTCTATCTCTCAAGATATCAATAAACATATCCAAAAATTTTGGCTTTTCTTTTAAGAAGTCTCCGAAAGGCTGCCCCTCAAGTCTTGAAAGCACAAGACTTTGAAGCTCACTCTTACTCATATTGGAAAAGGGATTTTGCTTTAGAAAGCGGCCAATAAACTTCTTGGACGCATTATTCATGATCTTTGAAATGAAGGAGTCTTCAATTTTCACAGGGGCCACAGGTTCGATAATTTCAGGCCGTTCCTCTTCGTAATTGTCCTCTTCAATAACCCTATCTACCTCAGTGGTTTCCTGAGGCGCAGGTTTCTTCGAATATTCACGAAGAATTCTCTCTCTATAGGCCTCATCATCCTCCTGCGAATAAGCAGGAGGAGTAAAAATAAGACCTAAAAAGAGAGTAAGTAAAAGATTAAGCTTCATCACCCTTCTTTCCAGCGATTTTGTCGAAGAACAATACGGTTGGAGCGGCAACAAAGATTGAAGAATAAGTACCAACTAATACGCCGATACAAATCGCGAAGAAAAAGTCTTGAATAATACCGCCACCCATAAAATACATTACTCCGGCCACAATCAAAGTTGTAATTGAAGTAAGAATTGTTCTGGATAGAGTCTCATTTAATGCGCCGTTGATTTGCTCTTTAAGACTTCTTGAAGTGTATTTTTCCTCATGCTCACGAACACGGTCATAAACAACAACCGTATCGTTAACAGAGTAACCAATAACGGCAAGAAGGGCACCAACGATTTGAAGGCTGAATTCTTTGTCCATTAAAGAGAAAATACCGATAATGATAATTACATCGTGAAGAAGTGCCACAATCGCACCTGGCGAGTATTTGTAGTCAAATCTCAAGGCAATGTAGATCATGATCATCAAAAGTGCCCATGCCATAGCTTGGAATCCAGAAATTCTCAACTGCTCACCCGCCTTAGGCCCTACGATGTCTGTCTTTAGTATTTCAGAGCCCTTGTCGCTGAAATCTGCCTGAAGCATCTTTGTAATCTGATCAGTAACTTGGTTTAAGTTTGACTCGCTTGCAGCGACTTTAACAAGAAATTGACTCTCATCCTCATCCCCTATTCTTTGAACAGAAGAAGACTTAAAGTTATTGGAGTCCAAAGAGTCTCTCAACTCTTCTAGTTGCGTGTCTTTTTCAAACGCCACCTGGATCTCAGCTCCCCCTCTAAAGTCTACACCGTAGTTTAGACCCTTAGAGAAGAATAAAGATAGTGAACCTATAACCAGCACCGCGGACAAGACCACGGACACAGGAAATTTGGAAACAAAACTAATATTAAATTTGCTCATATTTTAAATCCTTTTTAAATGCTTACTTTCTTGCCACCAGTTCTGGCCATGTAAAACTCAAAGTACAATCTACTTACAAAGTAAGAAGTGTACACTGTACAGGCGATACCAATTAGTAGAGTCACCGCGAATCCTCTAATTGGGCCAGTTCCAAAGTTTAATAGCATTAAACCTGCAACAGCAGTGGTTAAGTTGGCATCTAGAATTGTCCAGAAAGCTCTTGAGAAACCAGTTGCAACGGCCTCTCTTGCAGGAGTTCCAATTCTTAGCTCCTCTTTGATTCTTTCAAAGATAATGATATTGCCGTCAATCGCCATACCTACCGTCAATACGATACCTGCGATACCTGGAAGAGTAAGAGTTGCCTCAAGTCCCACCAAGCAAGCAAGAACAAAGATCACGTTAAGCGCAAGCGCCTTGATCGCAAGAACGCCAGAAACTTTGTAGTAGATAACAATGAACAATAGAACAATGAAAGCTCCAATCAAACCAGCAGTCTCAGCTTTTTCAATTGAGTCAGCACCCAGTGATGGACCAACAATTCTTTGCTCTTGAAATTCTAGCTCAACTGGAAGTGCACCTGCTCTTAGAACCAAAGACAAGTCTCTAGCCTCTTTTAGAAGATCGTTATAGTTTCCTTGACCTAAAGTAATCTGAGCGTTTCCACCACCAATTCTTGATTGGATAACTGGATCTGAATAAACGTTGTTATCTAAAATAATTGCCAGTCTCTTTCCGATATTGTCGCCAGTCACCTGCTCAAAAAGCTTGGCGCCCTGACTCTTAAAAGTAATGCCAACGTATGGCAGATTGTCTTGTGGATCGATTCTAACAACTGCATCCTGAATCTCTTCCCCTGTAACACTTGGAGTAGACTCAACAACGTATGGAATCAATTGCTCAACTTCATTGCTAACGGGATTTAGAATCTTCTTGAACACAAGCTCAAAGCCATTTGGAATTTCTTCTTTGAATTTTTGGTTCATTTGAAGAGCGTACTCTGAAAACCTCTGTCCTCTTTTATATACAAGGCCATCTTTTTCAGATGTTTCCATCCAGCTCTGAAGAGTGTCCGGATTTACTTCTTCATTAACAATTCTAAAAGAAAGTTTCGCAGTCTTTCCAATTAGGTCTTTCGCTCTTTCGATGTCTTTAACACCTGGAAGCTGAACAACAATTCTGTCCTCACCTAAAGAAACAATCTCTGGCTCGGTAACACCAAATTCGTCAATTCTGTTTCTAATAACTTCAATTGATTTTTTAACAGCATTGTCTTCAATATCTTCCTTAAACTCTCTTCCAAGGGCATAAGTAAGAGTGGCACCTTCGTTGCCCACAAGTCTTAATGGAAAAGAGTAGAACTCTTCAATTTTATCTTGTGCTGCATCCATTTGAGCAGCACTTGAAAGAGTTAATGTGTGCTTTGGATCTTCAGGATCAGAGATATTTAACTCTCCAATCTGAGAGCCAATCCCCTCATCTTTCAAAGTGTTTTCCACTTTCTTGATGTAGTTTTTAACTTCGTCTCTATAGACCTTATTAAAGTCAATTCCCAAAACCATATAAAGGCCACCTTGAAGGTCAAGACCTAGATTGATTTTTGACTTAACGGGAAAATCGGACTTCTCCGGATCAAATCCAAAGAATGTCGGGATTACTGCCATTATCGCAACAATAGACAAGAACAGTAATAAACTAAAACGATACCACCAACTGCGATTCATTAAATTCACCTTTTATATTTAGTTAGTAATTGTTCTGAAAACACACAATAAAAGTCCGCGCTTTAATTAAAAAGCGAGAACGTTTTGCCTAAACTTAAGCACTTATAAAATGTTAAACAATTTTAGTCATTTGAGCAAACAACTAAATGATAGAGCAAGTTTTATTTTTCCTTGCTCTCAGTGGATTCTTTTGAGCTTGGGGCAGGTGTTTCTTCCTTCCCGCCCTTTGCTGGGTTGACCATATCAGTGATCTGGTCTTTCGTTTCGTTAACAGGATTTGTTACATGCTCCTGAAGACCACGTGCAGCATTTTGAAATTCACGCATTCCCTTACCTAGTCCCTTCGCAAGCTCTGGCAGTTTCTTAGGGCCTATAAAGATTAATGCAATGAATAAAATTATGACGATTTCGCCAACACCAAGTCCAAACACGTTTACTACCTCTTACTTCTTGGCCTCTGGAGATTCGTTAAGAATCTTTGTGGAGCCGCCAATTTGGTTTCTTAAAAATTTAACTTTTTGACCACCCTCGATTTCAAGAGTCACAACTTTGTCTGTAAGGCCGTAAATAGTTCCGATCATTCCAGACTTAGTAAAGACTTCCTCGCCTTTTTGCATTTGGCTGATGAATCTTTGCTCTTCTTCCATCTTCTTCTTCTGAGGACGAATCATTAGAAAGTATAATACCAGAAATACCAAAATGATGGGTACAAAAGACATAATTGGGTTTTGTTGAGGCGCTCCAGCTTGAGCGTGCGCGCTTGCAATAAATAGATCTAGCATAGGATTTCCTTTTTATTTTCAGTTATTTCCAGCGTTCTGAAGTGTACTTTTTATAGAATTCTTTATAATAATCGTCAAATTTGTCTTCTAAAATTGCGGCCCTGGCCTCTTTGACCATCTTTAAATAAAAGTGAAGGTTGTGAAAGCTAATCATCTGCCCGCCAAGATATTCACCTACCGTAAACAGGTGGCGTACATAAGACCTTGAGTAGTTTGAGCAAACTTTACAGTCGCATTCAGGATCTGGTGGCAGCTCGTCAAATTGGAACTTTTGTTTTTTGATATTCACAGGCCCATGACCTGTAAGAAACTGTCCGTTTCTTGCGTTTCTAGTAGGAAGAACACAGTCAAACATATCGATCCCAGCGCGAATGCCGTTTAAAATATCAAGGGGTTTCCCCACCCCCATTAGATATCTTGGTTTGTGCTCGGGCATTTTTGGAGTGAAGCTATTTAAGAAATCCACCATCTCGTCATTTTTCTCGCCAACACTTAAGCCACCAAGTGCCAGGCCTGGAAGATCAAGCTCTTCAAGACGCTCCATGCATTCCTGTCTAAGATCCTCGTGAAGTCCACCTTGAACGATCCCAAAAAGGTTTTGATGCTCCTGAAGTGGATAGTCTGCGCAACGCTTGGCCCACCTTAAGGTAAGTTCCATACTTTCTCTAAGTCTTTCTTTGGAGGCCGGAAGCGCTGGACACTCATCAAAGATCATAACGATGTCACTGCCAAGAGCTTTTTGAATCTCCATAGATTTTTCAGGAGAGAGCATGTGGTAAGAACCATCCAAGTGAGATTGAAACCTCACCCCTTCTTCAGTGACCTTGTTTAAATCTCCCAATGAGAAAACTTGGTATCCACCAGAGTCAGTAAGTATTGGGCGATCCCAGTTCATAAACTTGTGGAGTCCACCCATTTTTTCAACAAGCTCATGCCCTGGACGCAAAAACAGGTGGTAGGTGTTTCCAAGAATAATTTCAGCGCCCACTTCTTTAAGCTCATGATGCCAGATGGCCTTAACGGCACCTCTAGTTCCAACAGGCATAAAGATTGGAGTTTGAATGTCTCCATGGGCGGTTGAGACAACGCCAGCTCTGGCATTGCCACTTGTTCCTTCTAATTTATAAATGCTCATTCATTCCTCATAATCATCATGGAGTCGCCGTAAGAGAAGAACCTGTATTTTTCTTCAACGGCGGTTTTGTAAAGGGAGAGAGTCTTCTCTCGTCCAACAATGCTTGAAACTAGCATTAAAAGGGTGGACTTTGGCAGGTGAAAATTAGTGATCAATCCTTGGATGGATTTGACCTCTTTGCCAGGATATAAAAAGATATCGGTGCTCTTTTCTTCAGGAAGAGCGAATTTTCCGTCTTTATAACAACTCTCCAACACTCTTAAAGTAGTGGTCCCAACAGCAAAAATGTTTTTAGCATTGTTAAGTTTTTCTAGATCTTCTTCAGAGATATCAAAGTGCTCACTGTGCATTTTGTGGTCTGTAATTTCATCTGCACTTACTGGCTTGAAAGTTCCAGCCCCAACATGAAGAGTAACTTTGGCGATATCAATGCCCTTCTCTTTAAGTGAGTCAAAGACTTGATTAGTAAAGTGAAGGCCAGCGGTAGGTGCGGCCACAGAGCCTGCGTGTTTTGCGTACACAGTCTGATAGTCGTTTACATCATTCTCATCCGCGACTCCCTCTCTTATATAAGGAGGTATTGGTATCTGAGCTTTATCTTCCAAGTAGTCTAAAAGATCGTCGCCTTCCAAATTAGTCTGCACATAGAAAGAGCCGTCTTCCAAGACTTTCTCAATTTTTAGTTTTAACTCTCCAAAAAGAAAAACGTCGCCGAGTTTTTTCTTTCCACTCGTTTTTAGCATGACGGGATAAAGTCCACCTTCATGCAAAAGAGAAAGAAATAAAACTTCGGCCTTTCCACCTGTGGGCTTTTTTCCCATAAGTCTACATGGAAACACTTTTGACTGGTTTAAAACCAGAAGTGTGTCCTTTGGCAGGAAGTCTGCGATGTGATGAAACTTTGAGTGCTCAACGCTGTCGCTTTTGTGTTTATAGACCATGAGCTTTGAGTGGTCCCGCTCCGGCGCTGGACGCTGGGCGATCAACTCTTCTGGAAGTTCATAGTCGTAACTTTCGGTTAAAAGGTCCTCTCTTTTCATATGCCAAGACTTATCATAGAATTAACGCCATGAGAATTTTAATGACCACTCTTTTACTGTCCTATGGAGTTTTTGCATCCATCGACTACTCCCGCTTAGATCAAGAAATGGAATATTTGCGAAAAAACGCCTTTAAAGGCAAAGAAGAGCTCTCCCAAAAAGAATTTCAAAGGGAAAGGGCCGGTCTAAAAAGGTCTCTGGAAGAGGATATAGTTGACTTGGATCAATTATATTTTTCGGATTCAATTTCCACCAAGTCCGCCGCGCCTAAAAAAGACAACTAGGCGAAAGAAAAACTCTTAAACAATTTCACTCTGGCAACAACCATATCCATAAACTCCCTAACCGCTTTAAGCTTTGGATAGGAATCAACCATGGAAAGCAGAAGGTTGAACAGGTACTCAAAAAAGTCAATTGCGGGCTGAAGATTAAGCTTTTTGATTATCAAATCAACAAGTCCGTGAGCTTGTTCCACATCTTTGCCTTTCACAACGTATAATGGATTTTTGTTTTTCATATTTTACTCGCTTAAAGTTGTTCTTCTATTTCGGTCGCCATCTTTAAAAATTGAGTCTGTAATTCTTTATAGTCTTTGGCCTGAAAGTCAAAAACTGACTTTCCACAAGACATAGACTTTGCAAAATTGGCCTTATTCGCAAATGGCTGGAAGACATGAGCATCTGGAAAGGTGTTTTGTATGTTTTTAAAATCTTCGTTGGCCTGCTTTCTTCTTGTTTCAAAAAGATTTGGGATATAGCCAAGATTTTTCGGAGTCTGAACAATTCCCATATCTTCAATATCCAGAAGCACTTCCTGAATGTTTTTTAATCCTTGCTCGCTAAAAGAGTCCGGGATAAATGGAAACAAAACGCCATCAACGGCACAGAGAATATTCACCACAAGCAGTCCAAGCGTCGGTGGCCCATCGATCACAATATAGTCGTAATACTCTCTGAGTCTGTTTTTATCGATGAACTTTTTAAGAACGAGTTGTCTTGGAGAATTAATCCCAGCAACAGTCAGCTCAAAACCAGAAAGCTCTTGCCCGGAGGGAATAAGATCCACACCAGTGTCGGTTTTAATAATTGCTTCGGATAGTAAGATACCGGTGTGCAAGCTTTTGAGCTCTCGAATGCTATTGATCATTAAATGAAAAATATTGTGGGTATGGGTTTCAGAGTCATATCCAAAAAGGGAGCTAAAGTTAAACTGCGGATCCATGTCCAGGCACAGAACTTTATGCCCTTTCTCACTTAAGGCTCGAGCGGTGTTATAGGCCATGGTTGTTTTACCAACCCCGCCTTTTTGATTCATAAAGGCTATGACTTTTCCCTCGCCCTGTTGAGTGGGTATTTTTTCGTTTTTTCGAAAATTGAACATGGAAATCCTCCGTATAATTCAAAGTAGATAAATGATTGAAAAGCGTCAATTTTTTTGGGCAAAAAGCTTAATTGCCCTAATTTGAATGACCTCTAAGGCATTGAAATCACCTACCAACATCCTTTTAGAAACAAACTCGTGGGATCATACTAATAAGTTCAACTAAATAACCGAAAAGATTACAGAACCAAAGGAATCTTTTTGAACAAAGCATTTTTGGTATGGACATTCATCTTCTTGCTTACGGCCTGTAATGTGGCCGAACAGACTCCTTTACCTAAAGAGGAGACCCAAGAGGCCAACTCAACTCCAAGTTTGGGAGAGGACAAAGCATACTTCTCTTTTGACAGGCCATTGTATTATGCTGGCCATTTTTGGAGTGAAAGCTCTTCATCAAATGCTTTAAGAATTACCAGAACTGGTGAAGATTTAAGTGAAAAGACTGTAAAGGTCCAACTGACTCAAAACAGCAATCAGGCAACAATAACAGATATCACCACAGTATCAGTTAACGGAGATACTCTAACTCTATACTCAGGACTGCCGGTTGATTCTCACTATTATGTTTATGTTCCCTTTCCAATAAATGAAAGAACTGTTGATTTAGATATTGGAATGAATAACGACGCTGACTATGAGTTGGATGAAGTTTTAACCTTTAGACTTCTATTAAATGAAGAGAGCCAATATTCAATTGGAAGCTATCAAAGTGCAACCAGAACAATTGTTGATGATGAAAGCTCTCCAGATGTTTATCTTCAAACAACAGGCAGCACCGGTGCCAGTGCCACAGTTCTAGAGGGAGCAACGGCCAGCATTGATCTCGTTCTCACTGCACCGGCACTATTTCCAGTTAAAGTATTTTTGGAGCTATCAGGAACTAGTGAGTCTGCAGACCACAATTTCTATACTCAAAGCATAACTATACCTGCAGGTCAAGCCACTCATCAAGTCGACATTGTGACAAATAGCGACTCCTACAGCGAGCCGACCGAGAGAGCGACTATTACAATTGTATCCAGCGACGGTGCAAATCTAAATGCTGGAAGGGATTTAGTTTATGACCTAGACATTACAGACACAAGTTCAGGTAGCAATGAAGTTTCAATCTCAGGTCCTCTCATAATTGATGAAGCTGGCCCTACAAAGTACATAGATCTAAGCGTCACCCTTAATGGAGTTGTTGATCAAAACATAAATGTTCCTCTCACGTTAGGAGGCTCTGCCATAGAAGGCATCGACTACACGATTACAACAAAGCAAGTATTTTTTCCAAAAGATGGAAGCTCCCCCGCTGTGGCAACTGTCAGAGTTTCGGCAATTGATGACAACGTCTTTGAAGGTGCGGAGACAATTGATGTAACAGTGGGATCAACCTTGGAAACAATACCAGGTGCGGCAAACACCATTAGCATAACCCTAAACGACGATGAGCTCTCCCCTGTCGCCCAATTTGAAGGCACAAGTTATATTACCCAAGAGAATGAAACTTTTTATCTGCCGCTATCTCTAAATAACGCCATTTTGGAACCAATCACCCTGGATTTTAATGTGGATGTAGGGGTAACAAACCCAGCAACACCAGGAAGCGATTCTCAACTTCCAGCAAGTGGCACTTTCACAATACCAGCTGGCCAAACTAGAATACTTGTTCCAATTTTAATTCATCAAGACGCAGTTTTTGACAATAATGAAACACTAAGAGTTGTCTTGTCTAATCCAACTTGTCCAACCTTGGCCGCGTGTGCGGCGACAGGACTTGGGGCAAACGACGCAATAGATATTCTAATTAAAGAAGAAGGCGAACAGCTTCCAAAGCTCTCCTTCACCAGCACTGGGCAAACAGGTAATGAAGGCTCCACTTTAACCATCACAGCAGAAGTTGATAAAATTAGCCAATTAGATCAGCCTTTTACAGTGGCGGTATACCACGCAAGCGCCAACTCTTCAGACTACTCAGGCCTGGTCACCACTCAACAAATAAATGCTGGAGACACTTCAACATCATTTACAGTAGATTTAACTGACGACACACTTCATGAATTCACAGAGCAGTTTGAAATCAAACTTCTTCAACCAAATACTATGATCTTAGGTGACATTTCAAAGCATACTGTCACCATTATTGATCAGGATGCTGCTCCAATTATAGACGTGGCAGCATTGGTAGATCCTGTCTTAGAGGGATTTTCAGGTACGATTCAATTTTCTTTGGCCCCAGGCATCTCTCCCGTTAAGAACCTAAATATTGCCTACACGGTTACTGGGACTTCTTCATCTGGCCTAGACCATAACTTAAGCTCGGGAACAGTAACCCTTCCTCTTGGTCAAACAACGGTAAATGTTCCATTTGATGTTTTTGATGACTCTCTACATGAGGGAGCTGTAAGTGAAACAATCATTGTTACGACAACAAGCTCAAATGACTTTGCAATTGGAACTCCAAGTGCATCAATTGACATTACCGATGCTCAGGCAGCGGCAACTGTGGCCTTCACCTCTAATGATGTTGCCTTCACTGCAGATGAAGACGACTATATTGACGTGAATGAAAATGATTTAGTCTCTATCTCATTTACTCTGTCTCACGCTCTCACTTCAGATATCGATTTGACTTTCACAGTCGATGACACATATGACTCAGGCAATTGTGACACTCTAAATTTAGGAAACATTTCCTGTGCTCAAGTTGTGGATTATGGTTCAGTTCCAAGCGTAAACTATTCAAGTTGCTCGTTTACAACTGGAGGCAGCTCTTCTGTGACATGCCAAGCTCCGATGGGTGAATCATACACGAGAATTACATTCTCAGATGTACCAGACTCAGGCTCGCTAGACTTAGTTTTAGCAGGGGGAACTTACTCCATAAGCGACACGGATATCACGGGTGCCACCGCCGAAGATGTGGCACAAAATCTTGCAGACCACATCAATGATGAATCAAATATTGAGCCTTCACAGGAGCATTACGCCCACCACCCTCCAGGCACAGCTTATGTGGATATTTACTCATATGATCTCAACTATGATACCGATCTCACAAGTATTTTAACTGGCACTTCCCCTTCCCGTGAATTGGTGGTTAGTATCCCTGCAGGAAAGACTTCTGGAAAAATTGAATTTAAGACCTTAAAAGACGACTTTTACGAGACCACTGAATACGAAGCTTTCAGCGTAACTTTAAGTTCCTCAAGCGATCCCACTTTGGTGAGCATTGATCCAAACAAAGACTCTGTGGAAGTAAGGATAAGAGACCTTGATACTGGGCCTTAGAAATTAAAAATGGCCTAATAATTTTAAAGTTCTGAGTAATTTTATCCGATAAAGGATTATGAAAAGTAAACTCCTGAACTCATTCGCCTTTGGACTTATAACCTGTATGGCCATCGCATGTGGCGCTTCTGGAAAAAACTCACAAAAGAGCATTACTTCCGTAGTGGTTCCAAATGAATTTGTATCCACATGGCGAGTTGGTGACGCATCTTTTGGCGATGGAGACCTAACTGTTACCCTCCCCTTAAGAAGTGGCTTTAATTATAACTTCACAGTTGATTGGGGAGATGGCACCACATCAGAGGTTACAACTCATGACGATGTGGATATTGATCATGATTATGACTCTGCAGGAGATTACCAAATAAAGATTACTGGCCTAGTGGAGGCTTGGTACTTCAACAGCACTGGTGACAAGGACAAGATAATTTCCGTACAAGAATTAGGATCTGTAGGATGGAAAAATTTCGACAGTGCCTTCTCAGGATGTTCAAAACTAACAACCTTCTCTGGCGGTGACACTTCCAATGTTACAAGTATGGCAAGAATGTTCCTTTTTGCCTCTCAAGTTACACCAGACACAGCCAACTGGGATACATCCAATGTAACAGATATGGATGCAATGTTTGCTTATGCAACCGCTGCACAACCAAACACCAGTACCTGGAATACATCAAAGGTAACTAGTATGCTTGGCATGTTTAATTCCGCCAGTGTTGCAAACCCAGACACCTCTGGTTGGAACACCTCTAGCGTTACAAACATGAAATCCATGTTCTTCGATGCACTTGTTGCAACCCCTGACACAAGCGGTTGGGACACTTCAAATGTAACTGACATGAGTGGCATGTTTTGGGGTGCATATGTCGCAACCCCCGACACAAGCGGTTGGAATACCTCAAATGTCACTGATATGAGCGGAATATTTCGAAATGCAGATGCTGCAACCCCCGACACAAGTGGCTGGGACACCTCAAATGTCACCGATATGAGCTGGATGTTTCGTGGAGCCGACAACGCCGCCCCTGATACTTCTGGCTGGAATACATCAAATGTGACTTTAATGGATGAAATGTTTCAGTTTGCAGGAGTTGCAGACCCAGACATGTCAGGTTGGGACTTCTCAAGTGTGACATCCATGGACTATTTTTTTGCTAGTACAAGCAACTTATCCACCGCGAACTACGATAACCTCTTAATTCGCTTAAACGCTACTGCAGGTGATGGTTTGTCCTTAAGGGTAGGTTTTAACACCTACTATACTCAGGGTGGAGCTGCGGAAGCAGCAAGAACCAATCTTGACACCACCAAAAATTGGACAATTCTCGACGGTGGAGGAGTACCATAACAGTGTTAGGTTCTAATTCTAAGCTATTCATACTCACCTTTTTACTCATACTAATCTCAAGTTGCGGTGGAACGGGTGGCAAGACTCCTAAACGAACAGGGAGTGCTGAGGTTGGCACGAATATCGGAAGTGCTCCATTCTCTATTATTCAAAGCTACGAAGAAACTCTAACTCTTCCCTATTCAGGGACCTTTACTGCTGACTCTTGTGAGATTAGCTCTAATTCAGGAGTTAATATTACTACTCAATGCTCGTGCAGCTCAGGAGTATGTACAGTTGGAGTTACCGCCTCATCCACAGGGGCAGCGAGTTTTAATTATTCATTAAGCGATGGAACTGAAACAGAAAACGGTCAGACAGTCATCACCGTTTCAGCAGTGGTACCATTTACATCAACTTGGCGTGTGGGTGATGGCTCCTATGGCGATGGAGACCTAACGGTTACCCTTCCCTTAAGAAGCGGTTTTAATTATAACTTCACAGTTGATTGGGGGGACACAAATACCTCAGTTGTCACATCACATGATGATCCAGATACCAACCACACATATGCATCCACGGGAACCTACACGGTCACGATCACAGGACTAGTCGAGGCCTGGTATTTTAATGGCTCAGGGGATAGAAATAAGCTCTTAACAGTTCCTGAGCTTGGAAATGTTGGATGGAAGTCTTTAAAGAGTGCTTTTAATGGTAGCGAGAATCTCACAACTTTAGCAGGTGGAAACACCTCCAGTGTCACGAATATGAGCATTATGTTTATGAACGCAACAAATGCAGATCCAGATACATCAGGCTGGAATACTTCCAATGTAACACATATGGGCGGGATGTTTGCATACACAAATGCGGCCAACCCGGACACCTCAAATTGGGACACCTCAAAAGTTACTGACCTTTATGGGATCTTTCAATCAGCTATCAGTGCCAATCCAGACACAACGAATTGGGATATCTCAAACGTAACTGATTTATCCTACGCATTTAGAGACACTCAAAGTGCCAACCCAAACGTGGGCAACTGGGATACCAGTGCCGTAAAGTACCTGGTTGGAGTTTTCCAAGGGGCAGATGTCGCAAATCCAAATGTTTCGACATGGGACACTTCCAATGTTGTTAGAATGAACCACCTATTTGCCGACGCACCTCTCGCTGATCCGGATGTTAGCAACTGGGACACATCCAATGTGGTAGATATGTCATACATGTTTGCCAGTGCGACAAGTGCTGATCCAGACACTGCAAATTGGAATACACCCAAAGTAAACAACATGTCTAACATGTTTAACGGTGCATCTTTGGCAAATCCAGTGATGTCCAACTGGGATTTTTCCAACATGACTAGCATGGGGTTAGGGTTCTTTGCTACTGGTACTTCGTTGTCCACCACGAACTATGATAATATGCTAATACAGCTAGATGCGACAAGAGGACCTTCACCAGTAGCTCTTCATGTGGGAACGACAAAATATACTTCGGGTAGTGCCGCCGAAACGGCACGTAATAATTTGACCACCGCAAGTTGGATGATTAATGATGGCGGATCAATATAATAATTTGCCTTGGAAATTAAAATGAATAACACTAAAGCTCAGACATCTCTTAAAATAAAAATTCTTTTTGCGTCTGTGTTACTTTCACTTATGAGTTGTGGTGGATCAAAAAGTTCAGTTTCCAACTCGAGAGAAGACAATCGTACCGGAGAAGATATTGGAAGCTCCTCATTTTCTGTTATTCAAAATTATGAAGAGATAATAACACTTCCTTACTCAGAAACATTTACTGCAGATTCATGTGAGATTAGCTCGCCTTCTGGAATCAATGTAACTACACCATGCTCATGTTCTTCAGGCACATGCACGGTTGGTGTCACAGCGTCCTCTACAGGCAGTGCGGGTTTTAATTACACAATTACTGATGGAACTGAAATCGAAAGTGGACAATCCAACTTAACAGTTTCGGCAGTAGTTCCATTCACCTCAACATGGGTTGTTGGAGATGGCTCATACGGTGACGGAGACAAGACAGTCACACTTCCTCTAAGAAGTGGCTTTAATTATAACTTCACTGTTAGTTGGGGAGATTTGAGTTCATCGGAAGTTACTTCCTTCGATGATCCTGATATTAACCACACCTACTCTTCCGCTGGCACCTATACTATTACCATTACCGGACTTGTAGAGGCATGGTACTTTAACAACTCAGGAGATAAAAATAAAATAACAACCGTTACAGAGTTAGGAACAGTGGGTTGGAAAAGTTTTCGAGCGGCCTTTAGAAACTGCGACAACCTCACTACTGTTGCTGGTGGGGATACTTCCAGTGTCACCGACATGGGATCAATGTTTGAAGATGCCGCAAACGCTGTTCCAGATACTAGCGGATGGGACACCTCCAAGGTGACTAAAATGGATTACATGTTTGGTTACACAGACCTTGCCACCCCCGACACTTCCAATTGGAACACCTCAAACGTTACTGACATGTTCGGTATGTTTGACTGGGCGAACAGTGCAACACCAAATACAACGAATTGGGATACTTCGAGCGTTACGGATATGAGTTATATGTTTAGACAGGCTCCTAACGCCAACCCCAATGTGAGTGGTTGGGATACATCAAGCGTTACGACCATGTATTTCATGTTTTCCAATGCGAACTCGGCAACTCCAGACACTTCCAGCTGGGATACTTCTAGCGTAACCAATATGGCCTACATGTTCGAGCGTGCCGATCTGGCCAATCCTGTGACAACAAATTGGGACACATCAAGCGTAACTGATATGAGTGCAATGTTTTGGAGCTCTCCACTAGCAAACCCAGATGTTAGCAGGTGGGACACCTCTAAAGTAACAACCATGCTTAATATTTTTAGAATGGCCTCCTCGGCAGACCCGGACATGTCTAGTTGGAACTTTTCTAGCATTTCAAACATGACCGGATTTGCAGACTTCTCAGGTCTTTCAACGACAAATTATGACAACCTTCTTGCGCAGCTAGATACCACAGCTGTAAACGTCATCACTTTGGATGTAGGAAGCACAAACTACACCACCGCAGGGCCCGGGGGAACAGCAAGATCAAATCTTGTTGGTAAAGGTTGGACAATTAATGATGGTGGTGGGATTTAGAGTTGAAATTTGAATAAAGATTAAGATTTCGAATTAGGTTAAGAAAATACGATTAATGACCGATAACTATAGGAACGATTTTAAATAAGACTGTAACAAAATCGGAGAATCATGAGACACGGATTATTTTACCTATTCCTATCCTTACTATTGGGCTGTGGTAGATCTGTAAACGTCAAAACTTCTCAAAAGAAAGAACAAAGTCTCGCCAAGACAAGTGTGTCGATCATTGAGAATCATGAGCAGTTCATAGAGCTTCCTTATTCAGAATCATATTCTGCAAATTCATGCGAGATTTCAAATATAGCAGGAGTAAACGTTACAACAAGTTGCTCCTGCTCCTCCGGTGTTTGCACTGTTGGCATAACACCAATTGGTACCGGTCTCGCTGACTTTGAGTACTCTGTAACTGATGGCACCAATACCGAAACAAGATCAATAGACATTACTGTGAAGGCCATAATTCCCTTTGTCTCGACTTGGTCGCTGCCTGGAGGTTTCGGTGCAGATGAAACAGTAACGCTACCTCTTAGAAGTGGATTTAATTATGACTTCACAGTTGATTGGGGTGATGGAACTACTACTGAAGTTACTTCTTGGGATGATGTGGATAAAACACACACATACGCCTCGACCGGCACTTATACTATTACCATTACAGGTCTTCTAGAGACACTATACTTTAACAACACAAGCAGTGATAAGGATGACATAATTTCAATTTCAGAACTTGGAACAGTTGGATGGAAAAGCTTTGAAAATGCTTTCTATGGGTGTACCAACCTGGGCTCTGTTGCAGGTGGAGACACTTCCGAGGTCACTGATATGAAGTGGATGTTCTATACGGCCAGCAACGTCTCACCAGACACAAGTGGTTGGGACACATCCAATGTGAAGGATATGTCCAATATGTTTAACAGCGCCTCAGTGGCCACTCCAGATACTACAAACTGGAATACCTCACAAGTTACACTTATGGAAGGCATGTTTAGGGGTGCGAATACTGCAGACCCAGTTACAACAAATTGGGATACCTCACAAGTTACAAGTATGAGAAACATGTTTTGGGACGCGAGTACTGCAAACCCAGTTACAACAAATTGGGATACCTCACAAGTTACAGATATGAGTAATATGTTTAGAAATGCTACTAATGCAAATCCAGATACAGAAAATTGGGATACATCGAACGTAACAGATATGAGGGTTATGTTCTACGACGCAGATAGTGCCAATCCAAATACAGAGAATTGGGACACTTCAAAAGTTACAAGCATGAGAAATATGTTTGCAGAAACTTCATTAGCAGATCCAGACATGTCGGGATGGGATTTTTCAAGCCTCACCGATATCGAGTTAATCTTTTCAAACGCTTCACTTTCAACATCAAATTATGACAGCATGCTTATCCAATTGGACGCGACAGCACCTGCTGGTCTTATACTCGATGTGGGGACAACTAAGTTCACCTCCTCTAGCTTAGCAGAAGCCGCACGTAACAATCTTACTGTAAGTGGGTGGACCATCAATGATGGTGGTGGGATCTAATTCTTGAGCACATTAATCCAGCGAAGAGCGAAATAAACCATATTTGGCCCTAAAGGGTGCCTTTAAATATGGGCATCTACAAGTCTCGCCCATTTCAGGGGCCATGCCTAAAAAGGTTTAAATAGTTAAAAACACTTAGCTCTTTTTAAAATTTAGTAATTCCAAACCAAAACACCGGCAAAATTGTAAATAGATTCGATCTAGCTTTAAAGATCAATTCTAAAGTACCGAAAAGTATATAGAAGTACTTAATAGTTGGGATGAAAATGAAAAAAGTCTTGAACACATTTAAAACGGAATTGTCTTTAATTTTCTTTTTAGGACTATTCAGCGCGTGTTTGCCAATGGAGAAAAAAACTCAATGTGGCGACAACGAAGCGTTTAACGCCACTCAAAGAAAGTGTGTTCCTGTTGTTGGGGCGGCATCTGGAAATACAGTGTTCATCAACGGTAAATCTCCAACGAACTCATACACCACTAGTTTAGGACAAGCTCCTATCACCCACACTATTTCCGTGAGTGATGTGTATGGCTACGGCTATTCGGTTGTTTGGAAAGAAGACTTTGTTTCAACTGTTGATAGTTCACAAAACTACAACAACCATACTGTATCAACCAATAACTTAACGTACGCATTCAACCCCCCAAGCACTTTGAGACCTGATCTTCAGGGAAGCTACTTAATTGAAGCTCAAATTTTTGATAGCGACGGTGTCACAATGCTTGATTCAGTCAACTGGACTGTAACAGTTGCAGATCAAACTGTGCCCCAAATTACAAACTTAAATCCTAATACAAATGTGCTTACATACGCATCCAGTCTCACTACCGCAACCGTAAGTGCAGACATTACAAATGGCGATGCAAGGTCTGTACGCTACACATGGTACATGAACTCTTCTATTCAGAGCGGTCCATTTACTTCAACTTCAACTTCAATTTCAACTTCCTTGCCTTTTAATCCAAGCACAGACTTGGGCACCGGCATTCATACAATTGAACTTCTAGTGGAAGACTCTGTTAGTGGTTCACAGTTTGACAGCCACTCTTACATGATAAATGTCGTTGATCCGGACAGGCCAGTTATTGCCAGTGGGGATCCAGCTTTCACTGAAACAATCATTGCAATAGATGGTGAGAGTTATGCAACTGGCGGCTATTTCTATTCAAGTGATTACCTTGCTCTAAATGCGACAGGGGCCGGCAACGCTGATCCAGGACTTTGTATTACAGTGGATAATTGGGACAAAGACGGTGATGGAAATCCTGACTTGGATGTAAAGTTTGATATTAATGGCCAAATACAAGGGGCCGTTGCAAACATCTCATCAAACACCTACTGTCTGACAACGTTGAACGCAATAAACCTTGCTTCCCCACAAATTGGTGTAAGTAAAACAATTACCGCTTCTACCTATTTAAGTGGTACCTCAACCCTAATAGAACAAAAGCAGTGGGCATTAAATATAGTGCCTAGAAACCAAGCACCAACGATTGCAATTAACACTACAGCTTACGCAAATATGAGCGACTGCTCTGCAAACACTCTAGCTGCCACAGGCTGTACGGCAACACAAAGTATAGATGATGATGGCGATGGCCTATATGATGGAAGCAACGACTCCGCAGTGGCAGGGTATACAATTTCAGACACAGACAATGTAGTGCAAGTTGCTTTAAATGTAAGAGATGTGGAATCATTTCTTGCAGGGGTACCCGCAGCATACAACGAAGATCAGATCGAAGTATTTTATCAAATAAAGAAATCTACTGACACCAGCTATCAAGACTTGGACTCAACAGCAAGTTACAGTAAGTCAGATTGTACAATTGCGGCCGGAGTGCCAAAAACAGATATCGGTCCAACAGCAGGTTGGGATTCCTCATACGCATGTCTTCTTCGTTTTGACGGTTATGACTCATCAGGTTTGCCTATAGCTGAGGGAGTTTACAATGTTAAGGCCTTCATAAGGGATCCCGGCAGTCAGTGGGCCACTATGAGTCCTCAAGAGTCAAATCATATTGAATGGACTATTACGGTTGGAGAAACAAACTCTCAACCCATAATTGAAGCTCAAGACCCCACAGACTATACAATTCCTGGCAACTTGGTTGGAGGAACATACAGGTCATGGGTTGAGATTGCAGACTCCTCTTGTGTGGGCCAAGGGACCTTGAAGGCCGGAGATATTTCTAGCCCAAGCACTGCTCCACCCGCACTAAATCAGGCCGATGAGAATGACTTTATTATAATTCATACGCTAGTTAAAGATGTTGAAAGAGACTCTTTAAACGCTGAAGTAAAACTAAAAACTGGGCCAAGCACTGGATACATTCTAAGTCCCACTTCAACTGTGACTAACACTTACAATTCAGAGGGCTATGTAGATGTCCAAAGATGTGTTCAGATTCCTGAATTTGCTGTTTCAACTGGAGCTTCAACAGTCGATTTTGAGATCACTATTACAGAAAGCACTGATAGCAATGGTTCTAACTCTACAACAAATAACTTTGGAGTTTATGTTAACAATCAAAACCCAGAGCCCTACTTTGCAGATTACTCAGATGAAGATCTTCTAGATCGCGACAATGTTACGGCCGGAGACCAAAAGACATATGCCTATGCAGGTTACCCTTTCACAATCACACCTCCTGCACACTTTGACGACAGTGTATACGATGGCAAAAACGTTGAATGGCAATGGCAGGTCTGCGTGGGCCTTGCAACAGACGGTCAAAACGCAGCGACAGAGAACTGTGACACGACAGCAACAGGCGGCGGATGGGCAGATATTCCAAATGCTGATCACTTAAATATGGCAAGCACTGAATTAGAATGGACTCCAAGCCTTGATTTAGTTGGCAACAGAGTTGCTCTAAGACTCTGCCTAGGCGACGATGGTGTGGGCAACCCTGCAGACTGTACAAACACAGCTGTCTCTAGAAAGAGTTATACTAACATCACAGTTATTAACCCTAAGTTCAATATGGCACAGACTGCAACTGACTCTTCGTCGGGAACAGAGCTTGCCATCTGGCATGATGACACAAACGAGCGTCTCTACACTGCTTATGCCAGCGGAACAAAGATCGTGGTTGAGAAGCAAATCAAAGAAACTGACACTACAAGCTCAAACTATGGAAGCTGGGTAAGTGACTACGCGATAAGTTTTGAAACGGAAGATACAAATATTGGTAAAACTCCGGTAACAGTAACTGATCTTTCAATGGAAGGATTGCTGGCACCAGGAAACCAAGACTCCCTTTATATCGCCTATAGAGTGGTTGAATCTTCAAGCTCAATTCCTCAAATAAGAGTCAGAAGAATAGACATTACAGATGGAAGATTTTCTTTCTGGCATGGGGGACTCTTCGTGGATAATACTGATTCTGACGACATGGTTTTAACAGATGAAGCCGATTTAAACGCAACCTACTCTTCTCAAAATCAGAACTCCACAATGGTTATAACATTCAACGGAGCCACTAGCACTGCAAGTGATACATTTTCAATTAGAACCGCAACAGATCCAACAAACGCTGCTGCAACCATTGACTTAGTAGACTTTTGCACCACCTCGCCAAACTGTGCGGATGAAAATACTTCTGCTTCAGCATTCTATGCCACTGCTGTTGCAGACGCTGCATTTACAAAAGAATTTACCATTCAAGCTCCAAGTACGAATGGACTGGCAAATAACCAAGTTAGAATTATTGGACCACCAGCTCTTGACTATGAAGACTACTCTTCTGTTGTGGGCTCCGTGGGCAATATCTCAATTGACAGAGACCCTTCCACATACAAGTGGTATGTGCCATACACCAATGCATCCAACAGCAATACGCTCTCGCTTTTAGTGGGTGACAATGCTGAGTTAAACATGAGCTTCTCCGCACCTTTATTTTATAATTTAGCATCTTCAAGCAGCAACAATACGATGGTGGCAAGTGCTGTAAACTCTAACGGTGACATTATAATTGGCGCCAGAAATTCAAGCGGCAATCTTGATCTGTACTCTGTAGGCTCAAACCTTACTGCAGGTGCAAACATCATAAATATTTTTGATATGACTGGTTTTTTACAAGTTGAAGACTTTAACCTATCCATTGGAATGAATGACCATATATTTGTCGGCGCAAAATCTAAGGCCTTCAGGGACAGCGTTAACAAGTACTATCCAAGTGTGGCCGTGGTGAGAAACAATCTGTCAGAGGTAAGCTCAACCACACAATTCTTAACGACTACTAACTATCTTATGCAGCCAGGTACAGATCAAATAAAAGTTATGGCCCACCCTAGTGAAGACGGTGCAGCTTTCTTGGCCATCACAACTAATAGCAATCACTATGAAGATGACGCCAATGGCACAGCTGCAGGCTCTGGTATTCCAAATCAGGCCCATTTGGCAAAAATCTATCAAAACACCTCCAATTTTGGTCAACAAATAAGCTTCTTTGACTACCAGTTGGATCCTAGTGCATCGCCAGCAAATTTGGCGTCCCCTGCTCTTAACAGCTCAAACAACACTCTAAATGGTGGGGCAATAGCTGTGACACCGGTCTTTTCAGGAGTTACCAGAGGGCACTCAGACCCAAGTACAAATATCGCAGAGGATAACTCCAAAGATGCCGTATTCTTTGTTTGGCACGACGGCTCCGGAACAAATGAGATTGAGGGTGGGATGTTCAATGTTGAGCTTGAGCAAATGGACACTAATTCAACCAGTGTAAGCGGCGCCTTCCCGGCCATTTTGTCCAACTAATTGCTGATTTTTAAATTAAGGTTAAAATAAGAGCATGCGTGTATGCTTTTACCTTTTAATCTGCCTTTGTTCCCTTGCCCACTCTTATGAGTTGGTGATCATCAATGGTATCTCCCAAACTGGCTACACCTTTGTAACTCGCAATGGAAAAAAGGATGGGATACATGAAGGCAAAAAAGCAACATTCACTTCAAACAATGTAAGTCTTATAGCCAAGGCCATTTCGGTAACTCGAAACTTCACTCAGTGGGAAATTCAAAACGACGACACTCCAGTCCCCTTCCGAAAGGGCGAAGTTGTTACAATGTATGATGCCACAGAGCACCTTTGGGCATTAACCCCTGAAACAATTAAGAGACAATACATAAGAAGCGAAGTGTTTAGGCCTAGAGTTTCCATAGGCGGACACTTTTCTTTCTTTCGCGGTTTAAGCGCAAGTGTTTCCGAAGCTGCGGACACTCCAGATCAAAGGGGTGGATTCGCGTTTGAGGGAATGCTGGAAAAGGAATTAAACTACAACTTCTCAATGGCCGGAGGCTTTAGATACACAAGAGAGATAATTAATGTTGCTCAGGCCTCTTTAAGCACCACTCAAGCATTGGCCATCGCAGAGCTGCGCTACTATTTTGATAAAATGCCTGACTTCTACAACGCAAGATTTGGACTCGGCCTTGGAATGGGCTATGGACAGTCTCAAACTACAGCTGATGGGCAGACAAGTTCAGGCAGGGCACTGCTTCTTCCTATAACCAAGGCAAGCCTTAACTTCCCTACCAGCGACCTGGGAGTTTTTGTTTTGGAAGGCTCTTTTGAAAGCGCAAGAACAGAAGAAGAGTTTGAAGACGGGCGCGATCAATCAAGCAATGTGGATAATTTTAGATACGGTGTGGGATTCAAAAGATATTTTGAATAGCGCCGAAGAACTTCTCCGGCGCATTTTTGGATTATTTTAAAACAGTTCCAGAAACTCTAAAAGGTGAACGAGAGCTCACACATCTTCTAACTTTGCTCAATTCTCCAAAAGTGAAAGACTCCATCACGTTTGTGAAAATCTCTCTATTAAGGTGGCAAGATCTAAAAGATCTAATTTTAAAGTCTTCGTAAACGCCAGCGTCCTCAGAAGTTTGAACAGTAAAAGTTGTTTTTACATAAGCATCTCTGTGGTAGCGACCGATTGGATCAATTCCGCCAGTACATTTTACTTCAACATCAGTTGCTCCCAACTCTTCCAACATGTCATATGCTGCGTTCTCAACTGAGTCGCAATTATAAAAAACTCTCGCGCCAAAGTCTGTTCTAGAGTTGATTCTAAACTTCTCTTCGACGGTTTTTTCAGTTACTGCGTAAAGGCTTGTAAAGCTCAAAAGCGCTGCTAGTAGTAGTTTCATAAAGACCTCCTTATATGATTAGGTGTTTTTATGAAACCAATTGGCCTAAGCTTAGTCAAGTAGACATGCGTTGCAAAAAAATGGCCTTCCAATTGGAAGGCCATATTTAGTTTTATTTAAGTCCAATCTCAACCAGACGTTTCATCAGTGCGTCATGAGCGCTAATTGGTTCATACTTCGCTCCTTCACCAACACAAGACTGAATGCACTCAAGCATGGCCTCTGGATGTGGGTGAACAAAGAATGGCATTGAGTATCTCTCTGAGCCACTATCATCTGGATTGATTACGCGGTGGATCGTAGCAGGAATAACATCATTTGTGATTCTTGAAAGCATGTCGCCTGAATCAACAACAAGCTGTCCTTCTTTAGTGTTCACATCAAGCCACTGTCCATCTCTATCCAGTAGCTGAAGTCCACTTGCGGTTGCTCCCATAAGAATAGTGATTAGGTTGATGTCACCGTGAGCGGCAGCTCTAATAGATCCTGCTGGAGGAGCATCCCCTACTGGTGGGTAATGAATCGCTCTAAGCACAGAGTTTCCTTCTGTGATCATTTTTGAGAAGTAGTCCTTAGGAACATCCAAGGCCCTTCCCAGTGCTTCCAGTAGAACATGAGATGTCTTATCCAAGGCATTGTACAGATTCAAAAGGTGTTCTTTAAATTCAGGAACCTCTTTTTCAGGCCATACGTTTTCTGGATAATACTCGTGAAACTTGTGTCCAGACGGAACTTCTCTTCCAACATGCCAGAATTCTTTAAGGTCTTTATACGGGTTATCTTTTGCGTGCTCAGTGCCAAATGGAGTGTAACCTCTCTGGCCGCCGCCTTTTTCACAGATGTAATTTCTTTTAGTTTCTTCATCCAATTCGAAGAACTTCTTAACGGCAGCGTAGCCCTCTTGACGAGTCACTTCCTGAATTGGGTGATCCTTTAAGATAATAAAGCCGTAGTCTTTAAGCCCTGAGTAAAGCTGGTCAACAAATTTCTGCTGATCCGCCTCGCTTCCCTCGACATAGCTCATTAAGCTTAACTCTGGAACTTGTCTTTTCTCACTCATCACACACTCCTAAAACTTTTAATTGGTATATTCTAACAAACTTTTAGCTTCAAATTTAATAATTCTTTCCGGCATCAATCTCGCTTTCCAAAGATCGCCGAGCCCACTCTTACCCAACTGCTGCCCTCTTCCAGCGCAATCTCAAAATCCTGACTCATTCCCATGGACAACTCCAGGGAGTCTCCATTTAGCTCTTTTGCAAGTTCTCTTAACTTTGAAAAACACTCTTTTGCACTTTTTTCAAAGTCTGAACTTCTAATCGAGCCCATAGTCATAAGCCCCTGCAAGTAAAATCCTTCTGAGTCTTCGATAAGCTTTTTGGACTCAAGAAGCTCTTCAAAACTCTCAAGACCGCTCTTCTCCTTCTCTCCAGAAGTGTTGTACTGCAAGAACAGCCCAATCTTTTTATCAACTTTTTTGTTCAAAAGCTTATTCAATAATTTGATGCTATCTATGGAATGAATAGATACAAGATTTGGCACCCTTAGGAGGTGGTTGATCTTGTTTGTTTGAAGCTTTCCTATAAAGTGCCAATTTATATCTGGGCACCTGGTTTCAAGAGTTTGGGCCTTTTCCAAAAGGTCTTGAACCTTATTTTCCCCGAAGTTTCCTTGCCCCTGCTCATAGGCCAACTCAACATCACTAGCGGGATAGGTTTTGCTTACGGCAACAAGTCCCGCTCGGCCATTCAGCCGAGCGCGGATATTATCTAAGTTTTCTTTGATTGTTTTTTGACGGGAATCCATCTTCTAGTTTTCGTCTTCGATCTCAACCTTCGCCCTTTTTTTGGCGCCTGGCTTTTTCTTAAACTTGATATTGGCCTTAATCTCCATATCATAGTCTTCAAGTACACGGTCAATTTCTTTCGATAGATCAACTTTGTCCAAATAGGTTTTTAATTCTTTTTTAACTGAAAGAATAAATTCCGTCTTTGTGGCCTTCGCGTTTGCAAGAAGGCCTTGAATGACATCTTTTGGAAGAGGAAGATCTTGGACAAGGTTTCGAATGCCCTCCTCGGTCATAAAGGCCGCGGAGATTCCAGTTGAGAATATCTTCTTTACCATGTCTCCAAGTTTTTTTTCTTCTTTCTCTTCCATATTTTTACGCCTTTTTGGCCTTTTTCTGCACGGCCTTCATCATAGATGGCAGATTGCTTGAAACCAGCTTTTTGCTGATCATGCCAGGGACTTTAACTTTAAAGTCAACATTGATGCTGTAAGTAACTTCAGTCTTGCCGTTTCCAGCATCTTTAAGCTCCCATGAGCCGTCACTTTTACTTAAAAGATCCCCTGAATCAAGGGTCCATGAAATTCTATCAGGACTTTCTAACTTGTGATCAAGCGTGTAAGAGAACTTTTTGATCATATTCAGATCATATCTTGCTTTAACATTGTCTCCGCTTCTCTCAACAACTTCCACCTTCTCAACTCCTGTCATGAAGTCTGGGTAGGATTCAAGGTCGCTTAAAACCTTAAAGATACTCTCTTTGTCCACATCAAAAATTTCAGTTCTACTTGCTTCGGCCATTTAAAATTCCTTTTTTAAAATGATCTAATATCTTGGTTTCTTATCAAAGTGATGTTCAGCTGTAATGTGTCTAATCGTCCCAGACTCGCTTCTCATAACTAGAGAGTGAGTCGTTGCGCCCCAAGGCTTAAAGTTAACGCCTTTTAAAAGACTTCCCGTTGTAACTCCCGTTGCTACAAACATGACATTGCCTTTCGCTAGGTCGTTCATATGGAAAACTTTATTGATATCTTCAATTCCCATTCCCTTGGCGCGCTCAATTTCCTCTTCACTTCTAGGTTGGAATACACCTTGGAAGTCTCCTCCCAAACATCTCAAAGCTGCAGCGGAAATAACGCCTTCTGGAGCCGCTCCAATTCCAAGAAGGATGTCAATCCCAGAGTCTGGAAGAGCGCATGCGATTGCCGCGGAAACATCTCCGTCACCAATAAGATTGATTCTACAACCTGTTTCTCTGATCTCGGCTATAAGATCTTTATGCCTAGGCCTGTCTAAAACCACGGCCGTTAGATCTTGAGGTCTGCATTTTTTAACATCCGCAAGTCTTCTAATATTCTCTGTAGCACTTTGAGTAATATCGATGCACCCTTTGGCCTCAGGGCCTACAGCAATTTTATTCATGTAGCTGTCCGGGGCGTGAAGAAGTCCGCCTTTTTCACCAATGGCCATAACTGAAATTGAGTTTGGACCACCAGTGGCGCAGATAGTTGTTCCCTCTAAAGGATCAACCGCGATCTCAAGCTCTGGGCAGTTGTCTGAACCACCGCCAACTTTTTCGCCGATATAAAGCATAGGAGCTTCATCTCTTTCTCCCTCGCCAATAACGATAGTCGCTTTACAGTCCACGCTGTCGAGCATACTTCTCATAGCGTCAACGGCCGCCTGGTCAGAGGCCTTCTCGTCCCCTTTTCCCATCCATCTTGCGGAAGCGATTGCCGCCATTTCAGTAACTCTTACAAATTCCAAGGCCAAATTTCTGTTCACTTATATTTCCTTTGCTGTTTAAAATAAAAACCAACGCTTTTTTAGCGCTCTGGATCTAATGCATCAACCCTAACTAAGCTTCATTAACATGAAATCTAACGCTTCCTGGGACAGTTTATCGACATCAACGTTATTAAGAAGCTTTTTGGCCATCTCAATTTTGTCGTCGTCTATCCCCTCATCTAGTTTGAAGACAAACTCATCCTCGCTGATTAGAGGTGTGTCGATATCTCTTTTGGAGATCACTCTTCCAGTTTGAAGGCCCTTTGTGTCCTTCCACTCAATGAAGTTTTCCATGATAAGAACCTGAAACTTGGAAAGCTCTCCATCATTGTGCCTCCATATGAATATTTCAGCTGGGCCGTCGGATCTAAGCCAATACTTAAGCTTTGGAGGCAATTCAAGTCCTAACTCCTCTCTATGAAGCGGTTTTAAGGAACTTGCGAAATTTTCAATTTTCAGAAAGCCGTCAACGGCCTCTCTTTGAGTTTGCTGTCCGCTAAACTCCACTCCAAGTCTATTCTCTTTGGCCCACTTCACACTCCCTTGAACTTTAAGGGACTTTCCAAGCCAATGAATCTCACCTTTTAAATTTTCGCCTTGTCTTTCTTCAGAGTTGCCTGATTTTAGGGCAAGCTGCATTCCACTGTGGGATATATCTTTAACCTCAAACACTCTTTCATTTGAGTTTTCGCTTTTAAATATCAGGTAGCAGAAAGGGAATCTTGGAAGAACCCTTTTTTCCAACTTCTCAAAGTCACTCTGTACCAAATTCAGATGCCTGGCCATCTTCTCTCCTTATTAAATTTAAATGCTTAGTATAGTTTAACACAAAGAAAAACGTGAGTAGGAAAAATCTAATGACACATTCTGACATGTTTTAAGGCTTAAAATAAACTCTAGTTTCTGATAATCTATTCCACAAGCTCCCTCTGCTTGGGAGAATAAATCGAGGAATCAATGCCCGAAAAAAACTTAAGCTCTGACTTAGAAATCGATAACCTCCCCAACCGGCTCACTATATTAAGACTTGCAATGGTTCCTGTTGTTTTGGCCTGCCTTTACGGCGCTGCAGCAAACATAAGTCCATCTTGGACTTCAGGCCTTGGTTGGACCGCTGCTTGGATCTTTGCCGCGGCTTCCATCACAGACTTCTTTGATGGCTACATTGCAAGAAAAAGAGGAATTGTTACTGTTTTTGGTTCATTCATTGATCCTATCGCAGACAAGTTTTTGACCGTATCCTCACTAATAATGCTTCAAGCGCTGGATAGGGTTCCGGCCTTTATCGTAATTATTTTGGTTCTAAGAGAAATGTATATGACAAGTCTTAGACTTCTTGCCACGAATGAAGGGATAAGCGTTCCAGTTAGCAGCCTTGGCAAGTGGAAAACCGCGATACAGATGGTGGGGATTCCAATGCTTATGGCAAACGAGCCTTGGTGGATCTTTCCATTTCCAATATTGGGGACAATATTAATTTATGCGGCCTCAATTCTTTCCCTCTGGTCCGCAATCTCTTATTCGATTAACATGATTGCCAAGCTTAAACAGTCCAGAGCTGTCAAGAAAAGCGCTTCAAAGGAAAATAATGAATAAAGAACTCGTTCTTGTAACTATTAGCGGTCCCGACCATCCGGGGATTACAGCAGCTCTTATGAATTGTATCTGCAAATCAAAGGCAAGAATAGAAGACATGGGGCAATCAATTACTCACGGGCTTCTTTCCCTATCTATCCTTTTAAATATGACCAAGGCCGAAGGAGAGCAAGACAACTCCCCTCTTATTAAAGATCTGCTTTTTACAGCGAAGAAAATGGGCGTTGAGTTGGACTTTGAAATCATTGAAGACAAAGAAATGATCAAAGCCCCTGGAGACAAATACATTTTAAGCTGTGTCTCTCTTGGAGGCATTACTTCAGACTTTATATACGACATCTCTAAAACACTGGCCGACAACAACATCAATATCCAAAGAATTGAAAACGTGACGGAGAACGAGTTCAAGTCATTAGAGATTGGAACTCGCGCGGAGTCTCAAGACGTTCAGTGGGAACAAGTTAAAGAGCAGCTTATTAATCTGAGCAACAAGCACGAGACAGATCTCGCTCTTTTAAAAGACGATGTTTGGAGAAGAAACAAAAGACTTATTGTTTTTGATATGGACTCCACTCTTATTCAGTCGGAAGTAATTGTAGAGATGGCCAAAGCTCATGGTGTTGGCGACAAGGTTCATGAAATCACTGAAAGAGCTATGGAAGGACACCTAAACTTTGATGAGTCTTTGGTTGAAAGAGTTAGACTTCTAAAGGGACTCAGAGAAGACCTTCTCCAGGAGATTGTAGAAGAAATAAAGCTCACTGAAGGTGTGGAAGACTTTGTTAAAACCGTAAAGGCACTTGGATATAAAGTTGCCATAATCTCAGGTGGATTCACCTACTTTGCAAATTACTTTAAAGAAAGACTTGGAATCGATTACGCCTTTGCAAATGATCTTCATATTGAAAACGGCGTCCTCACCGGGGATATAAAAGGCTCCATTGTAAACGCCGAGAAAAAGGCAATGCTCGTTGATCTTCTTGCTCAACAAGAAGGTATAAGACTTGAGCAGGTAGTTGCCATTGGAGATGGCGCCAACGATCTTCACATGCTTGCCAAAGCAGGCCTTGGGATCGCTTTTCACGCCAAAGAAATTGTTAAACAAAGCGCCAAACAACATATGAGTCATGGACCTATGACTTCTATATTATACTTTTTAGGAATCCCTGGCGCACAGGACTAAGTATGGCAATTTTTAAGTCTTTGAAGAAGGCGCTGGAAGCACCTCAAGAAGCTACAGTTTTAAAGATTAAAACCAAAGGAGCAACTCTTCCTAATGAGTTGTTTACGCTTACAAATCTCACCCAGCTCTACATTCAGTCTAGTGAGCTCAAAACTGTTCAAGAAGATATTGCCGCTCTTTCAAAGCTTGAAACTGTAAATATCCAATCAAAGGAATTAAAAGAGGTTCCAAAGGAGTTGTTACTCCTTCCAAAGCTTAAAAGCTTAAATCTATCAGCTTGTTCGATTAAGTCACTCCCACCAATTGTAGGGGCAAACTCCCCTGTTCAGATACTTAACTTGTCATCAAACAAGCTAAAGTCGCTCCCGCAAAACTTGGAGTCACTTTCAAGACTAAAAGAACTGAATCTTTCCAATAATGATATAGAGAGCTTTACAGATTCTATTTATTTTCTTGAAGAAATTGTGAGGCTAAATCTTAACAGCAACAAGCTTAAGAGCCTCAATTTAAAAACTGACAAGCTACCGAACTTAAAATTTTTATCTATAGATCACAATCCATTTCCAGAAGAGGAAAAGCAAAGAATTCAAAAAGATCTTGGACTTTGGTTTGAACAATTCACATAAAAAAGGCCCAAAGAATGGGCCTTACGACTTTAGTATCTACTCAATATCGCATGATAGGTCTTCAACGGGAATGAGGTCTTTTTCTTCAATAAGAAAATTAAAACCTGTTCCCTCTGTATCCTCGTTGACTCGAAAATAGCTAGTACGTACATAATCATCGGCAGCAAAAGTAAGAAAATTAAAATTTGCCCTGCCATGCCCTAAGAAGCGGCAAAGGTTAGTGGCATCCCTTGAGGTTATATTAAAATCAACCTCATCACTACTTGTAAATCTCACATTCTTGTAAACAACCGTGTTTAGACCAGGATATACCTTTTTAACGTCGGCCATAAAATTAATATTAACCTCTTCAGTGGGAATTTCACCTATTCCAACTTTATCCACAGAAATTGAAGAGCTGAAGTGTGTGTCAGAGAAAACTGAAGCTGATGCCAAAATAAGACCTAGGGCTAATGTTTTAAACATGGGTATCTCCTTTAAAACTAGTTGATGTTTTGAAGCTGCCCCAAAATAACGCACCACAACATCCCATTCAATCCACTGTGAATTCTTTATATAATCTAGGAAGTACGTTCCTTATATTTCATACACTTAAGTACCAACAAGACACAATCCACTTGTATGACCCTATTAGATCCTATATGATTTTAGAACATGATCAGGTGGTGGGGTGTTGTCGCACCCCACCTAAATCATCGTTTGGTTAAATCTAGAATTGAATTAATGATATCCAAAAATAGTTTAATCAAAGTCAAAACCCTGATTATGTCTTCCATAACAAACACCTTTTGTTACAAGGCTCCTCTTCATTGAGGAGTCATGGAAGCTGCACGCTTTGTACAGCAGTGCAGTTCACGAGTCATTTTCAATAGCTGTGTATTAGGAATTTGTTTTGTTTTTGAAAGAGAGTAATAAAAGTCTCTAATAAGCTGATGTGGTATTTCACTGAAGATACAAGAACTATATATGTAACCCCTCTAAATCACTGCACCGGAGAAATTTACTAAATATCTCAGGGAATACAACCGAAGGTATAGTTTGGATACGAAAAGCAAGACAAGGTAGATAAATGCAGTTAAAAATTTTGGTGTTAGCTTTTACAGCTTTGGCCATTTCTTGTGGAAGGAACAGTGCAAGCGTGAGTCAAAGTACAAAAACAACTGCGGCACCCTCTGAAGCGCCCTTTGTTTTAGATTCAAAGTACTTGAAGCCACTGGGCTTCCCCACTCCATACAGCAGTGTTGGTAATTTAGCGACTCCTGTCCTAGAAGTTGAGGTTCCCGAGACATTGGGCGTATTACAACTCTTTTCAGATAGTTCATGTTCAAATGCGAATATTGTTGGCCAGAAATACGTAGATGGAAGCTTAAGCTCCACAAGGGTTCGCCTTGGAAATCTTTCTGATGGGGTCACAAATATTTATGGCAAATTTACAGATAAAAATGGAGATGAGATCTCCTGTAAAGAAATGGATCAATACGACCTTTCAAATAAAAACTATGATATTCAAACTATATTCTCAAATAACAATGCTTTTGCAGCAATCAGATCTGATGGATCTGTTATTACTTGGGGCGTCCCTTCATATGGTGGAAACAGCAGCAGTGTTAGTGAACAGCTCGATGGTAGCATTGCAGTAACTAGCATTGCAGCTACTGAACGAGCATTCGCTGCAGTCAGATCTGACGGGTCTGTCATAACGTGGGGAGACTCCACATATGGTGGAGACAGCAGTGGTGTAAGTCCCGACCTCAATGGCAATATAAGCGTGACTAATATTATAGCAAGCGAGAGAGCATTTGCTGCATTAAGATTAGATGGATCTGTAATAACATGGGGAGACAACTCATACGGTGGAGATAGCAGCGATGTAAGCACCGAGCTTAATGGAACCACAGCCGTAACGAGCATTACATCCTCATTCCGCTCCTTTGCAGCAATAAGGTCAGATGGATCCGTTGTCTCATGGGGTAGCACTAATAATGGTGGCGACAGCAGCAGTGTGAGCTCTGAGCTCAATGGAAGCATAGCTGTTACGAGCATAGCATCTACGTACGCGGCCTTCGCTGCTTTGAGAACTGATGGATCTGTCGTGACATGGGGAAACAACGTATTCGGTGGAGATAGTGACAGTGTAAGTTCTGATATAAATGGAACTATTAGTGTCATTAGTATTACTGCCACAGAGGAGGCCTTTGCAGCACTCAGATCTGATGGCTCAGTAATTACCTGGGGGAACTCCTCTAACGGTGGTGATAGTAGTGGTGTAAGTACTGAACTCAATGGAAGCACCCCCGTTACGAGTATTTATTCGACGGAATCAGCCTTCGCTGCAGTTAGGTCGGATGGATCAGTCATTGCTTGGGGTCATGGTGGATATGGTGGAAGCACCAGCGGTGTCAGCTCCGATCTTAATGGAACCATCAATGTTACAAGTATTGAAGCTTCAAGAGGTGCCTTTGCAGCAATTAGATCAAATGGTTCTGTCATAACTTGGGGATATGGTTCACATGGAGCAAATAGCAGTAGCGTGAGCTCTGACATCGATGGAAGTGTGGAAGTAATTAGTATTGCATCAACAAAACAGGCATTTGCCGCACTCAGAAGTGACGGTTCAGTTATAACTTGGGGCAGCAGTAATTACGGTGGAGACAGTAGCGATGTAAGTGCTGATCTTGATGGAACAGTCAGCGTCACAAGCATTGCGGCAACAGATCAAGCATTTGCGGCAATAAGAGCCGACGGGTCCATTGTCACGTGGGGTCATTCTGGATACGGAGGAGATAGCTCGAATAAAAGCTCTGGTTCTAAAAACCTAATTGATATAGCGAGCATCCATTCAGCAATCTCTTACTCATACTCTTCCTTTGCCGCTCTAAAGACTGATGGCTCTGTTATTGCATGGGGAGACGCCTATTCAGGAGGAGATACTAGCAGCGTAAGCACTGACATCGACGGAAGCATTGGTGTAACCAGTATCATTGCAAATAATTATTCATTTGCCGCACTAAGATCTGATGGCTCCGTTATAGCCTGGGGTATTAGTAGTTTAGGTGGAGACACTAGCAGTGTGAGCACTGATCTTGATGGGAGCACACCTGTTACAAATGTAGTAGCATCAGAGGGCGCTTTTGCTGCACTAAGATCAGATGGGTCAGTCATAACTTGGGGAAGTACCACCTACGGTGGAGACAGCACCAGTGTTGCAGCAGATATAAATGGAACAATTAACGTAGTCAGCATCTCCGCGACTGATGGTGCCTTTGCTGCGATTAGATCAGACGGATCCGTAATCACTTGGGGAGATCCATTGCAAGGTGGCAATAGCAGCACAGTTAGCTCCTCAATTAACGGAACGATTAACGTAACGAGCATAGTCGCAACTGCCGAAGCTTTTGCCGCAATCAGAAGTGATGGCTCTGTAGTTACCTGGGGAGACTCTGGACATGGTGGTGACAGCGCCAGTGTAAGCACAGCTATTAATGGCACCACACCTGTAATAAGTATAAATGCATCTAGTGGCAACACTGGTTCTGCATTTGCAGCACTTAGAGATGACGGCTCAGTCATTGCATGGGGATACTCCAGCGCCGGCGGAAATACAAGCAGTGTTAGCTCTCAAATAGACGGAACCATAGATGTAATAAGCATTGTTCCTAACGGAAAGGCATTCGCTGCGATCAGATCTGACGGTTCAGTAGTTACTTGGGGCTACCTTCATGGAGGTGGCGACAGTAGCAGTGTGAGTTCGGAACTTGATGGCAGCATTGATGTAATTAGTATTGCCGGCACAGCGGGAATTAGTAATTTTGCAGCCTTCGCAGCAATCAGATCTGATGGATCTGTGATTACATGGGGAAAGCCTGATTATGGTGGAGACAGCAGTAGTGTGAGCGCCGAGCTTGATGGAACCATCGATGTAGTAAGCATAGCTGGGACAGATAGAGCGTTTGCGGCTATTAGATCCGACGGCTCTATTGTAACATGGGGAGAAAGTGATAATGGTGGGGCCATAAGTGAAGAATATAACGGTTTCTCAGATGGCTCCTTTTTATTTGCTTCAGAAGAAAATTTCTGCTCTAAAGACTTAGTTGGAAATATCTTCTGCTGGGGCAATCCTAATTATTCGTTTGATCCTCAATTTACTGGCAGGCAGTTCTGAAAGCTATTTAATGAAAAAGAGGCCAAAAACTGGCCTCAACTTATTAAACTTGAATTAGGTTGATTTGATCATCTTTGACCGTAACACTTACTGCTCCAGTCCCCTCTTCACCTTTTAATATAAATTTAGAAAGAGGCCTAATCACAAGTCTATTGAATACAGATTGAAGTGGCCTTGCTCCAAACTTTTCATCATACCCAAGCTCGGCAAGTTTACTTTTAGCATCCTCGCTGAACTCAATCTCCATCTTCTTGGATTTGAGTCTGCTTTGAAGAAGCTTAATCTGCTTCTCAACAAGATTGGCCATAACGTTTTTACCAAGGGGTTTATACTCTAGTCTGGCATCAAGTCTACCTAGAACTTCTGGTTTAAAGTCTCTTTCAGGATCCTTTGAGTTGGTTGTAAGAATAATAATGGTGTTCTTAAAGTTAATTGTTCTTCCCTTATTATCTGTAAGCCTTCCATCATCAAGGATTTGCAGAAGAATATCCGAGAAGTCAGGGTGTGCCTTCTCTATCTCATCGAAGAGGACAACTGAGTATGGGTGGCGTCTTACTGCCTCAGTAAGCACGCCTCCCTCGTCATAGCCAACATACCCAGCAGGGGCTCCAATAAGCTTGGCCACACTGTGCTTTTCGCTGAATTCACTCATATCCAGACGAATCATGTTCTTTTCATCGTCAAACAAATACGACGCCAAACTCTTGGCCGTCTCAGTTTTACCAACACCCGTAGGGCCCATTAGCAGGAACGACCCCATCGGACGAGTCTCATCGGTCAGGCCTGCGTAACTCGATAGAAGGGTCTCGCTTATTTCTGTTAACGCCTCCTCTTGACCAAAGACTCTTTGGTTGAGTATATCTTCAAGCTTTAAAAGCTCTTCCTGTTTAGACTTCAAGATCTTTTCAACAGGGATTCCAGTGTGACGTGCAATAATATTGGCTATGTTTTCCTCTCTTAAAATCCAATCATGACTCATACTTTGAAGCTCTTTCTCGGCCTCAGGTAGTAAGTGATACTTGATCTTTGAAGCTTCTTCATAGTTGGACTCTCTTTCAGCAACCTCAAGATCGAATTTGAGTTTTTCAACTCTGTTTCTAATCTCACTAACCTTTTTCAGGGATCCAACTTGGGCCTCCCACTTAACATAACCTTCATCGAACTTCTTTTGAAGTTTATCTATCTCCTGATGAATTTCTTTATTGTCTTTATCAACCTGAGCAAGGATCTTTTTATTTCTAATTTCAGACTTTAAAAGTTCAAGCTCAGTAGGCATAGCCTCTGCAGATAGCTTAAGGGCCGAAGCCGACTCATCAATCAAGTCAATTGCTTTATCTGGCAAGTTCTTGTCCGTAATGTACTGATCAGAAAGCATGACTGAGCTATAAATAGCTTCGTCTGAAATCTTGATACCATGATGCCCCTCAAATTTTTCTTTAAGCCCCATAAGTATTTCAATAGAGTCCTCTCTAGAGGGCTCGTGAACAGGGACCTGTCTAAACCTTCTCTCAAGTGCTGGATCTTTTAGAATATGCTTTTGAAACTCATCCTCTGTGGTGGCCCCAATACAGTGAAGATCTCCTCTTGCAAGAGCTGGTTTTAATAGGTTTGCCGCATCCATTGCTCCCTCAGTTTTTCCAGCTCCAATTAGTTGGTGAATTTCATCAATGAAAATGATGTATTCACCAGCACCTTCCTTCGCAAATTTTAAAAGATTTTGAACCCTCTCCTCAAACTCACCTCTAAACTTTGTTCCAGCGAGAAGAGAACCAAGCTCCATGCTATAAACGGTCTTGCCTTTTAATACATCAGGAACCTGCTCTTTTACGATTGCGTCTGCAAGACCCTCAACGATGGCAGTCTTACCAACCCCCGCAGGCCCAACAAGAACAGGATTGTTTTTTCCTCGCCTGCCAAGAATTTCCATAACAGCTCTAATCTCTTTGGTTCTTCCAATTACAGGATCTAGCTTACCTTCCTTTGCAAGATCATTGAGGTTCACCAAAAACGAAGGTACTTCAGTCTCTTCCTGCTCACTTCCTTTTAACTTGGAATAATCAAGATCAAGAGTCGGAAATGTTTGTGGAAGAAACTTCAAAAGGTCTCTCTCCCCCATCTCTTGTCTTCCCGATTTTGCAGCATTTGCACTTGCCTGGGTAAGCCATCCCGAAAGAGCTCCAGAAGGTCGGATATTTTCAGGATTTAAATCACTTGTAGTGGTTGGAATATGTTGAAGTAGGGCCTCCACTTTTGGAAGGTCGTCTTTGTAAGTCTTTGCGCTAAAGCTTGATGGATTGGAAATGAGTCCATATAAAAGATGGGCCGGCGCCAACTCAGTATTTTTACTTTCTATTGCTTTAGATTGCGCGATGTCCAAAGCACCCGCAACAATTTGGTCAAACTTGTTCATATGCTTGCTCCTTGTATGTCACATCTTAAAATGGGTGCAAAATGGCGACCGTCAAGGTTGAACCACTCAAATTTTAAGTAATTTTGGAATTTTCACACTGCTTCTCGACAAAGATTTCCGCCACTTATAAACTTTACTCAAGTTTAACCACAAAGGAATTTATGAAGACTCTACTATGTGTTCTGATGAGCTGCTTTCTAACCCAGGCAGCTGTTGATCTTAGCTCCCCAAGAGCAACTTTTAAAACATTTTTAAAAGCAATGGTGAATGTTAAAAACAAGCAAAACATAACTGAAGCATACGCCCAGGCCCGAGCAACTCTCGACTTATCTGGAATTGACCCTGCCGCTCAAAAAGAGGCAGCAATCAAGATCAGCGAATCACTAATTTTTATTTTCGATCGCATGGAGCGAATTGATTACAATAAGATTCCCACAAATCCTAAAGCGGACACTTGGGTATATAACAAGAAACAACTTGAGCAAAAAAGCATAGAAATAAGTCTCAATAAAGTAGACTCAAAGTGGCTCTTCTCAAGAGACACAATAAAGTCCATCCCAACATACAGGGAACTTTTAAGAGAAAAGTCCATAGTTGAAGGCGTTGTAAAGTTAAATACTTGGCGAGAGAAGTTAAGAAACACTCTTCCTCTTTGGAGTCAAAAAGAGATTCTCTTTATCGAAGTTTGGCAGTGGTTTGGGCTACTCTTCCTAGTAATTGTCGCCTACCTAATTGAAAAGATTATTTCTTTTATTGGAACAGCAATCATCAATAAAAATGTGCATATCTTTCAAGAGAAACAAACAGAGGTTATAAGAAAGGCAATGGTGCCGTTTGGTAAAATAATTCTTCTCTACCTAGTATTCATAAACCTTTCATGGCTTGACTTTGAACCAGGAGAACTTGCATTCATTAAAAGAACTATTTACGTCCTAAGCGCGCTGGCCGCTGTCTGGCTTGGACATAGAGTTGTGGAAATCTTCTCTTTCTACTTCCACGAAAAAGCGTCTTTAACTGAAAGCAAGTTTGACGACATCATCATTCCCCTTGCAACCAAGACGACGTTTGTTCTTGTTTATATCTTTGGAATTTTATTGATTGCGGCATCTCTTACAATTGATGTTACGGGCATTCTAGCTGGTCTAGGTATTGGTGGTCTGGCATTCGCATTTGCCGCAAAGGACACCCTTGCAAACTTCTTTGGATCAATTATGTTGGTACTTGATCGTCCTTTCGATATTGGAGATGTTATTACAACAGGAGATATTGAAGGAGTCGTTGTTGAAGTGGGCTTCAGATCCACAAGAATAAGAACTTTTTACGACTCTATAATTACTGTCTCCAATGGCGAACTCATGAACAGAGCAATTGATAATAAAGGAAAAAGACGCTACAGAAGACTCAACACCACCTTAGGCCTTGAGTACGACACTCCACCTGAAAAAGTGGAGGCGTTCTGTGAAGGTATAAGACAGCTTATCCTATCCAATAAATGGACCAGGAAAGACAACTTCAATGTCTACTTCACAAACTTTGGTCCAAGCTCCCTTGATATACAACTTATGGTCTTTTGGGAGACTTCTGAATACTCAAGAGAACAAGCAGAGAAGCATAGACTAATGATTGATGTTCTAAGACTTGCTAAAGAACTGGAAGTGGGTTTTGCCTTCCCTACTCAAACTGTTCACCTGTTCAATGAAACAGCTAAGCCTGAACATAAAGTGCCTGAGAAATATTTCGACGAGGCAATTGGAAGGGCCAAAGGATTACTTGGTAAACCTCTATCCCTCAAGAATCCAAGAAGCAATGCCAACGACGAAGAGCAGTTTGGAAAGAATGATATTGGAAACTAAAGAACAGTTTCAATAGTTCCAACTTATATCCCCAGAAGACAGGAACCAATCAATACTTCTATTCTTTGGTCCTGTTTTCTAATAAAGATTTTCTCTTCTCTAGATCTAAATTAAGTGGTGCTTTGGTAGTGTATTAAGAGAAAGGATCAACTTGTCCTAACGAGCTAAGTAGCTTTAATCATGTGGTTTATTAAGTTTTTATTAGCATTTATGTCGATTTAGCCGATATATACAATATGAATCATACGCCAAAACTGTCTACATTTAGAGTCGTCATCCTTATCTTCTTCACGGCCCTATTAGGCTCTTGTGGTAAATCAGGCGGAAACCTCAACCTAAACAACTCAGACTCCTCAGGCTCTAGCGATAAGTTTTTAAAATCTTTGGGTTTTGAAGCTCCCTACTCTAGTGTTGGAAACGCGGCCACACCAGTCCTAAAAGTTGAAGTCCCAAACAAACTAGGAATTTTACAGCTATTCTCCGACAGCTCATGTTCAAACTCAAATGTTGTTGGGTATAAATATGTAGATGGAATTGACGACTCTGTAAGTGTCCGTCTTGGAAACCTTCCGGAAGGCAGTATATCTATATATGCCAAATTTACAGACAAGGATTTGAATGAAAGCTCTTGTAAAAAAGTTCAGGAATATGACCTTTCAAATAAGAGCTACCAAATTCAAAATATTGTTGCAACATCTGGAGCTTTTGCAGCCATTAGATCGGATGGCTCCGTTGTAACCTGGGGAAACACCTCAGGCGGTGGAGATAGCAACAGCGTAAGTTCTGAGCTTGATGGCACCACTGCAGTAACCAGCATTTACTCAAACAATAGCGCATTTGCGGCAATTAGAACGGATGGTTCGGTAGTTACTTGGGGAAGTTCATCCTACGGTAGTGACAGCAGCAGTGTAAGTTCAGATCTCAATGGAACTATTGATGTAGTAAATATTGTTGCAACAGATCGCGCATTTGCAGCAACCAGATCAGATGGGTCAGTAGTAACTTGGGGACATTCATCCTACGGTGGAGATAGCGCCAGTGTGAGTTCTGATCTTAACGGAACTAGCGATGTCGTTGACATCGCTACAACACGTCGAGCCTTTGCAGCGATCAGATCAGACGGGTCTGTAATTACATGGGGAGACTCCTCCTATGGTGGAAATAGCAGCACTGTTAGTTCTGATCTTAACGGAGCAGTTGATGTGACGAGTATTGGATCAACAGCTCGCGCGTTTGCAGCAATCAGATCAGATGGATCTGTAGTAACTTGGGGAGATTCAAATTATGGAGGAAATAGCACCAGTGTGAGCTCTGAACTTAACGGAACTACAGAGGTGACAGATATTGTTGCAACAGATCGTGCTTTCGCAGCGATCAGATCAGATGGGTCTGTAGTAACTTGGGGAGACTCCTCCTACGGAGGAAATAGCACCAGTGTGAGCACCGAACTTAACGGAACTACAGAGGTAACTAATATTGTGGCAACCTTTTCTGCTTTCGCAGCAATTAGATCCGATGGGTCTGTTGTTACATGGGGAGACGCCTCCCACGGCGGAGACAGCAGCGGAGAAAGTTCTGAACTTAATGGGACTATCGGTGTAACGAGTATTTCGGCGATATCTTCTTTTCTTGGCTCCTCTTTCGCAGCAATTAGATCAGATGGATCCGTAGTAACTTGGGGAAGCTCCTCTAGTGGCGGAGACAGCAGCAGTGTTAGCGCTGAACTTAATGGAACAGTTGCTGTGACAGATATTGTTGCTACAAATGGAGCTTTTGCAGCAATCAGGTCAGATGGATCAGTAGTCACTTGGGGAGACTCTAATTACGGTGGAGACAGCAACAGTGTGAGTTCTGATTTAGATGGAAGTGTTGCAGTAACAAGTATTGCTGCAACCAAAGGTGCTTACGCTGCGGTCAGATCTGATGGAACTGTAGTTACCTGGGGACATGCTATATACGGTGGAGATATCGGCAAGTATAAGGCCTACTCAGAAGGCTCTTTCATACATGCGGGAGAATCAAACTTCTGTTCAAAAGATTTTCTTGGAAGACTTTTCTGCTGGGGAGATCCAACTCTCTCTTTTGATCCACAAATTGTTGGAAGACAGTTTTAGAAAGATCGAGGCTATTACGCCTTACCTATGAAAGCCTCATCTCTCAATTGAACATTCCAATAGCTATGCCAAAGACAAAGAACAGTCTAAAAAAATAAGAAAACTGAATACTACTTTATAGTGATCCCTCAACAGTCCTTTTAATGTGCCAACTAGTTATATAATGTCTGTGTTTAGCATAGAAACAAGCCCGAACCACGAAAATATGCCCAATTTTTTTGCCTTTTTTCATTTCTATTGGAAATAATGGCATTACCTTTAAAACCATAAACCCCTGAAATCTATACAGATTAAGTATTTATTTAATGCCAAATAGTATTATAGCCGACAATATTGCTATGAAGAAAAAGCGTTGTTGTTGTGTATGGCCTAAATTTTTACTTTTAACCTTTTTAGCGATTGCTATCTCCTGTGGAAAAAGAGGCGTTAACGTTGAGGTTATTGAGATTGCACCAAATTCATCTGGAGATCTTGGTTCTAACCTTCTAAGGTCTCTTGGCTTTGCAGGCCCCTACTCCAGTGTTGGAAGTGCGGCTACACCAGTTATTGAAATTGAAGTCCCTAATAAACTAGGCATATTGCAACTATTTTCAGACAGCAATTGCTCAAGATCAAACCTTATCGGCTACAAGTACGTGGATGGAAGTGTGGACTCGGTAAGAGTGCGTCTAGGCAATCTTTCTGAAGGCAGCATTTCTATATACGCTAAATTTACAGACAAAGATTTGAATGAAACCTCATGCAAGAAAATGGATCAGTACGATCTCTCAAACAAAAATTACCAAATTCAAAGTATTGCTGCAAGCTATGATGCATTTGCAGCAATCAGAGCAGATGGCTCCGTAGTGACTTGGGGAAATTCAACAAGCGGCGGAGACAGCAGTGCAGTGAGCTCAGACCTTGATGGCACTACTGCCGTAACCAGCATTTCTGCAACCTTTGGTGCTTTTGCGGCAATTAGAGCGGATGGTTCCGTAATAACTTGGGGAGATCCTTCAATGGGTGGGGACAGCAGCAGCGTGAGTTCAGAGCTTGACGGCACTATTGCGGTAACCAGTATCTACAAAACCAATCGTGCTTTTGCGGCAGTTAGGACAGATGGTTCAGTAGTAACTTGGGGATACTCCTCAGAAGGTGGAGATAGCAGCGCAGTGAGTTCTGAGCTTGACGGCACTACTGCCGTCACCAGCATATATGCGACCAGCGAAGCTTTTGCGGCAATTAGAGCGGATGGATCTGTAGTAACATGGGGAGATTCTTCATACGGTGGAGATAGCAGCAGCGTGAGTTCAGAGCTTGATGGCACCACTGCTGTTACCAGTATTGCTGCAAAAGATTATGCTTTTGCAGCAATTAGGACAGATGGTTCTGTTGTAACCTGGGGAGACCCTTTATATGGCGGGGACAGCAGCAGCGTAAGTTCTGACCTTGATGGCACCACTGCCGTAACCACCATTACTGCAAACAAATATGCTTTTGCGGCGATTAGGACAGATGGATCTGTAGTAACCTGGGGAAATTCGTTTGGACATAACGGCACCGTAACCAGTATTTATGCAACCAGCAGTGCTTTTGCGGAAATAAGAGCTGATGGATCCGTAGTAACTTGGGGAGACCCCTCTAACGGAGGAAACAGCACCAGTGTGAGTTCAGAGCTTGATGGCACCACTGCGGTGACCAGCATTTATGGAACTTACTCTGCTTTTGCAGGAATAAGAGCAGATGGCTCCGTAGTAACATGGGGAAGTTCCTCAGCCGGTGGAGACAGCACCAGCGTGAGTTCTGACCTTGATGGAACAATTGACGTGACCAGCATTACTGCAGTCAGTGCCTCTTCAGTTGGAGCATTTGCTGCAATCAGAGAGGATGGCTCAGTAATAACATGGGGGCATCCCTCTTACGGTGGAGATAGCAGTAGCGTAAGTTCAGAGCTTGATGGGACCATTGCCGTAACCAGCATTACTGCCTCCGGTGGTGCCTTTGCGGCAATCAGAGCAGATGGTTCAGTAATAACATGGGGAAGTTCTTCTAGTGGTGGAGATAGTTCCAGTTTGAACCTAGACCTTGATATAGATTTTGACATTACAAAAATTGCTAAAAACTTAGGTGCGATGGCGGCAATCAGAACAGATGGCTCCATAGTAGCATGGGGGAATGCTTATTTCGGTGGTGACAGCAGCGCAGTGAGTTTAGACCTTGATGGCACTATTGATGTAACTAGGATTGCTGCAACCAATCGTGCTTTTGCGGCAATTAGAGCGGATGGCTCCGTAGTAACGTGGGGAAGTTCCACAAACGGCGGAGACAGCACCAGCGTGAGCTCAGACCTCGATGGAACAACTGACGTGACCAGCATTACTGCAGTCAGCGGCTCTTTAGGTGGAGCATTTGCTGCAATCAGAGAGGATGGCTCAGTAATAACATGGGGACATCCCTCTTACGGCGGAGACAGCAGTAGCGTAAGTTCAGATCTTGATGGAAGCAATAATGTAATCAGTATTACAACCACCAAGACGCCACCCTTCAGTGGTATGGGAGCTGCCTTTGCTGCAATCAGAGCGGATGGCTCAGTGATAACATGGGGAGGTTCACTTTGGGGCGGAGACAGCAGCAGCGTAAGCTCAGACCTTGATGGCACTACTGCCGTAACCAGCATTGTTGCAACAAATACTGCTTTTGCCGCGATCAGAGCGGATGGCTCCGTAGTAACTTGGGGAAATTCAACAAGCGGCGGAGACAGCAGTGCAGTGAGTTCACAGCTTGATGGCACTACTGCCGTAACCACCATTTATGCAACCGGTAGTGCTTTTGCAGCAATCAGGTCAGATGGCTCCGTCATAACATGGGGTGATTCTTCATACGGCGGAGACAGCACTAGCGTGAGTTCAGAGCTTGATGGCACTACTGCCGTAACCAGTATTGTGGCGACCGACAGAGCTTTTGCGGCAATCAGAGCGGACGGCTCCGTAGTAACTTGGGGAGATTCCTCTTACGGTGGAGATAGCAGCAGCGTAAGTTCAGAGCTTGATGGCACTACTGCCGTAACCAGCATTACTGCAGCCAGTGGCTTATTTGGTGGTGCATTTGCTGCAATCAGAGCGGATGGCTCCGTGGTAACTTGGGGAAATTCAACAAGCGGCGGAGACAGCAGTGCAGTGAGTTCACAGCTTGATGGCACTACTGCCGTAACCACCATTTATGCAACCGGTAGTGCTTTTGCGGCGTTTAGGACAGATGGCTCCGTAGTAACCTGGGGAGATTCTTCTTATGGTAAATATTTAGGTTATCTCAAAGATTTCGCTGAAACTTCTACTTCATATACAGGTGAATCAAACTTCTGTGGCAAGGACTTTGTTGGCAGAGTCTTTTGCTGGGGCAGTTCGACCACATCAATTGACCCGCAACTTGTTGGAAGACAGTTTTAGAAAAGTCGTACGTCTTGCCTAATTAAACATTATGACTGTTCAATGAAAAACAAAATCGGTGCAGGGAATCCTTTGGGCTCCCCATTCTCTTAAACATTTCAAAAGCAATGCCAATGGTGAAGAACAGTTTGGAAAAAGTGATTTTGGAAACTAATATTAGAGTCCCTGCCTTTAAAAGTAGGGATCGCTTTAAGCTTAAAGACTTATTTGAACTTTGTTTCTATTTTAATAATTTCTTTTGCCGCAAGGTAGCTACCTTCATGTTGTGCTCTGTGAGTCTTAATCACTGAAGCTTTCACGACTCCTTCGCTATCCATACAGTTAAAAGTCGTTATCATTTTACAGCTACCAGTGTTTGCCATACACCCAAGAGTTGTCTCAGTTGTTTCATATGCGCACTCAAGATTTGCTTTGGCCAAGCTAGCAATAGTGTCATCAAACAGGCTTTGATCTGCCAAGGCCGAAACGGATATAAATAAAGTTAATCCAGTAATTAGTTTTTTCTTAAGCTTGATCCTCTATTTTGTTTTGTTTGTACAATTACCTTTTAAAGTTCGACAAAACTGCCACCTCGCAACATAGATTGCGATATCAAACCATATTCTATGTAAAGATTATCTATGACTTCTTAATTCCAATCACTTAAGGCGTGGTCTGTTTCCAAGTGGAATAGTATAAGTGTCTATTGTGGCAAGGTTTTAGATTTGATAATATATAGATGCATGACAGGTGGGAAAGTGCTTGTTACACCTACCCTAAACCATCACTTGATCAAGTCGAGAATTGCAACGGCTAATTGCAAGACTATCACGATCAAACTCAGGACCCTTGTCATGTCTTCCATAACAAACCTTTTTGTTGTAAGGCTCCCCTTCAGTGGGGAGTGTTATGGAATACTGCAGAACTTCTACAGCACAACAGTTCGAATTTCTTTTGGATTTAAATAAACAGAAATTTTATTTCAGTATTGAAACTATATTAGAAGTAGGTCAGGCCCTGAGCTTCAGGGCCTATCTAACAATAGAAGTTAGGCACAGCCAGGAACTTTAGAAACCAGCTTGCCTTTTTCGTAATTAAAAATTACTGAACAGCGGTCAAAGCTTTTCATAAACTCAACAGTCGCGTGCTGTGTGGGACCCATCCAAATTAAGACTTCTGTTTTGTCCCCATCTACTGTGCAATTAGCTCTATAGTTTCGGACCCATGTTTGATCAACGTCGGCATACTTTGAAAATGTGTAAGGCGCATCCACTTTTGCGTGGTTAAAAAGATTATTGGCAACTTGGCCACATCCAAAAGCATGCGAGCTTCCAAGTAGTATTATTCCTGCAACAAGTTTTTTCATGAGACTCTCCGTCGGTTGTTTAGTCGCAACCTATCATCAGAGAACCATTATTCAACGATGTCTATAATAAATACCTGTTATCAGTGAAGCCGTTCAGCGCAATCCATACATTGGGTTGCTGTTGGCATGGCCTTGAGTCTTTTAGGATGGATTTCATCCCCACAGCTGACACATTGGCCATAGGTGCCTCTTTGAAGTCTATCTAGAGCGGAATTGATTTTTTGAAGCTCTATCCTCTCACTCCTATCTAATTGTTCCAGAACTTGTTCGTTTTGAAGTTCCACTGCTTGTTCATCATAATCGGGATCTAGCGGACCTTTCTTTTTGGTCCTATCCTCTTCGATTTTATTTAATCTGGATAAAATTGTTTTTCTGGATTCCTCTAATTGAGCTTTAAGCGCGTCTTGACCTTCTTCAACAAATCTCATGGTTCTCCCCCGATAAAAAATCAGAGGAGATTTTATTAAAAGAGTTATTTTGAGACCAGCCCATCTAAGCTTTGTCCCATTAGACATATCTATATAAGCTCAATTCTTTGTTTGTTTTCAAGCTCTTTGATGACCTTGTACCTGACTACTTCTCCGGCCATCCAAGATTCTATATCTTTCTTTTCTTTCTTGGACATCCCTCTTTTAGGAAGTTCAACATCAAAGGTATGATTCAGTCCATCTTGCTCATTGCAAAGCATCCATTCAAAACTGTGTTTGGTTTGTTTGTACACTCTAATCAGTCGAGCGCTATTTTCAGTCAAACTTTCAGATTGCGCCTTTGTGTAAAGTTGAATCGTCATAGGAAGAAGTTTTCGGTCTCTTCCCAATTTTTGAGTCATACTCTCCACGTCTTGAGCGTGAGAGGTTTTAAGATACTGATGACACCAATCTTTTTCCAAATCTAGCGGACATGGCCTATTTGTATAACAAGGAAATGCCACATTGAAGTCAGCTTTCACACAAAGTTCTCTTAGCTCTAGCGTTTTTCCAAAGGCATCCTTTGTGCCAGGCTCCAGAACTAAAACGGAATCAGGACTAACCTTTTCAAGATAGTCCATAGCAATGCTTGCACCCATTTCATTTAGAGAGTGGGTGAAGATCAGTAGTGTCTTCCCGGTAAGGCCCTCTGGACATTTTGTTCCAATATTCATTTTGCGTTCTGCGGCCAGGCCTTCAATTAACTTTCTTGCTTGTTCGACCATAAGATTTGAAATGTCGACGCCATAAACTCTTGGGGAGGACTCCAAGATGCTGTCTAAGGCCAGAAGGAAAGTACCAGGTCCCGTGCCAACGTCCACAATGTTGTCATAGGCGTTAATATCAAAATTCGCCGGGAGAAGTTTTAAGATTTCAAAAAGTTTAGGATAGTTGGTTGTTAACCAGTATGCGCAATAAGCGGATATTAAACGTTCATCCTCTCTGTATTTATCAATATTCTCTCGATAAAAATTGAAAAACTTCCCCACTTCATTGATAGAAGAGAGCATTTGGGATTCGTTTTTAAACTCATATAAAAGATAAGGTCTAATGTCCTCAAAGCTTAATTGATTATTTTCCATGTTTTCTGTATAGCGCGCCACACCCAAGAAGACATTAAAAAAGGGAGGGCAGCCTTAAGCTGCCCTAAATTAATGTGGTCTAAGTTCAATTCTCTCAGTCTTAACCAGACTTCCTTTATAGAACACTTCTAGCTTCAGTTTCACCTCTTGGTGTTTTGCAGCTTTTTTAAATACATAGCTAAAATCAAGTTTTTGTTTTTGGTCTAGCTCCAATCTTTTAGTCTTTAAGCGATCTACCTTAAAGTCCATAAGTTCTTTTTGAGTTTGATCCACACTTAGAGCAACTTCATACCCTGAATCAATATCCTCCACATCTGGTGAAATCTCCACGCTCAAAGTGTGGATATAATAACTAAAGACACCCTTCACTCTTGGACTTTGGTCATACTTTAATTCCAAAGATGAGCTAGGGTTCACACTTAACTCTTCAGATATGGTGAGAAACTCTTCTCTTACAGCTTTGTACTTATCTCCAGGAAGCTCCAACGCGGCCTTTGCAACAATTAGCTCTTTTGACTGCGCGCCGGAGTCAACTACAAAAGGAATTTTAAACTGTACGATACTCTTGGCCTTAACCTCTGGAAGTTTGTAATACTTTTTCTCAAAACTCATCTTTTCAGTCTGAACAATTTCTAGTGTGCCAGAAGCCTCACTATCCACGGAAGAAATATTTTTTAACTCCACCACAAGGAAAGCTCTATCACCCCCCTTAAGAGTCTTTCTAGATAGATAGCTTTTATTCACTGTTAGAACTGCATTGCTTTGAATCCATTCGTGACCTTCTATTTGTGCCTCTTTCTTAGCAACTTGCTTGGCAGGCGCTAGATTCCTGGAGTAAGAGTCATCATAGGCCATCTTGTAAGTTTGATCGTAGGCCTGCTCTTTCCCATCAGATTCACCTTTTGCAAAGGCCACAACATAGGATTTTTCATAAAGCCCCTCATATAGAGTTTCACGAGTCTTCTGTTCAATCGATTCATACTTAGAAGTAAACATTGAAGGATAGGCCGAGGCAAAAGACTCATAGGATGAGCTCATAAAAAGAGCTTTATACTCTTTTCTAAAGCTTTTCTCACATGCTTCCACATACTCACTCATTCCTTTGTAAACGGTTGCACAGTCAACGGCGGTATACGGCACTTTCGAAGGTTCATCATAACTCAAGGATGGACTCTGATAGCTCTTAAACCTTTTCTGAAGTTTTGACACATTTTCAAGACCCCGCTCAATAAAAGTATCAAGAGGTGTATTTATTGCGCGTGATTCGGAAAGCTCCATCTCTGACAAACCAGGAACCTCAGCGTGGTCAATATTTAGAGGCGCCATTTCAACGGGTGGAGTGAACCTTACATACGATCTGCTCTTATTTCTTCTATCCGCCTTTATTTTTAGCAGCTCTTTCATTACGGATTCAAAGTATCCAGGCTTATAAGTGCTTCTTACAAAAGAATATACATCTTCCTCACCTTTTTTAAGTCCGTCTCTTCTTCCTTGCTCAATTGAGTCTTCAGAGGCCAATCCAGCGTCAAAACCAGCAGGATAACCATTTAACTCTGCCCTAACAGCTGAAATAAGCTCAGCTTGTGCCTTGCCTTCCTCGTCTCCAAAGGATTGTCCAAGCTTTTCTGATATGGATTCAGCAATCTCATACCCCTTCTCTTGTCCCAAGCTTTGAGCTTGATCAATTTGAGATGCCCCAAGCCTTTTCGCTTCAGACAAATATCTCTTGTAAAGATTTTTTCTTTCCTCATATTCCCCGTATGCAACTTCTGTCTCTCTATTTAGCCCTTCAAGCTTTAACTCCAAAGAATAAATCTGAGCTCTAGTCACATCCGCATCGCCTCTAAGCTTTTCAATTTCGTATTCACCTGTAGAGATTTCGCTTTGGTTGTAAGCAATGCTTCTTTCCAGGGATGGAAGTTCTTCATTTATGTTTTGGATCTCATCCCTAAGCATTGAGATTCTACCTCTGATGTCGTTTGCAGTAGCTTCAAGACTCGACAGTTCTCTCTCAACTCGTCTTCTTTCTCCTGAAATAGAATTGATCCTTCTTTGAATTTGATCTTGCTCTCTATCAAGTGAAGCGTGTCTTCTGTTCATATTCGAGATGTTGCTCATCATCTCCCGGGTCTGCCTTTCGAGCTTCGAAAGTTCTGTTTTGCGACTTTCTATTTGCGTTTTTTTATTTTCGACCTCACTTCTCTTTGACTGAATCTGGGACCTTTTAGATTTTATTTTTTGTGGAAGAGAACTAAGTTCTCTCTTTGCGCTCGCTAATTTCCTTTCTGCATCTCTTAACTTGCTTGAGGCAACTCTCTTGCTCTGCTGATTCTTTTGAAGCTCTCTTTTGGCATTTGATAAGGTTCTCTGAGTGTTGGATACTTTGGCCTTTTGACGAGCGATTTCCTCTTTGCTTGCCCCAGAACTTTTCATGCTTTGAAGCTTGGCCTTCTGAGTCTGCAACCTTGACTTTAACCTTCCCACTTTGCTTTTTGACTTTGTAATCTCTCGATCAAAATCGGAAACTTTGCCTTTCTGAGTGGAAACCTTTTTTTGAAGATTTACAATTTTACTCTTCATAGAGCTTTGACTTGATTTTAAAGCCTCTATATCGCTCTTTAGACTTTGGACTGTTCTCTTTAGTTTTGCGATGGCGTTTTCTAAAGACTGAATGTCTCTTTGAGTGGATCTTTTGCTGCTTTGAAGCCTGTCCACCCGCTGCTGCTGACGCTTAATTTCCTGCGCAAGTTTTCTCAACTCCCTTTGAACTGGCCTAAGCTCGCTTTGCCTCTGTTCAAGCTGTCGCCTCACCCGCCTAAGCTCTCTTTCAGTGTTTGAGATCGATGTCTCAGTGCTTGAAAGCTCATATCTCGAGCTTCTCTCCTCATTCTTTTTTCTTGGAAGAAGGCGTTCTAGGTAGGCTATGCGCTTGGTAAAGTCTTTGATTTGTGATTCAAGGGTGGAGACATACTCCAATTTATCGCTGATTGATCTGAGAACGGACTCCAACTGTGACCTTTGAGAATTAAGAGAAGATTCAACCGAATCTCGCTCACCTTTAATCTCAAGGTATTCTTTATGGTAAGGCCTATAATTTATTTCATCTGGTCGACTCTGAGCTTGAGCGACATTCATCAGTGCCGGTAAAACTGTGCATAAAAATGCCGTATGTATGAATTGAGCTTTCATAACCTTTCCTTTTCCTAAAATCATTTTGGGTGGAACTCTATTAATGGTTACTTTCATCAACTACATACGTAAATGCGGTGACAGACGATACTAGCTTTTCTAGCGAAAATGTAGGGTCAACTTGGCCTCTGGTGCCTCATTGACTCCAAATTGAATGTAAAAGGGATTGGTTAACTCAAAGCGGCATTGTTTCTGATAGGAACGAGCCTACTAGCCCCGTGCCACTGCCACTTATGAAAACGCTGTTGGTTATTTGTTTATCGGATCTAGAGAACTTTGGAAGAACGGCCCCCTCACGCAGCTGAACATCGGAAAAATTGCCAACACTTCCACTGAGGGTTGCTTTTAGACCTCTGGCCTGAAAGAAGATCGGTGGAACACTTTCGTCATACTTTTTTTCACTTACAAAGTCTTTCGCCCTTTCCCTGTCCGATTCGTCAAACATCAATAGGACATTCTTCTCTTTGTTAACAATTGCCTCTTTTGCCCTAGTAACAAACAAGCGAACTTTTTCATTGTATTGCTCAACTGATGAATTAGCCTCTTCATTTAATTCAATACTTGAAGTCTCCTCCAGGTCCGTCTTACCAGTGATTTTATTCACAATATCCCGCATGGCCATATCTTTCACTTCGGGGTCATCCCCACTCATATGATATAGTTCCGTCATCTGGGCACCAAGTTCACGGCTGTCTTGATCGCCAAGGTTATAAATAGTAGCTACTAAACCATTTAGTGCTCGACCTGGTTCTTCACTTTCAAAACTTAGGAATTTATGCACCCTTTCGACTCTCGAATTAACGATCTTTGCCTTCTCTTCGTTTTCGACAACTTTTACATCATCTAAAAGATCTACAATTCGCTTATCCCTTCCCTTGCCTTTGGAAACGTTATTGTTTAAAAACGTAATTTTAGCTTTATCTTCAAGTAGCACATCTTTTACTGGCCCACCTGCTGCATGTCTTCCAAGAAACTTTTCTATGCCAACCTCTATGTCATCATCATCTTCATTGTGAATGACAATTTGAGTTTGTCCCTTTAACTTTCCTCTTTTAACTTTTGAAATCTCAATATAATCAATCTTTGAAATCAGCTCATCAACTCCAGGTAGAATTTCCATATTGAATGGCTCATTTTTAACAATGTCCAAAAGGGATACTAATGACTCCCTATCTAGAACTGAAGTTTCCTCATCATTACTCACAGCAAGATCTGCAAAAACTTTTAAGGCATAAAGTCCTGATCCCACCATGCTTGGGTCATTTCTTTCAGGATGAAAGTATTTAATAAAGGCCAAAAATTTATCGAAGTTATGGAACACTTTATCTATCAAGGCACCGTTTATTTTAGCTAGGTCCTCCCATAGAAAGCCAGCTTCCCCAACCCCATTTTTTACACGTTGAATACCGCAATCAATTTTTGAGCTATCTTCTGATACGAGAAGCAGTTCCGTGAATGCTTCCGATATTTTATTCATAATTAGATGTTCTGAGGAAGTGTTTTCCTGAAGGCCCTCTTCTATTAAATCAGGACTGGGCAATTCTCCAGTAACCTGGGCATAGAGAGGGTTTAGAAAAAATAAAATTGTAATTAAAACTATCATCATTAACTCTAATCGGAATAACTGATATTTTTCTAGAGTTGTTTCTTCAGATTTATTTTTGGCCTATTTCTGAAGTTGTCTTTAGGGTTGTTTCTAACTTATTAAAACTAGGTAAGAAATGTTGGGTGGGTAGGCATTTTTTCACATACATAAACTTTTGTTTTGCATGCCAAACTCTCGTATGCTATAAAAAATATATGTATATCTGTATATGCAACGGCATAACCGAACAAGACATTATTGAGGCCTCTAAAACATCAAGCAACTCTCTTGAAATCATGAAAGTTCTGGGTGTTGCCAGCGATTGCGGTCGCTGCCTACAAGTAGCAATAGATAAGTGCTTGGAGGTTACAAGCTCCATTCCTGAAGCCGCTAAAACCCCTCCTCGGCGTGTAAAGCAAAGTTAAAAACTTTTACTTGAATCACGGGCCTTTCATTGTTTTAATAACTTAGTTTTATTATTTATCCGGAGTTATTATATGAAAGGCAGTAAAAACGTCATTAAAGCGCTAAATGAGTGCTTAACAAGAGAACTAACAGCAATTAACCAGTACTTTCTTCATGCTAGAATGCTTGAAGATTGGGGACTTGAAAAGCTTGGCAAGCTTGAATACGAAGCGTCTATTGATGAAATGAAGCACGCTGATGCCCTCATTAAGAGAATCCTTTTTTTGGAAGGGCTTCCAAACCTTCAAAAGCTAAACAATCTTAGAATTGGTCAAAACGTTAAAGAAGTTCTTGAAGCGGACTTGGAAGTGGAAAACGAAGCTGTTCCCCACCTAAAAGCGTCTATCAAGATCGCTGAAGATGAGCAGGATTATGTATCTAGAGATCTATTTAGAGCAATCCTTGACTCAGAAGAGCACCATATTGATTGGCTTGAAACTCAGCTTGGACTTCTAAAGAAAGTCGGAGAGCAAAACTTCATCCAGTCTCAAATGGAACCAGACAAAGCAAATCACTAAAAAGATTAAGGCCGCTTCTGCGGCCTTTTTTATTTTACTTTCAACACCTTAGATTCAAGCTTAAGGTATTCGCCTTGATCAATCGCTTCAAGCACTACAAAAATCTCGCCATCGACTCTTTCAAGTTGTGCTCTAGACTCTTCATCCATCATGAGCCAAAAAGCGTCTTTTCCTATGTCTCCATTGTCCTTTTGACTATCTACCTCCACTAGATCATTTGCCAGTATATAGTGGTCTTTTGAATCAAGCTCTATGATGTAGTCAGATCCAAAAAGATTGAGAAGAACTTTTCCACTCGCTTGAAACTTGCCAAGCTCTTGATCAACAACAAGTCTAACTTCACAGCTTTGCGCTTTGTATCCTTGATAAACAAGGTCGCAGTCACCAGAGTAGGATCCGTTAAACTCTCCCACTTCTCCAGATACAACATTTGGAGAATCTGGAAGGTCGTTTGCAGTTACTTGTCTTCCTGTAACAATTGGCGGAACAGTTGGCAGCATGTTCTTGCTGCAAGAGCTAATGGCCATCATGGCCATCAAACTCAAAGATATTTTAAATAGGTTCATTTATGCCCTCCATGGCATTGAAGCTAATTATTATTTTTGAACGGTGTTTAAGCTTCCATTGATATCCACCTGTCCATAAGTAGGATCGGTGTAGATGCCCTCAAAGCTGGTGCTGCCATTGGTTTCTTTTTTGAATCTAAGCCAGTCACCGTTGGCCTCTTTGATATAAAAGCCATTCTGGTCAATGTCGCCGATATCACTTCCGCTTGAATCGATTAGGTTTCCATCAACAATATCAAGTGGAGCTGAGTAGATTGGCATGGAAGTTGAGACAAAAGTCATATTCACATCAACCTGTCCCACAAAGCCCAAAGTTTTGGCCTCTGTATCGTGATAGATGTTCACTACAATGTCACAAGAAGACGAAGCTATACCAAACGCCTTTACAGCGCAGTCACCTTCATAATCTCCATCAAAGCTATAAACGGGTGGCATTGGTTTTGGATCATCCTGAGCAGGGTCGTCTTGAACAGGGTCTGTGCCTTGAGGTTGGTCTGGATTATCTGCACCTACTATAGGAGCGGTTGTTGTGAGAGTGTCTCCCCCTCCGCCACCTGAACTAGAACCGCTACATGCAACAAAGGCAATCATAGCAGAAACAATAATAAAGTTTTTTAAGGTCATGTGTCCTCCTTAACACTTTGGTCTTTTGTGAGGACATACTATCCACAAAGTTCACAGGCGGGCAATAAAATTGCCCCTGACTTAAATGCCCTAATACCCCTGTAGACGAGGGATTAGATCAATTACCCACGACTAAAAATACTGATAAGTTTTTGTTTTTACATCTAAATAAAAACTGTCCACTTTTTAAACGGCCATATGTAATGCTTTCCTGAAATCACAAAGCTCAGAGGAATTTTTATATAATTAATTAAATACTAATGAATTGGGGAGATTATGAGCAAGAACATCATTCTACTATTTTGTTTAGGTTTATTTGCAGTTGGTTGTGGATCAAAGGACAAAGACACCCAAGACGTGATTGCTCCCCATACAGGTGATCCAGTTGTTGAAGAAACAGAAAAAGCTGTTTCCCCAACACATCCGGCGTATAACAAAGCAGTAGAGATTTCAGAACCTGTGGCGGCCATAGAAACTGAGGAAAGAAAAAAAGAAGATTTGGCGCTTGAGAAAATTTATTACGTTCACGCCAGCCAACTAAATGTTAGATCAAGTAGAGAAATTACCCAAAACATTCTAGGTCGACTGGAACTTGACGACCAAGTCATCGTTGTTGACTATGAAAGCGTTGAGGATGACGATTTTGTAGAGATAAAAATAGTGAGTAGCAATCGAGAGATGAAGGCCTCCGAGAAATACTACGTTGCATATCAGTACCTTGGAGAGAAAAGACTGCCAAGGGAGATCAAACAGAAAAGAGAAAAGAAGTCCAAGTACTTCGTAATTCAAAATATCGCCTCCAAGAAAATTAGAGTTTACGAAAGATCCCCCTCTAAAAAACACCAGCTTGTTTTTGAAGAGTCGATGATTCCTGGAAAGAACACAGATAAATTAAGAACTCTTCTTGGGAGATTCAAAATCTCAGCATGGCACAAGTTTTATCAAGATTATAAAAAACGATATGCCCCTTGGTACAAAAAAGGAATGATCGATCCTCCTCCGGCCGGTGCCCCCCTAAGCGAATGGAAAAAGGCCAAATATATGGAAGAAGGAAGAGATCAACCTGTAAGAGGGCCCTTTGGCTGGTACACCGCTCACCTTGCTCCCGACGCTGGTGGACAGTGGATGCACGGAACTATTGGACGCGGCAAAGACAGTAATCGCTTCATTGAGGGTGTAGGTTACAATAGATGGGGTTCCACAGGCTGTTCTAGGCTTAACAATGAGGCCATTACATACCTTCGAGACCTTCTTCCTACGGGGACTCCAGTGTTTAAGATTTACGCAAAAGAAGATGCGTCCGACCTATCTCGCGTAAGTTTATATGACGAACTTCAACCTCTAAGCACCACAGAGAGGCCAGCGGAGCATGCTTTGCCATTCAACTATGTTTTAACAAAATCTCCCACAGGAAAGTCAGGGGTCAAAGACCTTACAATGGATAGAATGTACGCCAATAATGTAATTGAATTTGGAACCTACAAAGTGGACGCAACTCCAACTGTGGTTCAGTATTATCCTAAAGGGCTAGTAACAGACTATTTTAACAAGAAGGCCAACTATGGAAACACCTACAATTTAAAAGATAATGAATTGAAAGGATTTTTCCTGGTGGACCAAGGAGTGCTGAAAGACTATCAGCATCCTTCATCTCTAGAGGTAAGAGGCTACAAACAAATGCCTATCCCTGACTATATTCAAATCGATTAAAATAAAAAGGCCTTCGAAAATGATCTGTACCCCAAAATTGGTACCGATCATATACGGAGACCTTTGTGCTTTGCATGGGTTAAGTAACTTACAAAAGTATTGAGTAGAATGAAAGTTTTAACTTAAATGACTAATCATTAACAGCACCACAATACTTTGCTTTAACCTTGCAGCCCATCGCCCTTTGTATCACTGGTGAGGCGAGATACCCCTTAATAATTCGTTCCTTTAGCGGTGAATGAGGACCATCTTCTTCCTTAGATTTAACGACCTCAAGAAATTTTGAGTAGTTTTTTTTAAGGTGATTTAGTGCCTTCAAGCCTGGTGAACACTTTATTTTTTTCAAATGTCTTTCAACCTCTTTTATCTTGGGAGACTTAGAGTAGTCACACCTATTTTTCAAAAAGAAAACGAATGATTCAAAACTCTTTCTTCTCTGTTGTTTTCTTGGCTGATCTTTAAGATAAATTTCAACAACCTTCGAGCTAAGAAGATCAGAGAAATTCTCCCCCATTTCACTACTTCCTTCGTAGAATGGGCACCCCTTAAAGTCGCCATAGGTATTTTCCACTGTTTCTATATCTTCATCTTTTTGTTGTGAGTCTACATCCTTACGCCGCTTGAAGTGCCTAATGATCTCATCCTTAGAAGCTTCCCTTGTTCCAAATGAATCCTTGTTCCTCAAACATTCCATTTCTCTTTTAAAGGGATTTTCATGGTAAGGAATCCCTTTAAAGAGGAGGTCCATCTTAATAGTTTCAAAACTGTCGTATTGATTTTTATCAACTTGAGACAAGTTAACAGAAAAAGAAGGAACTTCATCATGCACAATTATTGCATCATCTTTAAATTTTGACTCTTTACTGACCCTCATGAAGTCTCCCGCAAGTTGACAGGGGTCAATAGAATGTGCCATCTCATGAGCAAAGATAGATAGAAGGCCAGCTTGAGTGTTTTCTGCAAGACTAGGGCATACAAAGAACTTGTGGTCTCTTTGGCTGTAAAAGGCTCCTTCACTGCCTAAACACTTGCTATAGGCAATGCTATTAATAGTTGTAGCTGGGCTGAAGGATATGGTTTCAATTCTCTTTTTTAGTTGCAATAGAACTTTTGGCGTAACTCTATTCTTTAAGCTATCAAGGTACCTCATAAAGTACTTTTGTGTTTCTTTAAAAACATGATGAGAAAAAGCAATTTTCTCCTGATCCACCGTGATACCGCCTGCCGCGAAACCTAAAATAAAGTTCTCACTCTCGATTTGATAAAATGTTAGTTGTGCCTTCCGAAGAGCATTCTTCTTATCAAACATCTCCTTCCACTTTCCATAAAAAAGCTTGTCTTTAGGTGCACGATCTTTAAGAACCTTACCTACAATCTCCACTCGCTCATCTTCAAAAAAATCTTCTTCAAAGGCTAAGTGAAATAGAGATTTTTTAATGTTAGACATGTCTGAATTGGAAATTCCAATTTGCTCTCGATATTTTTCAAATTCTTTTCGAGCAGCAATTTGTTCTTCTTCCATCTTTTGTATTTTTTCTCTTACGTTCTTTACCGTTTTATTTTGATAAGCAGTCTTTTCATAAATTTGTCTTAAACCATTATCGTAACATCCAGCAATTGGAGAGATAAACCTATCATATATAGGATTTTTAATCCTTTCACCCTCAGAATTTTCATAAATGTATTTCTTGAAGATATTTTCGTTAAGTACATTACACATCTTTTCAACGCTACATTGATTAGATGAGAGTAGCTTATTAAAGTTTTCCTCACTCTTGCTACTCTCATACTCGCCACAATTAGACCTCTGCGCAGTATTTTCACTTAATAACTTTCTGAGTTCTAGTAAGGCCTGGGGAATTTCCTGTAGCTCAAAAGCACTTTTCAACTCATCACGAGTAAAGTCGGTGAATAGGTTCACTTCACAAACTGCGTTTAGGGAGAAAAAAAGTATCAATGTGGATTTAAATGGAATTTTCACCATAATAACATTTCGTCATTCAACATCTAGAACTAAAGCAGTGTATAGTCTCATTTGAATAATTTTAATCTTCACACGTAAACTAGAGATATACCCAGTTAGCTAAGTACTTGAATACATGTCAATATCTTAAGGTTGCTAAACGGAAGATGAAGTCTTGACCATACAGAACTCAGGCCATTCCTCGATACTGAAAACTCTAAATTAGCAATATTACCAAGCAAGAAATTACTGGTTATCACGAAAATTCAATTTTTATATGTAAAAAGGCCTTCCAAACGGAAGGCCTTCTCTTTTATCTCTTGTAAGTTCTCTTACAATTCTTCGTCTGTTTTACCAGTGTAAACCTGTCTTGGTCTTGTGATTCTCATGCCTGGAGCTTCGATCATCTCTTTCCACTGAGCAAGCCAACCTGGTTGTCTTCCAAGAGCAAACATTACTGTAAACATGTTTGTTGGAATTCCAAGGGCCTTGTAAATGATGCCAGAGTAGAAATCAACATTTGGAAATAGCTTTCTTTGAACAAAGTACTCATCGCTTAGAGCAGTCTCTTCAAGACCTTTCGCTATATCGAGGAGTGGATCTTGGACATTGAGTTTTTCAAGGACAACATCACAGTAATTCTTGATAACTTTCGCTCTAGGATCAAAGTTTTTGTATACACGGTGGCCAAATCCCATAAGACGGAATGGATCTTCTTTATCTTTTGCTTTTGCGATGAACTTCTCATAACCTCCCCCATCTTGCTTAATAGCATCTAGCATTTCCAATACTGCTTGGTTGGCGCCACCGTGAAGTGGTCCCCAAAGAGCGTCAATACCAGCTGAAATGGAAGCAAATAGATTTGCTTTGGAAGAGCCAACAACTCTAACAGTTGAAGCTGAACAGTTTTGTTCGTGGTCAGCGTGAAGAATAAGAAGAACATCAAGTGCCTTGGCAACGTCTTCATTTGGCTCTTCACCATTCATCATATAAAGGAAGTCGCTTGTGTAGTCTAGTTTAGGGTTTGACTCGATAAAGTCTTTTCCTTGTCCATGTCTATAAACGGCGGCAGCGATTGTTTTAAGCTGTCCCATTAGAAGCGGAAATGCTTTTTTCTTTTGGTCGTCGCTTAGATCTTGATCTAGAAGATCTGGGTAGAAACCAGAAAGGGCCACCATAGCGGCGGAAGTGATCCCCATTGGGTGAGCGTCTTTTGGAAAAGATTTAATAATGCTCTTTATCCCTTCAGGTATTTTAGAGTTTTCTTTGATTTGAGCTTTAAGAGCGTCACACTCTTCTTTAGAAGGAATACTTCCAAAGTAAACCAAGTGACTTACTTCCAAGAAAGAAGATTTAGCCGCAAGGTTCTCAATAGTATAACCTCTGTGCTTCAAAATTCCTTTCTCACCATCAATATAAGTAATAGCTGAAAGACAAGAACCAGTATTTCCCAGTCCGTTGTCAAAAGTAATATAACCAGTTTGAGCTCTTAGCTTGGAAATATCCAAGGCCTTCTCGCCTTCAGTTCCTTCAATTACTGGAAGCTCAATCGTATTCTCTCCCAAATCAAGTTTGGCCGACTTCGACATGTTTTCTCCTTTATCTTCTGTTAAATTCGATATCCTAAATTTTTTCTAATCTGTGAGATTCAGTATCGGCGCCAAGGAGTCACTACTTTAGCATTTTTGTCAGGCTCTTTTTGACACCAAATTGGTAAAGGATGCCATTTCGAACCAGTCGCATTTAAACCCTAGATCCTCGGAATTCCTTACAAATCCTAGCAATACATACCAGTTTTTAGGTATTTAACATATGATAACGGTCAATAAAAATCAATTTTATTGATGCCCACAAAAATTGGCACACCTTTTGCTCAACTAATTCTCAAGCCACCAAGAACAACGATTGTTCTCAATTGTCATCACCGAACAAAAAGGGGAATTTTATGAAGTTAACACTTCTACGCATGCTTTCATTATCAACATTACTGGCATTTGCCGGTTCAGCTCAGGCCTTTGCCCAATACGGGCAACAAGAAAAAGTAGCCTACATCAACGCCTACCTTCAAAAAGGCGACAAAGTCGACCTTATGAGAGAGCTAAAGCTTAAACAAGCTCTTAAAGCGGGTGAAGAGCTAATGGCGCTAAAGGTCGAAGCAAGCTCATACTATAAAGCAAATTTGGTGTTGAAACATAATGGACAAAAGTTCGACGCTCAAAAAGTTGGTGCCTACAGCTCTTATGTTGAGTTTCAAGCACCACCAAGCCTCTACCCACAAGATAAATTGGTGCTTGTGTCAAAAGGCGAAATCAACGTGACCAAGGTCACCGCATACATGAAACCAGCTTATGATCCCTATCCACCAAGAGGAGGACAGTCAGGAGTCTTAAAGGCACAAGTAAAGCAGCAGGTTTATGCAAAAGAGGTGTTTTCTGTAAAACAACTAGTTAAACAGTACACGGGAAAGAGGCTGAACGGACTTGAGGTTAAGAAAGTGATCATCAAGGCAAGTTCAACTTCTTACTACGGCCAGGCAACCGCGCAGCTTAAAGTCAACGGACAGCTAGTAGGATTTCCTCAATACCTGTCTCAACAAGTGACCAGAGTAGCCTTTGACATCCCTCACTACATGCCAAAAGTAATGGGACAAGGCCTTAACTCTATCAAAGTGGTTGTTAAAGGTGACGCTTTTGTCAAAATGGTGGGACTTAAAACTAAAGAGCAAAGCTCACCTGGCGGGTACCAAAATGCTTACCAGTTCATGGTTAACAAGACCTTCTACGGAAGCGAGCGTGTGTCACTAACTGAGCTTTTTCCATACAACGCCCCTAGAGTAGATGTTTACTCACCAGTTGAAGTTCTAACAGTAGAAGCAAAAGGAGCAGGAAATGTAATGATAACTGGCGGCGGACGAGTTTTAGGAACAATCACAGTGGCCGGGCGCTTTGGAACGAATCAAACAGTAAGAGTATCAGGAGTGGCATCAGTTAAAGACATAAAACTAAGAGTAACAGGAAAAGTGACTATCAAGTCTATCAGAATGAAAATGGGGTATTAATCCCAGACTTTATAACTCCCCCCAAGAGGTCTCTCCATAGTGGAGAGGCCTTTTTTTTTGATCAACTGCAGACCTGATCCTTAGGATAATATTCTTTGACACACTCGTGTAGCTTATAAATATTTGAGTTGTTCTTAGTTGGTTCGTTATCTGAGTATGTAGGCCTTATCCAGTGATAGATTGAATCCATTCTGTGCTTAAACATCATCTCGGCGGCTGCTTCACGATACCACTTTCCATAACAAAACTGGCCATTGGTGTTTGGGTTGTTCTTAATTTGTTCATCCAAGTTCTTAATCAAACACTTTCGAAAACGTGGATCAAATGAGTGAAAAAATTCTTCCCCCACACTTTTGTCGCACCTGGAATTCCCTGCAAAACGGTTGAAGTCATTAGTGCTTCTTTCTGACACAGATGCTACGTGACAAACATGTCCCATTTCATGCAAGAGCAATCTTTCTATCCCCTCTTGAGTGTATTGAGCCGCCAACTTGAGGTGAGTAAGCTTGATACTATTATAAGTTAAGTTATGGTGCCCCAAAGTAAACTCATACTGTGCATTTGTTTTATTGTTATTTTCTATTTTTAATTCAAGGTCATTGAATCGTTTGTAACAGTTTTTGCTTTTACCATTGCAGCACTCATCACGCAGAGTGACTTTGTAATCTCGGAACTTTTCTTTTGTAAAGTTTATGATTTTGTTCATAAGAACAGGGTCATTCGCTCTTGATCGAATTGTGTTGGAGTTCGTTTCGTTGCAATTGAAAGCAGTTTTGCCAAACTTCTCTTTGCAATAAAAATGTCCAAAGTACCTGTTATATGAGTTCATCTCACTCGTAAGGGCAGTTAAAGACTTACACCTAAGCTTGGGTGTGTGATCCTTGGAGGCATCGACGAAAACATGAGGTGTAAAGCTTTCTGGGGTGGCCTCAGGACAACTGTTGTTTTGATTTACAGTGTTTGGTCCTGATTTTAGTTGGTCTATGTTTGAGACAACCCCATAGACAGTGCTGTTATTTGCATAACTTAGTAACGCGTGGAATATCAGGTTTAAGATTAAATACTTCACCCTTACCTTATCGGCTAAACCTTTAATTTTATTAAGCGTAAAAAGTGAAACGAAGATTTTTCAAAGGGAAACGACAGTGCACAAACCGTAATACTGCACAAAGATATCTTCTGGATAATGAGTTACTGGCCTTAAAAATATGCCTTTTGTCTTAGGAGAGGCAATTTCAATGATCAAATTCCCTTTGGAAGTCCTTCGAAACGATCTGTTCACAACCCCCAGACTTCAAAGCTGCTAACATAGTCGTTCCCGTTATCGATCACGATTTCAGTGTGAGGAACTTCTCTATTATCCAATACTGTAAAAATGAACCTTTCTCCATGGGAGGATAATGAGGCCTCAAGTTTTTGTACTTTGTGCCCGTCTACATGAGTAAAATGACAGGTATAGGTGCCAATAAAGCTCTCTCCATTAGGCCTATGCGCGTTTTTGAACTCACTTCGCAAGAGCTCTATCGTGGCGTTGGATGCGTCGGAATTTAAAGAAACAAGCAGGCAAAAGCAAAAGTAAAATACCTTTAGCATGTCGGAACTCCCTTGATTTAGAGCTCACTTACGTTAAAGCTGAGTATTTCGTCAAACTTTTACCCGTTCATTAGGTCTAATTACACTTCCACTCTTCCGGTGGACATTTAGAGCATTGGGTCCCTTCCCTAACGATCGTATTGCAACAGCCACCACAACACATCACCAATTTATCCTTTTTGGTGTTTATGTAGTATAGAGATCCATCTACTGAGGCTCCACAGTCTATAGCGGCAAGGTCTCCACATCGTCCAACCAACTTACAGTTATCAGCGCCTTTCAAGTTTGCGGATTCCAAAACCTTGTTTGCCTCACTCTTTGAAAAGCAAGAAACAGAAAACAATGAAAGCATTAAAAGTAGGAAAAGCTTCTTCATAGATAAAGAGTAATTGGTAAACAAAGTCTTATCAAATAAGCATAGATGTTTTTTTAAGAAGAACGTCTTGTAAATTCAACAACTTGGATCCTGACAAAGATCATGGAGGCATCTTTAAATTGCTGTAATTATTTCAAAAGAACTCCTATATTCCTCCTCCAAATGATACAAGGCGTCACAATGAATGTAATCTATCTGCTTTGTGCATCCCTATTGACGATTTCGGCCTACGCCTCAAAGGTGAGTGTTGAATTAAATGATGAAGATTTTAGCGAAACACCCGCTAATGATTTAGTTTATCAAGGCCAGAGGATTGATAAGTATGAGGCCCTTGAGTTAAAACAAAACGGTATTGATCTAAGCACCCTGCCAATAAGAACAAGCACTCTTTACAGGGGCCAGAAACTAAAAAGCTTAGAGCATAGAAATTTCCCAACTAAAAATGACGTTTTAACCTTTGAGGACTACAAGTCCTCCCCTTCCGAGTTTTTTAGATCGGTAGTTTCACTAAACGGCAAAAGGTACGTGCTGACCGCAGGCCTTGATAATCACTTTAACATCGTGAGAGCGAAAGTTTTGAGAATGCTTGGCTATGATGTGGATCTGCCAAAATTTTATAAAAATTTAAATCTAAGCTTCGAGTCCGCAGAGAAGCGAGACGAGTTTTTAGAAGTCCTTGGAGAGCAGACACTTACCAAGAGAGACAAGTGGAAAGAAGAAGAGTCTGAAGGCAATGTTCTTATTTTAAGAAGTGTCACCCTTGAGCCAGCAAGCCTTAGAAACGTGAATCTTTTTCTGCCCGTGATGAACAGAACAAGACAAGAATCCAGAAGAGTGTATAGAGCACTGTTAAACTTATACCTTGCCACAGAGTTTCCTCAAAGCATTAACAAGGCCTCCTGGGGAGTTGGAAGAGAGTTTAACAACACTCTTATATTTAACCACCCATACGCAAGCGATTTCTCCAATGTCACAATCGATGACATGAGATGGATGCAAAATGAGTTAAACGCCCTCACTAGAAAAGATTATAAAAGAGCGTTTGAAAGCTCTGGCATGCCGATGGATATTCAGGCCTTGGCGCTTGAGAAATTTCTTTCAAGACTTAATTATTTATCCGAGCTACTAAGACTTCCAAAGGCGTTTGAGATTGATAAAAAAATCTCCAAAGGAAATGTAATTGACGGAGAGCTCGTAAGAAATGATTACGAAGACTACGTTGTCGACTTCTTTGAAGAAGATGAACTCTCTCCGTACAGATTCAGCGAGCTTGTAAAGTTTTTTAGAACCCAGGCTATTTACACAAGCCTTGGGAATCTTCTGGATCAAGCAAACGAAAAACTACTTCCAGGCATACGCTTAGACGATGCCATGAAAACTATCCAAGAAAAGATCGCAAATGCCAGAGGAAAACAAGCTGGCGGCCTTCCAATCAAAGCATATACCTCCCCCACAGCTTCAGGAAGAATATTCGCAAATAGAAATGTGGTATTTGGACAATTTATGGGCGCTCAAGCTCCTATCACTTTAGTGGACACAGTGGGCGCGGAGGCCAACCTAGGCAGCTTTTCAAATATTACAGGAATTCTAGAACAGGGAATGCCTTCAATTAGCTTTGGCGTCTCTGTTGGTAGAACCTACACCCACGCCCGCGCAATGCCAGACCTTGACGCGGCCACTTCACAAGGAATAAAAAGGCTTCTGATTCCTCTTCATTTTAAAGAGCTTGGAAGAGTTATTAAAGACGAGTACACATGTGGTGTTGAGGAAAGTCCATACGTCGAAGAGTCCACCTTAAGGGACCAAAAGATTTACTATGTTAAATATGATCCTAAATGGGAAGATGCCAAAGCTCGCGCCATTGCAAAAAGACAGGAGCTCCTTGATTCGGGAGTAAAAGAAACTGTAATGCTTGTGCAGATTGATCGTGACAAGCTTTGCGGTGACGAGGTTTTAAAAACGAAAAGGTCCCATCTAAAAGAATTCGTTGAGCAGTTTGCCTACAATGAGATGTTTGTTGTTAATGACCTCATAAGGCTTGAGGGCAGACTTAACGCTCCCATTCCCACCGGGCTTGATCGATTAAATATAAACCTTGGGGCCGATGGCGGCTACGGTGTTCTAAAGTCCACAGTGTTTAGAAAAACAGAAGAAGGACTTGAAATCACAATTCAGGCACAAAGAGATAAAACGAAAGGTCTTTCGCAGGGGCTTTCCTACTATGTTGATTTGGTTAAAAACTCAGACAAGTGGACCAAAGGGAAGCTTTATTCCAAAGTGTACAAAGTAAACCTTGAATCATTAAGTGATGATGAACTTGACAGCACACTTTCACTTCTCAGGTCACTAATCGTTCATAATGATTTCACGAGACTAAAACAGGATTATTCACCGATCGAGTTGGATCACACTGTTCAAGCAAGTTTGGACACCTTTAAGTTTTTCACCTTCAAAAGCGAAGAAGTTGAAATGGAGCATGAGGTTGAAGTCATCGCGCCAAATCCAGAAGGAAAAAACTATACCTTGGATCAAAGAACGAGAAGGCTATACTCATCTCGAGATCTTCGAAGAGATGGAAGTGACTATCTAACATTTATGGATAGAATTCTTGGGACCACCTCTAACTTCTTGGGAATTGGCACAAGCAACAACGACCCAGGAAAGACTTTTTATGGCAGCTCTGAAAAGGTATATGTCACCACGGAAGTGGACTTGGACTCTAAGGACTTTGCACCAGTTTTAAAGGTTGAAAGAATACTTAGTGGCTGGACTGCGACCACAGATGAAATGGAAATGAAACTGGCGAAACTTGAAAGTGACTTTGCCTCCCACCTTGATGCGCCGATGATTAACAAGAGCATCCTTGCGGGCACCAACAAAATAAAGTCCTACGACGCAAGAACTTCAACAATTATTTACCCAAAAGGAATTGATTCGGTTCTAGATTTTTTAAGTCAAGACGACGTCCGAACAATGCTCTTCAAATTGAGAGATATGTACGGCGCTCACAAATGGGATCAATACTGCCATAGAGCAAAAAGATTTTTCGGAGACTCGGGGCCACAGAATTACCGATTAAGAGAGTATCGTATTGATTGCGTGCCTAAGCATGTGAGGACTGTTCTCTCTCTCAATAAGCTTCCAAAGATGGTGAATAGAGAGACAAGAACAAACCTTATAAACAAAATCTTTGCGGTTCTAATTAACGAGTTTGATGTTAATGAAGTACTAAAAATAATCGGAAAAGAGAATTTTTTTGCAAGCGCTAGAGTGACTGGTTTTAGAGAAAACCATCATGACGGCCAGCTAGAATATATCTCCAACTCAATTGGAAACTACAACTTGAAACACGGCACAGGAGTGTTTGATGATGTGGCCTCAAAGCTTGGCATCAGCGCTTATGAGCTAAGAGCATTAATGTACACACCAGGAATGTAATGAGAACAGTGCTGACAAACATTCTTTTACTGTTATCTTTCGGAGCACAAGCGGCTCCGGTGCTAATCTATGGCGCGAGTGAAGAGGCAAAGCTTTACTTAAAAGAAACATATTCTGCTTCAGATGTATTCCAAAGCAGGGAAAAGGATGGCCTTCCGCAATCCATTGCTGACAGCTTAAAAGCAGACCTTAAAGTCGAAGAGATAGAGGCGCTCAAAAGCAAGTTCAAGCTTATAATTGAGTCAAATCCAACCCAAAGGTTTCTCTCCAAAGAACCATACGAATCAAAGCAGTGGGCACTGAACAATGACGGCTCTCCTCTAGTAAAAAGAATCACTGATATAGACACGATCTCAGTTGCAGGAATTGAAGGGGAAGATATTAATATCTCAAAAGTACCAGAAGATCCCTCCAATAAGATTAAGGTAGCGGTCGTAGACAGTGGAATAGATCCCAGACATCCAGAGTTTAGAGGAAAGCTTAGACAGTCCCCAATGGAGTGCAAGCAACTCAGAAGGTATGAGCAATGTCTTTCTAAAAACCCTGAAAAGCAATGCGTGAAAGATCTTGCGAGGGACATGGATGGAAACGGCTACCCACTAGATTGCACAGGATGGAATGTAACAGACAATCTAGGAGTTGAGGGAGTGGAAGGCGGTCCCTCACTGAGTGACTCCAATGGCCACGGCACCCATGTGGCAAGCATTATAGCGGCCGCTAGAAATGGAGTGGGCATTGCCGGCGTAATTCAAAATGTCGAGTTAATACCGGTAAAAGTTGGCACCGGAAGCTCAATATCAAACGCCATGGCAGCAACTGATAAAATTGCCAAGGCAGTACGGTATGCCATCAACGCAGGGGCACAGATTATTAACCTAAGCTTGGGCTGGAGGTTTGAACAAGACTCTCTTCTCATGCGAGAAATGATAGAGCTTGCAGCTTCAAAAGACATATTAGTTGTGGCGGGTGCTGGCAATGATGGACATGAGGCTCCTGTTTACCCATGCTCCTACGAGAATGTTATCTGTGTGGCATCTCATACTGTAAATGGAGAGCTTTCATCTTTTAGCAACTATGGGGCCCATGTTGATGTGGTTGCTCCTGGAGAACAAATACTAGGCGCATGGCCAACAGGCAAAAGATCTAGGTTCTTCACTGATGATGACAATTATGAATATTTATCAGGAACTTCGCAAGCAGCTCCATACGTAAGTGGCGTTTTGGCCAGAATGTTAAACTTAGGTCTTTCCCCCTCCGAAGCTAGAATTAAACTTTTTAAGGGTGCCAGGCAAAGCGCTCATAAGACAGTGCGGCATGGAAACATTGATTTACAATCTTCTCTTAAGAAATCTACCAGCTCTTTTGTAGGATTAAAGAACAAGTCCCCTGCCCTAATTAATTGGGCCAAGGATTCTAAAAGCTTTCTGTTAAAGCTTGAAAACCTAGGCAAGTTGAAAGCAAACGCAAGAGTGACTATTTCAAAGGCCGATGAAAGCGATGTTCAGTTAAGGACAAAAAGGTTTGAAGTTGAACTAGGCCCCAAGGAAGAGCTGTCCAAAAGAATATATATAGATGCGCAAGAGTTCTCCAATGCAGACTTCTTGTTTAAAATTTCAATTGATGGCCAGCATGAAACAAAAGAGTACTTTATTCAAGCAAAGGCCCTAAACATTGTCGATGGCAGTGGGAGTGGAATCGCTCAAAATGTTTCGGAGCTATACGCTGACAAGATGATACAGGATGCAAGCTTTAACCTTTTCACCGATCACTCAAACAGCGGCTACCAAGACATCCTTGTTGCAAAGAAGGTAAATGACAACCAATTCATATCACTTCTAAAAGAGGACAGCTCAGGACATGTGCAAAAGTCTTGGTTTAAACTTGAGGAGAAGTCCCCTATTTTTCTAAATCTGAGCAAAGTGGACTTAAACCTTGATGGCACAAAAGAATACGTTGTGACTTTGATGGAAGTTATCAGCTCCACTGAAAAGGTTACAAAGTTCAAAGTATTTGATGATGAATTTAAACCTATTGAGACATTCATTGCTCCTGACAATAAGTACGATAACTCTTTAGTCGCAATGCCAGGAAAGTTTTCTTGGATTAAAAGAAACAAAAGAATGGTTCCCGCTTGGATTGGCGTCGGGGAGCGTCCTGAGTCTCAACGACCGAACTATGGAATTTGGGAAAGCCCAAAACCTGAACTAAAAATCAACAGAATCTACACAATGACCCCTGAGGGGATAGAAACCATTGCCCTTCCGAATGAAGAACTACCTCTTCACTTCCTTTACAACAAAGATAGCTCAGACGATGTTGTTGTCATTTCGGCCGACAGCTTTGGCTTTTATAAAAGATATTCGGCATATCGAGTGCAAGAAAAAGTGGAGTTAATAGAGAAATTCAACCTAACACCATACATTGACCTTCTAAACACCAAACCTCTTCCCCTATCCAACGCAAAGGGGGACAACGCTTTTTTCTATGAATCAAGTCTTAACAGTCAAAAGCTTGTATCGTTGGAACTCGTTGATGGAAAAATAGAAATCAAAAGAAAACTGGTTTCTTCCCATAACAGCGATGCTGTCTTAAGAGTCCTGTCTTTTAATGGCGAACAGGCAATTTATCAAACAAAGAACCACCTAGGATTTGAAGACTCGCTAATACCTTCCCGCACAGGCGCCAGAAGAATTAAGCACAACATTCTTTCCAATTCTCTTGGGTTATTCCTTTCAGATTCTTTTTCTCCAGGAATTGGAGCGGAGCTCATTACTTTAGATGGCGGCAAGCTAGAGCGTCGCGCAAGTGGACAAACTTTTGCAACCAAAGGCTGCTCATTTGCAGGACTCTCAGTAAGCGACGTTCAATACTTTATTTGTCCTTTTAAGACAAAGGTTGTACAGGTTGCGCGATAAACTGAAATTTTTTCATAGGGGTATTCCCTACAGATTATTATTTTCATATGGTGCATTCATTGATTCTCACAACTGGTATCAATCTGATCCCGGCCATATATGAGAATCAAAAGTTTTGTTTCAAATACGTCTGATGACGCAATGTTCGGAGACAAAACGGCGCCAATCTTTTGCCAATTCGGGGGAAAACGGCAAAAAACGCGCAAGACTTTATTAGTCGAAAATTGATGTCAATTTGCTACGGGGATATTAAAAATAGGTAAACCACAGGGACAAAAGGGTTTAGAAAACAAAGGGGATAATCATGAAAAAAACTTTAAGCACACTTTTTGCAGCACTAATGCTACTAGGACTTGTTTCTTGTAATGGAAGCGGAACTGTTTCTTACTACGAGCCACAATGGTACTACAACTGCTATCCAGTATACGACTACTGGGGTTACTACATGTACGATGACTGCTACTGGGAGTACTACAACGAAGACGGATCTCTTGCTCAAGAACTTGACATGAGTGAGAAGCTTGCTGACAGAGAAGCTCACGTTCTAGCAAAAACTGCTGAAGTATACGCTGAGAAGTTCACTCTAAGCAACGACCAAGCAATGAAAATCGCTAAAAACGTAAAAGACTTTGCAGCTCTTCAAGACAGAAGCTCTGAAGACGTAGCTGACTTCGCTGAAAAACTTTACGGTGTTAACCCGAACAAAGTTGCAAGCGCTGTAGCTGGAGCAATGGTTGGAAACAACGCTGAGCTAAACGAGGTAATCTCTCAAGCTGCTCAAAACTTCCAAACTTCTGAGCAAACTATGAAAGAGATCGTGAACGAACTTCACGGCAAAGCTCTAGAAGAAAACGGAATTGAACTATAAGTTTTCATAATCCGAATCAAATAGGGCCAGACAAACGTCTGGCCTTTTTTTTGCCTTTTTTATAAGCTCTCCCCATGAAATTCACTAAAAAAACCAGCCTTGGCACCATCCAGAAGCGTTATAAACGTTTTCTTTCAGATATTACCCTTGATAGCGGAGAGCAAATAAACGCTCATGTTCCTAATACAGGCTCCATGAAGGAGTGCTGGGGACCTGATTGGAAAGTACTGGTAACTCATGCAGACGACCCAAAAAGAAAACTTCAATACACTCTAGAAATGACCCACAACGGGAACTCATGGATATGTGTGAACACAGGGCTTACAAACAAGCTTGTTCATGAAGCTCTTAACAATGATGTTATTAGCGAGCTTGCAGGCTACGAACTCATTAAACCTGAAAAGAAGTACAAGGAATCAAGAATTGACTTTTTTCTAAGCTCCCATCAGAACATGGAAGACTGTTATGTTGAAGTAAAGAATGTAACTCTCATCGACGGGGAAAAGGCCTTATTTCCAGACTCCGTGTCGACTAGAGGTCAAAAGCATTTAAAAGACCTTATGGAGATAAAGGAGCAAGGGCTTAGAGCTTGTATGCTTTATGTTGTAAATAGGACTGACGTCAATAGCTTCTCCCCAGCCAAGGAAATTGATCCCACTTACGCTCAGCTTCTGGCCGAGGCGCAAGAAAAAGGTGTTGAGATCCTTGCTTACCAGTGCAGTCTAAGTGAAGAAGAGATCCTTCTTGAGAGCCCAATTGAAGTAGTTTTATGAGTCTTAAAGATTACATTGAATCAAATGAAAAGCTTTCGAACTCGAGCGAGCTTGTTTTCTTTGGTGGAAGCTTCAACCCCTGGCACTCTGGCCATACAAGTTGCATTCAACTTTTGCCAAAAGATAAAGCTTTGATAGTGGCCCCTGATCATAATCCGTTCAAAGAGCTTGTGGAAAAGAAACATTGTGATTTATCTGACATAAAAAGCGAACTTGAAAGCAGCAAAAGAGAAGCATTTATATACGAAGGCTTTCTTGATCAAAACAAGAAGAACCCAACTTCAGTTTGGATTAGCGAACTAAAAAAAGCATTTCCAGATAAGAAGCTATCCCTTCTCATTGGTTTTGACTCTTTCGCATCTATTGATCGCTGGACAAATGCCCAATCGCTTCTTTCAGAGCTTTTTTCTTTATACGTGGCCAGTAGAATGGATGATCCATCCATCAAGGAAGAGCAGACCCAAAGGCTCAAAGAGATCGCTCCAAATCTAAACATCCAATTTCTAGGTGGACACCCTCACGAAAAGCTTTCGTCCACCAAGATTAGAGAAGGCCTAGATTAACTCCAAAACATTTTCTGGAGGTCTTCCGATGACTGCACTTTCGCCTTTAATTACAATAGGTCTTTCAATAATTTTTGGGTGAGCAACCATGGCCTTGATAACCGCGTTGTCGTCTTCCATATCAAGATTCAGCTCTTTAAATTCCTGCTCTTTCGTTCTTACAACTTCCTTAGGTCTTTTTCCTAGAGCTTTCATAGTTTCATGCAAAAAGCGCTCGTTCACGCCCTCTTTTAAATATTCAAGAATCTTTGGCTCAACGCCTTTTGATTGCAATAGTTCCAAAGTTTGCCTGCTCTTTGAACACCTTGGATTGTGGACAATAACGTATTCCATTAGCTCTCCTTGTCTATTTTGGCGAACATCTCAACCTCTTTAACCCAGTCATATGAAAGAATATCTTTTTTAAACGAATTACATTTTTCAGATGTTTGAGTGTTCTTAAAGTATAGATCGAGATGAATCTCTTTATTTATATAGTGTATTTGCATTCTGTAAAAATCATCACACAGGCCATGCTTTTTAAGGGTCTGTTCCACTTCCCTTTCCACTTCATGGCGAACAGGTGTTTTGGCCTTTAAATCAGGGTCAATAAAGTACTGTCCCTCTTTATGATCGTGCTCTATATCTGTGTGAACCGTGACATCAACCACGTCTTCAAACTTGTTAACCACTTTTTTAGCGGATCTTGCAGCAATTTCATGCCCTTCGCTCACACTGATTTTGGAATCAACCTCAATATTAACATCCACTAAGGCTGCATCGCCCACTCTTCTTGTCTTTAAATTATGAACCCCCTTCACACCTGGAAAGTTCACAAACTCGTTTTCAATTTCAGAAACTAGCTCGGGCTCAAGAGCAGTGTCCACAAGCTCTTTTACAGAATCATAGACAAAGTCCGCCCCAACCTTTGCAATAAATACCGCAACAGCTATTGCCGCCACCGAGTCCATCCAAGAAAGCCCCATGCTTGCAAGTCCTACACCTATCAAAACGACTATTGAGGACATTGCATCGCTTCTATGATGCCAAGCATTTGCAATAATGATTTTGGCGTTTGCCTTTTTGCCAACGGAAAGAGTGTATCTAAAAAGAACTTCTTTGGATAAAATAGCTGCGATAGGAGCCGCCAGCGCCCACCCACTAGGTGCGGCCAGTTCTGCTCCAGACATCAATCTTTCAATATTTTGCCAACCAAGCAGCACTGCAACAGCAATCAAGGTACTTCCAAGCACAACCACTCCCATGGTCTCAAATCGACCATGGCCATAAGGGTGGTTCTCATCAGGTCCAGCTCGCCCGACCTTAGTCATAATAAATACAAAGATGTCTGTAAATAAGTCAGATAGAGAGTGAATCGCATCCATAATAAGAGCGTTGGAGTGAAAAAGGATCCCCATCACTAATTGGAGCGCGCTTAGGAGCACGTTGACCACAGCTCCAAGTGTGGTTGCCTTTTGAATGGCTTCTGCCTTCTCTGTTTGATTCATGCTTAGAATTTACCAAAAAGAGATGGAAAGTTCTACTAACAATAAAGCCTCTCCAAAAAGTGTGTAGACCAAAGTTGCTACCGCTAAATAAAGAAGGTATTCTAAGAAACTTCGAAGTGAAGGGTTTTATGTCTCTCCCGATGAAGTAAGTTATATTTGGCCGCGGCATGACTATAAAAACATGAAGAAAAGGCTTAAAGTCCCGGAAAGGTATGTCGCCACGGAGAAGATAGTTTACGACAAAGTTTCATATCAAGTGGCGACTTTCAAATTAGTTTTTTATAACACTGGAACGTGGAGAACTATCAGATCCCTCAATTGAGTCAAGAATCTGAGTAGCAACTGCTTTTGCATTTAGTTCTTCCAGTTTTTCATTTAAAAACTCTTTTAACATGTCATTAGATGTATTCTCAGCACAAAATTGAACAATATCTTTAAATTGATTATACCTCTCCTTAATTGTTATGGAGCATTTTTTTGATAGTTGTGGAGTACAACCAACTAAAGCATGTCTAACATTTCGGTGTTGAAACTTTAAATGATATTCCATCCATGTATTTATTTCGAATTTTAGCTGTTTATGAATAGAACCTTGAATCAGTTCATTAACCTGTTTAGACTTAAGAGATGTAGAATTTATAGTTGGAGCACTTTCGCACTTACTTAGGTTAACGATCTCTACATCATAACCTACATATTTACTTCCGAAAATATCACCGATATTGGTCACAACATTTTCTATTGTTTTATTCTTATAATCTAAGTTCCAATAGGCTCTTGTGATCGAAGTACAGACTTTACGATTTCCCACCACAGCGGTAGCGTAGCGAGTCTCATCATTTTTAATTCCACTTGTCGGCATATTTACAAAACGAGTCTCACCATCTGCTGTGTAAAACATAACTCCTCTCCTACCGGAGTTTACCATAGGCAAAGCTATGCTTTCTGTTTCACGCTCATAATGTCCGCGAGAATATGGGCATCCATCATCAGAACATTTTACTTTAAGCTGATAATTATCGCCTTTTGAATAACTCATAAAGTAATTTTGAAATCGTTTTAGGCATTCATAACTTTGATCTTTACCGGTCCTGGCCAATAGAAGGGCTGGAAAAGTTAAGTATAGTAAAATTAAAGTTCTCATACAATCTCCCATTATTCCTATCGTCATTTAGCTCCATAATCTTAAATATATTAGGAACACTAAAAACACTTAAATCTGATTATTGTGACTGGGGTGGAGAACCCTACATTACGATCTGTACTCACAAAGATTAAGGCCCCATCACTGTATGGATGGGGCCTGTTTATTTTAGATCCCTTTATTGGGATACAAATCAAAAAGTTGACGATAAGCTAATGCTATTTTGTAAGCGATATAAAGGAAGTAAGAATCCCCTTTATGGTCAAATTGCCGTTTAGATAATCAACAACCTCTGTCTCATGATTTGATACCAGCTCTTTTACGCTTTCATCCTCTATAGAGTCAATAATCGCCTGAACATCGTCCGCACTTGAGGCATTGGAGGTTTGAACCATTGTTTCATAAAGTGTTTTCGCTGACTCTTTTGACAATGCTTCGATCTTGTCCACTACGGCTTTTTTCTTGGCCAACTCTGAGGCGTGAGTATTGTAGTCATAAAGCCCAAATCTGTAGGCCACATCTCCAGCAGTGTTCTTAAACTCAACAATTTGATCATAGTTGTAGCGAGACACGTCAACTCTCGGTGATAAAGCGAATGCGTTGAAGTCATGGTACAGGTTCACATCCCGAGTTAAATCAACATCTTGAGAAGAGGTGTCAAAGTTTTGCTTTAAGAAGCCAAGCATCACACTTTTAAGATCGTTTTGAGTTTTCTTTAATCCAAAAACATAGTTTACATAAGGATTGTAGGACTTATTGATCTTGTGATTGTTCTCAAATGTGTAAGTTAACGGAATCTTGCCCACAACGTTTCCACCAGTTTTTAATTCAACTTCTTTGGTGAACTTGTTGTTTAACAACCCATTCATAAACTTCATGAATCTTTCTTTGTACTGAGGATAGTCCAAAAAGTTTCCATTTGAGGCGGCACCAATGGTTGTTGGAGCTTGGGAGCGGGATGACAACATGATAGAGGCCACAACCTTGTCCATCCAGAACCCGCGGGCGTCAATTTGTGAAGTGTCCCCTTGAAGCTTTTGGTCAAAAGGCACAGTCAAATCTAGAGAGTTGTTAAAGTACTTGCCAAAGGAAAGGTACATTTTATTTGAGTCTTGCCCCTCATAGTAGCTTAGAAATTCACAGCCATGAACAATGTCAAACGTGATCCCATACTCTTCAAGCTTTGTTCCTTTGGCCATTTCATTAAAAGGCAACACTCTTCCAATCTTTTTAATCTGGCCATCTTCAACAAAGACTTCCATGCAGTGATAAGCAGGTGTCTCCACAATGTTCATTAGAGCGTCAAAGGCCATATCACTTGCCTGCTTTACATCCTTTAAGGAATCACTCACCTCTCCATCGTAGTCTCCTCTGAACACGCGCTGGTCATACTGGTCAAAGAACTGACGAATTCCGGACAAAGTGTTAAATGTTGAGATCGCATAGCTCCAATCCCCATAGCGTCCTGAGAAGTCATACTTTCTATTACGGAAGTTTCGACGACTGTAGTTTTTCTTGTAGTTTTTGATGTAGTGGGAAACAACCTCTACGTTTGTGGTGCCCTCATCGAATCGATTGCACAAAGGATTGTTCCCAACATGCTCATCGGAGCAATACTTAAACTTCTTTGGCGCGGCCTCTGTAAACTGCCCGCTGTTAAGCATGGAAGCAAGTGTTCCGTTTACACCAACAACTGAGCCATTTACCGTGTCCACTTCTCTAGCATAAGCAAACTTTAAAGCGGCAACATCATATTTTCCCATTACTGAAAGCTGGTTCAAATTAGAGTAGCTGTAGTCCATTATCGAGGAATAAGTCACCTCACGGTTAATTCCAAGTTGCTCTCTCTCCTCTTCGGTGTAAAAGTTCTCTGAGTCAGTTGAGCCATAAAAGTTGTGGCGAAGTCCTAAGTTGTGGCCAAACTCATGTACTAAAGTTGGCTTCCATACAAGCGGCAACACCTCAGCAATCACCTCTTCGCGCTCTTCTTCACTTAATTGATCCCATTTCTTGGTGTACTTGTTGCCAGTACCTTCAACCGCGGCCTTAAAGTTTACGTTTGATGCGTGAAAAAAGCTCTGCTTTGCAAGCATATCCATCTTTTCCTTGAATGCCTTGAGAGACTGATTCAAAGTGTCGTTGTCCATATCTTGCGGTTTCTTATTCATTCTTAAAAGCTCGTCAAAACTAGTTTGCCAAACCCCTTGAACATTGTAGAAATTTGAAAATTCAACATTTCTGGCCTTCTCAACAAAACTAGAAGGCAAAGAAGCGCTCATCGCTTGTGGAGTTGAGCTAGCAGCTTGAGCGGAGAAGCTAGACGCCCCCTCTTCCACCATTTCATCATAGGCCCGTGAGATGAACTTTTTGATTGTTCCATAATACATAACGGTTCTAGCGTTAACGATCTCGCCAGTCTTAGGATTCACAACACTAGGTCCATATCCAATAACACCAGAGGCCTGTGGGTCATCCACCAACACTAGAAAGTTATAGCGAACATCACCTATATCTTTTCCTCTCCCGTCTTTTAACACCACCTTCATATCGGCATTGGCCTTGGCCAAAGAGAAGTTAACAGTGTTAATTGCTTCTTTGGTCGACTTTAAGATGTCTGCGAACTTAGGTTTATAAAAGTCTTCATTTAAATAATAAACGATCTCTTTTTTTGAAGGAGACCAGCGGTTCATATAACTTTCTCTAAGCCCCATGTAGTGATCATGGTTGTCCACAGTTTTTTTCTTCTTAACCGTTTTAAAGAATCCAAAATAGCTCTCATCAACTGAAGGATATTCAACTTTTTTATAAGTTGGATCTGCAATGGAAGAAAGCTTAACCAATGAATAGTGATAATCCACAGTAAAGGACAAGTATCGTAAATCTTCCATTTCCTTAAGCATCACACAGTTTGGGTTTGCTTCATAGGCCACTTTAACTTTAATGTTCACTGCTCCCGCGTCAACTTTAACTTTCTGATCTCCGGTAAAGCTTTGATCGACTTTTGAGTAACAGCCTGCCTGAAATAATTCATTAAACTGAATCGGAAGCGAATTTTTTTCAACTACAGAGAAATCCTCAAGACGAGCAAATTTCTTTTGATCCCATGTTTTCGATTCGTCTTCGACTTCAACATTGGAGCACTTTCCAAGAGAGTCCTCCTGGCACTTATAATCCACGTGTTCAACTTCAAACTCAGCAACAGGAGAGAAGTTGTTGATATTGTCGCTAAATCTTTCATCCTCTTCGATTTGAAGAATCTGCAACTTGTCTTCTGTAAATTTAGTCACGACAAGTTTTTCATCCCCCTGCCAGAAAGGTCTGGACGCGGCCACATTATAGGGTGTGTCTGTGACCGAGGGAACCCACAAACATGGATCTTCTACCGAGCAGTCAAAGGCGGCCTTTGAGTGTTCCGCTCCCTTAAGCTGATTGATAATTCTTTCTTCGCTCTCCTCATACGCTTTTTCCTTTGCGCATCCAGCTAAAAAGACTGTTGCTAAAACCATTGGCGTGAAATTCTTAAACACTTTGCCTCCTTGTCCCTAAAAAACGACGCTTGCCTTGCCGTAAACTTGTGAAAGATTTTTATCAAATATTTGAACGCCCTTGCTTTCGCCACGCTCTGGGTTAACTAATGCTGCCGATGTTTCAATGCCCAACGCCACATTCACCTTGGGTGTTACTTGCGCTGACAATTCTTGAATGGCCAAATAGCTGTCATATTTTTGGGCCCCGTCGTATCTCCATGAGTTCACGTAGATGAAAGCGCTTTGAAAAGCGTATTTTTCCATGAAGCTGTAGTTGCCCACAAAGAACTGTAGAAAAGACTGCTCCGTTAACTGCTGCCCAGTTCTATCAACGGTAAACTTGTTAAAGTTTCGACGGTATCGAGTTACGTATATAAAGCTCAGTCCCGTAGCATATTTATTTAAGTCAAAGGCAAATGTTGGACCAAACTCGACTCCAGCTATCATCTCATTTTGAACTTTGCTCAACTCAGAAGTTGGATACACAAAAACACTCTTTAAAGAAACGTTCATGTTTTTGTACTGGTAGAAGTCAGCTCGGTCGTAGCTTAGTCTTGCATCCCTTAATACTCTTGCCTCATAAGCGCCGCTAAGCTCTTTTTCAAATGGAATAAAGAATGATAATGAGTTCTCCGCATCCATCTGATAGCCCAATGTAAACTCATATTCAGAGGTGTAGCTCTTATCCTCAGCGCCTGTCTCTTTAAAATCGCTTCTGCCTCCAAAGGCGAAACTGCCATTAAACTTTGAATTTGAAAATGAACTTTGACTTGTTGATACGGTCGATGTGGCCATGGAACTCTGCGCTCTTGCAGTCGCATTGGCCATTACAAACAACAATACTGAAAATAAAAAATGGTTTAATCGCATAACTTCCTCAAGTCGACAGCTGCATCCTTGCGATTGAAACCAAACTTCCTGTTTGGAAACGATGCAAGTACTTGAGCAAAGCGCGTGCCAGAAATTAGACGAAGTTTATACGTAAATTGAGGGATTTTTATTTAAAATGGGGCCTGAATGCCCCTCAATAACGCAGCGCAAGATGCGAAATTGCACTGCTATAAGTCGTTTAGAACCACTTTGACCACGCGGGCAATATGTTTTCTGGTGTCTTCTCCTGTCATGTTTTTACATGAATTGTGATTTACACATTGACTGCTCATAAGGAGCGCCTTGTGAACAACTTGAGTAAAGATCGTTCTTACCGCCCAGATAACGTCATCTTCTTTTGCTTCTGGTTGCTCTTCCATAATGCAGTCAAAGATCACCTTTCCACCTGGAGGGCCTATAAAGTCATCTTCTTGGTTGGCATCATGTGGAAAGATATGGGCATCGATCACAAACATTTTAAATGAGAGCTTTAAGTTCTCAGAGTTTTTAATGAAGTAATCATAGATTTTCAAGGCAAGTTCGCTTGTTGAGCTTTTTCCAAGCTCTTCTCTTAAAGATCTGACCGTATTGGCCATCTCATTCATGCTGTTTCGAATGGTTTCTTGAAATAGCTTCTCTTTGTTTTCAAAGTGATAGCTGATCGCGGAGATGTTCACCCCCGCGGCCTTTGATATTTCTCTAACAGAAACGCCGTCATAGCCTTTCTGAGAGAACAGCTCATGAGCTGTCTGAAGAATTTTTCCTTTAGTGTCTTTATCCGTCATTGTATTCTCTCCTGAACAACCAATGCCTCTTCACTTACTAGTTCTTCCTCAACCTCTTCTTCTGCTTCTTCACTTCCAGTTGCAAAGAAGCTTAAAAAAGGAACCTTTTGAAGGAATCTATTCCAGTCCTCAAGAAGAGCGTAAGCGCATGGAACCCAGATTAAAGTTAAAACAGTTCCACTCGTAAGGCCCCAGGCCATGGCGAGCGTCATAGGAATTAGCATCGAGTCGGATCCGCCAATTCCGTAAGCTGTAGGCAGAAGTCCCGAGATGGTCGTCAAGCTAGTTACAAGAACAGCTCGAACTCTCATTCCACTTGCCTTCACCAGGATTTCATCAAGGGTCATTTTCCCCTCTTCTCTAAGCTGCTCAATAAAGGATATCAGAACAATGCCTGAGTTTACAATAATTCCCGCAAGGCCAATGATTCCAATAAGCGCCATAAATGACACTGGCCTGTCGTGGAAAAAGAAAGCAATAGAAAATCCAATAAGTCCAAGTGGAATGGTGCTCATAATAATTAGAGGTCTAATGTAAGAGCCAAATAAGAACACTAGAAGTCCAAAGATTCCCATCAAAGCAAGAATTCCGGCCTGTCCCAAACTCTGCATAGATTCTTTAGTGGATTCTGCCTGACCGCCAAACACCAAGGAAACACCAGGATAGTCCTTGCTGATTTCATCGTAGTAACTCTGAAGAAGACCGTTTGCTTCTTGGCTCGTAATGATTGTTTCATCAACACCGCCGCTTAGAGTTTTAGAGCGCTTAAAATCAAAACGCTTAATTTCATACTGCCCGGAAGTTAGCTCCGTTTTAGCAACAGTGCTAACAGGAACAAGATTGCCCATGGCATCCATAACTTTAATACTTGAGATGTCGGCCTCTTTAACTCTATAAGAGTCTTTGTACCTAACATTTAGATCCACTTCTTTATTGTTTAGAATCACTTGGCTTGCCATAGTTCCACTAAGGGCGGTTCTAATAGCATTGCCAATCGCATCCACGGAAAGTCCAAGTTGATTCGCTTTTGGATAGTCTATCAGCACCTTCACTTCCTGCTCACCAAGAATGTCATTTACTTTAAGGTCTCTGACGCCCTCAACTTTAGCGAGTCTTTCTTTGATCTCTGTAATCATGGCATCAAGAGACTCAACGTTATTGGATCTAAAGGTGGCATTGATTGCATCGCCTACAGGAGGTCCATTCACTTGAGCTTCAAAGCTTAAGCTTGCGGCCCCTTCAAGGCGCACCTTTCTAAGTCTTTTTAAGTATTGCGGGTCTTCAATGTTGTATTTGGCAAAGTCAGAGGCGTAAACCAACACCAAACCATGAATGTCACCGGTCCCCCCTTTTGGATCGGTAGGTCCAAGACTTGAGACACCCGCTCTTGCAGTAACATACTTTGCCCAGTCACCCATTTGTTCTTGAATGTCTTTAGCGAGAGTCGCCATTTTTTGATCTGTAATTTCAAGTGTCGTGCCTCTAGGCATTTCAACACGTCCAACATAGATTTCAGTTTGTTCAGCTGGGAATAGCACAAACTTGTTTCCAACCGCCATAAGAAACAGTGAGCCAAAGATGATGGCGCCAAATCCAAAAAGAACTAAAATTCTTCTTCTAACGAGAACTTCCATCATGTTTTCAAACTTCACAATGAACTTGTGGAACCAGTCTTTTTGAGGAGTATGCTCTTCTTCAGTCTTTTGAGTCTTGGCACTTCCTCCAGCAAACCTAAGTCTCATAGGAAGGAGAAAGAAACTCTCCACAAGAGACAACATAAGGGCAATACACACAACAATCGGGATGTATTTAATAAACTGCCCCATAATTCCTTTTGTAACAAGCATTGGAAGGAATGCGGCCACTGTTGTGAATGCTGTACAAGTGATTGGAAGCCACAACTGTCTTACGGACTCAAGTGCCGCTTCAAAAGGTTTCATACCTTCATCGTTTTTAAGCCTTGCGAAGTTTTCGGAAATTACAACCGAGTTATCAACCATCATACCCAAGGCAATAACCAGCGCTAGAATAGTAATAGCGTCAAGATTCATTCCAAATACTGGCATGAATCCAATTGTGGCCAAAACCGCCAGAGGCAGGGAGATACTTGCCATAACACCAATCTTTCCTGGAAGGAAAAGGAATAGAAAGAATATTACAAGTCCAAGGCCAGAGAGAGCGTTTGAAGATAGGATATCAAGCTTCTTTCTTACCTTTAGAGCTTCATTGTTATAAATTGTGATTTCAAATTGGTCTTTGTATTGTTCCTTAAACCTTTCAACTATTGCATTCACTTCATCCACTAAGGCAATTGTGTCCGCTCCACCCTTCTTGTTAACGATCAAAAATGTGGCAGGTTTTCCATTGAAGCTTGAAAGGATGGTGGCGTCTTCAGCCCCGTCTTCAATCGTTGCAATATCTTTTAAGCGGATGCTCTTTCCTGTAAAGTTTGAACGAACCACAACATTTCCAAGCTCTTCAACACTTTGAACCTTTCCTTCAACTCGAATAAGCTTTTTGGTCCCATTGCCCTTAAGCTCACCGCCTGGAATGTCCACGTTTCTTTGACGAACTTTTCTCAAAACCTCTTCAAGGCCTATGTGAAACCTTTCAAGCTTATCTTGATCAAGGCGAATATTGAATTGTCTTTTAGTCCATCCCACAAGACGAACATCTTTAACCTTTTTACTGTCCTCAAGCTCTTCTTTGAGGTGGTCAGACATTAAATCCCTTGCTCTATTTTCATTGCTGCCCGTTATGGCCAGCTCTACTGCAGGAAACTCTTCTGAATTAATTTCAGTATAAACAGGGTCTTCTCTTAAATCCGGTGGAAGATCACTTACACTGTCTACCGCCTTTTGCAGTTCCTCTAGAACTTCTTCTTCATCTTCATTGTCCATATCAACTCGAACATAAATAGAAGAGAGTCCTGATTTAGATACGGATCTAACATCCTTAAGCCCTGATACCTCGCGAATCTTATCCTCAATAGGTTTCGTAATCTTTGTTCTAATATCCTCTGCGGTTGCCCCTGTATATCGAGTTTCAATGGTAGCTGTTGCAAAGTTTACTGTGGGGTAAGACTCGGCATTTAGAGTAAAAAGTCCCATAACTCCAAAGATGACGAACATCATTGAGAGAATAATTGTTAGTTTATGGTTCTCTAAGAAAAAACGAATAAGTCTATTCATAATTATATCCTGTTAAAAGAGCATGGGGTTTCAGTGAAAACGGCAAAGTAGTCAAGCAATGTGCTCAAAACATTAAGCTTAGTGTCCACAATGGATAGGTCACTTGAGAATAAGGCATCCTGATCCTGAATAAGATCATTCACCTGAATTCTTGCTTGGTTGTATTTCTTTCTCATGTCTGCAACTCTAATTTTAAGTTGCTGACTATTCACTTTTTGAACACCAATGACATCACCCAAAATCTTAATTGATTCAGAAATTTGCTGGTGAGTGGTTGAAATATTGTTTTGAGTGTTTTCAATTTGAGCGGCCAAGCGCTTCTTGTTGTATGTTTTGATAACATCCTCTGTATTGGAGGCCTTCTTACCAAGCGGGACCGTTACAAGCAGGGCAGCTTCAAATCCTGATCTGTCGTTGTCGGAGATATCATCAAGAGACTTTTGAAAAGACCCTTCAAACCTGTCACTACCCTCTTGGTCACTACCAAGACCAGTTTGTTTGAAAGTGGTAGATAAGCTTATATCAATATCATCGTATGTGCTGTCTATTGCGGTTTGATTCCTCTGAACTTCTTTCAGGAGATTTGCAACTTCATCATACTTAGTAAATTCCATTGGAGCCTCTTTCTTTGTTTGAATAAGAGCTGCACATGAAAGAACTTCACCCAAAGTTTCATCAAGATTGTAACCCCCTAAGGTGATCTTCTTTCCATTCAGTGAAGGAACTAAATCTTTAAGCTGCTTTAAAAGAGCTTCCTTTTCATATCTTAAAAGAAGAAGGCTTCCCTTTCTTTGAGCAACTTGAGCTTCGTAACGAGCAACCTCACCTGCATCAGAGATATTTGCCTTGAGTCTTTTTTTAGCGTCATTTGTTTGAGCGATTGAAGCTTTTAGAAGAGCTTCTGAAATCTTTTTCTTTTCATTGTTTGCAACCAAGGCCCAGTAGATTCTTCTGACGGCAACTGAGTATGTCTTTTGCTCCACCTCTTTTTGAAGTTGCGCGCTTTTATAAGCAACTTTAGCATTTTCAATTTTCTTTCTTGTTACTTTCCCAAAAAGATCCTTCCAAAGATCCATGCTTAAAGTGAGCCCATAAATTGTGGTGTGAATATCTTCAAAAACTTGTTGCTCACTTGAGCCTGAACGCTGATCAACAGAGACTGCGGCCTCGGCCTTAAGTCCATATTTGGTTGGCTTCACTATGCCTGCCTTATACTGATTTATGGGCGAATATATCGGAAAAAACGGGTTCACTGCTCTTTCTTGAGTCGATGTGTGGTTATAGCCGGTATAGACACTGGTCCCCAAACTATCCATTACTTGTGCATAATCTGCTTGTGCTTTCAGCATCTTAGACTCAATTTCATCAAGACTTGGGGAGTTGTTTTTGGCCTGAGCAAGCAAGCTTTCCTCTGTAATTTCAAGGGCATAGGTATTAAAGGCCATAAATAATACCATTGAGATAAGTTTCATAGGTTCACCTTTTTCAAACAAACGTTTGAATGAACCTTAACATAGATTAAGCTTTTTGCAATAGAGTTTTACTCCAAGGCCTCTTTTGCTTGAGAATTTAAGTACTTAAGTATTTTTAGATATTTTGATCAGCTAATTAAGTGTAGCTAAAAATTCGGGATCATCTTTTAAGTTCTCTATGACTTCAGGATACATTTTTTTAAGGGTGACTACTCCCAATTTTTCCACAAATGCTTTGATAACTTCTTTATCGTTTTGGAGTTCTTTGGATGCATACTCAAAGGCATAAGCCGAGAAGCTCATGGCACTTAACACAACCTCTCTATCATTCTTTAATTCATCAGTTACAAACTCTATAGCTGTCCATTTCTTTTTAACCAAGTCCTTTATAAAGTTTTTATCCCCTCTAATTTCTTCAGAGGCATGCCTTAAAGGATATGTGTAATTCTCAGTGGCCATCAACACAATCTGTTTATCATTCCGAAGGTCTGGAGAAGCGTACTCAAACGCGCTTGGGTCATCTTCAATTGCTTTCATAACAATTTCTTTATCGTTTTGTAATTCAGGTGAAGCATACTTTAAGGCTAAACCTTGTTCTTTTATGGCCATAAGTACTATTTTTCGATCACTTTTATATTTCTCGGCGACGTGCTCAAGTTCTCCACCAAACCGACCTAAAGCTTCGACCACCACTTCATCGTCTGATTTAAGCGCTAGACTCACATCCTTTAATGATCCACCGTTCTTAATAGCAGTTAGAGCTATATCTTTCTGTGCTTTAACTTCTTCTGATGCAAACTCTAGCGCTTGCCCGTTATTCTTTATCGCCGCAAGCACAACCTCCCTATCACCTTTGAGCCTTTCAGAAGCAAACTGCAGAGAACTAGCTGCGTGCTTGACCGCATCCAATACCATTTCTTTACTATCTTGAAGTTCTTTTGAGATATGTTTTAAGGAATTGCCATCTTGTCTTACGGCCATCTTTGCAACCTCCTTATCCCCTTTGAGATAGTCGGCTGCATATTCAATACTTCCACCATTGGACTTCACAGCGGTCAGCACCACTTCTCGATCACTTTTAAGCTCTTCTGAAGCAAATGAGAGCTTACTTCCATCATTTTCTAAAACCTTCATCATGAGAGGCTTATTGCTAATGAATCGGTGGTGGGCAAACTTGAGCCCATAGCCACCTTTAGCAAGGTAGTCACCAATAGCTTTGTCCAACTCCTCAGAGAATTGCTCATTTCCGAGCACCTCAGCAAGCTCACCAGCCCTCAATTTGAAAAGATTAGTTTTAGGAGTAAACCTACTGCGCCTTGCAAGCTTAGCGTAGTACTTTGCGTTTTCATGGTGGCCAAGTTCTTTATAGACACAAGAAAGACCTGACCACATATCAGGGTTAGAGGACAGGAGCGCGGCCTTTCTAAAGTTTTCCAATGCCATCTTTTTGTCCCCACAGCTCGCGCTAATTAAGTCTGAAAAATTTCCTGAACAAGCTGGAAAGGCCTGTTCAAAATTCTTATGAGCTTCCTCATCCACATCAATTTCATAAAACTCATCATTGGTCAGAAGCTTTCTTCCACAGGCAGTCTTATTAAAAGCTGATTGGCAAAGCTCTTTGACCTTGAATGCGAGCATGCCTATTTTATAGGTATTTAAGAAACCAGCGCCAAGAAGCTTAGAGTCTGGATCTTTTGGAAACTTTATTGCTGTTTTTTTAAGCAAGTCTTTACTGATTTTTGTGTCGAGGGAGACACCGCTTATCAATTCAAAACTCGCGAGAGCACCGGTAACTTGAGGAGCGGCACCACTTGTTCCGCCAAATAGAAGTGGCTTTCCATCATAGTCATAACTTAAGACTTTAAAGCCAGATGGAGCTGAAACGAGCACCTCTTCTGAATAGTTGCTAAAATTGGAGTAAGTGCCATCAGGACCGTGGCTTCCAACTAATATTGCTTGTCCGGCCTTCGACAACTCTTCTTTCAATGGATCAACCTTACCAGACTTATTGCCAGCGGAGGCAACATAAACTGTGCCTTGCTCCTTCTGAAGCTTAGAAACGACCTCTTTGATAGCCTCGACACCTCCCCAATCCATGGAGTGATTTATATATTTTGAACAACTGTCATCCTTGGAGCACTCCTCATAATAGTCTAAATAGTCACTGGGCCTAATCCCTTGTTTGTAGCCAAGATTTTGGTTCATGGGAATTAAGCTGGAAACCTTATCACCGGCAATTAAATTGCTAACCTGCTCTCCATGTTTGTTTAAATCAGAATCTAGAATGCCAATAAGCTCTTTTGCCCTTGTAGTGTCAACTCCCTCTTCAACCATTCGCTTTCTTAGAAGATCAGCCCCAGTGTACTCCTGCGCCCAAAGGGGTGTAAGTCCCGCCACTTTAGGAAGTTCCTCCTTAGAGTAGACGAGTTCACAGTTTAAGTCTTTATTTAGAATTAGTTCCACACCCTGAGAGAGTGTGCTGTAAGCAGATTCAATCACAGGACGCTTGCATAAAACTTCTTGATCAGGCTTTAATTTTTTATCAAGCTCGCAAATTTTAATTTCTTTAAAAGCTGCCTTTAAAGATTCACAGCTCTTAACTGGCGAAGTTTTGCTTTTTAGAACAAGTTTCTGCGCGTTTAAGCTCTCATAGCTTTTCACAAGTTTAAGCTCAAGCTCAGTTAGCTTTCTATTGTACTCTGGATTATCAAAAAGCTGCTTTTCCCCAAAAACGAGAATAGTATTTTCGGCCTCTGCCCTGGCATAGGAGCTTGTGATGAGGATAAATGAGATTACGAATAAAAATCGCATAATCTCTTATCGGTTGGATAAGGCAATACTTGAGCATTTTAGATACACATAAAAACCAATAAAATCAGGAAATTAGGAACAAAAAAGGCCATCATGAGATGGCCTTAGAGTCTTTAGTAAAGGTTTGAAATTGCGGTGACTACCGCTTCGCCTTGCTCAATTAGAGACTGCTTAGTTCTGCCTCTTCTATTTTTAAGACGAATATTTCTGATTGTTTCATGGGTTAAAGCATGAAGATTGTAGTGAGTAACAAGAACAAGTCTTGCCATTTTAGGGTGCCCGTTTGATAGATGAAAGTTTCCGTTCTGCCAAGAATCATAGATTCCTAGCTCATCGATAAACTTTTGTTGAAGATTGTAAAAGTCTTCACCTTTGTAGGATCTTTTCACTCTGTAGATAAAGTCTTCCTCAAAAGAGCCGTGCATGTCTAAAGCGATCACAACTTTTGAAAGCTTCTTAAGCATTGGCGCTAGGTGTCCATGAATTGAAACGATTTCATCTTCTCCAAGCTCTTTATCCCAAGATCTGTTAAGGTCTCTGCCATTTGCATTATATCTGCTTTTTTTCATGGCGCCATCAGGGTTCACCATTGGGTAAAGAACAAGTTGAAATTCATCGCTGAATGACTTGTCATTTATGTATTGATTTAAGAAGCCTTCAATAATCCAGTTTGCTGTCCCCTCGTCCCCGTGGTGTCTGCCAAACATAACGATCGTTTTCTTAGTAGGATCCAGAGTCTTTGGCCCAACATAGAAAAGGTTTCTGCCTTTAAGACTTTTGCCCACAGTCTGGATTTGATAGCCAATAGCATCTAGGCCTTCACGCTTAGTATCCAAATACTTAACCATTCTAGGATAGGTGTAGTATTCAACGTACTTTCTATTGTAGCGATCAAACGGGCCTGACTTTTCAAAAGACTTCTCAGACTTTGGCAAAAGCTGCACATTATACCTTTGAATTGATATAGCTTTCGTTAACTTCTTGAAGCTTCCCTCTTCGGTCTGAGCATAAACATCGTACTGCTTTTGAAGCTTTGGCAGTTGAGCGCCTAAGATCGTTTTCTCATGCACGCAAACTGCATGTAGAGAAAAACTTAAAAAAAATGCAATTAATAGTTTCATGGCCTTCCTTTAAACAAAAAAAAGGGCCTGTTGCCAGGCCCTGTATAATTATTTTTTAATGATCGCGCTTACAGTCTTCTTTTCAAGCTTCTCAGCCTTCATTTCAACTTTAGGCTCAACCTTGCTGTGTCCATGTCCATGATGGTCATGCCCACCGTGTCCGGCAGTTTTAACAGCGATGTGTGGAGCAATAATCAAAGAAACAATAGCAGTCAATTTGATTAGGATGTTCATTGATGGACCTGAAGTATCTTTGAACGGGTCACCAACAGTATCACCAGTAACGGAAGCTTTGTGAGCAGCACTACCTTTGTATTCCATCTTGCCGTTGATCATAACACCAGCTTCGAAAGACTTCTTAGCGTTATCCCATGCGCCACCAGCGTTGTTTTGGAACATACCCATAAGAACACCGGAAACAGTAATACCAGCAAGAGTTCCACCTAGAACCTCTGGACCAAAAGCGAATCCAACGATAACTGGAGTGATAATAGCAATTGCACCTGGAAGAACCATCTCACGGATAGAAGCTTGAGTGGAGATAGCAACACACTTCTCATACTCTGGCTTAGTAGTTCCTTCCATGATTCCTGGAAGCTCTTTAAATTGTCTTCTAACCTCTTTAACCATTTCCATGGCCGCACGACCAACAGCTGCGATTGCCAGAGAAGAGAAGATGAATGGAATCATACCGCCAACAAATAGGCCAGCAAGCACGTCCGCTTTATAAATATCGATTGAAGAAATACCACTCATTCCAACAAAAGCTGCAAAAAGAGCAAGTGCAGTAAGAGCAGCAGAAGCAATTGCAAACCCCTTACCTGTAGCGGCAGTAGTGTTTCCAACAGCGTCTAGAATATCAGTTCTTCCTCTAACCTCTTCAGGAAGACCACTCATCTCAGCGATACCACCAGCGTTGTCAGCGATCGGACCGAAAGCGTCAATTGCAAGTTGCATAGCTGTAGTTGCCATCATACCAGAAGCTGCAATCGCAACCCCGTAAAGGCCAGCAAAGTAGTGAGAAAGAAAGATACCAGCGGCAAGTACGATGATAGGAAGAACTGTAGACTCCATACCAACAGAAAGACCACCGATAATGTTTGTAGCGTGTCCAGTATCAGATTGTTGAACAATTGAAGTTACCGGCTTTCTACCCATCGCTGTGTAGTACTCAGTAATGATACTCATTAGAGCGCCAACAATTGAACCAACAACGATCGCCCAGAATACACCCATTTGAGTGAACTCGAAGCCTCTAAGGTTCATAGTTTCAGGAAGCATCCACTTCACTAGGAAGAAAGAAGCAACAACTGTAAGGATAATTGATACCCAGTTTCCAAGGTTCAAAGCACCTTGAACGTTTCCTTGATCATTTGAAATTCTAACTAAAGAGCAACCAATGATTGAGAATACAACACCAAGACCAGCGATAACCATTGGAAGAAGGATTGGAGCTAGACCGCCAAAGTTGTCAGCAGCAGTAATCTCTCTACCCAAAACCATAGTCGCTAGAATTGTTGCAACATAAGAGCCGAAAAGGTCAGCACCCATACCAGCAACGTCACCTACGTTGTCACCAACATTGTCAGCGATAGTAGCAGGGTTTCTTGGATCGTCTTCTGGAATACCAGCTTCAACTTTACCAACAAGGTCAGCGCCTACGTCAGCAGCTTTAGTATAGATACCACCACCAACTCTTGCGAAAAGAGCGATAGATTCAGCACCCAAAGAGAAACCAGCAAGAACTTCAATAGCTTTTTCCATTTCAATTCCTGAAACAGATCCTCCAACGCTTACAACGTACATGTTGTAAAATACGATGAACAATGCGCCCATACCAAGAACTGCAAGACCAGCAACACCAAGACCCATAACAGTCCCGCCAGTGAAAGAAACTTTCAAAGCGTGAGTAAGGCTTGTTCTAGCAGCTTGAGTTGTTCTAACGTTTGCTTTGGTAGCAATTTTCATCCCAAAATAACCAGCAGTCGCTGAGAAAACAGCTCCGATTAAGAAAGAGATAGCGATAACCCAGTCACTGGTTTCAACCAATGTACCAGACCATCCAAGTAGAAGCGCAGTGATTACTGAGAAGTAACCAAGAACTTTCCACTCTGCTTTCAAGAACGCCATAGCGCCTTCAGCGATGTGTTGAGCTAGCTCAACCATGTTGTCGTCACCGGCCTCTTGCTTGTTAACCCAAGCAGACTTCATGGCCATAACAATTAGACCAAAAAGCCCTAGGGCCGGAATGAGATAGATTACATAAGATTCCATTCGTACCACCTGTAAATAGTAAGGATTATAAGTATTTATAATTATAGTAAAACTGTCGGAAATCTTACTTTTGTCTAAAAACCTTGTCAAAGAGTTTTATAACCTAAATTGCTGTTTTTGGATTAAAGGGCCATGGATATTTTACACAGTGCGCCAATAAAGCTGTATTCACTCTACTCGTTGCGTTAAAAAGGTTCTCATATAACCCCAAGGAGTACGTTATGAAGAAATCTTTGTACCAATTTAGCGTATCCTCTTTGGTCTACTTCTCATTGATGGCGGCATATGTTGCAGGAAAGGCGATCATGTTCTCTCCTCCAACTGCTCAGCTAGCTATGGGTAACCAGTAGGTCAAAAACCAGGAAGGAAACTTCCCGCTAAGAATCAAGGCGTCTACCCTATAGGCGCCTTGATCTTTGTTTTTTTTAATTTGATTCTTAGATTGTGTAAGCGAAATTTAGATTCATACCAAGAGAGGTTCTTTCGATCTCGGCCCCATCTCCATCAAACTCATGAGTGATTCTTTGCAAGAAGGTTCCGGCCTTAAGCTGCATATTGCTCTTTATTGAATAAATACCTTCACCGTATACCCTTAGACCAAAACTCTCGTAACTTTCTCTAACTTCTTGTCCCATAGCAGGATCAGATCTAAAGAGTTCATCTTCTCCAAACAAGAAGACATTTACGCCAGCGTAAAGGCCAATTTTTTTCCAGTCTTTAACAAAGTATTTGGCTCCCAATGAAGTAAAGTCAAGAACTTGTGGGTCTTTTACGGCGAAGTTTCCACCTTCAGGATATAAAAAGTAGAACCTTCGAGCGACTAGGTCTGCTGAGAAAGTCCATCTAGGAGAATATTTGTAAGCTGCTCCAATTGAAAAGAATTCTTCGTCTTCATCATCTCTATCCTGAATCTTATCTTCGTCTTCAACCTCATACTCTACGCCACCAAAGGCAATTTTTGTGGACCACTTATCACTCCAAACCTGCTCATAAGAAAAGATTGTGTCCATAGCGCTTTCAGTGACAAACTCGCTATCATCTCCTCCGCCATCTCCGCCTTTAAACGTTTGCGTTTCAGAATATGGAACCACTTCAAACGCAAGCTTGTGCTTCTTAGGCAAATACCAACGCCTAGAAGTTCTTGTTTCAGTTTTCTTGGTTTTAATTTGATTGGAGATCTCTTTATTAAGGGAGTTTACCTTGGCAACAGCTCTCTTAAGCTGCTCTTTGTCACCAGCGCTTGCAACCTTGGCAAGTTCTTTCTTATCAACAACAAAGCCTTTTTTAGCGTCTAGCTTCACACCTTTAGGTGGAACATAGTCGCCAGTAACCTGATCAACCTCTCCAAGATCTTCATCCACTTTATATGTTGCAGTCTTCTCATCTAAAACCGCATCTTCGCTTGGTGGCACATAAAGACCTGTTTCGAAGTCTACATAACCGCCTGGCCTTGGGGCCTCACCAAGCTTTTTAAGCTCTGTAGCGGCATCTGTTGTTTTCATAACATCAGAGGCCTTCTTGGTGCTTCCCATTGACTTTGCCAATGCCTCATATTGCTTGGGAGCAATTTTAACTGGAGGCGTGGGAGCTTTCTTTGCCGCTTGAACACCGGAAAACTTTCCAGCGTCAACTTCAACAACTTCCTTTGCCTCGTTTAGTGACTTATCCAGGGCATCTAGCTCACTTGTGGAGTCCAGAACCTGATTTTTAGAAGAGTCAATCAACTCTCCCTTGGCCTGTCCCACTCCGTCACTGGATGCGACAGCTTGTTTGACCGCCTCTTCCTTTTTTACCATCGCAACTTTGCCTTCAACAGTAATAAGACTGGTGTTCTTGTTTGTTGGGTTGTAGGTGGCCTGAAACTTTGTCCCCCTAACGCCCATTACAGCTGAACGAGTCTTAACGATCATTTTATTTTTGTTTTCTTTATTGGATTTTTTATCCACCTCAGCTTTGATGGCGCCAGTTAGAAGATTGATCATGTTCGGCTTCTTTTTTGGCATCTTGGAAACAACCACTTTGGACTTAGGCCCAAGGTTCATTGTTGATTTATTTGAAAACTTCAAACGAACCATACTTTTCTCGCCTGTGAGAATGGATGTGTCTTCAGGAAGAGACTCTCCAACCTTTACAGGGGTTGCCTTCAAGTCTCCTGGAGAAAGCTTTGTAACTTCTCCCCTTTTAATTAAAACTTTGGCAGTGGGAGCCGCGTTCAGAAGAAGTGGCTGAGTGACAAGGATAAAGGCCAAAAGCCTTGGCGTAAATTTGTTCATAATTCCTACTTGGTGTTTTCTCGTTCCGTGATCAAAGACAAGTTTTCAAGTTTATATTTTTGAAGAGTGTCGAGAACTTTTACCAATCTTTGGTATTTAACTTCCCCATCCACTCTAAGATTCACTAGCGACTTTTTCTGAACGTCTTCTAAAAGCTCGTTCAAGTTTTCAAGACTTGTGTCTTTGCCATTGAAAGCAATTTTCTGTCCAGAAAGCTCAATGGTAATCGTATCTTTGGCAACACTTTCTTTTTTGCCTTCTTCAGTTTTTGGAAGGCTTAATAAAAGAGCAAGCTCCTCTTTCTTAAATACGGAGGAAACCATGAAAAAGATCAAAAGTAGAAACACCACATCAATCAGAGGTGTGAGCTCGGGAGTTAATGCCTCTCTTTTGGATTTTCTAGACATCTTTTGCGCCAAAAACTTCTTTTATTGTTGTTTTCTCAAGTCTGATTTCAAGGTCATCAAGAAGGCCGCTCAAATAGTTGTATCCAACAAAGTGAGGGATTGCCACGATCAGTCCCCCTACAGTCGTAAGAAGCGCCATGGATATGCCACCTGCAAATACAGATGGATTTGCAAGTCCTTGCTCAGAGATGACTTTAAAAGAACTAAGGATCCCCATAACGGTTCCTAAAAGCCCTAGAAGCGGAGCCACAGTGGCTATGATCTTAATAGTGGTCAGGCCACCTTCTAGATTGTGAACTCTAGTTTGAATTTCATCTTTTAATATCTGAACAGACATGGAGGCGTCTTTTACAGCCCCCAGTTCATTAAACTTTGCCTTGATATCTGCAATGATGGCAGACATGTTCTTCTTGGCGTCCATGACCACAAAGACCTTCCACAAGATGATGGCAATCCCAATAATGTTGGCAAGTAACAGCACATACATGATGGGTCCACCCTGATTAATATAGTCAAATAGTCTCATACCTAGTCCTTGGTAATTATGTTTAAATTTATTTTACAAAACTTTGCGCGTATTACAAGACTGGTTAATCCCGCGCTCTCTTAGTGGCAAACATTTGGTAAAGTCTCTTTAGAATCCAAAAAGCCAAAAGCCCTAAGATCAATACTCCCACAGCAATTTTAAATTCTTTTATCTTTCCAAGAATAACTTCACCATAATAAGCGACCAGCAAAACCTGTGTTGGAACCGATATCAAAGCGGCAGCTCCGTCAATGAGTATGAACTTCCAAAGAGGAACTCCCATAATCCCGCAGCTCAAGTGCCCTGGAAACCTAACACCTGGCGTAAACCTAAAAAGCCCACAGGCCCAATGACTATACTTGTTAAAGACATTGTTAATTTTATTGAAACGCTCTTGGCTTATTCGCTTATTAAAAAAGTTTGATTGCACAATCCTTCTACCAAAGGTCTTCCCTAAAAAGTATATGAGGACATCACTTCCGAGCACCGCAATAAAACAAACAATGGATAGAATTATTAAATTAACGCCCTCCGCATCAGGAGTTGGTGGCGGATATTGATCAGGATGCATCGCCATATAGGCAACAATTCCAGCGCTCACAAGTGTCATCTCTTCCGGAATAGGAAGGCCGAACGAGCTTGCTGTCATAAACAATACTATAAAAGCGTAAACAAAAACGGGCTGATATGCGTAGCTAGCAAAAAAATCAACTATAGCTATTTCATTCATAAATTTTCCTTAAAAATCAACATATCATAACAACTTCGCATATATAAAGACAGTTATTGGAAGAATTCACCTCTCAGCTTAGAAGAGACTTAATTTTTAACGAGTAAAAGCTTCTTCCGGATGCGATCGCAATCAAAAATGTTACAGCATACACTCCAACACCTATCTTCAACATAAACATCCAATCTGGCCTTCCCACTCCATCAAAAAAGATAATGGAGACTACCTGTCCAAGGACCACGCTAAAGCCCAGACCAATGACGCAGGCCAGGGTTGCTAGGATAAAATACTCAGCTAAAAGAGTTTTCAAAAGTTGTCCTGGCGAGAAACCAAACACTTTCTGAATTGCCGCCTCAAACCTTTTCTTCTTAAGCTGATTTTGAGTGATGGCATATAGGGTGAAGAAGCCAATGCTTAGGCAAAGTCCGGCCATTATGGTCAAGGCCTGCGCCATGGCCTTAAAAATATTCATAATCTTGGAAACAATTTCTGTAACCGAGACAATCGAAACATTTGAATACTTATCCACAATCTTGTCCTGAACCGCATAGCGCTGCTCTTCAGTAAGACTGTCGACGGCCGCGAGGTATGTCTTTGGAGCGTCGTCTATGGCGCCTGGCTGAAAAACAATGAAGAAGTTTGGCAGGAAGCTCGTCCACCTCACTCTTCTAAGATTTACAACCACTCCTTGAACTTCAATTCCAAGAATTTCAAAAGTAACCGTGTCCCCTATCTCAAGTCCAAGTCTTCTGGCGTAACGCCTCTCAATTGAAAGCTCAGCTGGTTTGGACTCGTCTTCATACCTTCCAGAAAATGGTCTTCCTTCTATTATTGTTTCACTTTCATTTGGCCCATCGGCAAAGCTTAGATTAATTCCCCTGTTTCTAAACCTTCTAGATGTCTCCTCCTCGCGAGTGGAGAAGGCCTCATCCTCTTTTTCACTTCTTTTAAATTTTTCTCCATTAATTTTTAAGATTCTTGAGCGAACCATTGGAGATGGAGATCGCAGGCTAAATCCCTCCTCTTGTGCCAAGGCAACAAGTCCATCTTTTTGATACTCTTGAATATCAAATAAAAATAGATCTGGTTTCCTGCCCACATCCTGTTCAAGCTCCTCTCTAAGTGAAGTTTCAAGCTGGCCTATAAGCGATAAAAGCATAACTCCAATTGCCAAAGCGCAAATAGTCAAAGTTGAAGAGAGCCTATCTCTAGAAAAATATCTTGCCGCAAGCCCCCATGAGAGACTCAATGGACGGGTAAGATTTTTCTTAGTGAGCCACCTCTTGTCCATAAATGAAAATAAGACAGGGAAGCCAAGTGAAACAATGATCACCACAATGAAAAGGACCAAAGTAAAAAAGGTTCCTATTTTAAATGAATGCGCCTGAGCAACGGCCAATCCCCACATGAAAAGGGCCAGAGGAGCGTATAGAAGAAGGTCTCTCTTCTCGAACTCCCATCTAAAGAATTGGCCGCCTTGAAAGAGGTTTTGAATTTTTCTTCCGACCATTTTTAAAAGAATAGGAGCGCAAATAAATAAACTGGCCCCAAAAGCTACAAGATAAGACAGATACACCGTCTCCCAACCAAGCTTTAACTCGCCACTCATGCCTGTCCAAGTAGAAAGCGCGTCGCCAATAAGTGGCAAGATACTCCACACAAATACATTGGCGCCCAATACAGAGGCAAGGCTCAATACACCAAGTTGAAGAAAGTAAATCATTGAGATTTGACCAAGACTCATCCCGAGGCTTTTGAGAATTCCAATATCTTCAAGCTTTTCGAATAAAAAGTTTTGAAACAAATACCCTGAACCAATGCCACTTAGAAACAAAGCAACAAGTCCCACAAGTCCTAAATAGTCTGATAGATAATTAAGTATTCTTCCGACCTGCTCGCTGGCGTCTTTTGGAAGTCTTATCCTAAGCCCTGGATCCTTTAAGATTTTTCCAAGCTCAAGCTTTACCTGTTCAGCTTTTTTCTCCCACTCAGGAAGAAGCTTCACAAGTTTCACATTGGTGGAAACGGACCCAAAAGATATAAGGTTTGTCTCTTTTAGATTGGATAGGCCAACGTAAACCTTGGGTGCAAGTCCAATTCCTCTTAAAGAGGTGCTCGTATCGTTTTCAATAACACCCATAACTTTAAAAGTTTTATCACCCAGACTTAGAGGGTCTCCGAGTTCCAACTTCATTTGGGCCATCAATTGAGGCTCAACCCAAATGTGGGATTTTTTTTGAAGGCCTTCCATGTCGCTGGTGTCCTTCTCAAGCTTTACTTCTCCATAAAAAGGAAAGCTTTTCTCAACGGCCTTTATCTGAACCAGTCGAGAACGCTTGTCTTTAGACTTTGACATGGAGTAAACCTCAATTGAGTCCATGACCTCCACGGCCTTGTCTTTGAGGTAGTCGTTAATACCTTGCGTTTCCTCTTTTGTGAGTGTTCTTCTTCCTGACACCGCCACATCCGCCGAGAGCAGCTGCTTACTTCTTTGATCCAACAAAGAGTTCACATTGTCTCTAAACGAGTGGAGTGTAACAAAACCACAAATCCCTAGGAATAGGTTGAATAAGAACAAGGCAGTAAAGCCTCTGCTGTTAACGAGGTCTCTAAATGCTATTTTTAGAACGGTCATATGGCCTTTAATTTCTTTGAGCTAAGTTCATAGATTTGATCACATGATCTAGCGAGGTCGGTATCATGGGTAACCAAGATAAGAACACTCTCTCTTCTTTGGCAAAGTTCAAAAATCATATTCATCACAGACTCGCCAGTTTCAGTGTCCAGGTTTCCACTTGGCTCATCGGCAAGAATGATTTTTGGCTCTGGCGCTATTGCTCTGGCAACCGCAACTCTTTGACACTCTCCCCCACTAAGTTGGTGTGGGAAGTGGTTGGCCCTGTCAGCAAGTCCAACCTGCTCAAGAGCTTTCATTGCCTTCTCTCTTGGATTTTCTTTTTTAAGAATCTCCAATGGCAGCATAACGTTTTCCAAAGCGGTGAATGTCTTCATCAAGTGAAACTGTTGAAACACAATCCCAATATTTTCAGCTCTGTACTTTGCCAGCTCAGACTCTTTCATTGCGGTGATGTTTTGACCGTTAACCACAATCTTGCCCTCGTCTGGACGATCAAGGCCTCCAAGAAGACTAAGAAAGGTTGATTTTCCACTTCCGGACTTCCCAAGGATGGCTATAGACTTAGGCCTTTCTATTTGAAGGTCCAATCCATCAAGCACATCCAACTTTTTACTGGCCTGGGTGTAGCCTTTAACAACTTTATCTACTTCAAGAATCATAAAAGAGGCTCCAGATATTTTATAACAGTATTCGCAATCACTTCATGCCCCTTTTCATTAGGATGTATCCCATCTTCGATGTTCAACTCTTTTCTTCCGCCTACATCTTTGAGCATGAAGGGGATCATTTTTAAATTGTGCTTTTCCTTAAGCTTTTTGTACATGCTTCTGAATTGCTTAACATAATCTTTGCCATAGTTTGGTGGAAGTCTCATCCCAGCAAGCAGCACCTTGATGTTCTTCTTCTTGGCGATGTTGATAATCTCTTCAAGGTTTTTCTCGGACTGAGATAGTTTGAGACCTCGAAGGCCGTCATTTGCTCCAAGGGCCAGGACCATAATGTCTGGATTTGATTTTTTAAGAAACCATCCAAGTCTGGACTTTCCACCCGCTGTGGTTGAGCCTGAAACTCCGCCATTAAGAACCTTTATGTCTTTGCCTTTGGCCTTTAACTTGTTCTCAACGATTTGAGGATACGCCTTCTCCTTCTCTATGCCGTACCCGGCCGTTAGAGAGTCACCAAGAAATACAATTTCAGTGGTGTTTGCAAGTGCGCTGGTAATACTAAGCAATGCTATAAGTAGGTAGTTTTTCATGGCCAGATTTTACATGGCGAATTTGCCAATTTAAAGTAAAATAATCCTGATGCCTATGCTATAATCTCATTGATTGGAGGAACCTATGAACATCGCTTTTAAATCAATTGCGGCCGTTATTGTTGGAATAGCTATACTGCTAGGTGTCGTTACTGCACTAGGCATTCCTGTTGGTATTTTTGTAAAATAGAATGGATCTTGATCTTCTGCTGTTTAACGTCCAAGACCTCTATGTCTTTATGGACAAATACAACGGTGAGGATTTAGAAACCATTGACGAGCCTCGTTGGCAGCAATTTTCCACAAGTTTTTTTCCCAATAAGCCTATTCGCAAACTTTACTCAATTAAAAACACTTTCGAATCTCTCGATCCAGACATCATCATGCTTGTTGAGGTGGGTGGGGCCCAGAGCCTTCACAACTTTAACCAACACTTCTTAAACAATAAATATGAAGTGTTTCTAGAAGACTCTTTGTCCGACAGAGGCATAGATGTGGGCTATTTGGTCAAAAAAAGCTCCATGCTTGAGTGTGAGCTTTTAAATAAGAGCAATGTGAGGCTTGGAAATGGCAAAAGATTTTCAAGGGGGCTCTTTGAGCTAAGAGTAAAAAAAGACGACAAGCTCATTTGCAATCTCCTACTCACTCACTTGAAGTCAAAACTTGATCTGAAAAAAGAGGACTTCGAAGGAAGAGGCCAAAGATCAGCGGAAGTCGACTACATATCAAAACATTACTCAAAGCTTCAGGAAAAACGTCCTGATCTGCCAATACTTGTATGTGGAGATATGAATGGAATTATCTATAAAGATGAAACCGAAGAAGAGCTCTCTCAATTCTCAAAGGTTGGCCTTATCGATGTGTATGAAGCTTTGGACCTGCCTTTGGAAGAGCGCCACACCTACTATTTTTTCAACAAGCAAAGACAGCGAATTCCCATGCAGCTTGACTACATGCTTATCAATTCAAAATTTAAGCAACTAGTGGATAAGAGCACTAGGGTCATTCCAATTGACATTGACTTGGTGCCCTACCCTCCTATGGATCTAAAACAGAAGAAAAAGCTCTCAAGCGATCACTATCCTGTCTTTTGCAGGCTAAATCTTACTTCATCTGACAAACTCTAAAAATTTTACAAGATCCATCAACAAGACATTCCTTAAAGACTATCTTGAACGAGCTAGATTTCATCGGGGGAGAGAAATGAAACTATTTATTATTTGCATGGCCATATTAACTTCAACCGCTCAGGCCTTTTTTAGTGAGGAGCCAGTAGAGTGTAGACAGGCCGTAGTGGACGCCAGGTTTGCCCTAAGAGACCCTATTGAGCCGCACGCTTTCGCAAGTATGGACAGAAAAGAATTCAATATGGCCGCAAGAGACTTCAATGCTCTTAGCACAGAGGAGCAAAAGAGCTACTACAACTCTCTTACTCCAATGGACACAATTGTTTACAATACTTTAACTTACGTGGGAGCTGTCATTGCCTTTTTTGCTGAAAATGAAGATTACAGCGAGCTAATGGCAGATTACGTTTTAGAACTAAAGGGCCATTATAAGGCCCTTCAGAGTTGTATATAGCCTAAGCGACTGAAAGGTTCCAGCCACCTTCTGTTTTTACAGCTTTAAAATTGGCGTCAGAGTGAAGCATTGGCGCCAATAGATTAAAGTGAGCTTCATTGTACATAGCTCTAAACAATTCAAACTCAGACGAAATGTTCACCTCACTCATATGCTTGTTGTCTCGGGCTTCAATAAAGTTTTGCCCTTCCCCAACAAAGTTGTAATTGGTGTTGATCTCGTAAGATTCTTTTATTGTTTTAACAAATCTTTTGAAGTTCTGTTCAGCATGGTCATTCACAAGAATATTTGAGATTGGGAACTTGTGAACTTCCGGCGCATCGTTGTAATCAAGAAGCCTTGTAACATTGGTTTGATCAATAAGACCAAGTTTAGTTATCTCGGCCACTAAGTCTTGAATGAACAAAATGCTTATCGGCAAGTTTTGAATTACAAAGTATTCTGGAGGCGCCCCAAGAAACTTCAGCAGTTCATTGGTTTTCTCCATTCCAATTTGATGTCTCAAAAAATTGATAAGCGGGTACACCGTTCTTACAGTTGAGCCCATGTTTCTGGTGTAGCGCTTTTTCACTTTCATGTTTCCAACAAGTTCGTGTCTAAGCTTCAAAGGCAGATCTTCCACCATTTCGATTCGGCCCGTGATTATTGCTTCTGGATTAATTTTAAACTTCATACAAATATCAATCCATACCGTTGCGTTGATGGAAAGAAGTCCTGATTCGATCTTGGACAATGTTCCTTGTTGGATGTTTAAAAACTTGCAGAAGCTTGCCTGCTGGTACCCGTGATATTTACGCAGGGCCTTAATTACTAAATTTGTATATTCCATATAAAAGCCTCATTTACCTTTTGTTAATTATTAAGAAATCTTAAAGACATTCTGTACAAAATATTTTTTTTTGCAAGCAGAAATTACAAAATTAAATGAAATTTGGGTACTTAACCGATTAGAAAGGTTTTTGAACAGCGCTGACGATTTTGTAAGTGTCTGATTTTTCGCCATGCGAAATGGAGGAAATTTGGTGGATTGCCAATGTTCTGTGCCCTATCACGCTGGGCAAAGTTTGAAGGTAGCCTTTTCTAAGGACTTCTAAAGAGCGTGGAACTAGCCCTGCATTTTTAAAAGTTCTTTCAACTTCAGGCCTTGGTGCGCCTCCAATTACGAAGCTGTTTTCATCAACGCTTTGGAGTTTCCAATTAAAATTTTGTCCCACAGTTTTTGGATAGACCTCATCAATGAAAAGCTCCATCAAAGTTTTAAGACATTTTATTTTGCCTCTCCACTTGTCCACTTTTTGTCCTATAGTTTGCTGAGCTTTTTGCGCTCCAATGCTTGCAACGAGATCTTTTCCGTAGAATGTTTGCAAGTAGTCGCAGATGTCATGAAGAAGGATAAGATTCACATTTTCATCGGATTCTTGCGCTTCAATTCCCTTTATCTGGACAGTTTTAACAACTTCATTCGCAGCATCTCTGGATAATGAATTTGAAATGCAGTTGATTATATTTACGGGTGTGGACTTAAGGCTGTAGAGAGCGCCTTCGAAGTACCTGGAGGGAATGGCCTGCTCACCTCTGAGCTGTTTCTCCATAACCTCATAGTCAACATCGCCCTTGGCGACCTTGTATAAGGAAACATTGAAACAGTTTAAAATATTCATAATCGTGGAGGCCGGAAGATTTGAGTGGCCATGAACAGGAGTTTCTATACCGCATGAATGCAAGGCGTCTTTGTAATGGCCTTCAAAGGAAGTTTGGATCTCCTCAAAAAATTGCTCTATTCGGTCTCTTGCTTGGAGAAGCTCCATTGTTTCCCTCATAAAATGTAAAAGCGGAGACCCAGGGTCTCCGCTAGCATCTAAAGAATATGCCTTGGCAAATGCTATCGCAACTTAAGTTGCGCGCGTCTTCTATTAAGTTTGATCAACTCTCTATTAATTTTTCTTTCCGTTCTTCTAGCTGGAGCGATTGAAGAATAATCTAAGTGTTGCTCAGCTTGGATATCTCCTCTAAGTCCCACAGCTTTGAACATATCGTTGTTCAACACTGATGAAACGTCTGCAAATAGTCCAAAACCGTTCTTGCCTGCGGTTTTTGAAGTGTAAAGGCCAGCAGCTCCAACTACGTTGTTCATGTTAAACATAGGAAACAAACTTGCCTGTCCAACCTTTTCACCCACTTTGTCCAAGGTTTTAAATGGAACTGAAACACCTAATGCTGCATGTCCATCAGAGATAGCTATGTAAACTGTAATCTTGCTACTCACAGGAACCACAATTACGTCATTTTGCCCTATTAGAGGAAGAGCGTCCCCATTTGGAAGAGCGGAGATCTCAGGTTGCGCCGTTCTTACTGAGTATACGTTTAAATCAACTTCCAATGTGTTCTTAGCATCTATTCCGCTAACCATTTTCACATGACCGATATTGTCTCCGTCTTTTGTGATTGGAAGAGTTACATTGGGAAGCGTTAAAGCTCCGATTCCAAGGTCTGCAGTCATTGTGACATGCAGTTCATTGTCTACTAAACGTGGTTTAACTTTTACGTCTTCTACCATTGGCTTTGAACCGCCACATGATACAAAAATGAACAGGGATACTAGTGCAAGACTGGTTTTAATGGTGTTTTTCATGGATTGCCTCCGAGAGGAATTCTCGAGAGATGCTTAAATTCCAACGTTTCAACAAAATTCAGCTACAGATAACGTACGGCCGTTGGCCTAAGCAATTAAGAAAAAAAATGATTTGAAATAAAAAATTAGAGTCGCCAAAACCCGCTAGGGATGCGACATTGGGAACTTCCTGTAAATCCGTTGCGCAGTGCAATGATAACAGGGTTTTTCATTTTACTCAACAATGACTATGATTAGATTTGTAAAACTCACCTAATTCTGGAGACTTACGTATGAAAAAAATTGACTTTTTCTTTGATTTTTTATCTCCATACTCGTATTTCGCTTGGAAAAATCATTGTAATCAGCTTGATAGAGGGCGTTTTCACTATCGGCCTATTCTTATGGGAAAACTTTTTGATCACTGGGAAATCAAAGGCCCTGGAGAGATCCCTCCAAAGCGCTACTCCATGCTTAAAAGCTGCTTTAGATACGCTCATAAAAACAATATTGAGTTTACTCCCCCATCAGAGCATCCCTTCAACCCACTATATGTTTTAAGGCTGGCCACTAAAGAGTGTTCTCAAGATAAGCAGTTTGAAGTCATAGACTGCCTATGGCGTCTAATTTGGGCGAGAGGAAAAAAGCCAGATGATCCTCAAACCATTGAAAATGCGCTAAAAAGTGCAGGACTGGACGCTGAGCAACTTATGGAAAGTTCATTTTCCAGAGAAGCAAAACTCGCAGTAAAACAAAATACCAAAGATGCTATTTCAAAGGGGCTCTTTGGAGTTCCTAGTTTTGTGGTGGACAATGAATTCTTTTGGGGAAATGATTCTTTAACCGACCTACACGCCTTTTTGGAAAGTGGGGATAGTTTTAATCAAGAGTTGTTTGAACAGAGAACAAAAGACATTTCCTGGTAGTCAGGAGAGAAAAAAGAAGCCATCCATGGCCTGAAGCTTCATCCATAAAGTCATTGGTTTCAACATTATGCTTCCTTTGACAGATCTTGAACAGGACATGTAAGGTTTTGCAAGTTTTTTTATTAAGTGGTAAGCTAGATTATTAAAATCATTATACTTTTGCCTTTGTAAGGCAAAATCAAGAAGAAGGTTTATGAGTCAAAAATTAATTAAGAAAATTAGCGATCTAATGGTGGAGATCATAAGCGAGACCAACGGAATTGGCATCGCTCACACAATAGAGCTTGCGATAAACTCTGAGTACTGTCGTGAAAACGCTCCGGTTAAGAAATCTCTAATGGAGTTTAGAAAACTTCTTGGAGGCTTTCAGCAAGACGAGGTTGAAATCCAAACCCTTTTGCAACATCCAGTTTCAGAGGCATTGCAGAAATTTTTTAAGAAATTCCCACTTCCCTTCAAGGAAGAGCATATTCACCTTACAGGCTCTCTTACAGCAGACTTTGTATGGCCAAGGCTTAAGCCGCTTTTAAAAGGCCCTCACAAAGACAAGTACTGGAAGAAGATCACCGACACATACGGTGAGGACATTCAACTAGACAGTGAGGAAGACGTTGCAGAACTTTTAAGTCTGAAAGAAGACGAGCGCTTTGATAGATACCTGAAGATCCTTCTTTTGCCTAAGCTTGTTCTAACTGACAGAGAGGCGCATAAAGAAGCTGCTTTCCACATGGCAAGCGAGCTTTATCACTCATACAATGTTGGCTCTATCCGATTGAAGTTTACTTTCTCAAGAGCAACGAATGATGAAAGTGAACAGATCCCAGGACTTGAAAACATCACTGAAGAAGATGTTGTAATGGGTCTCTATGATGGGTTCATGGAGTTTAAGAAAAAAGTTCCAATGTTCAACTTCATACTCTCTCCTTGTTTTAGAAAAGAAGCGGACTTCTTTGACGGGAGTAGATTTGCTTCTAAAAAGGAACATTTCGATCACCAGATAGATCAAATTTTAAGCATTATTGAGAGAAACCCAGAGCTTGGGCCTTACGTAACAGATGTGGACACAGTTGGAAATGAGAAAGACCTATATAGAAAAGGTCATTTCCAAGATATGAAGATGGGTTTTAGAAAGCTTCACTACAAAGGCTTCTCCATTAGATCCCACCACGGTGAAACGTTTCACACCTTGAAAAAAGGTGTTCAGGCCGTGGACAATGCTATGAACATTTGGCACATCGACGTGCTTGAGCATGGGATTAGTTTGGGTATCAACCCTAACTACTACTACCACAGCCTCTATCAAAGAGTTTGTGATCTTAACGAGCAAGGGATTCCAATCAAGGAAGGCACTAAAGAATACGCAGAACTTGATGAAATGCACTGGAGAGACGGCGGCAATGTAAAAGAGAAGATCTTTAGCGGTGTGCCTCTTTCTCCTGAAGAAAAAACATTTTTTGTAAAAACCAAGTTTCACACAGCAAGAGAAGTAGAGCATTACCAGCACGACGTTCTTAACAGAATGCTAAACAAGGGTGTCTCCCTTATTGCGCTTCCTTCAAGTAACAAAAGACTTACAGGCTCTTTTAAGGATTATAAAGACCACCCATTCTCTTGGTGGGAGAAAAAAGGCGTTGCTCTTGGAATTGGAACAGACAACTACATAACGTTGAACACCACTTACCTTAAAGAGCTATTGATTATTCTCTACACGGACCCAGAGGATCTTAAAATCACAAAGCTCCTAATGGTCGCCACAGGAGAAAACAGAAGGCCTTACCTTTCTCAACTTCTTTGGCAAATGCGTAAAAAGTAACCACTTAGCCTGTGGTCATCATGCCACAGGCAATACCTGTCACTGTTTCTCTTAAAAGATTTTCATCCTTTCTTTTTAGCGCTTCGATTTGAATGAGATTCAATGGGTGAATCATGGAAGATCTATAGTAAATGCTTTGCGACAGCCAAGGCCTAAACCACAATAGCTCAGTCTCTCCAGTCACCCAATGAAAACACTTTAAGGCCTTGTCATATTCAGTTTTAAAATCTTCAAGAATCGAGCATGCAGTTTTAGAGTCATGATGAGCGCTGAGATACATCTCAAATATTGGAAGCTCCACCTTTCTTAGTGTGAAGCCAAGAATTTTAAAATAAGAACTTAAAAGTTTGTCTTTGTGAAATAGCGACTTCAGCTCGTCTTTTTCTTTGGGACTCAACGCCTCGAAAGCGCTGCCAACTCCCCACCAAGTAGGCATTAACACCCTAGTCTGAGTCCAGCACAGAACCCATGGTATGGCCCTAAGCCTTGCTCCAGGCGTTTGCCTTTTGCTAGGTCTTGAGCCGATTCTTAGAACATCCAAGTATTGATAAGGGGTTGCGGCCAGAATTTCTTCTCTAAAGTTTTCGGCCTCAACAAGTTTTTGGTAGTTGGACTGAATGCTTTTGCAAAGTTTTTCCAACACTGCGACCGAGTGTCCATTTCTTTTTTTCTTAAAGTTCAACTGCTCAAGAATCTTGTCCACTTGAGACTGCATAATCATGTCGCTTTGAAAGTTTCTAGCGATCATCTCCCCTTGCGTTGTTGCTTTAAAGATGTGCACAGCAGACTTTGGCCACCATTCTGTTTGCTCTCTTACGGAGCCACCGCCCCTCTCAACACTTCCGCCAGAGCCATGGAAAAATACAGGAGTGAGTTCTTCTTTCGTAAAGAACTTGTCCATCTTTTTCAATGCTCTTGAGATTAAGTATCTGCTGGGAAACACCCCAGATTCTTTGGAGGAGTCTGAATAGCCAAGCATGACCTCAAAGCGTGAGTTCATCTCTTTCTGGTGGGTCTTTTTAACACTTGGATGCTTTTGAAAATACTCAGTTAAAATTTGAACGGAATTTTCCAAGGCATTGGCCGTCTCAAAAAGCGGCACCACAGGAATTCTAAAGCCTCCCATGGCCATTTTTTGAACTTTGAGGCCCGCCTCAATATCTTTGGCAGCTTCACTCATGCTTAGAATGAATCCACGCACGTACCATTTTGCTTTATAGCCTTGGCTGATTTCATTTAAAGTGGAAAGCATTTTATATATTGGAAGTTTGGCATTCTCCATTGCTTCATGAACAACTTCGGCATCCTCTCTGACTTCCAATGGGAGAACGATTGCAGGATAAATCCAAAGCAGATTGGATATATCTTCCATGTCTGGAAACTTAACTTTGGTTTTTGCAAGAGACGCTGCCACCTGCTTTTGTTTTTTCTTAAACCTAGCAACCTTCTCCCCGTCTTTTGCGCCAATCTTTCCAAGTTTTTTCAACTCACCCATAAGGTCTTTTAAGTCCTTTTGATGTTTCTCTGAGGACTCAATAAACTTAAGGTCATGACAAATATTCTCTAAGCGTTTCTGTATCCAGCTCATTAGCCTTTTTCGTGAAAGTCCTAGGCTCATGAGCATGGTTTTTTCATTGACGCCAGGGTGCCCATCCTTGTCTCCGCCAACCCAGCTTCTGAAGTTTACGTTGGTGCCTTCTTTTGCAAATTTTATCTGCTGAGAGATTATTTCATCACGAAGAATGTAGGAGTAAAGATACTTTGCCTCATCCTCAACTGTCGGCTTTGCTGATCTTGCCATGGAAGTATTGAGCGCCAGACTTAAATAAAAGCGAAGTCTGTCTTCGACGTGCTCAAAGCCCTTTCTTAAGGCCTGATTAAGCAGGTGATAAACTTCTTGAAAGATCTGTAGTATCTCTTGAGAGCGAGCTTCAGTTGGGTGAGCTGTAAACACAAATATAACTGCATGGGGCTTTTGTTTAAACTCAGCTCTCTCTTTGCCTTGAAGTCTGATATATCGATAAGAGCTCTCACACCTGTTGATCAACTCAAGCATTAGTGAAAATGAATGGGCAAGCTCTTTTAACTTTTTATCGCTTGTCTTAGATAGTGAGGTCTGGTTTTTCTGCAAAACTTTTACCGCCTCAGCATGATCCACCGCTCTAATGGATTTCATTGAGCGACGAGTTTTCTCGACGAGCTCAAAAGTTTGTTCGCCGTATTGTTCTCGAATGCAATCTCCCAAGACCCCTGTGGACCAGTAAACTAAAGACTGAAGTTCTTTGGGAATATTCTGCATGGTTAAACCTCCGAGTTTCATTAAAAATCATAGCCTGCTTATTATATAATTAAAAACCGAGTGACTTATGAAAAGAAAAGACCGCCTTTTCTCAAAGGCCGTCGAAGATATGTAAAGGTTCAACCTTTCTTTACAATTGGTCTTTTTCTATTGGGATAAAGTGTAGTGCATATTTCACAAACTAATCCCTTGCAGCCTCGAGCGGTGCAGTGTTCTCTTCCATAAAAGATTATTTGAAGATGAAGTTTGTTCCAGCTCTCCTCCGGAAAGAGTCTTTTAAGATCTTTCTCGGTCTGTTCAACATTTTTACCAGTTGTAAGCTTCCAGTTTTGAGCAAGTCTGTGAATGTGAGTGTCCACAGGAAAGGCCGGAACGCCAAAGGCCTGCGCCATCACAACCGCAGCGGTTTTATGCCCCACACCAGGAAGCTCTTCAAGGTCGTCAAAATTAGCGGGAACATTTCCATTGTGTTTTTCAATGAGTATCTGAGATAGGTTCCAGATTGCTTTGGACTTTCTAGGTGAAAGACCGCATGGGCGAATGATCTCTTTAATTTCTTCAATCGTAAGCTTTACCATATCATATGGATTGTCTGCCTTTGCAAATAGAGCTGGAGTGACTTGATTAACTCTTTCATCGGTACACTGCGCAGAAAGCAGCACCGCCACCAAAAGAGTGAATGCGTTAGTGTGATCCAGAGGAACTGGAGTTTCTGGATACAGCTCTTCCAGTCTATTTAGGATATACTCCGCTCTTTTTTTCTTGGAGGTTGTGTAGTCAATATCGCTCATTTCTTTCCCTTAAATTTCAAATACATTTCATCCACGGCCTGGAGGATGTTCTTTTTTTGATTGAGTACCGATTGGTGATTCTCTTCCATCGCAAGCTTTAATACTTCATCGGAGTTAAAATCGTCTTGAATCTTTTCAAGAATCATATCTTTAATCCAAAGACCAAGGTTTTTCGCCCTCTTTTGCTCCAATACATTTGATTGATTTTTATAAAACTCACAAACTTCACCCCAGACATCTTCAAGTCCAGTCTTTTTAAGAGCTGAACAAAGCATGACCTTTGGCATTGAGTCCACTCGAAGAATGTGAACAGCGTTTTCATAGTTTCTCTTTGCAAGTCTTGCTTGATTTAGCTGCTCTCCATCCGCTTTGTTAACACAGATAAGATCGGCAATCTCCATGATGCCTCTTTTAATGCCTTGCAGGTCATCTCCTCCTCCTGGTTGCATTAAAAGTAAAAAGAAATCCACAAGTCTTGCTACTGTGGTCTCGGACTGGCCTACACCAACAGTTTCGATTAGAACCACATCAAAGCCAAAAGCTTCGCAAAGAAGAAGGCTTTCCCAAGTCTTTGCCGCAACTCCACCTAGGCTTTTGCCACTAGGACTGGGCCTAATAAAGCAGTTCTCATCCACTGCGAGCTCAGACATTCTTGTCTTGTCACCTAAGATTGAACCGCCTGTAATTTGGCTTGAAGGATCAATTGCTAAAACAGCAAGTTTTAATCCTTGAGAGGTCAGGTGTTTTCCAAAGCTTTCAATAAATGAACTCTTTCCAACACCTGGGGATCCGCTAATTCCAATTCGTTTTGCTTTGCCTGTAAGAGGCATGATTTCTTGTATTAGCTCTCTTGCAAGCTTTTGATGCTCAGAGTTTTTGCTCTCAACCAATGTGATTGCTCTGGAGAGAATGGCGATATCTCTCCTTTTAATGCCTTCTACGTAGTCTTTTACAGTGAGCTTTTTTCTCATTTGTATCCGAGATTCTTGTTTAATCGCTCAATCAAATCACTTGCGGCCTCATCTATTACGGTCCCAGGACCAAAGACTTCCGCCACTCCCATGCTGTATAGCTCTTCATAGTCGTCCGGTGGAATTACTCCTCCAACGACAATAAGAATATCCTCACGTCCCAGACGCTTTAACTCTTTTTTGAGAGCTGGAACAAGTGTTAAGTGTCCGGCCGCAAGAGAGCTTACCCCAATGATGTGAACATCGTTTTCCACCGCCTGCTTGGCACTTTCTTCCGGAGTTTGAAAGAGTGGTCCAACGTCGACGTCAAAGCCAAGATCGGCAAAAGCGGTGGCTATAACTTTTTGCCCACGGTCGTGTCCGTCTTGTCCCATTTTAGCGACAAGAATTCTTGGGCGTCTTCCTTCATTAACTTCAAACTCTTTAACCTTGTCTTCTACCTTCTGCACTTTTTCTTTATCCTTTTCATAAGAATCTTTGTACACGCCTTGGATAGTATTCACAGTTGCCTGGTGTCTTCCATACACTTTCTCGAGTGCTGAGCTGATTTCTCCGACAGTCGCTTTCTCTCTTGCGGCCTTCACCGCAAGATCCAGAAGGTTTCCATTGTTGTTTTCAGCAGCACTTGTAAGAGCTGCAAGGGCCGAGTCAACCTTGGACTGGTCTCTGTCTTTTCTAAGTTGCTTAAGCCTTTCGATTTGTGCCTCTCGCACAGCTCTGTTGTCGACCTTAAGAACTGGTATGTCCTCTTTAAAGTCTGGTCTGTACTTATTAACTCCAATGATTGTTTGTTCTTTTGAATCAATTCTTGCCTGAGTCTTAGCCGCGGCTTCTTCAATTCTCATTTTAGGAACGCCGGCCTCAATCGCTTTGGCCATACCACCAAGCTCTTCGATCTCTTTCATATGGGCGCGAGCTTTGTCAGCAAGTGACTTTGTAAGGCTCTCAATATAAAAACTTCCCCCCCACGGATCGACAATCTTGCAGGTGTCAGTTTCATTTTGAATAAAGAGTTGCGTGTTTCTTGCGATTCTAGCACTGAAATCGGTTGGAAGCGCCAAGGCCTCATCCAAAGAGTTTGTGTGAAGAGACTGGGTATGCCCGTGGGCCGCGGCCATTGCTTCCATACAAGTTCTAGTAACGTTGTTGTAAACGTCTGTTGCAGTCAAGCTCCAACCACTTGTTTGACAGTGTGCTCTCAGGCTAAGGGATTTTGGGTTCTTAGGATTGAACTTTTGCATAAGTTCATGCCAAAGAAGTCTTCCCGCTCTAAGCTTTGCAACTTCCATAAAGTAGTTCATGCCAATGGCCCAGAAAAATGAAAGCCTTGGAGCAAACTTATCAACGTCAATTCCTGCCTCAATTCCGGTTTTTACATACTCCATTCCATCAGCAAGGGTGTATGCAAGCTCAAGATCCTGGGTCGCACCTGCCTCTTGCATGTGATAACCACTAATGGATATAGAATTGAATTTTGGCATGTGTTTAGAAGTGTATTCAAATATATCCGCAATAATCTTCATTGAAGGAAGAGGCGGATAAATATAAGTGTTTCTCACCATGAATTCTTTTAGAATATCGTTTTGAATCGTGCCGGCCAAGGCCTCAGGTGAAACACCCTGCTCTTCAGCGGCCACAATATACAATGCCATAATGGGAAGAACAGCTCCGTTCATTGTCATTGAAACGCTCATCTTATCAAGAGGAATCCCTTCAAAGAGAATTCTCATGTCATAAATTGAATCAATGGCAACACCGGCCATACCCACATCCCCCATTACTCTTGGGTGATCAGAGTCATAGCCTCGGTGAGTGGCCAAATCAAAAGCGATTGATAAACCCTTTTGACCTTTGGACAAGTTTCTTCTGTAGAAAGCGTTACTTTCCTGAGCAGTTGAAAAGCCAGCATACTGTCTTACAGTCCACGGTCTTGAGTTGTACATTGTGTGATATGGACCCTTTAAAAAAGGAGGCACACCCGGCGCGGAGTGAATGTAACTCAGCCCTTTAATGTCAGAGTTTTGGTATTTGTTTTTAATTTCAATTTCTTCTGGTGAGATGTAGCTCTTCTCATCTGTATCTGATGCTTTTCTTTCAGAAAAAAGTTCACGTTTTCTAAAGTCAGGACTACTCATTTTTATCTCCCAGCAAAAGCGCTAGATCACTATAAATATTCTTACCCATATATAGGTCGATAAACTGCTCTTTATCTTCCAGCTCAAATTTGTCTTTTTTGCCTGCAATAAACTGGTGCTTAAAGGTTTCTCTATCCCCTGCTTTTACCCACTGGGAATACTCATCATCCAGTCCACAAAAAGCAAGAGCGCTACAATCCTCTTTTTTAGCAAGCTTAAAGTATTCTTCAAGAGCTAGCTCTTCTTCGCTTTCAACAACTTCAAGGCCCATGGTCTCGAAAATGTTTTTTATGAAGTTAATTCTTCCAGAAAGCTTTGCAAGAGGACCTTTTCTTACAAGGCACACTTTGGGTTTTACATCCAATTCTTCGAAGGCAAGTCTTAAGTCTTCAAACTCATAAGCTGTCCTTCTTAAAGGGAACAGACCAAAAGGAACTTCCACAGGACGCCAAGGTTTGTCATACATGCTTTGTATAGTCTCATCAGAGTTGGCGTATTCATTTACTCCTGTAACTACAGTTTTACGGGAGCGGATTCTTTCGTATCTTGCTTTTGCTATGGCCTCAACTGACGCAGAAAAATCCTTTATATTGTTGAAAAGATCTTTTTCTTCCCAATTTAAAAAGCTCTCCCAAGACTGAGAGGCCATCTCCCTGCTGAGCTTTTCCAGCGCAAAACTTCCTTTGCCTGGATCCATAACGAAAGCAAGTTTTGACTCTTCCAATGCAATATTTAGAATATTTCTGGCACTTCTTTTTGCTTGGTCGCTTGCAGGCTCCCTAGTTAAGAGTGAGAAAATACTGTCGTGAGTTCTAATTGCCATTTGATTTGCGCCGCCCATAATTGCGGACATTGCTCCTGAACAATTTCTCAGCATGTTTACGTATGGGTCATAAAGGGTTTGCTCCCTTAAAGAAGTAACCGCCAAAATAAACACTTCTTTTTTAAGCCCGTAAGCGTCGAGCACTTCTTCGGCCAGATATCTTAGAGCGCGAAGCTTGGCCATGTTTAAAAAGATTAGCGAATCCACCGCAGTAAAGAACTTAATCGAACTAGGCTTAACGCCGGATTTTAGAAGAGCGTTGAAAATATTAAGTCCATAAGAAATCTCCTGAACCGCACTTGCTCCAGCGTTGTGAGTTTGGGAGATATTTATAGCAAATCCAAGTTCTCTTGATTTGATTCGCTCAATATCCTCAGAGAATTTTTCAAAGTTCAATTCGTTGGTGTCGACATACACTGAACTCTCTTGACCTTTAAATTGATCCAAAAGTTCATCATTGTTTTTCTGAACAATAATTGTTGGATTGTATTTAGCGCTGAAGTCTGACTTAAACTTCTTGCCTTCAACAAGCAAGACTGTCCCTTGCATTCCTTCAGAATGATCATTCGAGAGATCGTCCTCAGTACAAATTGCGGAGTCATATATTCTGGAAGATATTATTCCTTCAGGATAGGTTTCCAAATCTGGCAGACATTCGCCGTCGATGTACAAACCTTTGTATTCAATCCCTTCAACAGTTTTTGTATTTAGGACTTTTTCCAGACTCCTTCCCTTTAAGGATTGGTGGGCAAGTTCTTCCCATCTCTTCTTGGCCTCGGGATCGGTCAATAAAAGCAATGTGTCTTTCTCAGTCAACTCTAACCTCGCATAAATTGGATTCTCTGGATCATAGCAATTTGACCCTACATTTTTAAGTTGTAATTGGGAAAATCCTTAGAAAAATCAACTCATCGGGTTATAATAATAAAAAGGATTATTTTGCAAGGTATAACACTATTAGTCGAAGACAATGATGAATTGGCACAGTTTTACCGTTTGAACCTAAAGGTATGGGTTGGTGCCAATGTAAAAAGAGTTTCCAGTATCAAGGGACTGGAGAAGTTTGTTCAACAAGAAGAAAATATTGATCTCATAATCTCAAAAAGCACATTCTCACCTATTGTGCAGAAAGTACTAGAGCTGGATTCTTTAAGCAATATTGCCCACATAGATATTGGAACGAAAAACTTTGAAGGATACTCTGTAGAGAGTGGTCTAGACATTAAACCTCTTATTCAATCATGCGCTAAAGCTTTGGGAGTTACGGCCAGTGACATGGCAAAGCTTGAGGTTCCAGAATACTTCCCTATTGATTTGCCGCACTTCGCCGTACTTAAAACCGCTATTTGTAGAGTTTTCAAAAAAGGCAAAAGCAGACATGGCCTTGCCTTCGAAGTCGATGAGCCAATCAATAGAGAAAAGCTAGTTCAGTTGAAAAAAGAGGGTCACGACACACTGTTCGTGCACAAGGTCGATCGCTTGAGAATGGTGACAAACATCAATCAAGAGATTGCCACCAAGATTGATATGGATGTATTGAACCCTGCCGAAGCGCTTGCTGCCAATGAAATGGCGCATGAGCTACTTCAATTCAAGCTTCGAAGGATTGGAATCACTCCTGAAACCACCGCTCTTGCAAACAAAAGCATTAAAAATATGGTGGCGGCATCCAAAAAGTTTCCAAAACTTAAAAAACTCATGGGACGCCTCATAAAGAACAAGGCCGGATACCTATTCAAGCATAGTCAGATAATGATGTACGTCTGCTCTCACCTAATGGACCACATGGAATGGGGCAGCGAAGAACAGAAAAAGACCATAAACTTTGTGGCATTTTTTCATGACATAGTCCTTGAGAACGATGAACAGGCAATGATCCACTCCGAAGAGGATCTTAAATCTAGCAGACTAGATCAAAGAGAAAAAGACCTTGTAATGACTCACGCTCAAAAGTCTGCGGAAGTTGTGGTCAAGTTCCCATCAGCTCCAATGGGAGCGGATGTTATTGTTAGACAACACCATGGAGTTCCCCACGGGGTTGGCTTTTCTCAAACCTATGGTGGAAACCTCTCCCCTATGACAATCGTGTTTATTTTGGCCGAGGATTTTGTGGATCACCTGATAAAGTCTGGCACCGAACTAAATGTTGAAGAAAAAATAACTGAAATGAGGGAGCGCTTCCCTACTCAAAGGTTCAAAAAAATTATCGATGTACTTGAAACAGTAACTTTGTAGGGACTCTCGTCCCTACTTTACAGCTGCGATATAGGTTACCCACGCATCGCAGTTTTCAGCTTCTTCAGTTGCGAAGAATTCACCATTTCCATCGCCGTCTTCATCTTCACCTTCCCAGTAAGCAATGGTGCTCTTAAAGCCTGCTTCTTCAAGCATTTCTCTAAGCTCCATCATTGTCCACATTCTCCAGTTGTACACGAAGACATCTTTTCTCTTTTGTTCACCCTTTCTTTTGAAGTGAATCGCGAAGCGACAATCACTAGTCATTGGGTTGAACATTTGGCAGTCCCAGTAATACTTAAAACCTGGGTGAGAGATAACATCAGTCATTACAGTCTGACTGTCTGGCCCCCCAAAAAGGTCAATAAAGAATACTCCATCTTTATTCAGTGATTTATAGGCAGCTTTAAAGTATTGCAAAAGCTCTTTTCTCTTCTTAAAGATAAAATAAGAAAAGTTGAAGGCGAAGCTTATATCCACTTTTGGAGTGTCTGTATCAAGAACATTGCCCTCAATGTAAGTCATGCGTTTTTGAGCTTCTTCATCTAAGGCCGCAAGGTGATTCTCTTTTCCATAATCTATTGGCTCAGGGTCCAAATCAACACCCCATGCGAAATGGTCCTCACTCTGATCTACCCATTTACATGAAATAGCCGCTGTCCCGCAAAAATCTTCGCGAAGAGTTTTTGCTTTTTTGCCTCTGATCTCAGAGTACTTCTCATTAAAGAAATCTACTTCATTCTGAGGGTTTTGAACCGCTCTTTCATAATAAACATATTTATTAAAAGGTTCTTTGACCTTTGACTTTGCCATAACATCTCCTAGGAATAAGAAACTTTACCCTGAATTTTTTTGATTGTTAACCGTTTTTATAGGTCTTGTTGAGTACACAAAAAAAGGGGGGACTTATAGTCCCCCCTTTTGTCATTTTTATTTTAAATAAGGCCTTATCCCTTGATCATATCTCTCATGATGTAAAGCGTCTCCTCTATTACAGGATCAGTCTTAAGGTTTTTAGAGAATTCCTTTTGAGTCTCTTTCGCGGCCTCATTCTTAGGCTTTTCAAGAGTCTTAACTACGATTTTTTCGTTTTCTTCATCAAGTTCAAACTCATCAGATTTTTTCTTGGCTTCTTTTCTGAAAGCTGTTAATTCCTTCAAACTAAGAGCTCGCTCAGTGTTTTCTTTTCTTTTGGTGTACCAGGCAACACTCTCGTTGATCTTTTTAAACTTAGGCGACTTTTTAACCCTTTTCTGGCTATTGGCCTTAAGCTTTTTAAGATTAAACTTTTTGTTCCACTTCTCATGCGCCACGGCCTTTGTTTTTTGGTATGGAATCGCATAGTCCAAAGACTGCTCTCCAGACTCTAGATAGGCATATCTATCAGGAAGAACGATGTCAGGAATCACCCCTTTGAACTGAGTTGATCCACCATTAACTCTATAGAACATTTGAATTGTTATCTTAAGAGCTCCCAGTGGCGAGTATACCTTCCCAATTGGGCCTGCGTATCCATCAAGGTCTAGAACCGCCTGAACAGTTCCCTTGCCGTGTGTTTGTTCGCTAGTTCCCACAACCACAGCTCTTCCATAATCTTGCATTGCCGCGGCAACAATCTCAGAAGCGGAAGCGCTGAATCTGTTAACAAGAACAATCAATGGCTTGTCGAAAAAGATTTTGCCATCAGTGTCTTTTTTAACCTCTCTAGTTCCGTCAGAGGACTTAACCTGAACAATAGGACCTTTCTTAATGAATAGTCCTGACATGAGAGTGGCATCCTTCAAGGCGCCGCCTCCGTTGTTTCTTAGATCAAGAATCGCTCCTGCTAGATTTTCTTGCTTGTTTAGCTCTTTAAGAACATTCTTCACGTCTTCAGAGCTGTTTCTTCCCTTGTCATCTTCGAAGTCTCTATAAAACTTAGGAACTTTAATGTATCCAATCTTCATTCCAAGATCTTTATGCTCAAGCACAGTGCCCTTTGCATATGACTCTTCTATAACAACTTCATCTCTTGTGATGGCGATAACCTGAACCGTCCCGTCCGGTTTCTTAACCTTAAGCTTAACAACGCTGCCCTTTGGCCCTCTAATAAGCTTAACCGCCTCGCGGATGGACATATCAACGATGTCCACAGGATCATCATCCCCCTGAGCAACCGCAAGAATTACATCCTCGGCCTCAAGCTCCTTACCCTTCCAAGAAGCGCTTCCTGGAATAATTCTTTCAACTTTAATGTATGAGCCTTCCTCTCTAAGTAGTGCTCCAATACCTTCAAGCTTCCCAGTCATATCAATATCAAAATCCTCTTTCTCTTCTGGGATTAGATAATGAGTATGGGGATCAAACACGCGAGTAAGCGAGTTGTAGAACTTGTCTAATTTGTCATTGTTCTTTTCTTCAGCAAGTCTCTTAAAGATTTTTTCGTATCGCTTCTCAACTTTCTCACGTGCTTTCTTTTCAAGCTCTTTGTCTGAAAGTTTTTTAGCAGTCTTCTTTGCGACTTTCTTTTTCTTGTCTTTTTTATCTTCATTCTCGCCGTTTTGCTCGTCCACAAGATCAAGATATTGGTTCATAACGTCAAACTTTAACGTCTTTCTCCATCTCTCTTTTAGCTCGTCCAAGCTTTCGGCATATTCTCTTTTTTCAGGATCCGTCTGAAACTTCTCTGTTTTTTCATAGTTTAAAGGCTTTTTCATAAGCTCTTTAACGTGCTTGCTCATCTGGTCAATTCTTTTCTTCATCAACTTAGATGATAGTTGAACCACTTCAAGCTTTCCTGACTCTAGCTCGTCGTCAAACTTCTCCTCATAGGCCTCAAGTTTTTCAACGTCTTCCTCAAGAAGGAATTGCTTCCCAAAGTCGATTCTTTCCAAAAACAATTTAAAAGCTTTCTCAGAAAGATCATCGTCAATCTTCTTCTTGGAAAAGTGCCAGTTTTGAAGAGAGCCCTGCAGGATTCCTCCAAGGATAACTTCTTTGCTGTATTTAAGATTTGGTATAATAGATCCCAGAACATCAGACTTTTTCTCTTCCTTCTCTTCCGTGGAACTCATGTTTTGAGCAAAGCAGCTGCTCATTGTAAAACTCAGGGTTGTCATTAAGACACATAATCTAAACTTCATAAAAATATAATCCTTTGTCCTTTGCTTCTATTTCAACTTTTTCAATTGTCTTCTTAAACTTTTAATTATTTTTGCCACCTCTTTGACTTTAGCAGGCTCCTGCTCGCAAACTCGCTGTTCCTCGCCACTCATCAACAAAGTGTAGGCATGCTTGCACGTTTTTGTGTAAGGCATTGTGCCATATTTCAATTCAATAAATTTTTGAATAAATCCACCGTTCACTTTTTCGGCAAATTGACTCGACACTTTTACTCTTTTATTAGACTCGCTTAATTCAAAAAAGTATTGATCCGGTCCTGTTGAAAAAAGAGAAATTTTCTGTTCTTCCTTATGGGACTTTACCTGGAAAACCGTTTTTTCCATTCGATGATCATTGTTTTTGATTTTTAGATCATCCACTCTATTGGCCTGGGCGGCAAGTTCAACTAACGGTAACAACAAAAGGGTGCAAACTACTGGGTATTTAATTTTCATAATGGAGAATATTTTAACATCGGAATTTAAAATAAACAGTAAATTATATTTGAAACGCCACTACCCTAGTTGTATGATCAACCATAATGAAGCCTTACAATATTTTTAAATCATGTGCTTTCAAGTTCGATCCAGAATCAGTACACGACTTTTCCATTCAACTATTCAATAAGTTCCCACAGTTTGCTTACCCAATCGCCACCAAGACTGACAAAAGACATCAGTTAAATGCGGGAGGCATGACTTGGAAAAATCCGATCGGCCTTGCAGCGGGCTTTGATAAAAATGCCCGTGCCCTAAACTTTTTATCCAATCTAGGCTTTGGAGCATTGGAGTTTGGAACAGTGACTCCTCGCCCCCAAAAGGGAAATCCAAGACCTAGAATAAAAAGGTTTCCTGAAGACTCAAGCCTATTAAACAGTATGGGCTTTCCTAATCTTGGGTCGAAAGTTATTTTGAAAAATCTTAAAACAACTAGCTCCTACAATGACAGTGCCATTGGGGCAAACCTAGGTAAAAATAAGGATACTACAGACTCCAACGCTCCAAGCGATTACGCATTTCTATATGAGCAATTCGCTCCCCATGTCGATTATCTTACAATCAACATATCAAGTCCCAACACTCCAGGCCTGCGCGCTCTTCAGTCCCGAGAGGGCTTTTTAGAGATTGCTTCAGAAGTTTCGAAAAAGAGAGAGAGTTGCTTAAGGCCTCTATATTTAAAAATTGCTCCTGAGCTTGAAACAAAAGACCTCGAAGACTTAGTGAATATTGCAACGCAGTTCAAGTTCTCAGGCATAATTGCCACCAACACAAGCATTGCCCATGGCAGAGGCAAAGGTGGGCTTTCAGGTGAAGCAATTAAGGAAGAATCCAAACTCGCTAGACTAAAAGTTCTGGAAGTGGCCAAAGGCCCAAGGGATTTATCTGTTATAGGAGCTGGTGGGATATCTTGTATAGAAGACGTTGTCGACTTCTGGAAGGCAGGAGGAGATTTCGTTCAGATCTACACCTCTTTCATATACAAAGGTCCGGGAATTCTAAAAGAGTTCTCTCAAGGCATTAATGATTTACTCGCCCAAACCGGAGCGTCCACTCTTCAGGAGTGGAAAGACTCTCTTTAAAAAAGCTCGAAGAGCTTCTTCTCAAGAAAATTGATCATTGAAATCACAGACATAATCTCTATTAATTCGGTTTCAACGTGCCTTTCCTCGATACTCTTACTACTTGCCACAGATTCCCTTTAGTGATTTTGAAGAATTATATGCCGGTGCTTTCAAAATTATAAGCACTTAGCTTTCTATAAAAGGAATTTTTGACGAACTTATTAAGAATTTTTGTCCACTGTTCGATAAGCCCCTTAAGAAAATGGAGTTTAAGTCTATGAAAAAATGTGCAGTTCTACTTTTAACACTTACTCTGGCATCTTGTCAGATGACACCTTCAAAGAGCAGAAGTACCTCAAGGTCTTTAGCAAACACCACTTTGCTTCGATCATTTATCAACGAGGTCGCCAACCAATCTGAGAAAATGGCGGCAAAAGAGCTCCAAGAACAGTTAGATAAAAAATTTAAAGAGTTCATAAGAGAAGGCGCAGAAAACAAGACAGGAAACTGGGTAAGAATGGGAATAACCAGAGATCAGGCCATGAAAATTGAAAGCCTATCCGACGACCTTCCCTACATGAATAAAGTTCAAAAATGGGTTATGGAAAACATGACCACTCTTACGAAAGATGTAAAACCTTCAGTCGCAGCGAAGGCCTATGCGGAGATCACTGGAAAAACTGGAAGTCTTCACAATCCTTACGCTGGTATGTCAGATGAAGTTGCTGACTTAACATCTGGGGCCAGAAACTTTACGATGCCAAACAAATTGAAAACTTCTGGAGAAGATTCGGTAACAAGCGAACTTAAAAAAAGAAACAACCGTCTAATCGCGGCAGTTGATGAAGTGGAGAGCGCAGACCCTAAAGCAATTGAATACCTTAAAATTAACCTTGAAAGATCTGCCAAGATGATCAAAAGCAATCCTATGGTGGCAAGCAATATCCACCACAGTCTAGAGGGCGCGTTGCTAATCACTAGAAAAACGGGAAAAAGAGCTCTTGGGCCAGGGTGTGAAAGCTTTAATGGAAAAGCATCCGAAAGAGTTCTTGAACTTAAGTCCAGAGTGGATATGAGAAGAGCTGAACTTATTGAGCAAAAAGCTTATGACAAAGCGGGATTTGTATTCAACAAATTGGACGAGGTGCCACCTGCAAACAGACTGACTGAAAAAGAAATTGATGAAATAACTGAAGAGGCCTTTTCCGACATTCTTGGCTACACAAGACTTGAAGCGAGAGCGGCCATCAAAAGGCTAAAAAACAAACCTTGCAGAGTTTACTAAGACTCTATGAACTACCACGACCTTAAAGTCGCGCATATATTCTTTGCGTTTGTCACAATAGCTTTATCCTCGGCGCTTTTTTCAGGTGCCGAGGGAAAATCAAAAAAAATAATTTATGGACTAAGCACCCTGTTGTTGATTGGAACAGGGTTTGCGATCATGGGCCGATTTGGAATCAAGCACTCTCCACCCTACCCGACATGGATTAATATAAAGATTGGCCTGTGGCTTGTCTTAACTATCGCCACACCAATTGTGGTAAAAAGATATCCTCAAAAAGCGACCAGACTATTCTGGCCTTGGGTCGTTTTGGCCTTATTTGCTACTATGATGGCCGTATATAAACCAATGTAGTCACTTACCTAATGGCCTCTTGAAGCTCTCTTTCAAGTTGTTCTCGAAGTTTGCTCAATTCATCCGACTTCACTGCCTGCTGCTTCATGAATGATTCATAAAAACTCATTAGGTCTTCGGAGTCAGATTTAAAAGCATACTGTATATCCACAACCTCGCCTTTAAAGAATTCTTTTGGATAATCCTGGCCTGCTTCAAAATTTCTACCAGGGTAACCGGTAAGGTATCCCAAAGGCCTCAACCCTTGCAGCACTTTTTGATAGTCTTTAAAGACAGGCTTGAACTGTCTCATTAACCCGTGAGAACTTCTAGCAACTTCTTCCAGCATCATGATTTCTTGATCCGAAAGAGTTCTTAGGAACTGCTCCATTTTACTGCCGCCCTCATAGTGTCCTGCCTCAACTGCTTTTTTGAAGTCTCTAAGTTTCTGGGCAACAGAATCAATATTCTTTGCTCTTTGACCAACAACTAGGCCTTGAGCTTTCTTCATTTGGGCCCAAACTTCACCAAAGTTTGTAAAAAAGCTTGTAAGCTCTCTTACGCTTCCTGATTTGATCTTTTGCCATAGCGTTCGTGGCATATATGAAATCATAGACTCTTTAAAATGCTTTAACATCTCCGAGGGTTTTAAAGCCCCTTTTAGACGAACAGAACTTTCAAGCTTATCACTGGCCTTGGCGAAATCCTCATAATTTTGCACTCTTTGTTTTAACCTAGAGCTATGGGAATCAATTTCTTTAAGCAGCTCCCAAGGGCTATTGCCCACGTTTAAAGATTCTGCCTTTCTAGTAATACCCATTCTTAAGGCCGTTGTGCGAATCATATTCTCAGGCACGGGCACATACTTTGGCATATAAGATTTAATTTTAATAAGGGGCTTTTTCATCTGTGCCCAACTAGCGCTCAAGAGTCCCCTATGCTCTCTCATTTGAGAAAAGCTTGGCATGCTTAGAGAGCTGGCCGGCGCTGCGGACCATCCTTTAAGCTCGGCTCCGGTGAGCCTTTTGTATGCGGCCTTGCCTACAGAACCTGTTTCGACTTTCACATGCCTATAAAGCATAGCTCCATACAAGAACTCAAGAGGCATCAGGCCTATAGTCCATGCTTTAGAGCTGCTCGATTGCTCTTTATCAGCTTTCAACATATCCCAATCCACAACCTTTGCATTAACCTGTGAAGTGGCAAGAGATTGCTGAAACTTTAATTGAGCGGGTGTTTCAATAAAGTGTGTGTTAATCCGTGAGTACAATGAGCCCATCATCAGAGGAAAAGACACAAAGAATTCCACGGCCAAAAAGGTGGAAGCTGCTCCAACGGCTCCACCCATAATTCCTGGTGCGGCCACTCCTCCACTTCCTATTATTAGAACAATACCCAAAGCAACCAAAGCGGCCGTTCCCAAAATGTGAAGAGAAGGTTCAAGATAGTCCTCGTTAACAGCTTCGGACTTTGAGCGAATCATTTTTCTAATACTCTCATCAAACTTTTCGATTTTTTTGACGGTCTCTTCAGTTTGTCCATAAGGAGACTTAAGACTAGTTCTCAAATACTTTGAAGACTTGTAGACCTTTTTAAAGTTAGGGTCATTCTTAAAGTTTAAGAAGTTGGCGTTGCAATACGTCTGCACCTTGTTGCTTGCATTCAGTTCGGCCTTGCGAATGGTATTCTCAATCAAGTCCTTTGTTTTTTGTTCCTGAATTGCATTCTTTTTTGGTGAGTATGCGCTCAGAGCAATATTATCCAATAGTGAGATGGATACAGTTTCTTTATAGTCACATCTATAAGGCGTTCCAGTACCTCTTACAAAGCAGTACTTTTTCTTATTCTTTTTAAAGTCACTCTCGATTCTGAGTATTGGTGACATTTGATAGGCCTGAGTGGTTAAAGTTGTGGCGAGTATTTGCTGAGCTGTCTCGTTTGCCGCAAATGATCCAATCTCTGATGTGGTGTAGGCGTTTTCAAGCTCAAGAACTTCCAAAACTCTGAAGAAAAACTTTGTGGGGTTGTTAATTACAAGATCCTTAGGACCAAGATCACGAGCAACCTTTACATCTTCATTTGTCTTCTTTTCTTTTTTCATGTTTTGTATAAGGTCAAAACTTTCAAAAAGACGAACTAAACTATCATTTTTATAATGGTCATTGCCTATTTTGGTTCTAATCACGCCAGGAGAAACAATCTCCAAAGGTTTGCTAATCGTGCCTAAACTCACCTTATCAGGGTTGTTTCTGAATCGATTAAGAATCGGCGTCTCTTCTTTCTCCTCAACCTCTGTGGCCCCAAAAACCTCTAGAACAGACTTTTCCGAACCTGTGAACATAGGTCCCTGGCCGATTCTGATTCTTTCTATTCTTTTCTTAAGCTCTTCATCGCTAAGTTTATAACCTTCTTTCTTTTCATCATTTTTTTGAGGCTTCATTATCATTGGCCCTTGACCAATTCTAATCCTGTTAATTCTTTTTAGAAGTTCTTCGTTGCTAAGGGCCGCTGGGGTGCCATCCTCAAATACAGGGATTGTGCCATTCTCATTACAGAGAAGAAGGTTTCTGGTTTTTGGATTTTTAACAATAAAAGGGTACTTCTCTATTAGTTTTTTGGCCTTTTCAACTGCAACTTCTCTAAGCCCTCTCGCCCTTTCCGCCTTTGTGAAAGATTCATCTTTTGGAAACTTCTCCTCGAAAGCTTTCTGGATTTCCTCAAAGAACAAAGACAACTCTTTTGAGAGTTCTTCATCATGCTTTAGAGTCTGATTTAAATCTGCATAGTCCTTTTCGATAACAGATTGAAAAAGCATCATTAAGTCTTCGACAGACGTCGGTTCAAGGATCGGACTAGATTCAGCGTCAAAGGTTTTCTCCTTTATCGCATTCATAATATAGGCGGCCTGCGCCGACTCCTTGGCAACCTTTAAGGTTTCCTCAATTTTTTTAGACCTATTCGTCTGCGCAAACTTCTTGGTGTCCATGTAGTCATCAAGACTTTCTTCAAGCTTTGCTTTGAGTCGAGCGACATAACTTTCTTTAAGGTGTTTTTCAGCATAAGCTTCGATAACTTTCTCCGCCTCAGATATGGAGCTATCGCTCACCCATAGATAAGAGCCTAAAAATGTTTCGGCTATGGCCTCAACCTTTCTTCGGTATGCTTCTACAACGATTCGATCTATTATATTTTCTTTGTTTAAAACACCATCTCCTCGCAGGACGATGCTAATAAAGAATGTTTCACTAAATCTTTCCCAATAGATTCTCTCTGCCTCAATAAGGTTTGGAGAATGAAGTTGCGCCATACTCTCCAGGTCTCTTCCCGTATTCTCAACAAGCGTTCCCATCTCTGGAACTTTATTAAAGACGTACAGTTCTAGGTTTTTAGCCGAGTCCTCATTCAGAAGTAAAACTTCAGTGGAAGCTTTTGCCAGCTCCTTATGCCTTGGAAAATATTCATTAATAAAAGCATCATCTTCCAATAGCTCAACATAGGCCTTGGATTGTTGAATTGAGTTATTCTCAGGTCTAATTGAAAGAAAGTTTCCACAACTTCTTACCTCACCGTTGTCAATTGAGGCCTGACTCATTCTTTGAACACCCCAAAGGTTGGTAACCGTCTCTCTAAGTCCTAAAAAAGTTACTAGCTTTGCATAGTCCCTTGTGGTTGTTGGAGACTGCATAGCAATGTATTCATATTGCTGTCTTTCTTGGTGAGATATTATGAACTCTATATCCTTTCCATCATTTACGTTTTTGGAGTAGAAATTTACCAACGCAAGAATTTCCAGGCCATGGGCCTTCTTAAGAACTAGGTTTAAATACTCCAAGTTTTCGAAAGTATAGGTCTTTAAAACAAAATGATTTTCATGAGCGGCAGCACTGTAAACTCTGTATAGTCTTGCGAGCACTTCTAAATAACGCAAACCGAAGGAAGCAAAATTTGCATTTTCAGGATCGGCAGCATTAACTTCAAGCTGGCTTCTCTTGTATAGCCTGTTCTTAAACATATTCATCTTGGCCATTAGGCTTTTTATGACGTCAGTATAAAACTCTCCTGAGATTTGAAAGTCGGTGCTCATGACCCCATTTAGACCTTGTCTATCCACCATAGTCATTATTGTTTCTATCTCTTCGATATCAGAGGCCAGGCCTTCAGTTAGTTTCTTCGCAGAAACCTCACCTCTCGACTCTGCAGCGGCCTCCATGGAACAAGTTTCATCCACTTCAAACGGGATATATCTGGCACCGTAGTTGTTTCTACAAAAATTTCCGCCCTCAGCACTGTCCATATAAGTGCATCCAAGACTTACGCCTTGCTCATAGCTCATACATGCCGCTTCGAAAGCATGAGCTGTGATTGAGAGTGTGAATGTGAGAGTTAGTAGTAGCAACTTCATAATGTCCTTTTTATTTAAGACATTAAAATTGCAATGGTGATGCCAAGATTGACTCATAAAATCAAGGACTTGGAAGGCTAATATTGTCAATTTTTCTTATGTGTCGAATTTATTGACAGTCCTCTATTCAAATGACCATGGATGCTGTATATAATCGCCAAAGGGAAAGATATGAGTAAATTACTAGATAGATTTGGGATATGCGCCTCCAGCATTTGCTTGCTTCATTGCTTGGCGACACCCTTTGTAATTTTCTTCTTTCCTAGCTTTAAAGAGATCTTTAACGAACAAACTCACGAGCTTTTTGCGGTTATTGTAATCGCATTTATTGCAATAGCAGTTTTTCCTCACTGCAAACGCCATGGGCATAAAGATATCATTGCAATCGCGTTTACCGGAGTTTCTCTAATTCTCGGAGCGATCTTCTTTGAAGACTCAATGCCATTAATGATCCATTACGGACTAACAATGGCGGGCTCAATCTTTTTGATTATCGCCCACCTTAAAAACATCCGTGTAAGACACGGCAACTGTTCACACAAGTAGCCCTTAAGCGGCAATTTTTAAGTCTTCTTCCTCAACCTGTGAGAGCAAATCTAAAAACTTTTCGTATTGAGAAACAGTATGATGAAAGTTTATATAAATTAGCTGCTTAACCTTCGACCTCTCAATTTGCGCCAGTACTTTTTCTAGGTGATCTTGATCTTCTTCAACATGAATATCAACAAACTTTGTGCCTCTATCAAAGTTGTCATTCACCTGTTTAGCGGCCTTTTTCCCAAGAGCTGCAATTCCCTCTAAAGCTAGGATATATCCCAGAAGGATCTCCCCATCTTCAAGAACAAGGTCATATTGCCTGCCATAAAAGTTTTGAGTCCAATTCCACTCAGGATAGTCATGGATATTTGCTCCAAGCTTTTTTAAATCATGAAGAGCAATTTTCTCATGGCCGCTCTCCTCTTTAATGTGCTCTAAGGATCGTTTGATAAAATCATCATTTTGACTATGCCTAATCGCAAGTTCAAGCAAGGGAACTGAGTGGCAAACAAAGTAGTACGTTTGGGCCAAGAAGTTTACATACTTCTCCCTATCTGAGGTTAGTCCCGCGTTTGAAAGTTTTTCCATCACACTGTTGAGAGATTGTTCTAATTCACTTACGTTCATAATTTCCTCCACATTGTTTATTAGGCAGCTTTTTTAATTGTTTCTCTATTCGTCTGGTCTTTATCCCATAATTGCTTAATAAGGTTTTGGGTTTCTTGTGGGAAGACACTTCGGACTTTGGGTAAATAGACTAGGTCGCATGGTGTCTCATAAACAAGTTTCTCTCCCAGCTTCACACCCCCGCAGGCCAAGGTTTTTTTAGCAAGGGGGATGTCATTTCTTATCGCAGCAATCATAAGGTCATAATTCAAATGATCGCATGAGTTCATGGCCAACCCTCCCATAAGGTCTATAACGGAATACTTTCTATTATTTTTGGAAAAAAGCACATCAATGGTAAGCCAGTTGATTGACATGGCCTTGGGCGTGCCCTGCTGAATGAGGGTCTCCTTGAATTTTTCATCAAAATTGGAGCTCATATACTTGCTGCCCCTACAGGCCTCAATGTTTAAATTTTGTAGTCCATACAGGTGAAACCCCACAGGACGCTCTTTGTATGAAAGCAGAGCTAGATAATCGTGTCTGTAAAACTCATCATCCCAATCAGGAAACTCTAGGTCTTTTTGGACAAAGAAGTCCCTCCACATGGTTTTCCAGAATTTAAAGGCCCTATCCACAACCTCAGACTCCCCCAAGTCAGCGTTTCTTAGCGAGATAAGCCTAAAGCTATAATGATCCTCATTCATATTCACCTCCAAACAATGTAAAAACTTCTCCTAAATTCATTTTAAGTTCAGTTTGACTCAAAGGAGGTATATAAAAATTAAATTAAGAATATTTTAGAAACCACACATTAAGAACATAGAGGGCTTAGTTAATGTTACACGCTGACAAAGTTCAGATTTTAGCACCTTATCTACTGTGCATCACATTGTTTATTGTTGCTATGAACTTGCTGATCTTCTCCCTTTATTGGAGAAGTCGCCGGACAGAAACGACAAGGAATTTTGGCATCTATTGGCTTGTCCAATTGTTAGGCCTACTTCTTTCGGGTGTGTTTACCGAGAATCATCTTTTAATGGGAATACCCTTCAGCGCCGCAATAGTTAACTTCTGGGTTGTTTATAAATCCTTCATTAAAGATTTATCTCCCAACACCCTGGACTACAAAGTCTTTCTTTACGGTTATGGAGTGGCCTGGTGCTTTGCTATAGCCGCAGAACTTACATGGAGTAATTTTATGCTTACCAATATGCCTTTGGCGATTGGGATGGCCATGCCAGCGCTCTACATAATGAAAGTTATCTGGAAGGACAAATCTGAAGAACTTAAGACTTTCCATCATAAGCTTTTATTCACTTTAATGCCATTTTCCATTGTGCACATATTCAACTTCCCTTTATTCAGAGGAGATGATGCAAACCTTTTGTGGGGACTTACAATCCACATCCTATTGATCATTGCGGGCTCTGTTAACTTAACGATGTTTCACACTTACCTATTAGAGCTTGGGGAAAAGAAGAAACTTAAGAGACTAGTCAACTTGAGAACAGAAGAGCTTAACCGCAGGTACGAGCAGCTTCAGCTTGTTAATGAAGAGAAGTCTGCGCTGTTTAGAATTGTATTACACGACGTAAGTAACCCAATGAGTGCTATTATGGGCTACTTGGAGTTTGCCCTTAATCCAAAAGTTAATGAAATGACAAAACATAAGTATCTGCAAGGCGCGCTCAACTCCGCAAAAACGGTAACTGACACCATTCGCCAAATTCGGGCAATGGAAAGCATGGCCGTGACCAAAGAGAGGTTCTATCTTGAAAAAATTGACCTCCACGAAGCTTTTGCCACAGTGGAAACAATTTTTAGACCTCAGTTTGAAGCAAAGAATGTGACTTTAAAAGTGGACTACCCCAATGAGGAGGTCTACCTTACAGGGAATAAGGATTTGTTCTGCCAAAGTGTGCTGGGCAACCTAATTTCAAACAGTTTAAAGTTTTCTCACCCAGGTTCCACGGTTCACCTGACTTCAAGAAAAGAAAGAGGAAACTTGAAAGTCCTTGTTAGGGATGAAGGCACAGGCTTTGAAAAAAGCAAGCTTGCAACTATCTTCGACGCTTCAAGCCCAGAGTCAACCCGAGGAACACGTGGTGAGCCAGGAACAGGATTTGGCATGCCACTTTTAAAGAGATACATGGACTACGTTAAGGGTGAAGTGGAAATCGACACAGTACCACAGACAGAGTCAGAAACTAACCATGGGACCAAAGTGGAGCTTTCCTTTCAAGTTTGATTGGTAAAGATTTGTACGTTTTTATAACATCTAAGTATTAATTTCAAACTGCATACCACTCAATCTACTCTCTGGTTATGATGTTCTATAACTAGGGAGTCATGATGAAGTTTATTTTACATCTTTTTGTATCATTTTGTTTGGTTGGCTGTGTTGTCAATAAGGACTACACAATCGAAAAAGAACCAGAAATCAGCACACAACAAAAAGAATTTTTCCTTACCGAGCAATCGGTAGTCTACAATCAGGCCACAATCGAAATCTACCCTGACAAAAATACGATATTTATCGAAGAAGGTTTTAAAAGTGGTGTAGGCCAAACTTTCGATTTAAATGGAGAACTCATTGGACAATTTCAATGTGGCTTTGACCTTAACAATGAATCGGCCATCAACTACAACTTAGTGGACTCCTCTAACCTAGAACTAGAAATTAATGGAGAGGTTTACGAGCTAAAGAGAGTTCATGACTCCGAAGAAGGCATTTATGGTGACTGGTCCTATTTTAAAACTGAGAACAGTTCTAGCCAGCTGTGGAACTTTTATATTCAGGAAAATGGTCTTATGTACGTGGACTTCAGTTGTGCACGTTAATTTTTAGAAAAAAAAAAAGCTCCCAAAAAAGGGAGCTTTGTTTTTAAGAAAAAATGTATTTGGAAATGAATTACTTTCCTCTTGAGTATTTCTTCTTGAACTTATCAACACGTCCTTCAGTATCAAGAACTCTTTGAGTTCCAGTGTAGAACGGGTGAGAAGCAGAAGAGATATCAACTTTTACGTAAGGAAGAGTTTTTCCTTCGTGCTCGATTGTGTCTTTAGTTTCCATAGTTGAACGAGTTACAACTTTGAAGTCAGCAGAGATATCGTGAAAAAGTACGTCTCTATAATTTGGGTGAATGTCTTTTTTCATAGTGTTTTCCTATTTTTACAGTTTCCTGATGTTGTAATAAAATGCTTAAGCAATCTAGTATTTAACCGTTCAGAAGTCAATGGGTTTGTATTATTTCTTCTGAGCTTCCTTAACAATTTTAATAACTTGCTCTTCAGTCAATTTTTTAACCTTCTCCTCTTCCTTCATATCGTCCGGAAGTGAAATGTTCTTTGTGCCTGCCTTAATGTAAAGTCCGTACTTCCCATCATTGATAGACACTTTCTTCTTAAGCTTCTCGATTCTACCAAAATCCTTGATAACCTTTGCTCCGCGTCGAGATTTTTTCTCTTCCGCTAGGATTTCAAGAGCTCTTTTAAGGTCAATCTTGTAAAGATCATCTTCTTTCTTGAGAGATCTGAAATCGCCATCATGAACAACATATGGACCAAATCTACCAACATTGGCCTTAATGATTTTACCAGTCTCTGGATGCTCTCCAAGCTCTCTAGGAAGCTCCAAAAGCTTAAGAGCGGTTTCAATATCAGCACTCTTTGGTGTCATGCCCTTAGGCATAGAAGCTCTTTTTGGCTTTGGATTCTCTTCAGTCTTCTCACCAAGCTGAAAGTATGGCCCGTAACGACCAACCAAGCAGTATACGTTTTCACCTGTCTTAGGGTCTGTTCCTATCGGCTCAGGGCCTCTCTTACTTAGTTCAATAAGCTCATCAACATCTTCAGATTTCAAATCAGCCGGAGCGATCTCTTCTGGGATAGAGGCGTGAACTTCTTCAGTTCCCTTTCCATGAGAGATAACATATGGCCCATAACGTCCAACTTTAATCTCTACTTCGCCGTTTTGGCCTTCAAGATGAATCGTTCTGGACTCGTCAGGCTTAATCTTCTTATCTTGTTTTTCTACATTCTCTTTAAGCCCCGCTTTGCCTAGGTAGAACTTCTTCATGTAATCAAGAAACTCAACATCACCAACAGCGATGCCATCAAGTTTTTGCTCCATATCCGAAGTGAACCCGTAATCAACAAATCTTGGGAAGTAGTTCTCTAGAAGCTGAACAACCGCCATGCCTGTAAATGAAGGAACAAGAGCGCTCCCCTCTTTTCTAACATATCCTCTATCTTGGATCGTGCCGATAATCGAAGCATATGTGGAAGGTCTTCCCACTCCCTCTTTCTCAAGACGTTGTACTAAACTTGCTTCCGTATATCTTGCTGGTGGCTTGGTTTCATGTCCAAGGGCATCTACTTTTGCAGGCTTTAGAACATCGCCTTTTTCAAGTTTTGGAAGTACAACTTCTTTGTCATCAAGTGCTTTGTCCGGATCATCTGACCCCTCAACATAAACTCTTAAAAAACCAGGGAATGTAATTCTGGAGCCATTGGCGGTGAACTCACAACCATCAGCTTCAATCTTCACAGTCATATTCTGCTTAGTTGCCTCTTTCATTTGAGAAGCAAGCGTTCTTTTCCAAATCAGCTCGTATAGAGCTTTCTCTTTACCATCAAAATTAATATCGTCTGGGTGAGTGAATTCACTACCAGCAGGCCTAATCGCTTCGTGGGCCTCTTGCGCACCTTTGGATTTGGCGGCGTACTGTCTAGCGGAGTCGCTTAGATATTCTTTTCCATAAAGCTTTTCAACACTTGCTCTAGCGCCTGCGACGGCCTCTTTAGAAAGGTTTGGAGAATCCGTTCTCATGTATGTGATAAGACCTTCTTCATAAAGTCTTTGAGCGATTCTCATAGTATTTTTAGCGGATAGCCCGAGCTTTCTAACACCTTCCATTTGAAGGCTTGAAGTAATAAAGGGTTGAGTTGGCCTTGTTGTGGATTGTCTCTCTTCTACTGAAGTTACCGTCCACTCGGATTTTGCGAGTCTCTCAGCTAACTCTTTTGCCTCTTTTTCTTGAATGTGCTTAACACCCTCTTTGGCAAGCTTGCCTGTATCAGCATCAAAGTCCTTGCCAGAAGCAATTCGACTTCCGGAAACGCTTGAAAGTTTTGCATCAAAAGTTTTTGAAGACTTCTCAACCTCAGCTTTCAAATCCCAGTACGTGGATTTTACAAACTTTCTTCTTTCTCTCTCTCTTTCGATAATGAATCTAAGACCTGTGGATTGGACTCTACCGGCACTTAGCCCGTAAGCAATCTTTTTCCAGATAAGTGGAGAAAGAGTGTAGCCATAAAGTCTATCAAGGATTCTTCTTGCTTCCTGAGCTCGAACAAGCTTCTCATCAACTTCTCTAGTGTCTTCTAGAGCTTTTTGAATGGCAGTCTTTGTAATCTCATGAAAAACCATTCGCTTAACTGGAATTTTAGGCTTCAAAAGCTCTAAAAGGTGCCAAGAAATACTCTCTCCTTCGCGGTCCTCGTCGGTCGCGAGATAGATAGCATCGCACTCTTTCATTTTCTTTTTTATTTCACGAACAATTTTGGATTTTCCTTTTGGGATGACATATAAAGGAGCAAAATCTTCTTTTACATTGACTCCTAGCTTTGCCCATTCCTCTTTTTTAAGAGCTTTCGGAATATCCGTAGCTGATTGAGGAAGGTCTCTAATATGTCCCATACTCGCTTCTACAATGTAGTTTTTCGGTAAAAACTTGCGAATAGTCTTAGCTTTTGTGGGAGATTCCACGATAACCAAATATTTTTCCATATACGTCCTAAGTTTAATGCTTTTTTAATCTGTAGGCCGTTCCCACGCATCCGTCAAGTGACTAAAGTAATTTGATTCAGTGTCCCAACAAAATGAAATTGATGATTTACTCAGGAATTCGTGTAGAATTGGTAAAAATGAAAACTCTAAGACAATGGTTAATTGCTTTAATAAGCACGCTCCCTTTCGCCCGATTCATCCTTAAAAGCTTGTACTCGCTAGCTATAAACCGAGCTAAAAGCCTGCCTGGCATTCATCCAGAGATTGTGGATATTTATCTTTTATCCAATCTTTCAGATAAAAACTTTGTCTATGGGCAAAGTGATTTGAATATTGTTCTTATTATTGAGGACGACGCCAAGCCAAAGGTTGTACTAGCACACGCTAGAAAAACGCTGCGTCAAATCTGGCCTGCAAATGTTCTGATTGATCTCAACAAATTGCCTGTATTAAAAGAGAGCGAATTCAAAACTCCCCTGATCAGAAGTCATTTGATTACTGGTTCAAGCAGAACCGTAACAAAATGGGAGTCCTTGGTAAAAAACAAAGAGGTGGAGTTCAAGGTTCTGGACCAAGGATATTTTGCAAAGCACTATTTCCACATATTGATGCTTGAAAAATTTCTTTTAAAAGAAGTTAATCCTAGAACTTACAGCAAACATTGGATTCGCTCCTATGGAAAAAATGTTTCCCTGGCCTTGGAAGGCCTTTCCAAGGATGGCCTTATTAAAGAGATAAAAGACTCAAAGTGGAAAAGATATGCAGCCAAACTATTTGGCTTCAGTCCTTTCGCCAGATTTTACTTTCCAGAGCAGAGAGAGAGAACTTGGAGAATCCTGGACCAAGATGAACCAAGATATCAAGAAGCATCGGACCAAGACACAGGATATCCTGAGCACCTACTACGTTTTTTAGATCAACTTCTGGAAAACCCAATTGTTGAAGACGCTCTAATTATCCCAAGCCTCCTGCAGAACACTGATAAAATTAAAGGCAAGGCCTTTATTGATGTCATTCTCAGCTCAAACAAGAAAAAAGTTAACAAGAAGGACTTTAAAAGGCTTCAAAGACAAATTGACCAGTTTATGGATCAGGAAGCGAAGGTTGAGGACGCAGAACTAAAATTTGACTTCAACTTCACCACTATTACAGTTTTAAAGCTTAGACAGCAAAGGGCCTTGTTCACCTACCCTCTTGAGGGATGGTATCGAGGCCAGAAGGCCTACTCGGCCAGAGGCAGACAGTACAACTTTCACATAAAAAAGGAATGTGTGGAACAGGCCATAATTCATTTTTTACTTTTACAGTTTATGAGATTCAGAACTCAAAAGCTTGCCACTTCACTTATTGGATCCAAGTTTATGAAGTCCTTAAACCTAATGAATCGATACACATTGATTTTGGATTATCTATCAGGAAAAGAAATGGAGATCCCAGAGAAGTACAGTGACATGATGACCAATATAACTCCTCAACTTGCCACGTATAGATCAAAGGATCCGGTTCAAGAAGAAGACTGGCCATTGATTAAGTCCCAACTAGTGTACAGTCTTAAAAAGATTAGGGACGAGCTTGCAAAGAAGCACCCAACCTTAAAGAACTTGCAGTTTTAAAAAAGGAGGTCAGTGACCTCCTTAAATTAATTCAAAAATACTTCTTCAACTTTCTTTTTATCAACAACTTTGATTTCTTTTAGAACCTTTGGTCTGTTTTCAACCCTTACATCAAGGTTGAAAAGCTTCCCTAGTCTTGCGACTACAAACTCATATGTTTGCCCAGGAGAAACCATTTCCTCAAGTTTGGCAAAGTCATCTTTTAGGAAGCGAATTCTGTTAATGGCAATAATCTCATCTCCAGCATTAAGACCAGCTTTGTGAGCGGGGGAATCCAGAGTCACACTTTCAATGACAGCTCGATCTCCTTCGTAGTTAAGATTGGCCCCAACATAAGGGAGTGGAGTTTCATCCCAAATAAATTCACATCCAATTTCTTTGTAAAAAGTCTCAAAGTCTATGTCTTCAGTTGTGGAGATACGCGCTTCGAAGTTCTCACGAACTTCTTTTCCACCGATCTCCTCAATCATTGCCATAACCTCTTCAGACTCCACACCAACCTCAGGGTTGTCTAAATACCTCTTCCATAGAGAGTTTAGAAGGTCGTTTATGCTCTTGCCTTTTCTCTTTAATTCAAAGTGCAGCGTGGAGAAAACGAGTCCCCCTTTAAGGTAGTAGCTGATTGATGAGTTGTTAGAGTTCTCGTCTGGACGATAGAGCTTGATCCATGCATTGAAAGACGACTCCTCCAAAGAATGAAACTTCTTGCCAGGAATGCTGATGTATCTATTTAAAAAGCCTTTTATTATTTCTAAGTACTCTTCAACAGTGCTAAGCCCGGAGCGATACACCAACAAGTCGTCCATAAAACTTGTAAGGCCTTCAGTAAGCCAGTGCATTCTGGTATAAGCTTCGCTTGTGTAGTTAAATGGCCCCAACTCCTTTGGACGAATTCTTTTTACGTTCCATGTGTGGAAGTATTCATGAGCTACAAGCCCCATCCAGTTCAAGTAGTCTCTTCTGTTTTTTAAACGTCGCCCATCAAACTGCAATGCAGTTGAGTTTAGGTGCTCAAGTCCGCCGTACTTATCCTTGCAGAAATGAGTCATGAACAAATATTTGTCATAAGGAAGCTCTCCTTCAAAATGAGAGCTCACCGTCTCAACAATCTTTTGCATGTCTTGTTTTAAATCGTAGTTGTGAGGAAACTGATCTCCATAAAAGATTACATGATGTTCTTTTCCATCGTGCATAAAACCATCAGATTCATGGCAGCCAATTTCCACAGGGGCATCGATAAGGACATCGTAATTTTCAGCGGTATAAAGGAAACGGTCTCTCTTATCGGAGATATCTTTCATGCCAGTGTGAAGCTTTGACCACAGTCCCGGAAACTTAAATTCAATTTCAGGGTCTTTCATTTCCTGATCCAGGACACCCATCAGATAACTTGGCCCATGCAAGAAGGCGTGGGAATGATCAACATGAGAGGTTCGAACTGTGAGTTCATGACAAAAGATGTCATACTCAAGCAAAAACTCTTCGCTATCATTTTTAACTTCTGAGTTTTTAAAATCCACCCTCCAAATGCCCTTGGCGGTTTGCTTCAACAATAAAAACTCTCCACCTTTATTAAACGCCCTTATTGTTCGGACATTTTTTGAATACTCTCGCATCAAATAAGAACCTGGAGACCAACTCGGAAGGAAAAAATCCAAATAGTCGGCATTCGATGGCCTTTTAGACTGAATTTTTACTTTTACCATATGGGTTTGAGGATCTGTAATTTCTACAAGGTAGTTCAATTTCATTTATCCGCCTTTTAAAAGAAGTTTAAATTTGGTAAAAATCATATCGGATTATAAACTTATTGCACAGGCTTTACATGACTCCAACTAATAGAAATGACTTTAACATCCAAGTTTCCAAGGCAGCTTTGGAACAAATAAAGTTGATCAAAGAGAACGACTACACACTAAATGATGAAAAGTTCAGATTAAAAATTGGTGGCAAAGGGTGTGATGGTTTCACTTACGACACAGGCTTCTCCACACCCTTGGAGGATGACGTCGAGCTTGAGTTTGGTGAAGTAAAAGTTATATTGGACCCATTTACAGCTCATTATTGCAAGGAAGGAAGTTTAGATTTTCTGCTTAATCCAAAAACAAATGAAGATGGCTTTGTTTTTATAAACTTCAATGAAGAAAAATATCATGGAAAATTCTTTAAAGACGAGTCAATGGCACCCCCGCTCCCAGAGTCAAAGGCCTAAATAATGAACAGCGGAATTGATTATAGATATTTAAAGGCCTTTTACCTGACGGCGGAATATCTAAACTTTTCAAAGGCAGCGCAGGAATTAAACATTGCCCAATCCGCGGTCAGCAGACAAATAAAATTATTGGAAGAGTCCATTGGGGAGCAGCTTATTGTTCGCTCCTCCAAGAAAGTCCTTCTAACAGACAAAGGCAAAAGCCTTCATCTTTCAATATCAAGATTTGAGGAAATGACAACGGAGCTTTCTAAAAGTTCAGGCCCTCAAGTTATAAAAATCGGGATCCTTCACGGATTGTTGGAAAACTGGTTTACCCAAGTGGTTAAGGAGTTCACCAAGAAGTCCAAGCACTCTCTTCGAGTGGAAGCGGACACGCCTGCAAACTTAAAAGAGTCCCTTCTCGCGGGAAGAGTGGATGTAATTTTCACCACAGAAAATATTCAATCCGATCTTGTAACTTCTCTCAACCTTTTTAAAGAGGAGTTGGCCTTAATATCAAAAAAGGAAGTGGATACCAAAAAAATAGATTCTTATCCGTGGCTTGTTTACTCGGACAATGATTTCTTTTTTGATTTGTACAAAAAAAGGTCCAAAAAGATTATTACTATAAAATCCGTAACCTCTATAATCAAGCTTGTGAAGGAAGGTGTAGGGATTGCGATTGTTCCTAAGCACACGATTAAGAAAGAGGGCAAGCTCAAGGTCCAACAGGTCAAAGGCCTTAAACGACCTCAGATACATATGAGCACTTTAAGCTACCAAAGACTTCCTAAACATCTTCAGGAACTTTCAGACATTGTTCAAGAAGGCCTAAAATCTGGGGCACTTTCCTCTTCCGACTAAGAACCTTCCCGACTCACATAAAGTAACGTCCACAGTTCTTTTGAAACGAACCTTATCAAGGCCGTAGCGCTTAATGTTCGTTAAGTGCGAAGAGTTTTCAGATTTCGAATAAGGCCAGGTGACTTCCACAGACAAAGGCACCTCCCCTTTCTTGATTCCGAAATGCACCCCTTGCTCATTTTGAGGAACGAGCCCGCCGTATGAGTAATTCACTTGTTGTGTTCTTTTGGAGATTTTTCCATCGCTTTTAACTTTTAAGGCTATGGTTGCGTTCAATCCTATTTGGTTTGCCTTCCTGGCCTTAAGATAAAACTTTATTGAGCGGTTTTCGTTTTTGTTATTATTTTCAAAAAGATACAAGCGCCTCTTAATCCTGGCGTCCCTCAACTCACTTTGCGCGGTTAGCACATCCATTTTTCCATCTTTATTTATATCTAAAGTGATAGTGGCCAATGGATTTACTATGTCCAGTCCAGCTCCTTTTGCAACATTTTCGAAAGAGTGATCAGGGTGCTGTTTAAAAAGCAGCATTCTTGTGTGGGGAGGATAACCTGAATTATCCACCAAAAGATCTAGTAGTCCGTCGTTGTTATAGTCAAACCAAACTCCTCTTCTGTCCGCCTGGTTCCACAGGATATCATGAGCGTCCAATTGATACTCTGTTCTAATGAATTCTGGTGGAAACTTTGCGCTGGAGCCAGTTAGGATGCTGGATTTATCCACAACATCACTATCGTAATTGTGGCTCAGTTCTCCAAGAAAGGTGTCCATAATGCCGTCATGGTTATAGTCCGCGCATGCGACTCCAAAAGTTCTGCCACCACCTCTTGAACTTAGGTTGCCTTCAGGATCACCGGCAAAAAGGCTTCCAACTCCATAGTTTCTAAAAACTCTTTCACTTTTTTTGGATGAGTACCTGTTTAGCCAGAGCTTATTAAGATAACTGTGGGTACCCACGGCCAAAATATCAGGAAATCCGTTTAGATCCATGTCGCAAACTTGTGAAGAAAAAGTGGGAATGGCATTCATTCTCATGGTTTTATCAGGATTGAAAGTGTTCTCTCCCTCTAAAAGATCGCTCACGTCCACGAATTTGCCCTTTCTATTTTCCAAAAGAAAATCTTTATCGGGAATAGTTCCCTTTTTGACATGTTTAAGCCAATTGCCAACAAACAAGTCAAGATCACCATCCAAATCGTAGTCAATAACTCCCAAAGTTGAAGTCGGGTGTGCTTCCATAGAGAAAGCTCCGACTTCTTCTTTGAACCTCAGGTCGCCTTTCTTAAAAAATCCTTTAAAAAGCCTGAGTGGCCTTTTTGAGACTTCCGTCTTCTGATTGAGCACACCAATGACCACGTCCAAAACATTGTCGCCATTAAAGTCATAAAAAAGTGCGTAGCTTGCTTTGGGCACTTTCTCAAAAAGTGATTCTGTTTTTTCGAACTTTTTCTTGGAAAGATTAAAGAAGTAAAACTCAGGCTGACTAAAATACTCTCTAATTAAAACCAAGTCGGTAAAGTTATCCTCATTTAAATCAACAGCTCCGATATAAGTGGCGTCCAAATCTTTCAGACCATACTGCTCAGTTTTATCAATAAATTCAGTTGAAGCCTTTAACGAGGGGCCATAATTTACGGTCCGCTGATTTTCCATCGTTTTAAGAGCGGAGCCCAAAACGTCTTGTTCATGGTCTTTGTCTTTAAAGATAGAGCAAGAAACTAAGAGAAGTAGCAGAAGATGCGAATTAAGTTTTAACATGATAAAATTATAGAGTAAGCCACTGACAAAAGCTAGATGCCTCAACCCGACAAAACCAGTCAGACTATATTCTTAAGTCTTGGCTTGCACATTGTTAAAAATCATATGAAAATAGTAAAATGATGAATAAAATTCGCAACTTAATCCAAAAAATCAAGAAGAACAAAGACTCTGATGTTCAAGATGTTGAGCAAGACCAGCGCGAAGAGTTTTTGGATGAGACACATAACGAAATAGAAGATCAAAATCATTCGGACATATCAGTTGCGAATCAAGAGGAAACAACTCCTCCAAGCTTTGACGAAGTTGATCACGACTCCACTGGCTCCCTTGATCAAATTGATCTGGACAATGGGAAGCTAGGTCTTAAAGACAAGCTGCAGTTAAAAACCACAGAAATGAAGGATAAGCTTAATAGAATTGACTTTCGAAAGTTTAAATCTCCAAAGTTTAAAACTAGCGGCAAAGAGCAGGGAAGTAAAAAAGACATCCTTCTTTCGACCAAGAAGAAGCTTCCGAAAATAGATGGGCACAAAATCAAAGGACTTCACCAACAGATCTTTGATCCTAAGTATAGAAATATTATTCACAAGTCGTTTCAGGCCACAATGATCTTTGGCTCTATCTTTATGATTGGAAAGAACAGTGCCCTATTTCTTAGAGAGCCAGAAGACATTGGCGCAACAAAGCCTGAAGTTTCCTTAGACGATGGAAAACTGCTTTCCAGTCAGGAGATTGAAGAGCTAAGAAAGTCCGGAATCTTTAAAACTGATGCCGGAAAGCCTGTGGATACCGTAAAGAAGCCAGTGATTTCACAAGACATAAAGTGTGAGGAAGCAAGAAGAAAGTCAAATCTTCCTATCAAGCTAATCAACACAATTGTTCTCCAAGATTCTGCAAAGTCTTTGGCAAGTCTTCAAGTTAGATCTGGTAGAGAGTTGACCGAAGTTCGCGAAGGCGACAAAGTTGGCTCTATGGCCAAGGTGGGCAAAATCGGCAGACAAAAAATCATTGTAAAAAACTTACAAGATGGACGTTGCGAGATGATTGAAAATCAAGATCTTCAAGGTCGTCCTTCCCCTATTGCTAGAATGTCTCCATCTCAAAGCAAGGCCTTCAAAAAGAATCTGAAAAAGATTGAAGGCGTGGAAAATGAAGGCAACAAATACACAATTGAAAAAGGTTTCATCCAAGACAAGATGAAAAATATTAGCGATGTCCTTACTCAAGCTCGTGGCATCCAACTAACAAACCCTGACGGCTCGCTTTCTTTCAAAATCGTTGACGTTGAGCCAGGCGGAATTTTTTCTTACTTGGGCATTCAAAACAATGACATCATCACCCATATTAATGGGAAGAAGATATCTAACCTCAATGAGGTTATGTCCCTATTTGGAAAGGTATCAAATATGGACAAGATGGATTTAACCATCACAAGAGGTGGCGAGGAAGTCCCTCTGCAATACAACATTAGATAAAAAGAACCACGTAAGGATTTGGCATGAAGACAAGAAGTCACTCAAAATCGCGCCTTTTGGCGGTAGCTCTGGTTGGGGCAACCCTCTCCACTCCTCCGCACGCTTTGGCACAATTTAACAAATTTAAGTCGCCTTCGAGATTTAAGCAGGAAGCTTCAAACCAGGCCAACGGATCTTTTAAAGAATCGGATTCAAACCAACAAACTTTTGGTCAAAGGGGCGCTCAAAAGCCGCCAAAAGGTGAAAAAGAGTCAAAGTATGTTCAGCTTAACCCTGAGACAGCTTTTGGCCCAGAGATTATCACAAGCTTTGATTTTCCAGACACAGATATTCTTGAACTTACAAAGCACATGCAAAAGCTTACAGGAATCAACCTTATCCTTGATAAAGATGTTAAGGGCAAGGTTTCCATCATGGCACCTTCGGCAATCACTGTTGGTGACGCGTGGAAAGCGTATCTTGCGGCCCTTAATATGGCCGGCTACACTCTCGTTAAGTCTGGTGAATTTCACAAGGTAATCAACGCAAGAGATGTAAGATACACCCCTACTAGCATTTATACTGGTGCCTACACTCCAGACACCGAAGCTCACGTTATGAAGATTCTTGCTCTTAAGAACGTGGACGCTTCTGAAATCTCAAGAAACTTTAGACCGTTCATGTCTCGTTATGGACGAATCATTGATATTAAACAAACCAACACTATTATCATCAGTGACACTGGCGCTAATATCAATCGTCTTGAAAGACTGATTAAGTTTTTGGACGTTCCTGGTTTTGAAGAGTCTCTTCAAATTATTCCAGTGAAGAACTCCTCCGCTCAAGAGATTGCAAAGCTTTTAGATGAGATTCTAAAAGAAAGCTCTGGCTCCTCAAGCAGATCAAGAAGAGGAAGCAGATCAAATTCAGCTCCAAGAATAAGCGGCGGCCAGAAAGGATCAAACATCTCCAAGATCATAGCCGAGCCTAGAACCAACTCTATTATTGCAATGGCAAACGCGGAAGGCGCTAGACAATTAAGAGATCTAATTAACAAACTTGACGTAAAGCTTGTTTCTCAAAGTGCAGGAAGAATCCACGTTCACTACTTGAACTATGGAAATGCAGAAGAACTAGCAAAAACGCTTAATCAGCTTGTTTCGGGCGCTACTCCTACGAGGTCTGGATCAGCAGCTTCAAGATCAAGACTGATCAGAGGAAGATCAAACGATGATGACTCTCTTTTCTCTGACGAAGTTAAGGTGACGGCTGATAAGAACAACAACGCGCTTGTTGTGACAGCTTCCCCTACTGACTGGCTAACACTTAAAAATGTTATTTCAAAACTGGATATACCTAGAGACCAGGTTTATGTTGAAGGTATCTTCATGGAAACAAGCCTTACAAAGGTTCGCTCTTTTGGTGTGGAATATTTAGGAGCCTATGGAAAGGGTGCTGCTCAAAGAGGTGGTTTTCTAAGTCCTGGAGAAGGTGGACTTGTAGACCTTATTACAGGTAACCCGACTTCACTTAGTGGCTTTTTTGTCGGTGGAGGCGGTGGAGGAACAGTCGAAATCCCTAACCCTGCTGGTGGAGATCCGATCACTGTTAGTTCAGTAAATGGATTAATCAAAGCTATTGCCACCAACTCTTCCACGAATGTTCTTGCAACACCGCAAATCCTTGCGATGGACAACACTGACGCCGAGTTTGAGGTTGGTGAAACTAGACCTGTTAGACAAACAGTTACCGCTGACAATGTGACAACAACCTCCACGGAGTTCCAAGAGGCAAAGCTAAGTTTAAAAATTACACCTCAAATCAACAAGGTTACTCGCTTTGTTAAACTAAAAATCAATCAAGCACTTAATGACTTCACTGGTGAAACAGACACTTCTGGAAACGGACAGTCAACTATTACTAGATCCGCAGTAACAGAAGTTATGGTTAAAGACCGCGACACAATAGCCATGGGTGGTCTTTTGAGAGATAAGGAAGATGTCTCCTTTTCCAAGGTCCCACTTCTAGGCGACATACCTGTTTTAGGCTGGTTATTTAAAAACAAAACTAGAAGAGTTACTAAAGTAAACCTTCTAATGTTTCTAACCCCTAGAATTCTTTCACCTTATGAGAAGCAGGCCAGCGCTCAAACGCTTGCCACAATTGAAAGGTCGAACGAAGCTATCAAGAAAACATTAGTTGACGGAGAAGAGCCGTTTGAAGGAGAGATGACAGCTCTAACTGAAAAGATTAAAATTCAGGCTAACCAAGTTGGTAACGACGTAGACAACGTTTATCAAAAAACTAACGAGTCTGAAGGTATAGCTCCTCAACAAGAGGACATTGAAATGCCAAACTACCAAGAGATCATGAACGAGATCGAGGACTAAATGAAGATAGCGGATCACCTGCTAAAAAGAGTTGAGACAAATAAAAAGAAGATTGGAGAACTCCTTCTCCAATACACTTCTTTGACAGAAAAGCAGCTAGAAGAAGCGCTTGCGATTCAAAAAGAGGAAGATGGACTTCTTGGTGAAATCCTTTTGTCAAAAAACTTTATTCACCCACATGACATCACCAAAGTGATTTGCCACCAAATAGATATCCCCTACTTGCCAGAGCTTAAAGTGGATGAAATCGACCCGACCATCGTTAGCGAGATTTCAATCAACTACGCTAAACACCATGAGGTGTTGCCTCTTCTTGAGAGTGAGCATTCTGTAACAGTGGCATTAAGCGATCCTTTCAACTTTAATGTTGTGAATGATCTAACTGGTATCTTTAAAAAAGAAATCAATATAGTGGTTACAACGCCACTAAAAATTCAAGACGCCATCAACCGCGTTTATGAAAAGGCCAATAGAAACCTAGTTGACTCTATTGAAGATGAGTTCGAAGAAAACCTAGACCTTGATGGCCCAATCGATATCCTCGACGCTTCCGCAGACGAGGCACCAGTAATTAGGTTTGTTAACTCAATTATCTTTAGAGCGGTTAAAGAGCGCGCTTCCGATATTCACATCGAGCCATATGAAAAAGAAGTCGTGTATCGATTTAGAATTAACAGGGTTATGACTGAAATCTTGAGACAGCCAAAGAAAACACATGCTGCGGTTTCATCAAGAATTAAAGTTATGGCCAAACTTGATATTGCAGAAAAACGTCTTCCACAAGATGGAAGAATCAAAATCAAAATAGCTGGCAAAGACATCGATATTCGTCTTTCAACAGTTCCTGTTCAAAACGGCGAGCGTATCGTTATGAGGGTTCTTGAGAAGACCAACACTGTCCTTGAACTTGAGAGCTTGGGCTTTCAAGGTAAAGTTCTTCAGCACCTGAAAGAGCTTTCAACTAAAAAACACGGCGTTCTTTATGTTACGGGACCTACAGGGCATGGTAAGACAACCACCCTATTTGCGGTTCTAGATAGAATGAACACCCCCGACAGGATGATTATCACTGTCGAGGATCCTGTGGAATACGAGCTAAACGGCATTAGCCAGATACAAGTTAATCAAAAAATTAATCTAAGCTTTGCAGTTGCGCTTAGATCAATACTTAGACAAAACCCAGATGTTGTTATGGTTGGGGAAACCAGAGACCAGGAAACAGCTGAGATGGCCATCAACGCCTCCCTCACCGGTCACTTTGTTCTTTCAACTCTCCACACCAACGATGCTTCGAGTGCCCCTACTCGTTTGATCGATATGGGTGTTCAGCCATTTTTGATTTCATCTTCTTTGGTTGGGGTTTTAGCTCAAAGACTTGTCCGAGTTCTATGCAACAACTGTAAAGAGAAAACAGAATTAACTCAGCATGAAATCACCATGCTTGATATAGAACACATTCCTGAGAACGCAAATGTTTGCAAACCAGTAGGTTGCGACAAGTGTAATCACACAGGATACGCGGGAATGACTGTTGTTGCGGAATTATTACTGGTTACCGACACTATTAGACAGCTTATCCTTCAAAAGGCCGACGCTTCCACAATCAAGAAGGCCGGCATTAAAGAAGGAATGGTTACTTTAAACATGGACTCCTTGGAGAAGATTTTCCAAGGGATTACTTCTGTAGAGGAAATCCTAAGAGCTATTATTTCAGAAGCTGAAGAAGAGTAGAGAGTTAAAGAGAGCATATGCCAATTTTTTCATATAAAGGTCTGGATAGAAGCGGAAAGGAGATCAAAAACTCCATAAACGCTGAATCTATCATTCAAGCAAAATCCAAGGTTAAAAACCAAGGAATCATGCTTATTGATATCAAAGAGAAAAAGGCGAAGTCTGGAACTGAAAGCTCAAGTCTTTCAATGGGTTCAAAAGTAAAGATTAGCGACCTTGCCCTTATGACCAGACAGCTCGCAACCCTTGTGAAGGCAAAGATTCAGATTGTTGAGGCACTTTCGGCCCTTCAGGATCAAATCGACAATGATTATCTAAAAGTCGTGATCTCTGAAGTTAAACAAGATGTTAACGAGGGCTCTTCTCTTGCAAAAGCAATGAGCAAACACTCTAAGGTTTTTGATAATGTCTATGTAAACATGGTTGAGGCCGGTGAGGCATCAGGTACTCTTGAAGTTGTTCTTCTAAGACTTGCTGATTTTACCGAAGCACAGTTAAAGCTTAAAAATAAAATTCAAAGTGCCATGCTCTACCCCATCATCATGGCGGTAGTCGGAACTCTTTTAATCAGTGTCATTTTTCTATTTGTTATTCCAAAGCTTGCCAAGATCTTCACCAATATGAAGATGGAGCTGCCTTTGCCAACCAAGATCGCTATGGGCATCTCAGACTTCATGGTGAGTTACTGGTGGTCTTTGCCTCTATTTGCTTTATTCTTCCTATGGATGTTTAGAAAATGGGTCAGTACTGAAAAAGGCAAAAGAAAATGGGACGCCATCCTTCTGAAACTGATTATAATTGGAAACCTTACCAGAAAGATAAACGTTTCAAGGTTTTGTTCAACTCTTGCGACTTTATTAAACTCGGGCGTTCCGATATTAACCTCATTAAAGATTGTTAAAAACCTTATTCCCAACATGCTTATTAAAGATGCAATTGAGGAAGCAAAGGATGCTGTTAGTGAAGGTGCGTCAATGACTGGACCGCTAAAGGAAAGTGGTCACTTTCCGAATATGGTGACTCATATGGTTAGCCTTGGTGAAAAGTCAGGCGAGCTTGAAGATATGTTAAAAATTGTGGCGGAAAACTATCAAGAACAAGTGGACAGTGAGATCGATGGACTTACTTCCCTTCTAGAGCCTTTGATGATCGTGTTTCTCGGGGCGACTGTTTTCTTTGTTGTGATTTCTGTTATAATGCCGATGATGCAGTTGAATCAATTACGTTAAAGGAGCGACAAATAATGTTGAACAATGAAGCTAGTAAAAAGATTTTGACCTCTCAAAAGGGTCTAAGTTTAGTTGAAATTCTAATCGCGCTTACCCTACTTGCCATTGCCGGCACATTTGTAGTTGGTAGTGTTTTAGACAACCTTAGAGAAGGTGAAATTAAATCTGCGAAAATACAAATTAAGAATATCAGCGGAATTCTTACTGACTATAAAAGAAAGTGTGGCTCTTACCCTACTGAGGAACAAGGCCTTGACGCTTTGATCGCCGCGCCAACAGTTGGAAGAGAGTGTAGAAGATATCCGCCAAATGGATTTATCCAAGGTGGCAAGATTCCTGAGGATCCTTGGGGATACGAGTTTATCTACAAGAGCAATGGACGTGACTTTGAAATCATCTCTACCGGCCCTGACGGCATGGAAGGTGGTGAAGGCGAAGACGCGGACATCTCAAGCAAGGATATTTAATTATTGAACTATTCTTTTAAAAAACTAGGCCACCAAGGCTTTTCCCTCGTGGAAATCATGGTGGCCTTAATGCTTGTAGCTCTCGTATTTGCGATCATCCCCACAGAGTCAAGAGACGAAGAGCATGAAAGACTGGAAAACGCAGTCAATCAAATAGAGCGCGCAGTTCGCTTCGCAAACAATGAATCCATTTTAAGAAATTCAATAGTAAGAGTCGTTATTGACCTTGAAGCGTCCCCGCAAGAAATGTATGTGGAATATTCCACAGATGGTGGACTCGCTCTTCCCTCTTTTGAAGATGAAAGAGATCTTTCACTGTCGGAAAGAGAGGCCAAGGCAAAGAAAGTCAAAAACTTGGACTCCCAATTCCAAAAAGTTTCCGAGTTTTCAGAAGAGAACGATAAGTTTCCCGAAGAGGTCCAAGTTGTTGGCCTGGCAAACAGCAATAAAGAAGAAATTATTGAGGCCGGCAAGGCGAATATCTACTTTTACCCAACTGGTGAAAAGGATGCCTCTCTTGTGTTTCTCTCAACTCGCGATGAAATGGCAACTGTAGACATTCCTCCCTTTGAAAACACGACTTTTTCAGACTATTCTATTTACACAGACGCTCAGCTAAACAATTTAGACAACGCACAGACTGAAAAAATGAAAGAGTTGCACTCAGAATGGATAAAAGAGTAATTAAAACCACAAATTCAAAAGGTTTTTCCTTGGTAGAAGTCATGATTGCCATGACTCTTTTCGCGTTGTTCATTACAGCATTTTTGATGTCTCAAGGTTCAAACATCTCCGGGTCCATCAACATGGAAGAAGACCTTACGATGCAGGCCTTGGCGCAAACAAAGATCAATGAGGTTTTATTAAATAAGCCTGTTTTTACAAATGCCACTGAAAATGACGTAGAAACTAAAAACTTCGAAGAAGAAGACTTCAAAAGGTATAAATACACTATTGAATATAAAAAGCTTGAGTTTCCCAACTTTCAGCAGTTAACAGGAACTGAAGAAGATGATCCCTACGGGGAAAATAGAAGCAACGCCATTAAAAAGATGGTTTTTGACAAGCTTAAAAAGAATCTTGAACAGATTCTATGGCAGGTCAGAGTAACAATCACGAACACTGAAACTGACTATCAATACTCCCTTTCAACTTGGCTCACAAATGACGACGCCAAGATAGACACCAACTTTGGATTTTAGATGAGAAGAGGCAATAAAGAATTTGGGCAAAAAGGCTTTACCTTGCTTGAGGTAATGATCGGTCTTGCCATCCTCTCGTTCATAATGATTGGGGTTATAACTATCACTGACAGCAGTCAGGAGACCGCAATAAGGGTCACCTCTGAAGACAGAGCAAGGTTGCAGGTCGAAACGGCCCTTTCCAGATTGGAATGGGATATTTCTCAGGCATACTCTCCCCTTTATTTTAGTCATGCTATGGAGCCAACAGGCCTTTCAGAGCAGCAAGGCCAGGCCTACAACAGGCTTATTAGTCGCTACTCTGTGAACAATAGATTTGCCTTTCCAAGCTATGAGGCACTTCCCGTGCCAATAAATAATCTTGAAGAAAAGACCACTCTTACTTTGTTCACAAGCTCAAATCGTAGAAAATTTAGAAATACCAAACAAAGTCACTTTGCATGGGTTCGCTACGAACTTGTTTCCCAAGAAGAGGTTGCCCGCCCAGACGAAGAGCCTTTGGATGGAGAAGAGAGCGAATCCCTGGTATTGATTCGAAAGTTTGTGGCCGACGATGTCTTTAATCCAGAAGAGATTGTTTGGGAGGATGTTAAAAGCCAAGTGCTTCTTAGAAATGTGGATAAGCTTGTATTTGAGCTATGGAATCCTAAAACGCGAAAGTGGACCGACAACATTGCAACGATAAAAGACGGCAGGCACAGAATTCATGGTGTAAAGCTTACTCTTGACTGGATTGACACTGATGGAATTGTTCGCCAATTCATAAGAATTTACAGGCCAATGTTTCCGGCCGGCTTTAATGCCGAGAACATGTACAAACTGCAGCAAACTTCAAACCAAGGCTCAACCACAAACGGTCAGGCAAATGGCGCCAGTGGCGGAGGCAATGCTCAATGAAGAAAATACTTGGAAATGAATCTGGAGTTGCATTGCTAATGGTAACTACGGCCATCGTAATCCTTACCATGATTATGATGACCTTCACCTATGACAGCAAAATTCACAAGCTTCAGTCATTTAATATTGAGGACAAGGCAAAGGCAAAGCTCACAGCGGAGGCCGGTTTAAGATTTGCGATGGTAAGGCTAAGGCTTTACAAAGAATCTTTCAATTTTGTTCAAGACAATCAAAGTGCCAAAGACATGGCAACACAAGAAGTTATAAATTCAATCTGGAACTTCCCTTTCGTGTACCCTATTCCGGTCACTGATCAGATGAATCAAATTCAAAAAAATTCATTGAATGACTTCATGGAGTCTTCACTACTGGAGGGCAATCTTCAACTCACAATTGAGAACATATCTAATAGAATCAATTTAAACCTCATTCGACTGTCTTTGATAGCTCAGAGTGATCAGACAGAGCAAGGTGATCAAGACTCTGAGGAGGACGCAGCATTCTCTGTTGACCAGCAACTCTTTAAGACTTTGACTCTTGCAATGGAAAACAAGTTTGAAAACGATGAAGACTTCGCTAATCGCTATATGGGTGTGGATGTTCAGAGATATGTTGATGTTTTAACAACATACCTAAGTGATCCTGACACAGGAGCACCAACTACGCAGAATCTTTTCCAAGAGATTCCGATGGAGCCTAAAAAAGCTCCCATGGGGTCTTTTAGTGAGATGTACTCTCTTCCGGTTTGGGATGATGAGATTGTTGAGCTAATACAAAGGGATTTCACCGTTCATGGTGGCCTTATGGTTGATTTAAACAAGGTTACTGACAAGACTTTGAGACTTCTCCTCCCAGATCTTATGGACGAAGATATTGAAGACTTTTTTGAATATAAAAATGATCCCGACAATCCAGTTTATTTTAACTCTTTAGAAGACTTTAAAAAGTACTGGGTTGAAAAGGCCAATGTTATCGGAGATGAGGATTTTACGAAGATCTTTGAAAAGTTTGAAGCTCAGGGCATAAAGTTTGGCGCCTCTCCCACAATTTTTAAGGTGATTAGCGAAGGCATGATGGGCAGGGCCTCTTTTAAGCTTACGGCCTATGTAACTTTGCCAGCAAAACCTCAACCTAAGCCAATTCAAGACAAAGATAAAGATGGTGTTCCGGACAGCGAAGATCCTGAACCTGAAAACCCTGATGTTCCTAAAAAAGGCGGCGCTCAATCTGGCGGAGACGGCTCTCAAGGAGGTCAAGGTGGAGACAGCACGCAAGAGCAAAAGACTCAACTTTTAGAGCCTAGAATAGTCGAGATTTTCGTTAATTAAAGCTCGTAAAACCGGCCAGTTTTGCTTAGACTATTAGCATGCAAATAATTTCAATAGATATAGGCACCTATTCAGTAAAGTTCCTCAAATTTCGCGTCGAGAGAAATAAGATCGTATACGATAGCGCGCGAGAAGTTGTGAATGATGTAAGCGAGCAAGCACTAAACAGTGAGCCATCTGAGCAGTACTTTCAACTGGATATCGTTCAAAATTATCTAAGCGAAATTGAAGGTGAATACCGACTAATATTTCACGCCCCTACTGAAATGTTGACTACCAGGTTTTTAAATCTGCCTGTAAACAATAGAAAAAAAGCCCAGCTAATGATTCCTTTTCAGCTTGAAGAGGACATCCCATATGGACTTGGGCAAGCTCACTTTGCTCAATCAATTAAAGTCGGAAAGGATAGCTCCACTGCTCTAGTGGACATTGTGCCTAAAGAACAATTCGTTCCATTCTTTAAAAAGATCGAAGCGAGCAACATCTATCCAAAAGTTGTTACCAGCCAAGACTCAGTGTATGAGAACTACATTAAGCGAGCGCAGGACACCTTGCCTCAGGCCTTTTGTGTTTTGGACTTAGGTCACACTTCAACTAAGGCATATTTCTATTTTAACGGCGAATTGGTAGCTGTTCACAAGTCATACATTGCAGGAAGAACTCTAGATGAGATCATCGCTGAAAACTACAAAATTGATCAGGAAGAGGCGTCTCTTTACAAGCATCAAAACTGCTTTTTCCTTACAAGAGATCAATATCAACAGGTGAATGAAAATCAAAAAACATTTGCGACTTTAATGGAAAAAGCAATGACCCCTCTTATTCATGAATTTAAGAGATGGGAAATTGGATTTAGAGTTTTACACGGAGTTGGAATTTCAGAAGTATTCTTAACTGGCGGCACAAGCAACATTAAAAACGCAAATAACTTCTTTGCTGAACAGTTTGAGACGCCGACAAGCTTTCTTGAAACCTTTTCTCACGGCGTGGACGCTTCAAAGATTGAGCAAGATGAAAAGTTTAGAAGAAAGTTTTCCTATGCAGATCTTCAAGCGAAATCTTATAGAGATAAGTCCAATATAGTAAACTTTCTCAACGGGGAATTTTCCCTACAAGGACAGAGTGATCTTCCACTCGAATCTTTTGCATTTATAGCCACTAGAGCTGCATTTCTGACTCTTCTAGCAGTCCTGTCACTTGGGCTTGAAAGAGTTGCAATTTATAAAGATTTATCCTCAGTGGATCGCTCTCTTAACTCTATTGCTAAAAACCCTGTTTTAGAGCTAACAGCAAGACAAAGAAGACTTTTGGCCAAGCAGCCAGAAAGCGTTCAAAGAGAGCTAAAAAGAAGAGACCAGGCAATAGAACAAGAAATCAGCGTTCTTCAGGCCAGCGCCAATACAAACGCAATGAGCCCTTTAAAAGCGTTGGCGAATTTAAGCTCTGGTCTTGATGTTGAGTTGATCCAATACTCTGCCCTTTCAGGAGATGAGTTCAATGCGGTTTTTAAGGCCAAGAACGAGAAGGTTCTAAACCAACTTGAAGAAGGTGTCGGACTTTCAGGAATAAGGAATGTGTTCACCGACAAAAACCTAAGCAAGCTCACCCTTGCAGTAAGTGGATCGGAGGAATAGATGTCAAAACTAAACATAATGAGACCTATAGACAAGGCCATCTTTAGTAAGATTGAAGAGCTCCAATCAGTAAAGGAAGTTCAAAAGATTTTGGACGCTTATTCAAATCTGGACGAGAAGCCGCAAGAAATTGTTAAGATTGCTCTCGCGGCCGTATTATTTATCATACCTGCGGTCATTATCTTTATATTCATTGGGCTGAACAGTTCTCTTAAAAGCGAGCTGGAAACCAAACAAGACTTATTGTCCCTTTCCCAAAACATAGTTCAGCAAAAGGCAGGACTCAAGACAGTTAAGAGAGATATTCTTGGAAGAGTGTTTATCTCCAACATGGGGGATATGCAAGGACTTATCAGCGGGGCGGCCAACGCATCCGGAGTGGATAGCTCTAAAATATCTGTTTCAAAGTTTCAGGCCCAAGAGCACGAAGGTTTTATCACTCAGGCCACAATGGACATGAGATTTACCGGACTTTCAAACGCTGAATTCTTTGGCTTAGTTAACACTCTCAACAGCAGACAAAAAGTCAGATTCGACGAGATAAGTGTGAACAAGAACTCTAGCTCCAACCTGCTTGAAGGTGTGGCAACAATTCATTATTATAGCCAAGACGAAAGCGGCCTTTAGAAATAAAAAAAAGAAGTCAAAGTGAAAGAAAATACAAATGAAGTAAATTACGATTTACCGAATCTCTCAAAACCTCGATGGACCCTTTATATTGCAGGTGTGTTCTTCATCTCGTTTTTGATGTATTTTCCAATTTCTTCCCAGATAGAATCCTTTATTAAAAGAGCAGTTGGCTCTGCTCCAGGCTGCCCTATCTCTTACACTAATATTGATTTCGAACTTTTCATGCCAAAGGTCATAGTCAACAATGTAAATTTACCAGCAAGCTGCTTTGGAAACAGCGGCGCTCCAATTGTTCTTGATAATCTGCTTCTGCATATTCGAGGATTAAACTTTTCACCGATTGGACCTCACTTCAAAGTTGAAACACAACTTCTTGGCAACCCTCTTGAGGCCTTTGTCACAGTTGGTCTATCTACCATGGCCATAAATCTTGATAAAACGAAACTCGCGCTTTCTGAAGTGTCCAAGTTTCTTCCAGCAGGTGTTAAGCTAAACGGTGATGTTCAGGTCGACGCCCTAGTGAAGGCAGGACAAAACGGCATTAACGATCTTAATCTTAAAGCAGCAAGCAAAAACTTTATCATTCCAGCTCAAAACATAATGGGATTTGCCCTTAGCACTTTAAACATAAAAAACCTTTTGCTTAAGGCAAAAATGGAATCAAACAATATGGTTAGATTGACTGATCTAATCCTTGGCGATGACAACTCCCCCATAAGAGGTAATTTAAAGGGAACAATTAGACTGAATCAAAGAAATATCAACGCATCTCCAATAGATTTAGTTGGAGAAGTTGCCTTTTCCCAAGACTTCTTGGACAAATACGCTATTATCGGAATGGTTATGAACCAGTTCGACAAAAAAGACGACTTTTACCAAATTCAACTCAAGGGAGCTTTAGGCAGCCCCATTCCCTCTTCACCAAGCAAATAATGAATTTAGAAGAAAAACTACTAGAGATATTTAAGAAACACGTCAGGCCAGACGAATTTGGCGATGTTTTAAAATACATAATGTTCCCAGCTGGAAAGCTTTTTAGACCTAAGCTCTCCCTTGCGATGGCCGAAGACCTTGGGACATTGAACGATGATCATTACTTATTGGCGCTTGCCATAGAAACTCACCACGCCTATTCACTAGTTCATGATGATCTTCCATGTATGGATGATGATGATGTTCGAAGAGGCCGTCCCGCGGCACACATTAAGTATGGCGAGTGGAAAGCGCTTCTTGCGGGTGATTCACTAATTAATCTCTCCTATGAATTTCTAGCATCCATGGAGAGCGACAAAGCAAAACAACTTATTTTAGACTTTTCAAAAATGATGGGCGCGCAAGGTCTTATCCTTGGGCAGGTCATAGATCTCTCTCATCAAAATAAAAAATTTGAAGACACCCTACTGATGCACGAGCTCAAAACCGCTCGCTTAATTCAGTTCTCTCTTCTAGGTTCACAGACACTTGCCACAACGGCCTCAATTGGGCGTGAAGAGACTCTTCTTCTTGGCAAGTACATGGGCATCAACTTCCAGCTCTTTGATGATTTGGCGGAACTAGGCGACCCAACAGACGAACATGAAGAACAGGTCAATGCTTTCTTAAACTATGATGCTCTGGCCACACTTGAATACATTGTTGAAGGCAACAAAGTCATCAAAGACACTCTTGAAAGACATTCCCTTACCTCTGTTGGTGAGGTTTATCGCGCCTACCTACAGAAGATGTCCTCCAAGATTGAATCTTCAATAGACACAATCGCGAAGGCCGTTGAAAACAACTCCCCATCATTTAGACAAAAATTGGAAAAGGCCCTTTTGACATTTTAGAGACTTCGTTCAATGATATCTCAAAACACACATCAAGAGGACCTTATGAGCAATTTAAAAGACCAAGTCAATGACGGCATTAAGGCCGCAATGAAGGCCAAAGACAAAACTAGACTTAACGTTTTAAGATTCCTAAAAAAACTATTTATTGAGAATGACACTTCAGGAAAGCCGGCTCCAGAGCTTGATATTGTGGTTTCCCACGCTAAAAAGACTAGAGAGTCAGTTTCCATGTATCCAGAAGGGAGCCCTCAAAGAGAAGAAATTGAAAGAGAGATTAAAGTTCTTGAAGAGTTTCTACCAAAAGCGCTTTCAGAAGATGAAGTATCAAGACTAATTGAAGAGATTAAAAAGTCTCAAGACAATCCAAACATGGGATCTATCATGAAGGAGCTTACTCCAAGAATTAAAGGTAGATTTGACGGGAAACTTGCTTCCCAAATGGTGAAGAACTCTCTTTAGTTCCAGCCGTGCTTTTGTTCAAGCTCTTGGATTTGACCTAAGAGCTTGCTAAGCTTTTTCTTTGCTGAAACCAAACTTACAACATCCTTGTCCCCCAGTGAGCGCTGGTGAACTTTTACTTCTTTTTTAAACCTGGAAGCAAGCGGTCCGGCCTTGCAAACAAACTCTCCTTCATCATCTGAAGATGAGGCAAGCTCAGTGCCTTTCTCAATTACTTCCTCAATGGCATTCCTCAAGTCTTGAGACTGAGCTTTAAGGTCTTGAGTATTCTGGGCAGAGTCTTCAACTTCAATCTTTGCGTTTGCCATTGCTTCAAGTTCAGCATCCAGAACCTTTTTGGCCTCTGGAATGGATTTCTTATCTTCAAAAAGTAGTTTTTTGATAGTTTTAATAACTAGGAGGTCGCTTTTGTCATAGGACTTTATGCCATCTTCAGTCTGAAGAGGGCTAATCTGATGGAACTCTGTTTCCCAAAATCTTAGAACATAAGGTTTTACACCTGTTAGGGATGCAACCTCATTAAATTTATATCCAGATTTTTCAGGAGTTTGAATTCCAAAGTCCATTAGTCCATGTCCTCGCTATTATTCATGAATGAGCTTAAGGCCTTAGGCTTTCCATCTTTTGGAGGGATAGAAGTGTCTTCTTTGCCTTTGTCATCTATACGGTGCTTGAATCTTTCAGTGATGTCTTCTTTAAGAATTTGAGAAGGCTTGAACGTAAGAACTCTTCTTGCGGAGATATTCATGGCCTCACCAGTTTGTGGGTTTCTACCTACCCTAGTTGCTTTATCTCTTATTGAGAAATTGCCAAAACCTGAAATCTTGACTTTTTCGCCTCTGGCAAGCGTGTCCTTGATTACCTTAAATACCAGGTCAACCATGTCAGCAGCTTCTTTCTTAGAAAAACCTGCTTCCTTATAAACTCTCTCAACAATATCAGCTTTTGTGACGCTCATTCTAAATCCTCCATGATTCCGATAATCATCTAGCTAGGTAAAACCTCTTATTAATAGGTTAGCAGAGTTCTAAATTTCGCGCAAAAAAAAACTCCCGTTTTTAGTAAAAAAAACGGGAGTTTACAGTTTTTAAGTAAATAAATCTTACTTAGAAGCTTCGTGAATAGCTTTGAAACCTTCAAAGTCACGTGCAGCAACTTCAGCAAGCATTTTTCTGTTCAACTTGATGTCTTTGTTCTTCAAGTTGTTCATGAATCTTGAGTAAGAAGTACCAAGAGACTTAGAAGCAGCGTTGATTCTTACGATCCAAAGTCTTCTCATATCTCTTTTAAGTAGTCTTCTACCCTTGTACATATTGTGCAAGGCTCTTTTTACAGTCTCAGCTGTAATCTTGTACTTTCTTCTTCTGTCGAAGTGAAAGCCCTTTGCCAATTTCAAAATTTTGTTTCTTCTTTGTCTGGCCTTAAAGCCACGTCTTACTCTAGACATATTTTATCTCCTTTAAAGAACGGCAGGGGGACAAAAGTCTCTTATTTCAACACCCTACAGTTACAACTAGTTAATTATCTTCTCAAATATGGCGCGTTCTTAAGCATGTTCTCGCCATCAGTGCTGTTTAGGTAACCAGCTTTTCTAGCTTCTCTCTTGTTATCCTGCTTTTTCTTAGTCAGAATGTGTCTCAAGTTAGCTTTTTTGATCTTTACTTTACCTTTAGCAGTAACTCTAATTCTTTTCGCTACAGCTCTTCTAGTCTTCATCTTAGGCATATATTTCTCCTATCAAATTAATCGAAAATTCAGACCCTATTACCTACCATGTTAAATTCGTATGGAAAAGGCTTTTTTTAGTAAAATTGAGCTTTTAAGTCCAAATTACTATGGTCTTTGTTTATTTTGCATCCAATTAGAATCTGAGCCCGAATCCCAGCCCTGGAGCATTCAAGTTGGAATTGTATATAGGAGCAAAGTTGAAAGTAACTTCTTCGCTCTTTTTAGGGCCTTTATTTAGAATAAAACCCTTCATTTCTTTATATTGCTTTTCATAGCTTGGTACACCCGCCCAAACATCCACAATTTCCCAAATTCTAAAGCCAACAAAGGCCACGGCCCCTAAATTCGCAGATCCGCAATCCCCATCAAAGCAAGATGAAATGCCTCCAGCAAAGACTGCTAACGATGCAAGCTCTCCAGCTGTGAAAATCCAGCCTTTGTGGCTCCAAGTGCCCTGAATGGCATGCCCAATACCTAGGCCTAATGGATAGGTTCCAAGCACCCCTCCAACCACGTAGCGTGTAGTTGAAATCTCGCCTATTTCAAGGATTTCTTTTTCTTCTTCTGTTAAAGATATATTCTTTTCTCTGGCCATCTGTCTTAGTTCAAAGCCAGTTATAGGTTTTTCCTTTTCCCCATAGGAGATTTCACTTTTTTCGTAAGTGGTAGTCTCACCTTTCTTCTCTACTGCTATTTCGTTTTCCTGCGCCATTGCAGATAGTGAAAACAACAACGCGACATTCAGTGCTAAAAACTTCATTAAAACTCCTCTAAAAATATTTGAATAAAAAGTATAAGGTATAAATTCGTCAGGAGTAAGAAATAACTTAATTTAATACACTCAAAAGAATGATTGTGCCGATTAAAGTTTTAAAGCTTTATTAATATTTGTTTGTGATTTGTGGGTATGACCTTTTCGTCGCCTTTAGAGAGCAACGAAAAGGTTTAGATTGAAATTTATTTCTTTTTAGATGGAGCAAGCATGGCGATCGCCCTATTGCCCATCATTTTTACTGGTGATTCAACGCTTGCGTCAGTCTCATCCACCACGCCTTTGATGATTTCGTTGAATTTGCCTAATCCAATCTCTTTGTGGGCCATTTCTCTACCACGAAATTGCATTAACATTTTAACTTTATCACCCTGGCCTAAGAACTTATGCACTTTCTTTAGCTTTGTTTCAAGGTCATGAATATCAATAGCCGGACGAAACTTAACTTCTTTAACGTTAATGGTAACTTGCTTCTTCTTCGCCTCAGCCGCTTTCTTTTGCTGCTGATATTTAAACTTTCCGTAATCAATTAGTTTAACTACAGGAGGTTTAGCGTTTGGAGACACCTCTACTAGATCTAAACCTTGCTCATCAGCGATCTCGGCAGCTTTTTGAATTCCAACCACTCCATATTGATCACCGTTATCCCCAATAAGTCTTACTTCGGGAACTTTGATTTGTTCGTTTACTCTAGGACCTGACGGTTTACGGGGCTGAAACCCGCTTCTCTTTTTTGCGCTAATAACGTGCCTCCATTTTTAGTTATTTTGATACGTTGTAACATTACCGAAATTAAATTCCAACGTAAATTTAAATACATATATTATTCTTGCCCGTGTCTAACAGGCACCTACATATTTTGGCCTAGGCCTTAATTAAATTGTAGAACGGGCGCGTCAAAATGTTGAATATCAAATATGAATCTATGCAACTTCTTCAGCTCAACTTCTTCAATTTCTTTAACCAACTCAAGCAAGTCCTTGAAGTTTAAGGCTTTTTTAGGAGAAATCATTTCAAAAACTTCTTGCGAGTTTTGCTCCTTAAACGCCAAACCTTCAGAGAGCTCCGTTGGGTACCCGGCAATTTCTCTCCCTATCAAGGCCTGATCACCTTTAATTTGAACTATAAGCTTCTTGTCCACCGGCTCAACTTGTCGTGAGAGCGACAAGTAGCGATCCACAGTCGAGGACGCCTTGGATAAATCAACCTGCGCGATGTCTTTTTTGATGTATAGGAATCTCGAGTTGCCCAACTGTGTTTTTTTCATCTACCTGCCAAATTTTAAATTGATCGCCACTTGATCGTTAACATCTCTTGCAAATCTTTCAATTAAAGCGCCAACCGCTTCCATATCCTCTACCGCGTATTTTGAGTCGAGCTTGGTTATAACTCCCAGATTCATAAGGTAATTCAAACTTCCCTTCATCACCGGCACGTTAAAACTTTCTGGATACTTCACCACTCGCCCGTGCTCAATTTCCATTTCAAACAGCTCTTTGGCAACTTGAAGAAACTGATCCTCAGTAAACTCTTCTTTGTCGATGTACTTTATCGTTGTGGCGGCAATAAAGTACGCCTCATAGATGTAGCTAAAAGCTGTGGAGAATCTTCTCACCTTGCTGGCAATCGCATAAAGTTTTTCAGGTGGAAAGTTTAAAGCGTCATTAAGAGAATCAATTTTCTCGCCAGTGGCGTATTCAACAATCCTGCTCGCCTGCTTGATCATCTCCTTCACTGTTGGAAGGTAGAACTCGTATTTAAGCTCTTTTCTTTTAGTCACTAGGTATCTGCTGAGCTGAGCTTCAGTTTTGATATTTCCATTGAAGATATTGAACCAAGTCGCATTCACAATGCCCGCCACAATAAAGTGGTGAAGGATCATGTTTTTATGGAAAAGAAGATGGGTTCTACTGTTTTCATTGATTGAATAGAATACCTGGTTTAACTTTTCACGCTTAATCAACTTCACTTTTTTATTATTGATAAACATGTCCATGGCAGTCTTTAGAGATTGGCCGTGCGTTTCTCCCTTTAAAGACTTTGTCACTGGAATTCCCATGTAATCACAGTATTCCACAACGTCTTTAGATCTCTCTTCAATTTGTTTCCAGGTCATGGCCCCCTGGGGATCATCAAGCATGACAAGAGTTAGAAGTGATGTTGGAGTGACAGGCATCCCTTTGCCAACGGCCCTAAAACATTCAAATGCAAGGCTTTGGGTCTTTTCTTTTAGATCCTCATCGTATTTGTCGACGACAATCCCCTCTCCAAACCTAACATGAACAGTTCCCAGTTTTTTATTGGCAAGTTTAACAAGCTTTAATAGCTGAGTTGGTTTTTCTTTTTCCTTCTTGGCGCCGCTAAGCTCTTTAGCGTGAGCTCGCTCTTCTGGGATCATCTCATGCGCGAGGGACACAGGAATAAACATAAGCGGCTTGGAGTTTGCTCCAAACTTTGTGTGGGCATCCAGCAGCATTGAAAATAAACCAAACCTTGGAGAAAGAAGCTTCCCACTACGTGTCCTTCCTCCTTCGAAGAAGAATTCCACAACCTTGTCTGATTTTAAAAGGTGGTAGATATATCCTTGAAAGGCGATTTTATATAGATGATTGGTGAACTTCCTTCTAATAAAGAAGGCCCCACACCTTTTAAAGAAAGGCCCGATCGGAAAAATGTTTAGATTAATTCCGGCCGCAATATAAACAGGCATTCTAAAATATGTGAATAGAATGTACTGCAAGGCCAAGTAATCAGCGTGGGATTGATGGTTTGGAACCAGAATCAAGTGATACTTCTTTTGAAGCTCCTTGATGTCAAAACCTTCAGGCAACTCCAAGTTAACACCGTCATAGAGGCGAAGGAAAGTTTTATCAATGAACTTTGCCCCCGCTCCAACTAAACCAAACCGATAGTCGCCTTTTATCTCGTCGACATACTTTATAATTTTATCTCTATCTTGAGGATGATCGGCCAAGTGTGTTTTTACTTTCTCAAAGGAAAGCACCGATTTATAAACTTCCTTGGCCTCTTTGCTTAATTTTATCATCCCCTGACCATACCAGAATTATGATAAAAACAAAATCTATAGTGTTTAACTCATCCCATGCGGCCTGGATTCAACCATTCCTGAGGATGACATTTCCATAAAAAGAGCGTTTTTATTAATCTCTGGCAGAGTTTTAGCGTTGAGATAAGTCATCCCACTTCTCAAACCTCCAGCTAGCTCGCCCACCACGTGCTCAACTGGCCCTTTAATTGTGATCATTCTTGACTCACCTTCCGCCGCCATACCTTTTTGCATGTTTCCTCGCCAAGAGACTTGAGCGTCTTTGCTGGCCATTCCTCTATACTTCTTCATCCCGCCTTTGATCTCACCTGGAGTCTCTAGACAGCCGGCAAGCATAGAACCAAGCATTACGGTTTCAGCTCCTGCAGCCAAAGCTTTAACAATGTCTCCACTTGTCTTGATCCCACCGTCGGCGATAACTGGGATATCGTGCTTTCTCGCTTCTAGCACACACAGCGCCACCGCACTCAGTTGTGGCACTCCACAGCCTGTAATAATTCTTGTCGTGCACATGGAGCCTGGCCCAATGCCAACTTTTACCGCATCCGCTCCCGCATCAATTAATCTTTTTACACCGTCAGGCATTGCCACATTTCCTGCAATCACATCAATATGTGGGTGAGTCTTTTTTATGTATTCCATTGTTTCAAGCATCATCACCGAGTCACCGTGGGCGATATCAACGGTAAGAATCTCAACACCAGCATCCGCCAACATGTCTGCTCTTCTCATCCCCTCTTCCTTAACTCCAACAGAAGCCGAAATTAAAAGCTCAGGGTGTTCGCTTTTTTGATCAACGAGCCATTTAATTTGTTCTACTTGTTCTTGCGCGGTGATAAATCTATGCAAAATTCCCATCCCGCCAAGCTTTGCCATACCTAGCGCCATATCTTTTTCGGTAACGGTGTCCATATTGGATGAGATAAAAGGGGCGTTTAATGTATGGTTCTTAGTAACTCTAGTGGTTAAATTAGGCATTGTTCGAGAAGTGATCTCGCAATGGCGCGGCATAAGAAGAACATCATCATAAGTAAGGCCGGTTTGTCTTTCCAGGATTTGGTTTGCATCAAACATTAAACTCATAGTTACCCCTTGATTGTGTTTTGGTTAACTAAAGTCTAACGTTGCGTTTTTCATTTGGGAGGCCATTTTTGAATAAATTGGCCTGTGCGCCACAGCTTATCTTTCCTCGTGTTCCTTTAGAACCCTTTCGATTTCGCCGTCAACGAATGCTCGAGCTTTGGCATACTCTTCTTTGTATTCTGCGTGCACTTTATCAAATCTTTCTTTTACACGGGCCTGGGCCTGCTCGTCTTTTATAGAAGAGACACCCTCCTCGCTCTCTAGACCTTCTATTAGGTTGCCAGAGAATTTTTCGGCCCCTTCCAAAAAGTCTCTTAGTGAAGAAAGATAGCCTGAGTACATCTTCTTAATTCCAAAGAACCTCTTGTAAGAATTCTTAATGGCAAGATTGTTTATCTCAAGATAGTTAATCGCGTATTCGATATCTCTAACTTTTTCGGTTTCAAACAAGGTTGTGGTCTGCTTGTCATCATCCATGAAGTTAAAGGCAAGTTTTAGCCCAAAACTAATACCAGTGATGCCACTTTGCTCTATAAGCTCCTCAAACTCCTCATAAAAACATGGGTAGTAATAGGAGCCTTTTGCGTCAGGACACTCTTCAACAATCTCCTCATAATCCAGCTCATCGCTGTAGTCCCATACGAGGTGTAAATCGTGATGATTCTGGTAGTAGAAAAAGCCCATTATACAAAGGCCAAGGCCTCCAAAAATTAGAAAGATGTATTTTAAATAACGAATCATGGATAATCTTTTATATTAATTTTCTCGAAGTATTTTGTTAGAAAGTTATCAAAATTGTCAGCATCTTGCCCAACAATTTCTTTTTCCTCAATATGTGACTTTTCAACAAGCTCAAGCCATGCGTCTTCTCTTTCAAGAGGTCTTTTTAAAAGTTCATCCTTATGTTTTTTAGCAAGCTCAAACATTGCATCAACAAAGGATGTATTCTCATCAATCAAGGAGAGCACTCTTGCTGAGAAAAGCTCTTCAGGATTTTCGACTTTGGCGATTTGCTCTTTCACGCCATCTCCATAATATGAAGACAATTTTTCATCGCCGCTTATAAATTTGTCAATGCTCTCGAGCAATTGTTTAGCGGCAGTGTGAACCAAAACTTGGTCATCACCGAAGCTCAACTTAGCTTCAGGATTTCTTCCATCTTCAACCACAAGCTTGAAGTTGTTTGTGATTTCATCGCACTCTTTAGAAGAGATCTCAGGACTTTCATCGAGCATGCAATAAGTTAAAAATGCCTGTAAAAACTTAACCTCTTCCTCATTTATTCCTTCCGCCACAAATGGATTCAGGTCTAAAAGCCTTACTTCAATATACTCAACCCCGTGGGCGTGCAATGCTTGAAGGGCACTTTCACCTGAGCGAGCGGTACGCTTTGGTCTCAAAGGAGAATAGAACTCGTTGTCTATTTGCAGTAGGTTCGCATTCAGCTGGCGATACTCATCGCCCACCTTCACGCCAATTTTCTCATAAGGAGCAAAAGGGCGCTTTCTTGCCGACTCCAACGTTTTTACATATGTGTCGAGCTGATTGTAGCAAACTGAAATATCTTCTTGGGCGGTACTGGTGTAGCCGAGGCCGCCCATTCTTAAACTTGTCGCGTACTTCTTTCCATAAGTGTCCTTTCCAAGCTTGTCCAGGGCGTGAATTTTTCCTTCCAAAAACTTTTCATCAACCACAGGTGATGATCCAAAAAGATACAGTAGAAGCCAGCTATGTCTTCTAAAGTTTCTGATCATTTTGAAGTACATCGCGTTGGTGAACTCTACAAGCTCTACTTCACTTGCGAGTTCTTGGTGAAGTTTGGAAATCAAGCTTCTGCTTATTGAAAAGTTAAAATGCATTCCTGCGATGGACTGCATGGAGCGTCCATATCTGTATCCCAACCCCATCCGATAAAGGGTTTTAAGCTTTCCAACATTGGATTCTCCAAAGGAGGCAATTGGGATTTCTTTATCACCGGCCAGGTAGCAAGGCATGCTTGCAGGCCAGATATACTCGCTGTCCATGTGCTTTAAAGCAAAAGCTTGAATATCTGCGATAAAATCTAGAAGTTCTTTATTATTTGTAAAAACCGGAGACACAAACTCCAAAAGGTTTTCAGCATAGTCAGTTGTAATGTAAGGATGAGTGAGCTTATGTCCTAGTTTTTCGGAGTGCTCTCTTTTCGAGGCGTATTTGTCCTCCCCCACTCTAAGACCTTCTTTCTCCACACCTTGATGAAACTCAAGAAGGTCATCACTATTTTCTTTGGCCTTGGAAAGAAGATTGTCCGTTATAATCATTCTACACTCTTTATTGGCTTGGTCATTGCCACCGCCTCTGCAACGTTTAGCGCATGTGCCCTTATTTTTCTAAGGGCCACAACCATATCAGAGTAAGTTAGAGCTGATAACGGTTCATAGTCACCTTTTGAAACTCTGTCTAAGTGTCTGTCTCGAATGTCATCCGCCCAAACTCTTAATTCCTCAGACTTTTTTATGATTTGATCTGGGTCCACCCTATCAGCACTGTAAATTCCTTCAGCGCAAATTTGAAAGAAGGACCAAACTTCTTCCATAAACTTTTTATACTCGTCAATTGTCGGTCCAGTTTGAGGGTCATTCTTAAATCTGGCCTTATAGTTTACGATTCTCTCAAGATAGTCTGCAATTGACTCAAACTCATCCGCAACTTTGATCATGGCCTGAGAATGTCTCGATTGATCAGCGGACATTGGTCTTTCCATAACTTTGCACAGGAAGAGAGTCACCTCTTTTTGGATGTTGTCCGTGATTCTTTCGTAATCCCTTGCCTTGGCAAGCTTCTTAGGATCTTTATCTTTAAGATACTCTTTTGTAACACTGTACATTCTCTCAAGGATATCTTTCATTTTTCTAACTTCAGTATCGGCCTGAATAATTGCAGTGGCAGGAAGAATATCACTCGACTCTCCAATAAGAACGAGTTTAGGAGTTTCCTTGACAGCTTTGTCTGGAGTGATTCTTTTAACGAGGTTGGCCAAATGTCCAAGAAAAGGTAGGAACGCAAGGCTGGCCCCGACATTAAATACAGTGTGGGATGCAGCAATGTGAGCAGCGATCTGAGGCTTGGATCCATCTTCGGCAACAGTGTCTGCCATTCCAGGTATCAACCACTCAATAAACTCAACATAGATTGGGAATATAGACATCATGAGAACAACGCCTAAAGTATTGAAAATTGCGTGTGCTCTTGCTGCTCTTTTAGCATTTACACTAGCTCCAACAGAGGCCAATAGTGCCGTAATAGTCGTTCCAATGTTTTCTCCCATAACGAGAGCTGCTGCTGTTGGGAATCCAATAACCCCAGAAGTTGCAAGTGCCATTGTAATCCCAAGCATTGCTGAGGAGGATTGAATAATCATAGTCAACAAGCAACCAGTGATTACCGAAGCTATATAGCTTGGATAATCGTTGCCTGAGAAGTAGCTAATCATATTTAAGAAGTCTGGATCGTTTCTTAGAGGCTTAAACGCCCCACTCATAAACTCTAGGCCGGTAAAGACCATCCCCACGCCAAACAAGGCCTTTCCGGCACTTTGAAACTTTGGGTTTTTCGAAAATAGAGCTGGGAATATACCTAAACCGATGAGCAAGAGTCCGTATTTTCCTATTTTAATAGAGATAATCCAGCCGGTTACCGTTGTACCTATGTTCGAGCCAAAGATCACCCCAATTGCCTGGGTTAGCTGCATTAGTCCCGCGTTTACAAAACCAACAACCATTACCGTGGTAACAGATGAGCTTTGCACAATCATTGTTACGATCATCCCGACAACCACGGCCAGGTATCTATTGGAAGTTAGTGAGTTAATTACCTTGGTAATTACATCACTTGCGGCCTGCTGTAGCGCATCTGACATGGTCCTCATTCCATAGAAGAAGATCCCTAGTCCACCCAAAAGGGTGTAAATTATTTGAAATGTACTCATAGACATCCTTGCTTGACTGTTTTACATAAGTTTGGCGCAATATTAACCGAAACTTAAGATTATGTGAAACGCAGAATGCGAAAATGAAAAAATACCACACCGCACAAAAAACTGATATAGATCAGCAATATTGTGGGGGTTTTTCTACATTTTCGTGACAAAATCTTAAGTGAATTAAGTAGTATAATCGGCATGTTGAACAATCTGGTACTAAACAATTTTCAAAGCGGGTGGGACACCTCTCTTTTAGAATGCGACGGCAACTTCATAATGAAGACTTGCCAGAGAACACTGGTGCTTTCTTTTGGCCAAAATCCTTGTAAAGACGAGGAAAACACTGAAAGACTGCACCTGTCCGGTGAAGATGCTTACTCCTATCTTTTAGAAGTAATCTGCGGGCTCAAAAGCCAGCTAGTTGGTGAAAATGAAATTGTTGGGCAATTTAAAACAGCCTACAAGGCATATACCGCCCAAGAGGACATTAATACCAACCTTTTACTTATCATTGAAAAGCTTTTTAGGGACGCCAAAACCATTAGATCCAAATATCTTTTAGGTCTTAGCCAAAAAACATACGCCTCTATCGCTAGAAAGCAGATCGTTCGCCATAGAAACGCAGAAGAGGTTTTAATTCTGGGCTCAGGTCAATTGGCAGAAGATCTAATCAACCAATTTAAAAAGAAAGCAAAGGTTTTTGTATGCGCTAGAAACAAAGAGCGCGTTCAAGAGCTTGTTAAAGAGCACAATATTGAGTCCATTGACTGGGTCGACCTTGAAGAAGTAAGCAACTTTGCTTTCATCGTTAACTCAATTGGCTTTGACGGAACTCTTTTTGACAATGACTTCTTTGAGGCATGGACTGAAAAGTTTGATAACAAGCTATTTATCGACCTTGGCTCCCCTTCTATTTTAGAAACTGAATTTGGAATGGAAGAAGGTGTCATGCACTTGCAAGATATTTTTAAAGAAGGCGCAATTCACGAATCACGTAAAAAACAACAAATAAAAAAGGCCCGAGTTGCAATGGAAGGAATAGCGGCCAGACGTCACAAACTACTTGAGACAAAGCTACAATCCAAAATTCTAAACACTCCGGCAAACAAAACCAAGATCGCTTATGTCTAATTCACAATACCTTATTGGTACAAGGGGCAGCCTTTTGGCCGTCACTCAATGCACGCTCTTAAAAGAAGAAATAGAGAGCAAAACCAATGCCCGCTTTGATTTGAGAAAGATTAAAACAGAGGGTGATCAAAAGACTGAGAAGCCTTTGTGGCAACTTGATGGAAAAGATTTTTTCACTAAAGAGCTGGATGCAGCGCTTTTAAAAGATGAAATAGACCTTGTGGTCCACTCATACAAAGACCTAGGCTCTGAAAGACCAGAAGGGCTTAAGCTTGCCGCCGTTGGTAAAAGGCGTTTTGCCCACGATATTTTACTTATAAAAAAAGAAAGTGTGCCAAAAATTAAAGACATGAAAGACTTTATTGTAGGCACTAGCTCCCCTAGAAGAATCACAAACATTGAACACTCCCTAAAAGAGTTTTTGCCACAGGCAAGTGATGAGCTGAAAGTTTCATGCAAAATGCTTAGGGGCAATGTTAATACTAGAATACAAAAGCTTATTGATGGCGACTATGACGCAATCGTTTTGGCACTGGCCGGTTTAGAAAGACTTGCCAATAAAGAGGACTCCGCCAAGATTTTAGATGGCCTTTTAAAGGATTTAACTTTCTTGGTTTTGCCGCAAAAGACTTTTCCTTCTTCAGCATCCCAAGGGGCACTTGCCGTTGAGGTTCATGACCAATCACCAAAACTTAATGAAATTCAGGATGTCTTAAACAGTATTCACTGCTCTGAAACAGTTGAGGCTGTGAAACGTGAGAGAAAGGCATTTGTTGGCTATGGCGGCGGTTGCCACTTAGCTGTCGGAATTCATGTTAAGAAACATAAAGACCTCTTTATCCACATCCACAGAGGACAGCACAAAGATCAAAGAGTTGATAGAGTTGAAATTGAAAACAACCCTCTAGACAGAATAAAAGGCAAAAAGGCATTTTTTGCACTTGGCAGTTTGGACAAGCTCGTACAACAGACACCTGTGGAAACCAAGATTCCAAGCGATCTCAACCTTTTTGTAACTTCTAAATATTGCATAGAGAGTTTAAAGGATGCTAGCTTTTCATCAGTTTGGGCCAGTGGCTCTAGAACTCACAAGAAGCTTGCAAAGGCCGGTTACTGGGTCAATGGCAGTGCGGATGGATTTGGACATGAGGAAGTAGCTGAGTTGAAAGAGTCCAAGGCGGTGCAAATGATGCTTCAAAGCTCAAATTGGGCCACACTCTCTCATTCTGATGCGCAAAGCCCTGTGGGTGATGTGATTGGCTGCTACAAGAGAAACATTAATGAAAGCGTGGACATCAACCTTTCTGATGTTGAAGTGGTTTACTGGGGAAGCTATTTTCAGTATTGCGAATATGTGAAGCGCTTTCCAGAGGTTAAAACAAAAATCCATGCCTGCGGGCTTGGAAAAACATACGATAGTTTTAAAAACAACGGCGTCGAAGTACTGCCTGTTGCTGATATGAAAAGTTTTAAAGACTTAGTCGACACAAAGGAACTTTAAATGAATTCCGAACAATTATTTGAGAAGGCAAAAGAATACACCCCTGGTGGCGTGCACTCACCAGTTAGAAGCTTCAAGGGCCTTCACACTACTCCCCGCTTCATGAAAAAGGCCAATGGCGCTTTTATCACTGACGAAGAAGACAAAGAGTATATTGATTTCTGCATGAGCTTTGGGCCTTTAATTTTAGGACACAAGAATCAAGCAGTTTTAGAAAAAGCAAAAGAGGCTATGGAAAATGGCTGGAGTTTTGGAGCCGCAGAGAAATACTCCCTTGAACTTGCTCAGTACATAGTTGATAGAATAGACCATATAGAAAAGGTTCGTTTCATGAACTCTGGCACCGAGGCCGTTATGACGGCAATACGTCTTGCTAGAGGCGCTACGGGTAAAAATAAAATTCTTAAGTTCAACGGTTGCTACCATGGCCATATGGATCAAATGCTTATTAAGGCCGGGTCAGGTTTGGCCGGCGAGGCCGAGGCATCTTCCAAAGGCGTGACTCCTTCCACTGCCGAAGACACTCTTGTATGTGAGCTTGGCGACTTGGAAGAAGTAAAGAACATCTTCAAAAACCACTCAGACATTGCGGCAATTTTTATCGAACCGCTTCCGGCGAACAACGGACTATTGCCCCAAAGCTTGGAATACCTTAAAGGATTGAGACAAATTTGTGACGAACACAACGCGCTTCTTGTTTTTGACGAAGTGATCTCAGGCTTTAGAACCTCTTTTGGCGGCATGGCGCAAGACACAGGGATCACCCCGGACATTGTCACTTACGGCAAGGTCATTGGTGGAGGTTTTCCAGTTGGAGCAGTCGCAGGTAAGAAAGAAGTTATGGACCTACTTGCTCCTGTTGGAGGCGTCTATCAGGCCGGAACACTTAGTGCCAACCCGGTTGCCATGGTGGCAGGGCTTGCAACACTGAAACAACTAGATGACAACTTCTACGCAAACCTTAAAAAGAATACAGACTCCATCGTTGGCATCTTCAATGAATGGTTTGCTCAATCAGAATTTAGCGACTACAAAATTGTTCAACAGGCCTCACTTTTCTGGATGGTTCCGGGAGGTGCGCCTAGCAATGCTTCTCAAATACCTGCAAACCTGCTTGAAAGATTTAACCGTCTTTTTGAAGTTCTTTTAAACAAGGGAATCTACCTTTCCCCCAATGGATATGAGATCGGTTTCGTAAGCGCCGCTCATAACGAGTCTGTTCAAGAAGAGCTTAAGCAAAGGTTATGGAGCTAGGTCGAACCAAAAACTGGTTTTATGCACTGCTGGGAATCGCGGTGCTCTTTATCTTTATACTTGGGGCCTGGTGGCTATATCTGGTTTTCAAACTTTCCAGCGCATTACAGGGTATTGACTCCACAGTTCTTCCAACCAATTTGGCGTTAATGGTTCAGTGGGAAGGCCTGAGCTTCTTTGGGCTGACACTTGCTCTTGGTGTGGCCTTAGGCTGGGTATTTTGGCAAGACCATAAAAAAACAAGATCTCTTCAAACCTTTTACTCCACCCTCACACACGAGTTAAAGACACCTCTTGCGAGCATGAGACTTCAGGCACAGGTTTTGTCAGAGACAATAAATGGACTAAACATTGACCCCAAGGAGAAAGAAAAGGTCGAACGTTACGGAAAACGACTTCAAGAGGACGTGGTTCGACTTGAGGGAGAGCTTGATAAGCATCTTCAACTCTCAAGAACTTTGCGCGGTGGAAACCTCGCCCACTCTCCAGTATCTCTTGTTCCTTTAATAGTAAGTGAAAGCAAAAGGTATCCAGAGCTTTCTTTAAAGCTTGAAAACAATATTACAACACCTGTGGTTTTGGGTGACCAAACGGCACTTAAAATAATTTTTAAAAACCTCTTTGAAAATACGACTCGCCATCACAAAGGCCAGGAAAGAAAAGTTAGCATTTTAACACAGGGTGAAAATGGAAACATTCGCCTCAAATATGATGACCATGGTGAAAAGTTTCACGGCAACTTTGAGCAATTGGGGAAACTCTTTTACAAGCACGACTCTCCTAAGGGTTCAGGCATTGGGCTCTATCTTGTGAAGAAGTTGGTTGAGAGACAAGGTGGACAGTTTGTGATAAAAAATGACCCCAGATTGATTTTTGAGCTTAAACTAAAAAGAGGCGAAGAACTTGAGTAGCTTTAAAAACATTCAGCTTTTAATTGTTGAAGATGAGCCAAATCTTGCGGACACTCTCTCTGAGTATCTTGAGTCCAAGGACTTTAATGTGTGCTTGGCCAGAACCGCTCAGCAGGCACGGTCAGCTTTTAACGCTCAAGACTTTCATCCTCAAGTTGTGCTAATGGATATTGGGCTTCCCGATGGCGATGGGCTTGAGCTTGCAAGAGAGTTTCGCTTCAAAAGAAAGGACTTTGTGCTTCTCTTTCTATCAGCTCAAAATGACCCAGAGACCAAATATGAAGGGCTTCAAATGGGTGCCGAAGACTACATTACAAAGCCATTTGATTTAAGAGAGCTTACTCTTAGGCTGGAAAGAATTCTCTCCAACAGAGCGGATCTTGACACCCTTTCCGAGGAAATCGATCTTGGAGATTTAAAGATTTGGTTTAAAAGATTTGAGCTTCTTGATGGGGATAACAATATTGTTTCAATAGGACAAAAAGAGCAGGCCATCTTAAAGCTGCTTTACCAAAATGCAAACCAGGTAGTTTCTCGAGACACTATCATAGATGAAGTGTGGGGAGAGAGCAGCTTTCCCTCGAACAGAACGGTAGATAATTACATTGTGAAACTAAGAAAGTGGCTTGAAAGCTCAAAGGAAGATGCCGCCAAGATTTCAAGCGTAAGAGGCATAGGATATAAATTTGAAATAAAAGGTCCAGGAAATGAATGACATTTTTGAAAACAGAAAACAAGTAAACGGGAAAACACAGGTTCCTGTTTGGTTTATGAGACAGGCCGGAAGATATCACGACCACTATCAAAACCTTAAAAAGTCCCATGACTTTATGCAACTGTGTAAAACTCCAGATCTTGCTTGCGAGACAACAATGGGGCCTATTAGAGAGTTTGACTTTGACGCCGCCATTTTATTCTCAGACCTTCTCTTTCCTCTTGAGCAACTGGGGACTGGACTTGTCTATGACCCAGGCCCAAAGCTTAGTCTTAAAATTTCAAACCTGGATGACCTCAAAAGGCTTAAGCAAGACGGCTTCAGCGAAGACTATTATAAATTTCAAAAAGACGCCTGCTCTCTTTTAAAGAAGGCCCTTCCTCAGGACAAGACACTTCTTGGTTTTGTCGGAGCTCCTTTTACTCTCTACGCTTATGCTGTGGAAGGCGCCCATGCAGGAAGTCTCGTATCCTCAAAAACTGGCCTTTACGATGGACGCTTTGAGCGTTTTTGTGAACTTCTCCTTCCAAATGTTTTGGACGAAATGAAGATGCAAGCTGAAGGCGGCGCGGATGCGATGTGCATTTTTGACACTGCGGTTGGCGAGCTTACAGTAAAAGACTTCACTAGAATCGTGCTTCCAAAAATAAAGCACCTTACTTCTGAGTTTAAAAAGCTCTACCCTAATAAAAAGGTTATCTACTACTCTAGAAACACTCATAAAGAACACCTTCGCGCCATCCAAGACGACAATATTGACGTAATTGGGGTTGATTGGAGACACAACCTTGGAGAGGTTATTAATGAGTTTGGAAAAGACTACTATGTTCAAGGAAATTTTGATCCCTGCTGGCTCCACCTTCCATGGGAAAAATGTGAAGAGCTTTTAAAAGAAAACCTTGAAGAGGTTAGAAGAAGCGGAGCTGACATGAGCCGCTGGATCATGGGTCTAGGACACGGTGTTCTTCAGCACACGCCTCAAGAAAACGTAAAAAATGCTGTTGAATTCATCCACAAAAATTATCACTATTAAATAGTTTGGGGAGTCCCCTTGGGCTCCCTACTGTCAAAAAATTCCTAAAAGAATTAAGCATCTCATTTCAAACGCGCTAGAGCCTATTTATTAAGGGGCTTTTAACATCAATGCCACGAGTCATAAAAAAATAATCTAAATTAAATCTAAAGATTTAATTTGCTATTGTGATAGCGTATTTTTTTGTTCTACTATTTATTCATGATGAAAAGAATAATTTATACACTAAATGCAGGCGCCTTCAACTTAGACCCATTATTTAATGGAACTGATTGGGAAAGGATTAACATCGACTCTATCAGTCAGGTTGACTACCAGTTCACAAAGGAAAACAAATGTGTGCTTCTGGTATGTGGAAATGACACCCAAAAATTGAAAGACATGTTTTCAACTTTTGAGATTACAACCTGCAACCTGCCAACTGCCTTTCTCTTAGGCCATGAGAATCAGGAAATTATTAACTTGTGCTACAACTTCGACTTTAGCAATATCTTCATCAACACAGTTGACCATCTACTTTTAAAAACTCACCTTAAGTATACTTTTTCAAACTATGAAATGGTGGTTAGAAACAACGGTCAAAAATGGCTTAAGCACATTGATCCAAAAGAATTCACTAAAAAAGAATTTCAAATCATTGAATACATCGCTCAAGCTCCACTTACAGAGCTATCGAGAGAAGACCTTCAAAGCTTTATTTGGGGACACGGCAAAAAGACCACAAACAAGCTTGATGTGCATATCTGCAATTTGAGAAAGAAGCTTACTGATCAAAGCGTAATCATTCAGACAAATGAGCGTGGAAAAGTAAGCTTGGGAATCTCAAGAGAGCTATACCTCGACAAAAAAGTCGGAGCTTAGTCCAAACTTCATCAGCTTCTTAACTCTAGATGGAACAAGGCCTGTGAACACCAGGTTATCCCCTGAGTGTGATGCGATATCTTGAAGAAGAACATTGTCTCCTTCCATATTGTTGACTTCAGCAATCTTTTTGATAATTCGAGTACCATCAGATTTTCGATCCAGCTGAACAATAAAATCAATAGCAGTGCTCATTTGCTTTCGGATGGCCTTTAAAGGAACATCGTATCCAGCAAATAAAAACAAATTTTCAATTCTACTTAATGATTCCGCAGGAGAATTCGCGTGAACAGTGCACATTGAGCCTTGATGCCCTGTATTCATTGCCTGCAGCAGATCGAAGGCCTCGCCTCCTCTGACCTCTCCCACAATAATACGGTCAGGCCTCATTCTCAGACAGTTCTTTAAGAGCTCTCTAGTTCCCAATGGCGACTCTATGGAGCCTGCAGCATTGGCCGTGAGAAGCCTCACTGTGTTGGGAGCTTTAAATTGAAGCTCTTTAACATCCTCAATTGTCACAATCCTTTCGGTAGGCCCAAGTTCTTGCATCATCAAATTCATAAGGGTGGTTTTCCCACAGCCTGTGCCTCCGGATATGATGACGTTTTGCTTGGAAGCGACAAGAGTCTTCAGAAATGAAACAAACTTATCATTCATGTCAAATGCTCCAGGAGCATCCTCAAAGCTTGTAATATTTTTCAAATACTTTCTTATGGTGATTGCAGGACTGGAGGCCGTGTAGGCCGAGGACACCATATGTATTCTACTGCCATCTGGCAGCAGTCCATCCATAATAGGATTGTCTCTATTGAAGCTTCGTTTGTTTAGCTGTGCGACTTCTTTGCAGAACGCTATAAGCTCTTCAGCGGAGAAGCTAACATTTAAGCGGATAAGTTCACCGTCTCTTTCAATGTACACATTGTCCACATTGTTGATGATAATTTCGCTAATGCCCTTTTTAGTTGAAAGGTCGGCAAGAAGTTTCCAAATAGAGTTTTCAGTATTCATTTAAACCTTCTGATATAGGAAAAAGTCTTTTTCATTCAACGCATGGCCATAGGTTGCAATATCATTGAAAAAAGTCATTTTGTTTTTATCGCTAAGTTTTAGAATTTTTTCAGTAATACCCTTTCCGCCTACTTCACCGGCCTTCATGAGTTCTTCTTTGTCCCAATACTTTAAAAGCGAAGATAGAATCAATATTGTCCAGTCAAGCTTTTGAACTTTGGCCTTTGTATCCACTAATATTTCATCGACTTCATAGGGCACGGCCATAAAGCTTGTTGCCTGGCCATATAGTTTCTCACTCTCAAGATCTTTCATCTTTAGGTACATCCCCAACAAAAAGATCCTAAAATTGCCCAAAGTGGAAAAGCGTTCAAAACGGCCTTCAAAGTCTTGAACATCCAATGTGTGCCCAAGCTCCACTTCCTCTAAAAACTTTCCGGTTTCAAGCTTGCTTAAATATAGCTCGCAAAGTCTGTCTCTGAGGCCTTTTATCCCCTTCCCCACAAGGCTTGCCTCTAATGCCGTTGTGCCATGACCTGCCAGAAGATTCTTTCTTAGATGCAGTTTAAGAAAAGGGTCCTCCTGCAGATAATCAACGATAGTGGCAAAGCTTGAGCGTGAATGTTGCAGGCCAGAAACGCAAAGCCAGTAGACTGACTCGGGAACTCTGGTAAATGTGAGCTTTTCTTCCATAGTTTTACCTCAGTAGCTATTTTAACTATAATTTAGAAGGAAACAAATTACAGGAATTAGGAACAAATATGCCCTTGCCACTATTCAGAGTTGTTGAAATTTTGGAAGTAAAGAGATCATCCATTTGGGCGAAGCTTGCCAACGCCCCTATTGGAAAGCAGCCTGTGGCAGTGGACGTTAGGCCTGCCAAAGAACTAGAATACGAGGCCCTCGAACTGGTTGATGAATATCTGACTAAAAACAAGGTTCGCGACTTTCCCTACAAGCTTAGTGTCCTAACCAACCTCGGGGAACATCCTAGACTGGAAGTTTTTAAACACTGGGACGACCTTCCAGCGTTTTTTAAACGCAAAAACAGACCTCTCAACATGAAAGAAAACACTCTCATGGCCAAGGTGACGCTAAAGCAAAAAAACATGGAAAATATAAATATCGAAGAGGTGGAAGAGACCATCAGCTCTTACGCCAATAAACATAAGCTGTTGGCAAAAAAACAAAGCTACCTAAATTATCTCAAACAATTATCTGAAGAACTTGGCATGTAAATATGAGTGATGACAAAAAAGACGATCTAATTGGGTTCAGAGATTTTATCGAGGGCGACAAGCTTCTCAAGAATGCAAATCAGCCTAATAAAAAACACAAAAGAGATGGCTTTGAGATGTTTAGCTTCTTGGAGCTGGAGTCTAAAAGACTTGATAAGCAATTAAAAGTGCTTGAGGAGGCAAGCTACCTTCTCAAAAGCTGCGACTCATTTCCAGGACTCAACAAACAAATTAATCGTGAGATTCTGCTCACTAACGCTAAGTTAATGAACAGACTCTTTGATGAAGACTCACCTATGTGCAAGTCTCTGGACGAGGTTTTTAAAGACTTGTTTGGCTAGTTCTTGGCCAAGGTATTTAAAAAGACTGGACCGCCGACATGCGCATAGTCCTCTTCTTCGAGAGTGTCGAAGTCATAGCCACTCAAATGCTCATACACCAAAGCGTATAAATACTCAGTAAATCCTTCAACAGCTTCAAATCCAAATGATTTTGCAAAACCCGCTAGGTCTGAAGAAACACCTTCGTCATCCATAGGCTTTAGTTGATACTCATCTTTAACTTTAATAAAGTGCTTGTTTAAAAATGTTTTGAGCTCTTCAATAGCAAGGCCCATTTTATTTGCCTTGTCAGTGTGAAAGTTACCTAAAGCAAAGTTCACAAAGCTTGAAAGAATTAAGGCCTCAAAGTCTATCTCATCAACTTTGTAGTTTAAATAGAATTGATCATTCAATTTAGACTGCGCCTTGAGATCTTTGTAGGTATTTAAAAAACTAGAAATAAACGGCACTAAAACTTTGAAAGATACAACCTGTGATCTCCAAAATTCATAAGTTTTGATATTGTCCACCGCCATGGCATGTTGGCCAACACCAAAGTTTCTAACTTTTGGAATGTCGTCAAAAGATTGCTCAAGAAAAGTGTTCCACCACGCTCCTAAGAAGTATTCATTCTCCTCTACAGCGAATGGAGAATTTTTTATGGTTTTCTTCAAGATTGAGCGATTGAGATGCCACAGTGAATTTCCAACCTTGTATACCTCGGTAAAGTCAAAAATATCAAAAACCGACTCTTCGCTCTTAAGCTTTCGTTGAACTTTGCAATACTGAAGCCCAAGCTCCAATGCGGCCTTAACACCTTTGCCTATCTTGCCTATTTCCACACTTCCGCCTCGAAGGGCATCGTTTAGGGTTATACTGGCGTTGATAAGTCTTACAAAGTTAAAGTGAAGATACTGCTTTCTTTTCTCACTTTGCACTTTCGAAAGTTCTCCGAGAATATTCTCCATATCCTTTTCAAACTGAATAAGGGCGGAAGAATGAAGACTCTGATTTGCAGCAGTGGGATCAACGGTTGCCTCGATTCCAACTTTTTTATCAATAAAGCGGTCAATGCCTTTAAGACTCATGAAAGGATGCAAACTTTCGCGTGCATCGTAATAATCAACAAAGCCGAATTCGCGAAGGCGCTCTTTCTTATGAGTGTACTCAGTCTCCTGAAGATACGAAAACGATTCGTTAATAAGCTTAAAGAGCATGGAATAGGCGTTTTCAACACCCATTGAGTCATATAGGTGCCTAACGAAGTATTTAAGCTCATTGGCATATGCGTAGTCTTCTGCGTACTCAAGAAGAAGGAGCATATCGTCTGTTAGAAAGTAGTTGTCGTGATCTGGATATTGAGGATCCTCCACATCAAAAGTGTGGATGTTCACTCTGGATTTAAGATATAGAAGAAAGTCCTCATTGTTTACGAACTCTTTAACAAGCTCGTCCTCTTTGGTCTTAGAGTACACTTCCAACCAATATTCAAAAGAAAACACATCAACGGCGTCTCTTTTCCACAGGTCTAGATCAAGCAAGGCCTGCCTTTGTTTGGTGCTTAGTTTTGGAAGTATCGAGGCAACTTGCTCACTGGAGGTGGACAATAGAGAAACGTACAATGGCTGCAATGGCACATTGGACAGGTCCAGCCCGGTTTCAACCAACTTTTCAATATCTTCAAAACTTCTATAGGATCTGGCCTCATAGATGATCTTGGCCAAAAGATTATTTTTGTCATTCATGGGCTATTAAATACAATAAAGCCCTGTAAAGAACAAGGGTTAGTTGAGAATCTCGTTTAAGGCCTTTCTCTCTTTATCGTTGAAAGCAAAGCCACCAGTCCTAAGGAGAGCTCTTAGTTTTTCTTGAGTGGCGGCGGACTCTGGATTGTTGCTTTTGACATCTCCGAAGCCCTCTTTTGAAACCTTTTTCTCGCCTTTTTTATCAATGCTTACAACTGTGTCAGGCTCTTTCTTTTTAGGTTTTCCGATTTCCACACCAAACTTGGCCTGCACCCGCGCCTTAATCTCTTCTTTAGAAGGTCTTTTTTTTGCCTTTTGGGTCTCCTGCGCCTGTAAATTTGATGAATTAACTTTCATAAAATACCTTTTGGTGTTACTAATAAAATTGTAACAAAAAACGCATTGCACAATGAAGGTTCGGCAAGAAATGCAGTTGTTTAATCATGTACCTGATATTTCAGATGTTTTAGGGCTCCACTCATCCCCAAAGGCCTGTTTGTTCGACATGGACGGGACTATAATGGATACTGAGATCATCCACGCCCAGGCCCTATTTGAGCTTGTTCAGCTCTACCATCCAAATAAATACACCGAAGCGCAACTTTATGATCTCTGCCTAGGCCAAACAGACGACTTCATCTTTGAGACCTTAAAGTCTCAGAATTGCTTTCTTAATATGACCAACGAGAAGCTTGAAAGTATGAAGCTAGAAGTGTTTTTAAGAATTCTTAAAACCACCCCTTCAAGCAAAATTTTTCTTCCTAAGGTCAGACTTCTTCTATCTGAACTTAAAAATAGAGACATAAAGCTTGCTGTGGTCACTTCGAGTGACAAACTTTCGGCAATGGCCTTGCTTGAGCTGTTGGATATTGCTCAGTTCTTTGAACTGTTTATCACCAAAGAGGACACTCCCCTCAACAAACCTCATCCCGATCCCTACTTAAAGGCCTATAAAACCTTGGGAATGGGCCCTCAAGAATGCGTAATATTTGAAGATTCGCCAACAGGGCTTGAAGCAGCGCAAGTTGCAGCGCCTAAAGCGATTATTCAGGCGGGGTGGTATAAGCAGGCAAAGCTCAGCTAACCTACTCTTTTATAATTGATATCTGCCAATGTGGCACTTCGTCGCCCTCTACATACTCCAGTCGGACCATGTCTCTTTTGTTTGCAACGGATTCGTCATCAATATTATTTTTAACGTAGAATTCTGAACCTACCACATCGATTAGATTGAAGAGTCCTTGATGCTTTTGATTTGCAACAAGATACTTTATAAACAGCAGAGGCACAGGTCCTTTTTCAGAGCCCAATGAATCGAACTTTTTCATTTCTTCAAGGCCATCTCTTTCAAAAAATTTAGGCATCTGCTCCTCAAGATAGGAAAGCATTTTAGTATTAAAGAGATAGTCGTATTTGAACTTAAGCATATCAAGCTTAACGCTGTCCATATTGAACTCTTTAAGCGCCTCAGCTGAGATTAGGAAGTGGCTTTTCTCAATCTTCTTGGGCCTTGGCTTCTTCTTAACAACGACTTTCTTTCTTTTTTTCTTTTTAGGTTTTAATACCTTCTTTAGCGGGGCTGGGGCCAATGGTCCAAGTTCGATGGTCTCTTCAGGCTCCACTTTAGAAACTTTGGACTCCTTCGGCTTTTTCTCAACAAAAATCTCATCAAGACCTTCTTTAACAAATACTCTTAATGAACCAGCAGGAAACAACTCCCCTCCTACTGCGGCCTGCCTCTTTTTAAGATCCTCAAAGATGTAGGGAAATACTTTATCAAAAATTGGCTCGTAAGATTCTCTATCCTTCATAACGCTTGTGTATCTCGCCAAGCAACCTCGAGCGTTTCCATTGTCGTTTAAAACCTTCATTACATCACCAGAGCTGATGACATGAAATAATTGTTCGACGTAGGAGACCCCATAAAGATCATCCTTTTCAGAACATATTCTTTCAAAAAGTTTTTGATCCTGCTTACAACTCTTAGCAAAAAGCTTTTCTACTTTTGCTTTGCTTGAAAAACATTTACCACCAGAGCAAGCAAGTCGAAGTCTATTGACGACAGGGTCATTTTCTTTTTTAGGCGCACTTTTCATCCAGTTTTTTAAATAGGTTTGGAAATCAAAATTGTACGGTGGCATATAAGGCGAAAAAGACCTGGAAAGAACAGTTGAGCTTTTTACAAACAGTTTCATGTCTTTGGATTGTGGAGCACATTTTTTGATGAGCCTATTAATGGAGACTTCGCAGACGTCACCAAGCTTCATGTTCTTTGATGCCTCCTCCATTCGGTTAAAGAGCTCTCCAAGATAGCTTAAAGCACTCATGCGATATAAATATCTAATATATTCAGAACTATTCGCCAGTTCAGCATTTGGGCAAAGACCGGCAGTGTTAAGGTCTTTGATAAATTCCTTTAAACTATAGAGCTCTTGCTCAATAGAGTTATAAGGGTATTTATTATACCTTTGTCTCTCCTCAAAAATGCTGTTTCCAAACTTCTTATCCTTGAAGAAAAATGGCTCTGAGGGGCCAAAGTAGTGCTCGAAGTTCTGTTCGCCAAGCAAATGGGGAGCGATTGGCGCCGCGTTCAAGTACAAAGTAAAAAGGGAAAGGAACGCTAGAAACTTCATACCCAGGCCAAGCTCAACCACGGAACATAGGTTATCAACATCAGAGCGCCTAAAAGCAAAAACAAATATGGCGCGGAGGCCTTGTATATTGAAAGCACCGACTTCTCAAATCGAAAACTTGAAATGAACAAGTTAATCCCAACAGGAGGAGTAATATAGCCAATCTCCAAATTGGTCAGGAAGATAATGGCCAGATGAATAGGATGCACATCAAACTGTTGTGCAATAGGCAGAATTAGCGGCACAACCACGATGATTGCGCTGAAGATATCCATCAAACTTCCAACAATTAGAAGAAAAATATTAAGACAAAGAAGAAACATCCATTTGTTTTGAATAAGCTGCTTCATTGCCTCCAGGATCTTCATTGGAACTTCCTCATCCACAAGATAGTTGGTTAGTCCTAGAGCGCAGGCAAGAATTAAAAGGATTGCCCCAACGAGAGTCATAGAATCTTTTACGATGTTAGGCAGGTCATCTTTGATTTTTATATCTTTATATAGAACAACCACCATTATCAAAGTGTAAAAAGCGGTGATGGCCGCGGCTTCAGTAACTGTAATGAATCCTCCGTAAATACCACCGAGAATAATAAATGGAAGGGGCAACTCATAGCGCGCATTTTTCATTGCTAACTTTGCATTTGAAAATGAAAAAGGAATTCTTGTTGAGCCGGAGCCTTTGCCATTATAGACACTCCAACCAGCTAGAATTAAAACCAAGAGTGTGCCTGGAATGATGCCTGCGATAAAAAGCTCATTAATATCGACTTTGGCCACAATCCCGTAAAGAATGATCGGCAAACTTGGCGGGAATAAAAGGCCAAGCGAGCCAGAGGTGGTAATTAGGCCTAGTGAGAATTTTTCGCTATACTGCTCTTTCAAAAGCATGGGATATATAAGTCCACCAAGGGCAATTATTGTAACTCCACTTGCCCCGGTAAAGGCCGTGAAAAAGGCGCAAACGCAAAGCGAGACGATTGCGACACCGCCAGGTAGCCAGCCCAAGAATGCCTCTGCAAGCTTTAGAAGCCTTTGAGGTGATTTAGACTCCGCTAGAAGATAGCCTGCAAATGTGAACAAAGGTATGGTCAAAAGTGTTGGGGCCTGCGCCAGTCGATAGATTTCGATCGCCACAGCGGAGATCTCCACTTCCGCAAAGTAGAATGCCAGCATGGCAAATAAGGACATAACCACAAATATTGGAGTGCCCAAAGCCGCGAGAAGACCTATTATTGAATAACCAATTGCTCCCACTTACACATCCTTTAAAAAGTTTTTAAGAGTTACGGTGATGAACCTCAATGCGATAAAGGCAAAACCAAAAGGAATAATGGAAACAAGCCATCCACTATGAATTCCTAGAAAGGCCTCCCTACCGTACTCAAGCTCAACAACAGCAAAATCTTTTCCCGCCATAAAAAGAAAATAACAAGCAACAATCGCCGCTATGGAACCAATAGCATCCACGGCCTTTTTTGCATTTTTCTTGTTCAAACTCTCCAGCGCTCGGGAGACGATGTCTAACTTAATATGGTTGCCTTTACCTGTGGCCATAACTCCACCCATGAAAGCGCTCAAAAAAACCATATGCCTAACAAGTGGATCAACCCAGAGAAACGATTCACCAAACCATCTGGCCACGATATTAAAAAGGGTTAAAAAGAGCATTCCAAAAAGACAAATACTCAATATTGAAAAGGCTATCTTTTCAAGAGCAAGATCAAGCTTTTGAATCATCTATAACTCTCCAGCATTTTGATTGCTTTCTCAGAAATAACTTTGCCTTTCAGCTTATCGAGAACCTTTGCTCTAATTTCTTCGGCTTTGGCGATATCCTTGTCATCAAAGTCTATAAATTCAACACCTAGTGACTTCAATGTTTCAAGACCTTGGGCATTGTCTTTTACAGAGTATTCATTCGCCTGATCCACATACTTTTTGGCAATCTCTTTCACCTTTGCATGGTGCTTCGCTGGAATCTTTTTCCATCCCTTCTTGGAAATTAATAAGGCCCCAATAGAGTATGCAGTTGGAAAATTAATTAAGTATTTGATTTGACTTTGCCACTGCAATGCCAAAATGCCCAAGGGTGGAGCGTATGCAGCGTCAATAATGTTTGTGGATAGTGAGGACAAAACATCAGGCAGAGCAAGTGGAACAGAGACCAACTTCAGAGATGAAATCATGGCCTCAACAACTCTATCCCCTTCCCAAGACCATATCTTTACCCCTTGCATTTGAGGTATGCTCGAAACTTTCTTAGTCGATACCACATAAACTTGGCCAATCCCGTAAAATCCAAGATTCACAAAACCGCTAGCTTCAATTTTCTTATTGAAGTAAGGAGTCATTCCCTTCAACGCCTTCATGGCCTTTTTCTCATCGTGCAAAAAGTTGAATGGAAGCTCAATTGCTCTTATGTCGCCTGCAATATCACCAAGAGTTTTGCCGGTGAATACTCCTCCATGCAATTGACCAACTCTGATCTTTCTTAAAACGTCAGGTTCATCCCCTGCCACGCCACCGTAGTAGATCTTTACCTTGACCTTCCCATCCGTTGCCTTTTTAACTTCCTTGGAAAAGTCCTTCATTGTCTTGGCCCAGTTGGTTCCTTCTGGAGCGAGGGCCGCAATTTTAATAACTGCCGCGTTAGCGGTGAGTGTTACGCACGCGAGAGCGGCCAAAACAAACTTTTTCATAAACATCCTTTAAAAAATATTTTCTTTATTGTTTTCAATAATTTTGAATCTCTCATGTGCGATTGCATTGAATAGATTTAAGTGAGCTTTCTTCTTGTAGGCCTTCACTCTCTTGTCCTGAGCTCCCGCGTTTTTAACCTTTTGCCAAATAGCGAACTCTCTAATTAATGCTTCCCTCTGTTTGGCATACTCAACTTCATCCATCATAGGTATGATGTAGTATTGAATATAAGAAACTCTTCCCAATAGATTGTGGGGATAGTCTTTTATAAATTTTTTAAATAACCTCTTGCCCTTCTCCAAGTCTCCACCGAGCATTGCAGGCCTTGACGCTTCATAAAGAGCATAGAAAAGATAGCAGGCCCCTCCTTCAAAATTCATGTCCTGCTTGCATACCCAGTCCATCATAGCTTTGGCGCTTCCTATTCTGGAGAGCAACAAAACGTTCCCTTTCTGAAGATTGATAAGACCGCCTAAAGATTGACCAGCAAAAAAGACGGCCGTTTTATCATCAGGGTCAAGTTTGGACTCTAAAAGCTTTGGAAGTTTCTGGGCAGCGTTTTTAGAGAAGACTTCCTCTTTTGATATTCCCTTCTTTTCCAAATAAGCAAGGCCGTAATTGAGACTTTTGGTGTAAGCGGAAATCGCCTGGTCTTTAAAGAATCGATTGTCACTGTCGACCAACTCTTCATTGAGGTTTTGTGTTTCGAGCACTCCAAATGCGTATCCCCCATAGCTCTTCGCAAGCATGGCCAGAAGCCTTTCATTGTCAGGGTTTGCAAACGAAAGCCCTTCAATCATCTTAATATTTGCTGGAGCGCCATCTTTAAAAAGGTGCCAATTAGGCTCATAGTTGATTTGGCCAGAGCCCTTTTCCATGATTTTTGCAGTGGTGTTAACCGCTACCCTATCAACGCTTGAACACGAAACGCCAAGAAAAATTGGTAGCCATAGAAGGGCCTTTATTTTCATAATTATTACTCCATATAAACGACTGAAATTACAATAAATTGTAGGCCAAACGTTAAAATTTTGCACGATCCGTGCCGTATAGGCGAAAATTTGCCTCTAAAGATGAAAAAACAATGGTTTTATGCTAATATAGGTTAAGTTTTACTTTAGAAAGGCATTCATAAAGCCGAGTATTTAATTACGGTTCAAAACACAGGAGAAGCTTATTGCTAAATCTTTTGAAAGTTTTGGATTTTTTCGGCCATTAGGAGCTTAAATATCTATCTCTGCTGGTTGAAAAAATCTTAAAAATTAAGACTTTAAACCAGAAAAAAACAGAGGTATTTATGAAATCCACAGAGAGCTCTTCTCTTTTAAAAGGGAATCAAAAACAAACTACATTCGCTAAAACGGCAAGACCCACTTCTCTTAGAAGTGCTAGGCCTATGAAGTCCATGATGAAGCTAAAGAGTGCTAGACCTAAGAAGGTTGAAGTTACTAAGAAGCTTATGGCAAAGGCAATAAAAGTATAACTACTTTAGCTTTGCTCCCACAGAGTCAAGTTCTTGCAAAGTCTCAGAACGGAGTTTCTCCAAGTTTTGCAGCTGTGCTTTGTGTTGATGCACTAGGGCCTTTCTGCGAATATTGAAAAGTGAGTTCGTGAAGTTTTTTCTAAGACGAATAAGTTCCAAAAGACACAGTTTCTTCTCTTCCTTGCTCAACTTATTTTTTAAAATTCTTCGTTCCCCTTCTGGCGTGATTTCCAAAGAGGAATACTCTCCCATGCACTCTTTCTTTCTAACCACAGCATAGCTGTTTATTTTCTCATTCATAGAGCTTAAGGCCTCTTCGAAGTTTACATTCTCACTGTTTTCCAACTTTTCAAGCTCGCTCAGCAACAGCTCTTTACCCATTAAAGGTGGTTGTTCGGTTGTCACTTCAACCGTTTGGGCGTTAATGACTCCTGAAGTGAGAAGAATCACCAATATAAGTTTATTCAAAGCAGCTCCTCCAGTTCTTTATGCCAGGATTAATCTCTTTTGCCAGTTTTTCAATTTCTCTAAGTGTATGACTTAATGGAAGTCCCACAACATTGCTGTAGGAGCCATCGATAGAGTCAATAAAGCAAAGTCCCATTCCCTGTATTCCGTATGCCCCCGCCTTATCCAGAGAGTCTCCCGTTTCTAAATACAGTTCAAGAAGATCACTTGGTATTTTTGAAAAGTTTACGGTGGTCTTAACTGAAAATAAACTCTGTCTGCCCTGCCCTATCAGGCAAACACCTGTAAACACCTCATGTGATTTGCCACTTAAACTTTGAAGCATTTCTCTTGCGTGATTAGTGTCTTTGGGTTTTTCCAGTATTCTCCCCTCACTTGAAACAACTGTGTCAGAGCCAAGAACAATCGAATGGGAATCCACTTTGTTATAAACATCTTTGGCCTTTAAGAGAGCAAGGTCCTCGACATATTCGGCAGGGTTTGTTTTTTCACTCAATTCGGGAGCATCGCTTGTTATAATTTTAAAAGGAAGAAAGGTCCTTTCTAGTAGCTCTTTTCTTCTAGGTGAAGCGCTACCTAAAATAAGCTGGCATGAAGTCTTCTGCATTGTTTAGTATCCATAAGTAATATTCGGTTTCAGTGGTTTCTTTCACCACCTGGCTATTATAATTATTCAAGTTCTTTAAGGCCATGAGTGTTCTCGATAGGGCCTCGGTATAGAAATCCCTAGTAAATCCTCTTTGCCTGCTATTCTTGAAAACCTTTTTTATTGATCTGAGGTTTGTGGTCTCCACCCTTCTTATACGTTCAAAAAGATACTTTTTTCTAAGTTCAAGTTCTTCTTTGCCGTTATTCCACAACCTAAGCCCGTGAAGGTTGGCCAATGGTTTTTCATCTAAGCTTTCCATGAACATGAATGGACTGTTTTTTTCCAAGAATCGCTCTCTGGCCAAGTGAATGCTAGGGATCCTTTTTACGAAATATTCAACAGGCCTGACCAACTCGCTATTTTCTAGATCTTCAATGGACAACCCTTCAGGATCAACTGTTAGCCATTTTTGAGTCGGGAGCTTCTGGAAGCTTTTGTTATTATAGCCTCTAAAATAAACCTCACCCGCCGTTGTCCTTGTGTCCGTTAAGTTAAGATGATCAATTGATTCATTTAGCTTTACATAGGTTTCACCCGATGTTTCGTGAAATAGGTGAAAAATGGGGTTTTGCATCAAAAACGTCGCGTTTGCTGTGAATATAAAAAACTCGGTGCTTCTTTTGAGAAAAGCACTCTTTCCCCTCTCCAAGCTTCTATTCAATTCAAGATATTGTGAAACATGTCCTGGATTCTGCTCAAGGGTGTAAAGCAATCTCTGTTTAGGAGTTAGATCCTGATACTCCTTTCTTGCGAAGTAGCTGCGATTGGCCTTTTTCTCAAGCAAAGGATACATCCCCATGTCTGTTTCAGGCTTGTTTACCATTGGAAATTTACCAATTTTTCTCTGCTCAAAGTAAACATGGCCATGATTTAGTCTTGCTAAAAAGAAAACCTTCTCCTCGGAAAGGTTGACCTCCAAGAATGAAATGCTGGTGCGGGGAGAAATTCTCATAATCGAGCCATCCCTCAGAAATACCCAGGCATATGAATGCATGCCAGTGCTTATCTCATCACCTTCATGTATTTCACTTGTGTATTGGGCAGTGCTCCCTCCAGACTTTGAGTATTTCCTACAGGCATTAAGACATTGAATAACCCGACCAACAAGCTCTGAGTACTGAGACTCCTTTAACTTTAACTTCCAGTCTGGAGTTGACTCCTTCACTTTCAGCTGCTCCTTCCACTTATTAAAGTCCAGCCAAGTGTTTTCATCTATGTTTTCCCAGTCTACAGTGCTTCTTTCCTGACCTTTGTACTTTAGAACTTCCAAGTCATTTTTAGGCTTTACGCCCCACTCATCCACGTGAAGAAGGATTTCTAAGTCACTCATATTATTTCGACGCAGCAATTCCAGATCTTCACCATCGAGACCAAGACATACGTGTGAAATCAGCAATGTTGCCAAGAACGGCCAAATCTTCACAGATACTCCCTTTTTTAGCTTATCGTCGTGTATTTTTGAATGTTTACCTATTCAAATCCCGCTCTGTTTGTTACAAAGATAAGGCAAAAATCGCCCCCCATTCATTAGCTGAGGAGAGAACTAGGATGTCTAACAATCAAGAAAACTTTTCTTTTGTGGAAGCTGAAAAGAAAATCCAAAATTTTTGGAAAGAAAATAAAGTTTTTGAGAAATCTTTGGAAAAAACCAAAGACAAAGATCCATATATTTTTTACGACGGTCCCCCATTTGCGACGGGACTTCCCCATCACGGACACTTGGTTGCAAGTACTCTGAAAGACATTATTCCTCGCTACTTCACAATGAAGGGCCGCTACGTTTCTAGACGTTGGGGATGGGATTGCCACGGTCTTCCGATTGAGCAACAAATCGACAAGAAATTTGGCATGAGCGCAAATGACTATGTTGAAAAGCATGACATTAAATCTTATTGCGACGAATGTAGAAATATTGTTTTGACCTACACTTCACAATGGGAAAAGACTGTTGAAAGAATGGGCCGTTGGGTTGATTTTCAAAATGACTATAAGACGATGGACACTTCTTTTATGGAAAGTGTTTGGTGGGTATTCAAGCAAGTCTGGGATAAAGGCCTTATCTACAAGGGCAACAAAATAGTTCCTTTCTCCACAGAACTTGAAACTGGACTTTCAAACTTTGAGGCAACTCAAAACTATCAGGATGTTCAAGATCCGGCGGTAACAGTTCTTTTCCAAATTGAAGGCAAAGATGAGTACCTGAGTGCTTGGACCACAACACCTTGGACGCTTCCTTCAAACATGGCATTGATTGTTAACGAGGAAGTGGAGTACACACTTGTTCATGAAAAGAAGAGTGACAAGAAATTCTGGATCGCCAAGGAAAGAATCGAGGCCTATAAAAAAGGTCACGACTTTGAAGAGCTTAAAACAGTCTTAGGAAAAGAACTCAAAGGGTTAAGCTACGAGCCTTTATTCCCTTATTTTAAAGATAAAAAGTCTGAGGGAGCTTTCAAAGTTCTAGCGGATGACTATGTTACCACTAGTGATGGTACGGGTATCGTTCACGCCGCTCCAGCTTTTGGTGAGGATGACAACCGTGTTCTTAAAGACCATGGAGTTAAGGCAATCGTTTGTCCTATCAACACCAAAGGTCAATTTACAGATGAAGTTTCCGACTACGCTGGAAAATACATAAAGGACGCTGACAAAGAAATCATTAAAGCGCTCAAAGAGAATGGAAACCTGTTTCATCAATCGGTAATTGTTCACAGTTACCCATTCTGCTACAGAACAGACACGCCATTAATCTACATGGCAACTCCCCAGTGGTACCTGGAAGTTGACGCCATCAAAGATAAAATGCTTAACGCTAACCAGAAAATCAACTGGGTTCCTGAGCACATTAAAGACGGTCGTTTTGGTAAGTGGCTCGAAAATGCAAGAGACTGGGCCATTTCAAGAAAACGTTTCTGGGGTACTCCCCTACCTGTCTGGATTAACGAAGAGAGTGGCAAAAGCATTTGCATTGGTTCTATAGAAGAGCTTAAAAAGTATACTGGAGTTGAAGTAGACGATCTTCACAGAGAGACTGTCGATGACATGAGCTTCTCTATTGAAGGTGAACCAGGTGAATACAAACGAATCACAGACGTTTTCGACTGTTGGTTTGAGTCAGGATCCATGCCTTACGCTCAACTTCACTACCCATTTGAAAACGAAGAAGTGTTCAACAAAGGCTTCCCTGCAGAGTTCATCGCTGAAGGCCTTGATCAGACAAGAGGATGGTTTTACACTCTTACAGTTTTAGCTGCAGCCTTGTACGACAAGCCAGCTTTCAAAAATGTTGTTGTTAACGGAATGGTTTTGGCGGGCGACGGCAAAAAAATGTCTAAGCGTCTAAAAAATTACACAGAGCCTGACACTCTTATGGAAGAATTTGGAGCCGACGCTCTTAGACTTACTTTCATTAATAGCGCGCTTGTTAAAGGCGAAGAGCTTAAATTCACTGATGATGGTGTTAAAGACATGGTTAGAAGAGCTCTTCTTCCATGGTTCAACTCCTTCAAGTTTTTCAATACATATGCAAAAGTTGACGGGTGGAATGCTGAGAAAGATCTTTGTTTTGGAGAAAATATTCTAGATAGATGGGTTCTTTCCAAGCTTCAAACTCTTGTAAAAAATGTAACAACAGAGATGGAGGCCTATAGGCTCTACAATGTTGTGCCTCAGTTGTTTAACTTCATTGAAGATTTAACAAACTGGTACATCCGTTTAAATAGAAGAAGATTTTGGGAAGGCCAAAACCTGACTCAAGAAAAGAAAGAGGCCTACTCCACTCTTTACACCACCCTTAAAGAACTCTCAAAGATAATGGCGCCATTTGCTCCATTTCTTTCTGAGCATATTTTCCTTGAACTTAAAAAGTTTGGAGAAAATCTTGAGGAGTCCGTTCACTTGTCAGACTATCCTGAATATAAGAGCGAGTTTATCGACGCCAACCTTGAGGACGCCGTTGTAAGAATGCAAGAGCTCATTCTTTTGGGACGTCAAAAAAGAAATCAAGCGCAGGTTAAAGTAAAGACGCCTCTTGCAAACCTAACTGTGATTCACAAGAGCGAGCAAGTGTTGTCAGGTCTTAAAAATCTTGAAAGATATGTTCAAACAGAACTCAATGTTAAGAACGTTCACTATTCCACAGAAGAGGAAAAGTTTATCAAACTTTACGCCAAACCAAACGCTCCAGTGTTAGGTAAAAGACTTGGCAAGGCCTTTGGAAAATATAGGGGTCTGATTCAAAACCTTGATTCTGAAACTCTTTCGCAAGTAGAGGCCGGACAGTCAATTGAGATTGAAGGAGAAAACTTCACTCCTGAGGACTTTTTGATCTTTAGAGAGGCGCGTGAAGGAAGTGAGGCCCTATCCAATAGATATATTTCAATAGAGCTCGACACCGCTCTTAATCAAAACCTTATCAATGAGGGTATGGCCAGAGAGATCGTCAATAGAATTCAAAGAACAAGAAAAGATCTGAATTTTAATGTTGAAGACAGAATTGATGCCACAGTCGAGACCAACGATGTCCTAAAGAATGTTATCGAACAACACAAAGACTATATTCAAAAAGAGACTTTGTGTTCGAAGATTGAGTTTGCAAATGTTGAGGACAAGTCAGTTGAACACGACGTTGAAGGAAATAAGTTTTTTCTTCTTTGCTCAAAGTCTAATGACTAAACAACTAATCTAGCACCATTTCGGGAGGTCTGCTGCTGCAGGCCTTCCCAAATAACCTTTCTAATCATCCAGTCTTCGTATTTAGCAAATTCAATTTGCGCCATTAGACCTCCGTTTCTCTTACTTTTTGTACTAGAAACGAAACAGCCGAGGGACCTCGCGTCCAACGCTTTGTTATTTATTTGAATCGGGGCCATTCTTTGGAGGTTGTTGCCAAAGCTCGCTAGGGAACTTTTAGTCCCCTTAACATGGCACACACCTTTCCCTACGCTTAGAAAAAGGCCATTTGATAGTTTTTTGTCACGACCTACCATGGCACCACATGAAGTCGCTCCCACACTCTCAATAATCCCCAATGTCTCTTTAAGAAGATCCTCATCTAATGATTTAAAGTATTCACTGCAAAGGTTAAAGAACACCTTCTCTGGAATGATTTGATCGCAGAAGTCCAAAAAACTCTTAGCTGATATGGAGTCATCTTCATCATATATTGATATTGGGGCCTTTAGATTAATCACGACTTTGTCGGATTCATGAAACATCCATTCATATTTTGGTGATAGCTTTATTCTTTCACTTCCCAGACCGCAAAAATCCCCTAAAAATAGGATTTTGAGCTTTTCAACGGGTGATTCTGTCAATCGAAAGCCTTCAAAGTCCAAATACTCCTTAGGAATAGACATGTCTTCAATCTGAGATTCAGATGGGAGTCCAGCAAATGCCTTGCTAAACATTTTCAATAGATCTTGTTTTGTGTTCATCATGTTGTTTTTATACACAAGATCGACGCACTGCACACTGTGTTTTGTAAAATTTATTCCTAAATTTATGTTTAGAGTGGTTGCGGGGGAAGAAAGTTTTAATTATTTAATAAGTCGAAAAAGGTAATATAATAAACATATGAAATTATTGACAATTTTTCTATTTTTCAGCTGTTTAGCATCCGGCTACCTCCCTGAGCAGGTGTCCATTACGGACTATGAATTTAGAAGATATGTGAAGCCTCAGTTGAAAAGTATTTCAAATGACTTCCAGACTCTTTTCTTTTCACTTAATTCAGCGCTTGCCCCACTTAAAAGTTCATACTCTGAATTTCGTAAAATTAACAAGTTAAACCAACAGATTCGAACCGACTGCCAAAGCAATGAACTTGAAGGGACATGCCTTGAACAGGTTCGCGCGCTGGAAAAATCTCTTTTAAGCGTATCCAAAACGATGAGCTCCATTAAGGAGATTGACTCCAAGTCAGTGGATGCAAAACTTGTATTTTCAAACTCCAAAGAAATGCTTGAACAATCCCTTGCCAGGAACATCATAAGAATTCAAAACTTGAGTTTTAAATCAGAGCTTACAAGTTCAAAAAAGTTTGATGCAGGGAACTTTTGTGACCAGATAAACTACCTCTACGATAGGTTTAACACTTTTCTGTTTAAGAGCTCCGACGAAAGGTTTAAAAACGAAATCAACAGTTATTGGGCCAACTTTATAAGGCCAGTTGAAACTTACGCTATTTACAGAAGCAATAAAGAATTCTTTAAAAAAAACATTAATGAGTTGAACATGAGATGGAACATGCTCCATGTCCGATTAACTAAAAGGGGCTATAAGCCTAACAAGCAGACCTCCACTCTTCTCAATATCATGCAAAGACGCTGGGTCAACATTTTAAAGGTAAGCTTAAAGCCAAGAGGTTAGGCCTTCACTTTTTACGAACTAATATGCTAGGGCACTCGAAAGGTTTTGTTTTCATAAAGAAATTGATCTTGGCTTTGCAGACCTAAACTGGAATAGGGAAATTTAACATTGGTGCCACCGGGGAGAAATCTCTCGCAACTATCCATTTTCACTCTATAAATTGTCAAAGTCTTTGATAAAGATTTCTCATCTCGGTCTATCAAAATTAGGAAGTCTTTACTTTCTGTGCAGCCTCCGCTCGGTGTAGCAAACTCTAGATAGTCTTGTTTAACCTTAAGCTTGGGAGTTAATTTTTGAAAGTTAGATAGTTTTTTAAACTTCTTAAGACAAATCCATTTTTTATCCATACTGCCCTTCTCAAGACAGCCGTCTACCCGTGCTTCCAGGTCCTCAATACATTGAGACCACTCTTCAGAGAGTGTTGCGTGGTTCTTGCAATTGGCAAAACTAACACTTATTAAAAAAATAGAAGTAAGAAGGAATTTTTTCAAAACGACACTCCCGCACCCTAATTATGCTTCGGAGTTTGAAAAAAGTAAACGGGACCCAATATAGGTCCCGCTTTGATTAGATTTTTGTTCTAGATCTGTAGTTTTTAGTGCTGGATTTTCTTCTTCTCTTCTCAGCAGCTTCAGCCTTTTCCAACTTTTGGATAGAAGGCTTTTTGTACTCTTTGCGTGAGCGGTATTCTTTTACAACACCGAAGTTGTCGCACATTCTTTTGAATTTTTTGATGGTTTTATCAACACCAAAACGCTCATCAACTTTTAAATAGATATTTTGCAATTTAAATTCACCCCCTTCAAAGTGGCAGTAAAAGCAGTGTAAAACACTGGAAAAAGTAAAAACTTGGATAAATTAATTCAAAAGCTGTATATATGTCAACCATAGTAGAAGGAGCAAATATGAGAGAGCAAAGAGGCCTTTTTCAGGAAAACGAAACCACCCAAACGCCTCTGGCCTTTGAGATTAGGCCATCTTCTTTGGATGAATACTTTGGGCAGGAGTCTATCAAACGACGTATTGAGCGCCTGGACTTCAAGAGGCTCCCTCACATCATATTCTGGGGACCTCCAGGAACTGGAAAAACAACAGTTGCCGGCATTTTAGCAGAAAAGGCTGGCCTGGAGCTTTTCAACTTCAACGCTGTCATGGGCGGAGTCAATGATCTAAGAAAGCTCATTGCATCAGCTCAGGAGCTGAACAAACTCGAGGGCAAACGTTCCATAATTTTTATTGATGAGATCCATAGATTCAATAAGGCACAACAAGACGCCCTTCTTCCCTATCTTGAGAAAGGCGACTTTGTGCTCTTTGGCGCCACCACTGAATATCCTCAAACTGCTCTTAATCGGGCCTTGCTCTCAAGAGTTCAGCTTTGGAGCTTGGAAATGCTTAAAAAGGAAGATCTCATAAAGATCATCCAAAGGGCCGTTGAGTTGAGAGGGCTTGAACTTACTGATGAGGTTGTAAACTTTATTGCAGACAACAATAACGGGGATGCAAGAGCGGCCTTAAATCAAGTAGAGATACTTGAGCAGAATAAAGACGTTATTGGGGAATTGAGTTTTGAGCAAATTAAAAAGCAGTTTCTCTTTTCTCAGAGACGCTATGATAAAAACTCTGAAAGACACTATGACGTTATAAGCGCATTTATAAAGAGCATAAGAGGAAGCGACGCTGATGCAGCTCTTTTGTGGCTTGCAGTGATGCTTGATGGTGGTGAAGATCCTGCATTCATTGGAAGAAGGCTAATTATTGCGGCCAGCGAAGATGTGGGCAATGCGGATCCAAGAGCTTTGCAAATAGCATGTGACGCTCACTACGCAACCAAACAAATTGGAATGCCAGAAGCAAGAATTCCACTCGCCCAGGCGACTGTGTATTTAGCACGGGCCCCTAAAAGCAACTCTAGCTACTTGGCGATAGATGCGGCCTTAAATCATGTTAGAAATGCAAAGACTATTGAGGTTCCCACACACCTTAGAAATCATCACCCTGACAAGAAGAACTATAAATATCCCCACTCTTTTGAAAATCATTGGGTTGAACAGAAGTATCACAATGAAGGTTCATCATTTTTCCAACCAGGAGAGCTGGGATATGAGAGGATGCAGTCGGACAATCTCTCTAAAATGAAAAAGGGCTAATTGCCATTCAGGCCGGTTCCTGTCACTATTGTACTTATGATTGAATACGTTATTGCCCATGACCCAGATGATAGAGTTATTGAAAGAGCGGTTAAGCTTTTAAAAGATGGCCAGCTAATCTGTCTACCAACAGACACCAACTGGATTGCTCTGGCCGACCCTTTTAACAAGAATGCTGTTGAGCAACTGTACAAGCTAAAGCAGGAAAATGTTCAAAAACATTTTTCTCTTCTCGTTAATGACATCTCAAAAGCAAGTGATGTGGCAATCATTGAAGACTACGCTTTTAAACTTCTAAAAAGATCCATTCCAGGTCATTACACCTTTATATTTGAAGCGACTAAAAAAATAGCAAAGACACTCAAAGCATCCAAACAGGACAAAGAGATTGGCCTTAGATTTGTTCCAAGTGTTCTCGTTTCTAGAATTATTGAAGTCTTTGGAGCTCCTTTAATGGGCACAAACATCCCAAGAAAGATCCTAGAAAGCTATGAAGGCAGTGATCAAATATACAGCTATATGGTGGAAGACAAGTTTGCTCACATACTAGGTATGATAATAGACCCGGGCGAGTTTGAATTTGCGGGAGAGAGTACAATAATTGACTTCTCTAATGGAGATGTTGAACTAGTTCGTGAGGGCGCGGGAGACGCATCTCTTTTCACATAAAAAACTAAATCGTTTTATCTGCTTTTCTCTGCACCCCATTTTTTTTGTGCTGAAGATCTATAACCACAGTCATATCAAGCTCTTTAACAACTCCATTTGGAGATCTGTTTGCTTTTGTCTTGATATCAAGTCCTATTGAAGAAAACCTCTTCCCCAAGTCTCTCACTAATGGACTAAGCTCTTTAACAAGATCGTTGTATTGAGTGGTGATGTTTGAAAAGAATATTCTAGCGCCTAAATATGACTGGTTCTTATTCACCTTATATCTGTATTTCAAACCTTCAAATTCATTAGACTCTATTTTTTTTATAATCTCTTGAGCACATGTATAAAGGGTGCTTGCTTCTTTTAGGTCTTTGCCGGCCACTCTTGCAATTGCACCACTTAGGGATTTGTCTGCTTTCTTGGGTGAGCTCATTAAGTAAGTATTGGTATCTTTAAGACGTCTCTTAATTGAATTTGAACGAGTTATGAGCGCAATCTCGCTAGAATGGGTGAGTTTTATATATTTTTCAAAAGCTTTCTTTTTGGCGGTAAGCTTTTCAAGTTCTCTCTCAAGCTTAACAACATCTCTCGCCTTATTATTGAATTGCTCGCGCAATGTTAAGTATTTTTGTTCAAGATCTTTTGCTTCAACCTCTATGGCCTCCACTCTTTGACTGAATTGTTTCTCTTTCAAGAACTCTTCCTCAAGCATTTGGGAAAGCTCAACATTCACAGCTCTAAGCTTCATGACTTGGCCTTCAAGGACCTTTAGCTTGCCCTCCACCTGTTCATTATGCTTTGCCACCTTTTTATGTTGGGTGCTTAGCTGCTCTTTGCGTTGATTGAGTCTTTTTAACTCATTCTGTTTTTTTAAGACCTTGGAATCCATGGTAAAAACCTCCACTTCTATCATCTCGCATGCTGCAGGCGAACTCTAGAGGGAAGTCTTTGCTTACTTATGGGCGTGTTAAAACACTGATTTTACTAGCATACGTGTTTGTCTCTAAGACTTTAGGATTGTGTGAAGGAGTGGCACTTCCCTCTTTAACCTGTCCACTTGAGCCCATATAGAGGTAATAAAGGTAATCCATTTCATTTTGATCGGTGATGCCAGAGTGATTATCTTTAATATTCAGGAAACTTTTATACTTAGAGGCCAATGTGAACATTGTTGCGATCGCTGCGTTTCTAGGCTCATCCAATGTATCAACGGTGATCTCCGAGTATCTCTTACTGCCATCACCTGCTGGTGCCCTTTGATTAAAAAAGCTTCTCACATTTTTAATTTGAGTAAGACCTCTGGAGTTTTTATTTTTAAATTTGGCCTGAGTAATCGCCCCAACAGTTCCAGCGAGTTGTGGATTAGCAACCATAAGCGCGGCAGTTGTTGGACCGCTTTTAACTAAACTAATCACAGACTGTCCTATTTTAGATTCTTTAAACTTATAGAGATTCATACCCATTGTGGAGTCGCCTTTTCCAAAGCTTGACTCCGTCCCCATAATTCCAAACGCTAGTTTAGCAAGCTCATTATATTGTTCATTATTGAGTCCGGTGTCTTCCATTATAAAACGCTTTTCATCTTCCAACGTCTGCAGAAATTCTTGGACCTCTTTAGAGTCAAATCTTTCATCAGTGAGAGCAAGACGTATCGGCTTATACGTGGCAGGTGTTGGCCTTGAGAACTCAAAATCGTTTACGCTTTTCTTTCCCGCCACTCTTTTCAAACTGAAGTCATCGAACCTAGTTGGCATAAGTTTCAAATCACCCTCAACAACTTTTAATTCAACATCTTGGGTTTCCGGCAACACGACAAGGGAGCAACCAGGCTCCATCATGCTTTTTATATTTTCTAAATCTTCTTTACTTACCTGAACTTGCCCATTGGTGGTTCTCGGTTTTGAAAGCATATTTTCAATATTTGATTTGGATTGTCCGATGGAGAAGTTTGACTCCCTTGTTGGATCTCTAGGGTTTACAAGCTTAACTCCATCGTCAGCGATAGCTTTTAAAGAGAAGACTCCTGCACCGGTCTTACCATTATACTTTGAGTCTTTATATAAAACATTTCTTTCATCACCAACCTTTGATCCCAACTGTATAGGCGCAGAATAAACAACTAGGGCCTTGTCATCGCTCTTCTTAACAACTTCAAGTCGAGCGCTAACTTTATCGACCACTGCCATGTGAGAACAGGTCTCATACTCATTGTTCAAAAAATGCTTAACGACTCTTTGCTTTTGAGGCATTGCCTGAATTTTTTTATTCTCTTCAACTAACTTTTGATGAGGCACCCACCCATTTGCCTCTTCAATTGGATTTCCATAATTTAGGATGCCAGCGACCTTTCTATTAATGATCTCTTTCGGAGCTTGCAGGTCTCTTTTTTGAAAGCTGGGAGTGACGCCACGTCTATGTTCCACTAATACCTGAGAGGCCTCACTGCTTGTAAGGCTTCGACCTGAATACATATCGAAGACTTGGCCATTTTGGACCTTGGCCCTTTTTCTATCCGCCAAAAGTTTTAAAGTGAGCACAGGATAATCTTTACTAAGTTTTTTAAGCTTCTCTTTTGAGGGAAATTCCATGGGACTCTCATCTACAGCGTTGGTAATCATGGCCTTTTTTCTTGCTCTTTCAGATTCCAATTCTAAATCTACTGGAGCTCCAGAAATGTGAAAAACTTTTCCTTCCTTTACATAAGAATGGTTGCCCTCTTTAATTTCTTTAGCAATCTCACTAAGAGGAAGGTCTTTTTCCTCATTAGCCACACTCACACTTTTCGACTTGTACTTTTTTAAAAAGTTCCGCACACCCTTTTTGATAGGTTTGCCAGTCTTGATGTCATACAATTTATCTTTAAATTCAAATGCGAAAGCGTGCTCATGATCTTTTAGCTGGTCATTTAAAGTTGTGAGAAAGCTGTCTCTTTCATCTTCAGGTATATGGGAAACATCAACATCTTTATCAAATCTAAAGAAGCGGTTCCATCTTTTTGAAATCGCTTTGCCTGCGCGACCACCTAGGCCTTTTGGCAGCGAATACTCGCTATTCCACATTTCAGGAAGAAAATACTCAACTCCTTGATAGGTGAATGTTCTCTCCTTCCCTTTTTTAGTCAAAACTCCTTGATCAATAGCATTGGCCAAGGACTTGGTGAATTTAAAATTCTCTTCAAGCTCTGACCTTGAAAATAGATATGGGGTATTGTCGAGAACGCGTTGAACCAAATAATTTCTAACGACTTCTTCATCGCTTTGTTCGGTAAATTCAAAGATTTCCGGTGCGGGTAGCGGTTTTTCCTCTTTCTTGATCTCAATTTCTTCAATCTCTTCAGCTCCGGTGATCGTTCCAGGTACTTTGCTGTTTACGTGAAGCCAAACATCGTTGTAGCGCAATTGATCATGCAAATTGATCGTATTTGAATCCTTTATGACTTTGCCTATTAAGTTTAGAAAACTGTCGTCTATCGCCAGTTGATTTCCATCCCTAACCACACATGCCTGCAGGAGTGAAATACACTCTTCTGGAAGTCCCATATTCTTAAGAAGTTCCAATGCTTTTCTGTAAAGCTCATCTAGTCTTCTTTCCATAGTGTTAAGAATGTGTTCTTTGTCGTTTGTTTGCGCGTTTCTCACAGAAGAGTTAATGATCTTTGTAAAGTTAAGAATGCTTTGGTCGTAGGCACTATCCATAAATTGGGCATGGATGTACTGTCCCTCTTCTTCCGCTTCCTTCTCAGCAAGAATGGCAAGCATGCGCACGTCAGAAAGCCCTATATTAAAATATTTTCTCTTAAATGAGCTTTGCTCGGAAGATTGTTCATTAATGATATCTTTTATGTGAGGCAAGACTTTAGCAAGCGCTGTTCTAGAGAGCTTGTTTTCAGAATGATTAAAAAGTTCAGAAACCTCTAAAAAAGCGGGATCATTCTTCTTTTCCGACTCTACCTTTTTGACCATATCCAAAATAGTCTCTTCAACTCTAAACTGCTCTTCTGATCTTGAATGGCGCAAAGAGGCATATGCAAGTCTGTGAAGAGTAATTCCGGCCTGAAGGTTTAGAAATTTTTGAAGTTTCTGTCCCTCAACATCGCCGTTTTTGATCATGTTCGTAAGGGAGTTCTCACAATCATTGGCCGATGCGAGAAAGCTCATAAGGACAAAAATAATTGCTAGTAAGCTTTTCATATCTTCTTATCGTTTGTTTCAGGAGAGATCTTGACTAATAATCTAGTGTTAGCTTTTCCTAATTCGCCAAATGTGACATAAATTTGTGGCAGATATAGGAAAAGAGTTCACAATGGATGTTCCAAACTGCCTGATAGTCTTATGGGAATGATTTTGTATAGACTTCAACAAGGTTTAAGCATAAAATTCTTCTATGGATAAAAGTGATTTGAAATTAATTAAGACTTTCTCGAATGACTTTGGTGAAGTTTATGAAGTTGATCTCTCTTCAGCACTCGGCCAAGATTTTGACTATGATGAAGACTTAATGGCCTATGCCACTCACCCCTGCGACCCTAGTTTAACGTGACCCCTTTAGTTTCTTCTCTTTCATAAAACAATCTTTAACGCTTTCACACTTATTTTTTACAGCATCCAGATTTTCAAGACGCTTCTTTAAAGACTTTTCTTCCACCGCCTCCACCTTCTTAAGCTTCTCAACGGATTTCACTTCTTTTGTTTTTCTCTCTATTGTGGTGAGAAGAAGGGGTATGCTATTCATAGGCATAGGAACCTCTAGACCTACCATATAGCGGTAATAATCTTTAAAATAGTCAGTTAGGGAAAACTTCCCACCAATATAGCTCTCAGTCTTCTCATCCAATTTCAAAATACAAAAGCCTGCTAAATACTTTGTTTCACTCGTTTCCAAGACTTCTGTGCACCCATAATTTTTGTTTTCTCCTTTAACAATGAGCTTTGAAAGTTTCTTTTGAGGTATTATTTCTGCGATAAAATTTTCTTTATAAAAGTAGTACTTCTTAAGAGACTTTGAAAAGAGGATGTCAAAGGAGCCCACTTTTATTTCGAAGCCTTCAGGAGAAAAGACCATCACCTTCTCCAAGTCCTTCTTTTTTTCATAATAAGTAAGCTTAATCACTTGGGAGAAGCATGGAGAGGATAGAAGAATCAGAAGAAAAACCTTAATTATTGGCGCCATTAGAACCTACTTTTAATTTTTCCTAACCTCTTAAAAGGAACCCATAATAAGTAGAGTGAATTCATGATATCATTAGTTCATGACGAACAAAAAGTTTTTATTAAATGACAACATAGTGCTCTCCTCTTTTGAAGATGGAACCCACGTTTGCGATGTTAACCCTGAAGGTAAAGTCTTACAATTAAGTGGAGATGTATCCTTGCTTGTTAAACTTTTAAAAGATGAGCAAACGATTGAAGAACTTGTTTTAAAACTAAGCGAGCAATCTGAATCGTTTAAACAAAACAATTCAAAGAAGGCTACTGTAAGCGAGGCCTTGAACTTTTTACTCGACCGTCATATTATAAGAGTCACTACTGCTGAATGAAACGAGCTTTTTCCAACACTGTCTCAATTGTAATTCCCGCAAGGAACGCCTCCTTATCTATTTCCCAATGCCTTCACTCGATCGAAAAACAACCCCATTCTTTCGACAAAGTAATTGTTGTGGACAATGTCTCAAGAGATGAAACTTTATCAATTGCCCAAAAGTTTGATTTTGTTAAAACTGTGAAATGCTCTGAAGTGGGAAGATCACACGCAAGAAACTGTGGTCTAAAGCACTGCAATTCAGAGTATGTTTTGTTTCTTGACGCGGACATTGTTCTGGATGACAAATTCACATCTCATTTAGAGGAGTGGATCAAAGAAGACGTGGATTGTCTCTCAGGCGCCATAAGACCTTTGAGTTCAAACCAGTTCATAGACAAGTATCGCTATAAATACAAGGCTTGGGCAAGTAGAGAAGGTTTTTTGAGTTTACAAAAAGGTGAATCAATCGCTCCTGTTGTCAACAGCGCATGCTGCTTATATAAAACCCGCCTCATAGAACAAATAGGAGGTTTTGATACAAGACTGAACAGAAGTGAAGACAGGGATCTTTCACGAAGACTTTTTTACCACGGGGGAATACTTAGTTTTGATACAAACCTCAAGGCCTATGGCCTATCAACATATACAATAGCCTCCTACCTTATCAGGTCTTTTAACTATGGCAGACAAAACAAAATATATAATCACTTGTGGGGTGACACAGAGGGGTTTCCAAGTTTATCAAGCTACCTAGAGTTTTACTCTTACACCAAAAGTGTCCTCTACCCCATCTATCTTTTACTCAACCAAATCTTTAAGTTAACCGGCATATTTTTTTCTAGCAATGATTTAAAGGAACTGGAAGAAAAAGAAAAGCTTAAAAACCTCTATTCAAATTCACACATTATAAAATTTGGTTTTTTCAGGGACTCCAAACTCATCCATCTTTCAGGGAAGTGGAGAATGTACTTTATAAACAAATGTGTTCTCTTTGTAAGCCTAAATCAAGAGAAGTTAAAACTTGGTCATAATGAAAGCAACCTCTTCATGCAACTTTTATCTTCGAAAAAAGTCACCTCTCAAAATAAAGAGATCGTGAACAAACTAATCCAGAATGGTGTATATAATGAAAGAGCTGATTAACTCCTTATTTGATGTTTATGAGAGCCACCGGCCAATTCTTTTAAAAGGCATGAACTCCTTCGGACTGTTTAAACTTTCAAGCATTAAGGAGAGCTATGGACAAAAAAGCGTTCTTCTAAAAAAAGAATACTTCGAATTTTTGACACAAATTCTTCCTCATTTAAAATCAACACAGGATTACAAACAGAAACGCAGAGAAGTTTTTGAAGAGTATGCTCAAAGAGAGACATATGCAAAAGTTTATGATGTCTTGGAAAATAATATTAGCTCTACTTTTGGTCACAGTGACTACATCAACACAAATTTTTCCAACATAGTGGACAATGACCTCTTAAAAACACTGTTAAAGGCAAACTATTTAAAGGTACAGAACAATATTTTTGACTCTAGAATCTTCATCGCTCCAAAGAGCTTTCACGCAAACCTTCACTTTGATTGGCGATCAAGAGTAAACATATTCTTTCAAATCGAGGGAGAAAAAGAATTTAGGCTTTACTCTCCAGATCATTCTGTCAAGCTAGGCGCGTTTTTAAACCTTGGCAAGCGTGACCACACAGTCACGCCGGAGATAAGCGCAACACTTTCACCTGGAGATGTCTTGATATTTCCTCAGTTTTACTGGCACGAAGCAATCTGTCACACACCATGCGTCTCTGCTTCTATCCGTCTTCTTTCAAATAAACGATTTGATGATTGGCTTCACAATAATGTTCCGGACTGGCGTGTGGCCGATCTATGGTCTAGGGGGTCTCTTCCCGAATCCTCGACCTCAAAGACCCCTCTCTCAAGAAGTGCCCTACACGAATCCGAGGGGGAAATAAAAAACTTGTTAGAGAGAAATCCAAGTGGATTTAAGTACACAAGTGAGGAACAACTTTTAAGACTGGCATACATGCATGGAATAAATCTAGGAGAAAAATTTCCTTTCAGATATTAACTAGCTCTTTTTCCTTACTTAAAAACAGTTTCAGCACAAAAATAAACTTTTCAACCTCTTCAATGTCCGTTGTTGACGATGGGCAGATTCTTGCCACGTGCTGATTTGTCACACGATTAAAAAAGAACTCCGCATTCCAAAAGTTAAAACCAAAGCTTCTCAAAGATCGAATATTAAGTTTGTAGCTTCTTCCAAGGTTCAGAAACAGCTTTTGTCTTTCTATGTTCTCTTCTTTGCCTCCTTCAGCGAAAGGCAGAAAGAAATACTTAGAGTGAAGAGGGAGAGAAATGCTACCCACTTCCTGAGCAATCTGATTAGCATTGCGAACAATGTTTCCGACTCGGTTCAGGTTGTCTTGATATTTGCTCTCATTAAAAAGCTCTGGAGTTATATCGCATAAGCTAGGAGCTGCGGAGAATAGTCGATAGTACTCCCTAAAAAGCTCTATCAACTGCTCATCCCCTTTTATTAAAAGAGAGCCTAAAGAGCCGTACTCCTCCCCTCCCATATCAAGCTTTGAAATTGATCTTATCTGAAAAAGGATATCGCAAGATATTTCATCAACCAGTTTTTTAAAAACAGGCTCGTTTAGGGCCCAACAGGTGGAGTCAATAACTACACAGCGCCACTTCTCACTCAATATCGCCTTCAGGTTCTCCTTAGAGAATGACCCACTACAGATCCACAAATCTTGTCCTTGGGCCGCCATTTTTATGCCATAGAGATTCATAGCTTCTACGGAACCAACATAGGCTGGAGTGTGTGAAACAATTTCGCTAACTTGAAGCTTGTTTTTGAGGTAATGCAAGCAAAGGGTGATTCCTATTTGCCCAGAGTTGAGTAGGAGGCCATATGAGGGCAAAGTTGATCCGGCGGTGAAGAATTTTAAATTTTCTTTGTCGATCGTGATATCGAGGTCTTCTCGTTTATAGCTAAACTTTACCTTTAACTGCCCAAAGGAAACTTCTTCATTTGGCCTATAGTGGGTAAGCCGCCGCCCAACTTCCATTTTGCGCATTAGGACATCCAAAAAGTGGCCGCCAACATAGTGTTGGCGGCATGTATTATTACATTAAAGAATCAATAATATTGTTGAACGTCGAACTTGGTCTCATTGCCTTTGAAACTAGTTCTTCATTTGGATGATAGTAGCCACCCATATCAACCTTCACGCCTTGAGCGTCGTTTAGCTCTTTAACGATGGACTCTTCGTTTTTAGAAAGGTCCTCGTAAACTTTGGTGAACTTTTCTTTAAGTTCTTTGTCATCATCTTGCTCGCTAAGAGCTTTTGCCCAGTAAAGAGATAGATAGAAATGGCTTCCTCTATTATCAAGTTCATTTACTTTTCTTGATGGGGATTTGTCATTTTTTAAGAAGTCACTGTTTGCCTTGTCCAATGCTTTGGCAATAGTAACTGCTTTTGCGTTTCCTTCTTTTTCCCCAAGCTCTTCAATAGATACTTGAAGGGCCAAGAACTCTCCTAAAGAGTCCCAACGAAGGTGGTTTTCCTCAGCAAACTGCTGAACGTGTTTTGGAGCAGATCCACCAGCACCTGTTTCATACAATCCTCCACCAGCAAGAAGTGGCACAATGGAAAGCATTTTAGCACTTGTTCCAAGCTCAAGAATTGGGAAAAGGTCAGTAAGATAATCTCTAAGAACATTTCCAGTCACAGAAATAGTGTCTTTGCCGGCCTTAACTCTGTCGAGAGTGTATTTGGTAGCTTCAACTGGAGCTAGTATCTTAATCTCAAGCCCGTCAGTATCGTGGTCCTTAAGGTAAGTGTTAACTTTTTTAATAAGGCTTGCGTCGTGAGCTCTATTCTCATCAAGCCAGAAAACTGCAGGCTGTCCAGTTGCTCTTGCTCTTGAAACGCCAAGCTTTACCCAGTCACGAATGGCAACGTCTTTAGTTTGGCACATTCTCCAAATATCACCAGTCTCCACGTTGTGCTCAAAGATTACCGCGCCGTCTTGGTCTTTTACTCTTACAACACCATCTTCTTGCATTTGGAAAGTTTTGTCGTGAGAGCCATACTCTTCAGCTTTCTTTGCCATTAGACCTACGTTTGAAACGTTGCCCATAGTTGTAACATCAAAAGCGCCATTCTCTTTGCAGAAGTTTATTGTGGCGTCATAAACACCAGCGTATGAGCGATCAGGAATTACCGCTTTAGCGTCATAGGCCTTTCCATCAGCGGCCCACATTTTTCCAGATGTTTTAATCATTGCAGGCATAGAAGCATCAATGATTACATCACTTGGCACGTGTAGGTTTGTAATCCCCTTGTCAGAGTCAACCATCGCAAGTCTTGGGCCTTTTTCGTAGGCCTCATTGATGTCTTTAAGAACTTCTTCTTTTTTCGCCGGTTCAGCATCATCAAGCTTTGCTAAAAGAGATCCAAGTCCGTTGTTTGGATTTACTCCAAGCTCTTTAAATAGCTCACCGTGCTTTGCAAATACGTCTTTGAAGTAAGCTTTAACAGCATATCCAAACATTATTGGATCACTTACCTTCATCATCGTGGCCTTTAGGTGAATAGAGAATAAATTGTTCTCTTCTTTTGCTTTTTTCACTTCTTCTTCCAAAAAGGAAAGAAGCTTAGTAGAGCTCATTCTAGATGCATCGATAACTTCAGATTCAAGAACTTTAAGTCCACTCTTTAAAACTTTTTTGTCGCCACTTTTTGATTCAAACTCAATTGTAAGTTCAGACTCTTTTTCCATAGTGTGAGACTTTTCGTTTCCGTAAAAATCATCACCGCTCATGTGAGCAACATGTGAAGTTGAGTCTTTTGACCACTCGCCAAGTCTGTGAGGGTTGTCTTTAGCATATTGCTTAACAGGCGCGGCAACACGTCTGTCGGAGTTGCCTTCTCTTAGAACAGGGTTAACAGCAGAGCCAAGAACTTTGGCATATCTTGCTACGATATCTTTTTCTTCGTCTGTTTGAGGATTTTCAGGGTATGCCGGAACTTTAAATCCCTGATCTTGAAGCTCCTTAATAGCGGAGTTCAACTGAGGGATTGAAGCTGAAATATTTGGAAGCTTAACAATGTTAGCTTCAGGTTTTTTTGCAAGTTCACCTAAAAGAGAAAGAGCGTCTTCCACTCTTTGATCTTCAGGTAGATAGTCATTAAGGTTGGCCAAGATTCTACCAGCTAATGAAATATCCTTTAGCTCCATCTCTATTCCCGCTTGGGAAGTGAACGCCTTTACGATTGGCAAAAAGCTTTGAGTCGCCAAAGCTGGAGCTTCATCAGTTTTGGTGTAAATAATTTTTGATTTGGAAGTCATTTACGATCCTTAAGTTATGGGGGTGAATTGTTAAATTAATACCGGCCTATGATATAGCATAATTGAGGGATTTTAAAGCTTTAGAAGCGCAGAGGACCAATGCATAATTAAAATTTAAAAGCATTGCGCTGCATAGGCCTAGGCCATTTAGTCAAACAGAGAACCACACTAAAACTTTTCGGTATATATTATACACCTTATTGATAATACAGCTTTCCAAGTGCTACCCCTTAACATGGGAAATACTAGAGGGAATAATATGGGGAAGATTTTTATCGTATTGGCGCTATTTGCCAAAACTGTCTTTGGTGGCCAAGTCGGCAGCCAGTTTCAAAAAATAGATTACAAGCGCATCTACAAACAACATTCGCAACAACTGGACTCGCTTATAGAGAACACAGTGCTTATCAATGTAAACACGCTTAATTCCAAAGTGACAAGAGGAACTGGTTTCTACATCGGTAAACATAAAGGCAATCACATCTTTATCACAAACCATCATGTAATGAGCAAATCCCAATGTGATAAGGCCATAATCAGCTTCATTAACAAAAGTGGAACCACAACCAAAGCGGACTGCGACCAAATCTTGCTTGCACACTCAAGTGCTGAACACTCCGACATCACTATTTTCACGATCCCAGAAAAACAATTGGCGGGATTTGTAGGAAAAGGGCTTACAATAGATTGGAACTTTAAGCTTGAGTCCAAAGTAAAACTTGCAATAGCAGGCTTTGGAGCAAAGCTATCAAGAGTCGGAAGAGTCGATAATCAAAGAATCCTAAGAAGCTTTAGAATGAGACTCAACTACGACTCAGACTGCGTCACTTTGAATGCAAAAATTTACTACATGACGCCATTTAATGTCGGCGATACTTTTATCATAGGCTGCGACGCTATTGGTGGAGATTCAGGCTCGGCAGTAATCGAGCGCTCCACCGGAAAAGTTGTGGGGCTTTTATGGGGTGCGAGCGACAAAGGCACAGTTTCATCAAAAGTTTTGTGGAAGGAATTAATTGGGACATCCGACCCAAGGCTTTTCAGCAACTCCTCTAGAGCAATCCTTCTAAAAAGACTTAAACCAGAGCTTGAGTCAATAGGTGTTCAGGGAATTCAAAGCAAAGAGGCCTCTTTCGAGGCCCCTTTAATAGAAAATAAAATAAATCTTCTCTTAGAATAGTGCTTCTGGGTCCATAGTTTGAAGCGTGTTTGTAACATGCTTCAAGAACTTGGATCCAAGCTCACCGTCGATCAGTCTGTGATCAAAAGTGTGAGTTGCGTACATAATGTCGCGAATTGCGATCGCAAGATCATCAGTCACAACAGGCGTTTTCTTGATTGTACCTACACAGAAGATCCCAACCTGTGGTTGAAGGATCACTGGAGTTGCGGCAACCACGCCAAATGAACCGTTATTAGTGAAAGTGTAAGTTCCCCCACTCATGTCGTCCATAGTAAGCTTCTTGTTTCTTGCTTTGATAACTAGGTCATTCAATGCTCTGGCGATTCCAGTAATATTAAGATTGTCAGCGCCTTTAATAACTGGAACAACTAGACCGCTTCCTGGAACTGCAACAGCACAACCAAGATTGATGTCCTTCTTAAGAACAATATTCTCACCGTCAATTGAAGCGTTCACGTAAGGGAACTCTTTCAATGCTTGAACTAGAGCGTAAAGGATAAAGTGAGTGTAAGTTAGAGAGAAGCCTTCTTGTTTTTTGAAGTCATGCTTAAACCCTTCTCTGAACTTCACAAGGTTTGTCATGTCAACTTGATCAATTGAGTTAACATGTGGAGAAGTAAGTTTAGAGTTTTGCATGTTTTTAGCAATAGCTTTTCTCATATTGTCCATTGGAACAATTTCAACTCTCTCGCCTTCAGTGTAAGCAGGCACAGAAGGTCTTGGCGCGCTTGGAGTGCTTGAAGCTGCAGAAGCTTTAGCTCCACCGCCAGACTTTCTATTTTCAAGAAAGTTCATGAAGTCATCTTTGTTTACTCTTCCACCAGCTCCAGAGCCATCAATGTTTTCAAGCTCGCTAAGATCCACATTGTTCTCTTCAGCAAGTTTTCTAACAAGCGGAGTGTAGAATCTTCTTCCACCTTCGCTTTTAGATTCTTTAGCGTGAACAGTTTCATAAGATTGAGCGCCTTTAGATTCAGAGGCCTCTTCTTTCTTCTCTTCTTTTTTATCTGATCCGCCACCAGAGCTTGGTGTCGCGTTTGGATCATCATCGATGTAAGCGATTGGCTTGCCAACATCTACAGTGTCGCCTTCTTCAAAAAGAAGCTCAACAACAACACCTTCCATAGGAGAAGGTATTTCAGATTCAACTTTGTCTGTTGAGATCTCCAAAAGAATCTCATCAATTTCAATTTTATCACCCGGCTGCTTATTCCACTTTGTAATAGTTCCGGTGGTGATTGACTCACCCATTTGTGGCATAACAACTTCAGTACGTGCCATAATATTTTCTCCTGTTTATTTTCCTATCATTTTACCTGTTTATTAAAAAAACAAAACAAGGTTAAAAGTTCAACGCTCTGCCTTTTGCGGCCATAACCGACTCAGCCAACCACTCGCCCAATGTTGGGTGTGGGTGTACTGTGGCAAAAATTTCCTCATCAATACCTTCCATTGTTCTAAATAGAGCGTACTCATGAATCAACTCAGTTGCCTGGGCACCAACAATGTGAGCTCCAAGCATTTCACCGTGCTCTCCGATAAGTGTCTTAACAAAGCCACTTGTTTCGTTGCTCGCAATGGCCTTGCCGTTTGCGGAGAAAGGAAGGTTTCCTACAGTGTACTTGATCCCCTTCTCTTTTAACGCTCTTTCAGTGTAGCCTACACTTGCAACCTGAGGCTGACAGTAAGTACATCCAGGGATGTTCATTTTATCAAGTGCATGTGGTTTCTTGCCTGAAATATGTTCAGCGGCAATCACACCTTCATGACTTGCAGCGTGAGCTAAAAGCGGTGGTCCTGCAACATCTCCGATGGCATAAATGCCTTTAACATTGGTCTGGTACATTTCATCCACGGCGATAAAGCCACGATCTGTCTTCACACCAATTTTTTCCAATCCAAAGCCTTCCAAGTTTCCAACCATACCTACTGCGATCAAGGCCTTGTCGAATTTAAACTTCTCTTCTTTGCCTTTGATCCTAGCAGTGATTGTTACGTCATCGCCGTTGTTTTTAGCGCTAACACTTTCAACGCCAAGGCTCATCTTAACACCATATTTCTTGTAGGCCTTCTCAACTTCCTTAGACGAAGCTTCATCTTCAATAGGAAGCAAGTTTTTTTGAAGCTCAAAGATGTGAACGTCAACGCCAAAGGCATTCCAGAAGTATGCAAACTCAACACCGATAGCTCCAGCTCCGATGATCCCGATGCTCTTTGGAAGCTCTTCCATCTTAATAGCTTCCCAAGCTCCTATTAGTCTTTTCCCATCGTGTTCAAGTCCAGGAAAGGTTCTATACTTTGCTCCAGTTGCGATGATACAATTTGTGAATTCTAGCTTTTCACTTTTTTTGCCTTTAACTTCGATAGTGTTTTTAGAAGTAAAAACACCTTCTCCATCAAAAACTTCAATTTTGTTTTTCTTCATTAGATAGCCAACACCGCTGGATATCTTTTTAGAGATCTTGGTTGCTCTTTTAACTGCCTGAGAGCCGTCTAAACCTTTAAGTTCAACATCGATTCCCAAGTCCTTAAAATCTGCAAGCTCATGTGCCGAATGAGCGGATTTTAGTACTGCCTTTGTAGGAATACATCCCTTGTTAAGACAAACGCCTCCCAAGTGCTCTTTTTCAACAATTGCTACTTTCTTACCTAACTGACTCGCGCGTATAGCTGCTACATATCCACCAGGTCCCGCGCCTAGAACGACAACATCAAACTTTTTGGCCATAATTTTAACCTTTTGCGTTATTAATTTAAGAATTGTATAGAAGATTTAGAATTTTCCCTTGCTTATGTCAACTTTCAGCCTTTAAGTCCTGAAAATTTATGCTAAGAACAGGGCAATTAATTTTTAATTTGATGGTGCAGATGAGCTCAAATAGACCAAATTCTTCAATAAAAATAACAAATTTAGATAAAGAAAGGCTTTTAAGCGCATTTCCAAAGGGAGTTGTTGCCTTTGACCTTGAAATGACTGGCCTTTCAGCAGTGGTGGACAAGGTAATCGAGATAGCTGCAATAAAGATTGACGCAGATCAAAGTGTGAGCACATTCCATGAGCTAATCAACCCGCTCATTGAAATCCCGGAGCAAAGCATTCAGTACCACAATATAACAAACGACATGGTACGGATGAAGCCCACTCTTAAAAAGCCGCTTCAAGACTTTCATGACTTTTTTGGAAACCTTCCTCTAATTGCCCACAACGCCCTTTTTGATGCAAGTTTTATCATTAAGGGTCTTCACGAGCACAACCTCAGCTTCTCAAGAAGTGATATTTTTGACTCATGCAAAATGTCTAGGGCAGTTTATAAGAAGAGAAAGAAAGAGGAGTCTCCAGAAAACTTTAGACTCTCCACTTTGGCGAAGTTCTATAATCTCGACTTCACCCACCATCAAGCGCTAGACGACGCCATTATCAGCCTGAAGGTTATGGCAAACTGCATAGGAGAGCTACCAAGCGAGAAAAGACCTTCAAAAGTCAAAGAGCTTGGCTTTCTATTCAAGCTAAATAGCTTTCAAAAAAGAGAAGAGTACATCCTTCCGAGAAAGTACCGTCCCATTGCGGAGTATGCATCAAAGAAAACTCTCATTGATATTGCCTACCAAGGTGGAAGCTTAAAGGGACAGTTTAGGCCAGTAAGGCCAGTGGCCGTTCTTCCAATGCCTCAGGGACTGGCCCTATACGCAGAGTGTTTAAACTCCAAAACTTACAAGTACTTCAAGCTTAAAAAGATCAAAGACTTTAAAATTACTGACAATAAAGAAGCGAAATGCTAATTCTATAAGCTCACAAGGAGTTTTAATTGGATATACTTAAGAAATCTGCGGTCATTGGAGCATATATCGGTCTTTTGTCTTGGATTCTAATTATAGCTTTCAAAACCACATCCTTAAACAATGAGAGCGTTTTGCTGAACTACGCAATCATTGCTGTTTTCGCATTAATTCTATTCAAGTTAAATAAAGAGCACTCTGGCAATGCTTGAAGCTAATTGGCGTGACTCCTTTAGAGACGCCTTTAAAAGCTCCAGAGAGCTGTTTCACTTCCTTGATCTTCAAGAGAAGTTTAATGATTCTTCCTACCCTGTGTTTGTGCCTAAGAGATTGGCCGTGAACATTAAAACTCAAGGCAAAGACTCGCCACTGTGGAGACAGTTCGTCCCATCTAATGAAGAGTTCTCAGAATCAGAAGTCAGTGGGCTTTACGATCCTATAGGTGATGAAATTCATTCGAAAGACAACGGAATCATCCACAGGTATAAAAACAGACTTCTCTTCTCCCCCACAACTGTTTGTCCCGTTAACTGTAGATACTGTTTTAGAAAAAACGAACTTGCCCAAAGCGACGAGGTTTTAAAAGGCAAACTCTCTGCCCTTGTAACCTACCTTGATTCACACCCAGAAGTGCAGGAGGTAATCCTCACAGGTGGTGATCCTTTAATAGCTTCAAATAAAAAGCTTAAAGAGATTTTCCAGGCCCTGGAAGGTAGGGTTCCCTTTGTGAGAATACACACCCGCACGCCAATGGTGCTTCCAGAAAGAATAGACGAAGGACTTCTTGAGTTATTTAGGTGGACTTCACAGAGCTTCACAATATTTAGCATTGCCATCCATGCAAACCATAAGGACGAATTTGATAAATTTGTAACCGACAAAATTAAAATGCTAAAGCAAACAGGCGCTCAGCTTCTCTCCCAAAGTGTTCTACTCAAAGGCGTTAATGACTCAGTAAAGGATCTCACAGATTTGTATCTTCGATTTGCCAGCTTGGATATTAGGCCCTACTACTTGCACCACCCAGACAGAGTGAAAGGAGCAATGAACTTTTATATTCCCCTAGAGGTTGGTAGAGCTATATACATGAAGCTTAGAGATGAACTTCCAGGCTGGGCCATACCTCACTATATAATTGATCCGGAAAATGGTCAGGGCAAAACTTTGGCCTATAATCCAGAGTCAATAAAATTTGGCGGTCAACTATTAGACAGATTTGGCCAAACAAGTGAAATCTTTAGGTAATTCTTATATTTTATATATTTAATTTTACGACTCATGATAAAATAATCTTAATAAAAAGGTAAAAATAAATGAGTCAAACCATATTAATCGAGCCAAATGAAAACCTAAGGAAGTTATTTTCCATCAACCTAAACACCTATGCGGCCACTGATGTTGTGCCTAGAGAAAATGCAACGGATGCAATTGCCCTTCTTTCGATACTTCCAAGCATTAATCTTATTGTGGCCAAGTCCCAAGTCGGCAGTGAACAGACGGCCATAAGAATATATAATTTTTTAAAAGAGAAAAACCTCCAGATTCCTATGATTATTCTTGGTGAATGCAGGGAACTCGCGCCTGACGTGCTTACTCTTAAAGAGCCTATTTCATGGGATGTTTTGGTAAAGCACGCGGCCGACATTCTTGGTGTAAAAGAGGAAGAAGTTAAAAAGAAGTCACAACCTATGTTTGTGGCCCTGGAGTCGAACTTTTTTTACGATATCGACCACACCCCCTGTGACGTCTATATCCAAATCAAAAAAGCGGACAACTCTTACCAATTTGTTAAGAGACTGAGAGCTCAAGACTCTTTCACCAAAGAAGATATTGAAAAGTATGAGGCCCAAGGCCTTAAGTATTTTCATATTCCTAAAGATTTTGAGCACTACTTTGTAACATTTGTGACTAACAACCTTATTCAAAAACTGGAAGAAGATGAGGTGGACTTTAGCATTAGACTTTCCCTAAATGCCAACGCCTATGAAGTGGTAAGAGATCAAATAGCCAAGGTTGGACTCGACGAAAGCATGCACACTCTTGCCGACACCTGTATACGGTCCATGGTGTTCACCATAAAAGAGGCTCCAACGCTTGCAAACTTGTTAAAGCAGCTTTTTAAGAACAAAATCAGCTATGCCTACCAACATGCCCACTTGGTTTGTGTTATCGGACATTTCATACTTCTTAGACAGCAATGGTACGAACCAAAGCATTTGGACATTTTTACCCTTGTTTCTTTCTTTAGCGATATAACTTTAAAAAACCCTGAGCAGATTCAAGTCAACACAATGACCGAGCTCAAGGCAAGCAAGCTTAGCAATGAGCAGCGACAAGTTGTATTAAACCATGCCAATGACGCAGCTGAGTTAATCAAGGACTACCCAAACTATAACAAGAATATTGAAGACATTATAAGGCATCATCATGGATCTTTGGACGGCTTTGGCTTTCCTGAAGAGCCTAATGAGACAGTCCATCCCCTCGCAAAGATCTTCATCATCGCCGACGCCTTTGTAAAGATCATGCTTGCGCCCCACACTCCTAAAAACAAAAAAGAGATACTTGCGATACTTTACGCACAGTACCCAGGGCAGTCGTTTCAAGACATCATTGGAGTTTTAGAGGAAAAAATAGCTTAAATTTATAATTGACATCCAGATTCGAGGAAACTAATATAACTCCACTCTTAAGCGGATGTAGCTCAATTGGTAGAGCACCACCTTGCCATGGTGGGGGTTGAGAGTTCGAGTCTCTTCATCCGCTCCATTTGATTTTCCAAGTTTTGACCAAAACCCAAAATTCCTAGTATTTCTAACTAATTGTAATAATTAGGACTGTTTATAAACTGATTTTTTATATTTCTACAAATTTCCCCATCTTTCATTAACCACTTGCCAAAAGCTTGCCACCAAAATCAATTGGTAGCGCCGACAAGCGTGTGCTTGTATTTCGAGGCACAGATTTCCACAAATGATTTAAATCCTTAGCTTTTTTCAGCAAGGCAACACTTGCTCCAAAAGGCTACCTCTTAACCTTTTTTAAATTCACAAGGAGAAACACTTATGCAAAATGCAGAGATAGAAAATTCAAGTCCTGAGTATATTTCAGACAATGCCATCATCTTAAAAAAGATGAGGCTTCTCAGAAGATTAACCAGGCAGCAAGCGGCCCTTTTATTCGAGTTCTCGTTTAAATATATCGAGAAGCTTGAAAATGGCCGTGGCCCTATCACTTCTGAAAAGTTCAAAGAGTTCCAAAAAAAATACGGCTTCTCCAATCGAGAAGTTGAAGAGCTTCGTTCGGGGAAGTTGAAGGCTCCGACGGACGCAAACTCAATAAGGAAGAAAATTACCACGGAGAAGCGTAAAAACCGCCGTTTTTGTCATCGCAGAGTTACCCGAGAGTGCAAAGTTTTAAAAGAGCTTAGGCTTCAAAAAGGGATTGACCAATACTGCGCAAGTCGCCTTTGTGGTTATGGGAAAAACGCCATTGGCTTCATTGAAAATGGCCGTGTCACACTCACAGACAAGAAGCTTCGGCACATTGTAGGAACATATGGCTTCACAATGGAGCTGTTCTACCAACTCCTAAAAGTCTCCCCTCTTCGCCATGAAATGATCGAGCAGTGTCAATCAATTTTAGCCGAGATGGACGAAAACAAACTTAGGGCCATCATGCCGATGTTGCAGAGCATGTCATCTTAAGATGTAAGATTCAATTCCAATTGGAGTTTGTGGCTTTCTCTACGCAAACTCCTCTGACTTTAATTTTTATTATGTCCACTTACAATTTCATTTCGCTCCCTTGAATTTCAAGAACAATCACGGTCTCCCAGAGGGAATCCCTCCGAGATTCTTCTTGAAATCCGCTCGACTTCATTTCTTTTTGTTCCCATCAAAAAAAAATTACGACAAGGAGTTAAAAATGAACGTAGAAGAAATAAAAAATAAACTCACAGAACTTGCTTTTGAACGAACCACGCCATTTTGTTATATGTGCTATCAACTTTGCCCAAATGGCCGTTGCGAAGACTGTGGAAGCGACGATCTTATGCGCCATCTTGATGGCGTAGGAGTTGAGTATGGTACAGAGTGGATTGTTGAAAGCATCCTCGAAGAAGAACTAGAAGCGATTGACCTAGATGATTCTTTTGAGCAGATGATTGAGGATTGTTACGGGACAGAAGTTCAAATAGGCTTTATCAAGTCTGACGTTTCCACGGCTATCAAAAACCTTGATCCTATTGCTTGGGATGTGGCCAAAGGAGAATACCTAGACTCCCTCATTGAGGATGTATCCATTGTTGAAGCTGGGAATGGTTATTATTGGAAGCATGAGCTTGAAGCCTTTTTAAGCTAAGAGCCATCATGCCAATGCTTCAAAACATTACCAGAGGCTAGTATGGCACCAGTCAACTGTCATAATCCGAGGGAAGCTTCAAAGAAATAAGAGCCGCCACCGCCAAAAAAGCTGCTGACCACCAAAGACAAGCGGTAAAACCATACGCTTGATACACCCATCCTGAAAGAAGAGTGCCAACAAGCCTCCCCCAAGCGTTAGCCATGTAATAAAAGCCGACATCGGTTGAAACATGCTCGCTCTTGCTAAGAGCAAGAACCATGTATGAATGGATGATGGAGTTTACCGCGAAAAAAATGCCAAACAGTAAAAGCCCTGCGGAAACTATGATCTTGTCATCGAATCCTCGATTTAAAAGGAGAGCGATTCCAACTGGAAACAAGATGAGAGCGCCCGTCCAAAATGAGACTGACTTCCCTCCCATGACCCCCGCCAATTGCTCCTCTTTGATAAACCTTGGAACCAAGGTTTGAGCGATTCCATATCCAATCACCCAGAAGGCCAAAAGCCCTCCGACAAAACTATGACTCCAGCCTAGGCTCATTTGAAGGTAAACCGGAAGCCCAATGACAAACCAGATGTCTCTTGATCCAAACAAGAAGAATCTGGCCATTGAAAGGATGTTGAGATTTCTGGATTTTGAAAAGAGACTTTTAAAGGTGGTTTTCTTTTTAACTTTGCCAAGATTCTTGGGAACGCTAAAAAAAGTGAACAGGGTCAGTAGAAACAGAGTCGCCGCCATCAAGGCCATAGAGTCTTGAAACCCCAAATAGGTCAACATGATTCCGCCTAGTAAAAAACCCACGCCTTTAAGCGCGTTTTTGGAGCCAGTCAAAACGGAAACCCATTTGAACAATTGAGTCTCTTCCCCTTTTAAATTGATTACCTTTAAACTGCTTTTAGAACTCATTTTAACCAAGTCTTTGGCGACACCTGAAAAGCCCTGAATGATCATGATATAGGGAACCGTCAAATACTCGTTACCAACGGTTAGCAACCCCAAGGAAAAAACCTGCAACAGCATCCCTCCCACCAGGGTCAAATTCAGCCCCAACAAGGAGGCTATCCATCCGCCGATAAAATTGGTGAATATCCCTGCTATTTCATACAAAAGAAAAAGGGCCGCGATTTGAAACGGAGAAAAGCCAAGATTGTGAAAATAAAGAACCGTAAGGATTCGCAAAGCTCCGTCAGTAACGGAAAAACCCAAATAAGAAAAGGTTATCCCAAGAAAAGTTTTGCCGCTTCCCATTGAGGGCTCTCTACTTCAAGCTTGAGGCGACTTTGCCCACAAGTTCCATCATTCGAGAGACATAGCCCCACTCATTGTCGTACCAAGCGATTATTTTCACCTGAGTGTCGTTCACCACCGAAGTCAGCAGGCTATCAACCACGGAGGATCTCGCGTCCCCTTGGTAATCAGCGGATACAAGAGGCGTTGTTTCATAGCCAAAGATTTTTTGAAGCTCTCCTTGCGCCGCCGTCTTCAATATCTCGTTAACTTCCTCTTTGCTGGTTTTTCGATTCACCTCGAAAACGCAATCAATGATAGAGCTGTTTTGCATTGGTACTCTGATCGCCATGCTTTCAAGTCTGCCCTTAAGCTCGGGAAAAATCTTCACAATCGCCTTGGAAGAGCCGCTGGTCGTGGGAATCAAAGACGTGGAGCTTGAGCGAGCCCTTCTCAGGTCTTTGTGAAATTTGTCTATAATGGTTTGCGTGTTGGTCACATCGTGAATGGTGGTGACAGTTCCGTGCTTTATCCCCAAGCTCTCATTTATAGTTTTGACAACGGGAGCGAGAGCGTTGGTGGTGCATGAAGCCGCAGTGACCAGATGGTTTGCGCCTGGATCGTAAAGGTGATCGTTGATGCCCATAACGATGTCAAAAGCTCTTTCATCCTTTACGGGGGTGGAAGTGACGACTTTCTTTATGCCCACTTCGAAATAAGTCTCAAGTTGTTTTTTTGTTTTGAATTTGCCGCTGCAATCCAAGACTAAATCCGCTCTAGTGTCCTTCCAAGGCAGCTCCTCTATCTTTGAGAGAGAACTCCAGCCGATTTTCTTTCCGTTCACTTCAAAACTGTCGGAAGCGGAGCATGAAACATCTTTGTCCCACCTACCATGAACGGAATCGAACTTTGCCAAATGAGCCGCCGCCGCTGAATCTCCGGCAGGATCGTTAATGTGAACAATCTCATAGTCGGGATGATCAAAGCCGGCCCTTAGAGCAAGTTTTCCCATTCTTCCAAAACCATTAATGACGATACGAACGCTCATTCTCCCTCCCTACATAGTGCTAAATTAAAAACATTCTAATATAGGACATTCACTCAAAGGAATTTCCCTATTTTCGCAACAATCAGCCAATTTTTTCAAAGACTTCTTCATGTTCTTCAAATCTCAAATCTTTGCGTCTATTTCTTGAATTTTTGCTTCTGTTTTGACCAAAACATCCTCACACTTAGCTTGGCTTCTCACTCTTAACTCAAGCAACTCTTGGGATTCCTTCAAGGTGAACCCGAGCTCCTGAGAACGCTTGATGAACTTAATACGAGTGATGAATTCAGGAGGATAATAGCGAAAGCCTCGTCTTTTAGCTGGTTGTTTTATCAGCCCTTTGCGCTCATAAAAACGAATGGTTTCCACTCCGACTTCGGCTAGTTGGGCTAGTTTTCCAATGGTGATATTTTCTGCTTCCATAGAAGGAGTATAAACCCCGTACCATGGTACAGTGTCAATTTTTGTTTTATTATTGGTAGAAAAGACTTTTTAAGCCTTGGATAACTTAATAATATTAATTCCACCTCTGATAATGATAATAGAAATCATGGCGCCAATAATTAGATCAGGAAGATTAGAATTGGTAAAATAAACGAGTACCCCAGCTATCAAGACACCGATATTGGCAAGTACATCGTTTGCGGAGAAGATCCAGCTTGCTTGCATATGAACCTCCCCCTTTCTATGTTTGTGAATTAAGGCCAAGCATGTAATATTGGCAGCTAAAGCGACAACTGAAACAATTATCATAAAATCTGAAAGTGGTTCACTGCCAGTTATAAAGCGCCTAACCGTTTCAAAAAGGATAAAAAGCGCCAGTAAGACTTGTGCAGTTCCGCTAAAAAACGCCGCTTTGTTTTTAAGGCTCAAACTCTTGCCAACAGCGAACAAGCTCACCCCATAAACTAGGGAATCTGCGAACATATCCAGACCATCGGCCAATAACCCAGTTGATTCTGCAATTATCCCTAGGGTAATCTCAACCACAAACATTCCGAAGTTGATGCCAAGCAAAATCTTCAAAGTTTTTGCTTCAACTTGCGATTCTTCCACGACAATCTCAGAGTCGGAAACCTCCTCCGATTCTTTCAATTCCCCTTTAAGTCCAATGGAACTTAGCTTTTCCAAAACAAAAGAGCACTTAACTTCATGGTAAAAGGTTGCCTCTCGTTTTCCGAAGTCGAAGTTAATTTGTTTAACGCCCTCCTCCCTTTCAAAAAGAGATTCAATCATCTTGCTTTCAGAGGGGCAGTCCATTTTCTTAATGTGAACAATGCTGCGTTTCATTGATCATTCCCGCTTGGCGCCTTAACCAAAGCTTCGGTTCTTCTAAGGTAAAAAACAACTCCTAAAATCGATAGGACTAAAAACAACTGCCCGACTAATACTTCCAAAGTAGAGTTATAGCCAAGTAAAGATAAAGCAATTCCTTTTATTTGTGTTTGATCAAGAATACCTACTTTCTGGAAAGCCTCCAATGCTTTTCCCAGAAAAACAACAGAAAGAGTTAAGATGAGAAAAGTTGATCCTTTAAACAAAGGTCGCAAATTTATTTTCATTGAGAACCGAGAAATTAAAACGATTAATACGCCCGCGATTGCAATGGCGCCCATAGCCCCAGCCCCAATTGCCACTTTTCCATGTCCATCGAACACTAAAATTTTCATAAACAACAGAGTTTCAAATATTTCTCTAAACACCGAGAAAAAGGCGATTAACAATAAAGTTGTTTTCTTGTTATCTACCAAAGAGCTTTTAACGCTACTTTTAATGTTTTCCTTCATCTGTTCGATATTCGAGTTTCGATGAAACCAAAAGCCCACATAGAAAAGCATGAGAGATGCAAATAAGGCAACCCATGCCTCTATGGATTCCACGGCATAGCCTCCTAATCCAACAATCATGTCCATTAAAAAGTAAAGTCCGACACCCATTACTATGGCGCCGATCCAGCCGCCATGAACCCATTTTAAGGTGGAAGAAGAGCCGAACTTTTTGACCATTCCCAAAAGAAGCAAGAGAATCAGCCCTGCCTCCAAGGCCTCCCTCGCGACAATTCCAAAGGAAAGCAACGCGGAGGCCACAAATGAAGTATCAGAAGAAATAACCCTTTCGGCTTTATCAAATAACGTCAGAACTTCGCGATATTGTTTTTCAACTACACCCGCTTTAGAGGATTTATTAAGCAAGCTTCTATAATTTGCCATACTTTGTTCCAGCGAAAAGACAAGGGAGTTCCCGCTTACTTTCAAATATCCCTCAATTGGCTCAATACCTTTTAAATACGACTCTAACGATTTGTCCTTAGCATCTTGAAACATGCCCTTTTTAAACAAGTCATAGCTTTCGTTTAATTTGTTTTTTGCAATTTCTAAATATTCGTTGCCACTTCTTTTGGTTGGCCCTTCAGGAGGAAAATTGTCAGCAATATTTCTTACACTGGCCAAGAATAAAGTTTTTTCATCTTCCGTAATATTATATTTCTGAAGCAGCTCAATATCCGTCAAAGAGGCCAAGTCCTCTAGAGGAACATCATAATTTTCTTGAACCTTTTTTCCTTGATACCTAAAGGTTGAAACATAAAAAGCAAGAGACCATCTTTCCTCGTCCGAAAGAAAAGAGTAGCCTGCCATACCAGTTCCATCCACGCCTAAAGTAATAGTATTATAAGCCTGAAAGGGAGAAATATTTTGCATTCTATTCAGGCCTTGAAAGTTTGTTGGACTTGGTTCCAACCCCTTTCCCAAAGGTCCATCGCCAGCCCCCGTCGAGCCATGACATCCCACACAGCTCTGAGCGTATATTTTTTTCGCTTTCGCCAGATCTAGCCCCCCTCTAGGAAAGGTGGCAATATTAAAAGCCTTTATAATATTGAATTTGATTTCATTTGCTTGATTTGAAACTTCTTTCACAGAAGCTTTGGCTTCAATCATTTCTTTAAGGCTCTGAATTTGAGAAGATAATTCTTGCTTATAACTCCCATTCTTTGAGATTCTAGAAACTTCATTTATAAACTCAATTTGCTCGTCATATTCTCCTTGGCTGATTATCTCACCCTCGGAAACTGCCTCTCCATAATCTTGTGACAGATAACTCAGCAAGTGGACAGCAAGCTCATTTCTACTATCACTCCCGATAGCAGGTAGTAGAGAAAGGAATAAAAAAGCTATAATATGTAAGCGTTTCATAGCAAGGGCTCCGAGAAGTTTGAATCGCCAAACAATAGAACGTACAAGCTAACAAGTCAAGAATGACAAGCCTACTAGAGGGTGTTAAAAACTCTTTCCATGGGACTCTTTGATAAACTGCAAATTCTTTTCATTTTATTCTCCGCCGGTCTGGGGCTAGCACTAGGCCAAATAAAATGGTTTTCACAAAATGGGGACAAGTTTATCGTTCCTTTTTTGATGTTAATGCTAACGGTTGTTTTTCTACATGTTCCCTTTAAGGATATGCGAAAGGCCTTTTCAAATTTTCGTTTTTCAGGACTAAGTTTAGGAATAAATTTTCTCTGGACTCCCTTGTTTGCCTGGATTCTTGGCGATATCTTTCTGGGCGGGCATCCTGATCTAAGAGTTGGTTTCCTGATGCTGCTCATCACTCCGTGTACGGACTGGTACCTTGTCTTTACCCAATTAGCGGGAGGAAAGACGTCCCAAGCGGCGGCCCTGCTGCCATGGCACCTTCTCCTGCAACTGCTTCTACTGCCTGTTTACCTTCTGATTTTTGCGGGGAAACTCATTTCTATAGAACTAGGAATATTGGTTAAAAGCATAACCTTGGTTTTAATAATTCCCTTTGCTCTATCACTTTTAATTAGAAAACTGGCTTATATATTCAAAAGTGAGGACTGGTTCGAAAATAAATTTTTACCCTTTATCTTGCCGGGACAATCTATCTTTTTGTGTTTCGCCATTATCGCGATGTTTTCTTCTCAAGGAGAAGCGATATTGGCGAATCCCAAGTCGACTCTTTTGCTAGTCCCGCCGCTTTTAACATTTTATCTTTTTAATTTGATCTTTAGCTTAAATGTTTGTCGGATAGCCAAGATTGAAAAATCTGCTTCCGTAGGCTTTTCATTTGCAACATTGGCCCGCAACTCCCCGCTTGCCTTGGCAATCGCCGTGACCGCTTTCCCTGACAAACCCTTAATAGCGCTAGCTTTGGTAATCGGGCCGCTAATAGAGTTACCCACAATGGGAATTATTGCACACTTTTTTAAGGTCAGATTTAGCAGCTAAATCTTTCCTCCTTTGAGTTGATCACTTGAGCAGTTTTTTGAAATCTTCAGGCAACTCCATTCGCTTAAACGGATTGACGTTGCTTCCTCCTGTGTTCCCATAAGGTAAAACACCTATCGCTGATCCAATAACACCCGTAACAATTCTAAAGAGCTGACCAACAATTTCCTTAAAGTCTTTCCTATGAAGGCCGACCCTAAACATCCTAATATGAGTGACGGTATGGGGAATGATAAAACGTTGACCTAATATATGGGCACGCTCAAGATGGAAAAAACATTTTTCCCAAGCCATCACTTGATACGCTGCCTTGGCTTCTTCTAGCTCCTGATTATAGTATTTCAACACTCGTTCTTTATTTGAATTCATTTTATCCTATTAGAGAAAAACCTTGTGAGCCTTAACTATCTTCTATTGCCGATTGGATGGCCGCTTTTAACTGGCTTCTGCCAAAGTTCTCAAGAGGCGCTCCGTTTATATAAAAACTTGGCGTTCCTCTCACCCCTAATTTTTGACCATCCGCTATATCCTGCTCAATTCTTTTAACTATTGCGGGATCTTGCATATCTTCTCGAATTTTTGCAACATCAACTCCAGCTTCTGGCAGGTAATACCAAATAAGTTCTGGTTGAGGATTGTGATGATTTCCCCAGTTGGGCTGGTACCGGAACAAAACATCCAAAACCTCCCAATATTTCCCTTGGTTTCGAGCTGCTTCTAGAATCTTGACGGCAAATTTTGAGTTTTTATGAAAAGGCGCATATCGAACAATAAGCTGGACCTTGTCTTGGTATTCCTTTATAAGCTCCTTTACATATGGAGCAAAGGCTCTACAGCTCTCACATTCGGGGTCTAAAAATTCCACCAAGTAAACATCAGGCTCTTTCGCTCCCATTCTTGGTGCATAATCTCGTACAAATACCTCGGAATTTTCTTGAGCGAGGAAGCCAAGCCTTTCATTCTCTAGGTAATTATAGGAGACAGCTCCTCCTATGAACAAGGCCACAACAGCAAACGCCGCGAACAGAACTATTTTTTTTTTATTTTTCATTTTTTATCCTTTTTAAAAACAAAGTCAGTAAAATCAAAATTATGGAAAAGCTGAATAAAGAAAGGATTGGAATGGTAATAAATCCTGCCCAATTAATATACACTGTTGAACATGGCACTCCTTGAACACAAGGAGAAGCGCTTTCGGGAACAATCCCATAATGTAAAAGATTATGATAAAGGGCAATTAACCATCCGAACAATGCCAAAGGCAAGGAATAACGCCAAACCCTTTTGTCTAATGGAAACATTCCAGCCAGAAACAACAAGACCAACGGATACATGCAAATCCTTTGATACCAACAAAGAACACATGGTGGAAACTTCATAATCTCGCTGAAAAACAGGCTTCCAAAAGTGGCGATTAGCGTAACAAACCAAGCGCCAAAAATTAGGTTCCAACCAGCCTCGGAAGAATTAAATCTGCTCATATTTAAACCTCTTCTGCTTTTTCCAGCTGACTGAAAGAATCCTTAAAAATTCCCATCGCGGACTTGAGAAAAAGAAGAGTAATTCCGAACCCAACAAGCAAATCTGGCCAAGGAGACTTTACATAATAGACCGCCAATCCCGCTAAAATAACGGAAGTGTTGGCTATAATATCGTTTCTGGAACAAATCCATACGGATTGAAAATTTATATCATCATCTTTGTGAGCCGTGAGAAGCATTAGGCAAATGACGTTTGCTATCAAAGCAACCATTCCAACAATTCCCATAAATTCATAATCAGGTGTAGACAGGAAAAAAGTTTTATAAATGGCCTGTCCTAAAATTAACAATCCAAGCGCCACCATAATAGACGCTTTAAACAATGAGGCTTTGGCTTTGGCCTGAATACTGGAACCAATGACATAAATACTGCTTCCGTAAGCCAGAGCGTCCCCCAACATGTCTAGCGAATCTCCCATTAGCGCTGTGGAACCGGCAATAAAACCTGAAATGGATTCAGCGAAAAACATTACCAGATTGATAGCCAACACTGTCCAGAGAACTTTCGCTTGTTTTTTTGCCAGATCCTTTAAATCATCCGACTTTTTCTGGCAACAATGATCAGCCATTTTAACCCCCAAAAATATAAATTGATGCTTCTAAAAAATAATGAGTTTAGCTAGCAAGAATCGGAGGTCTGTAAATATCTTTATAGAAGTTGCCGAAGGAAAATTCAGCATAAGGTTGGAAACTGGATTTCAGGTCTTTTTGCGCGATCGGAGGAAGATCTTTTAAAGGGATTGTAAAAATAAAAGAAATCCCACCGATGCAAGGGCAATTTGTCTCATTGCAATTTTCTGTTTTATCCGTATTCTTTTCTTTTTGATCTAGTTCAGACTTTTTACAAATATCTAGAATTTCTTCACACTCTAAGTGAAAACGCTCCCTTTCATACCCAAAGCTTTGGGCGGTTTGCAAAGAGAAAAAAACAGTAAGAAGCAGAAAAAATAACCGAAGCATACACTATTTATACTCTTTTCGGCTCTTAAGGACAAGAAAGTTTGGAAAGGGAAACATATGGAAGGAGATATTTCTCCTCCTTCTATAAATGCACTCCTATCTAAAAGATCCTCCCATATGATCAAGGTAAGGATTTAGATCAAAGACATCAGGCTCTTCTGCTGAGATGTTTAAGCCACTATTTTTTATTTCAAAACTTTTCTGTCTTAACTCACAGCATTCATTTTTATCACTGTTTTTCCAACAATTTTTGTGACCTTCTTTAACACTGGCTATTGCCGTTTTGGCGCTTTCTACTAAAAAGGCAAATAAGAAAACAACCTTTAACATTCTCATAATAACATCCTCCCCCGTTGTTATTATTTGATTTTTTCTCTCGATCATTGTTTTTGATTCTGTCGGGTATTTCAAGTAAAGGCGTTAAAGAAAACTTTGTCCAAAAACGTTCCAAATAAATAAATGCTTCACAACCTGTCGGGTGAACTGATTTCAAAAAGGTTTTACATGGGGAGTTTCTTCGTTCCTGTGAAAAGTGAGTTTCGCCGCCAATAATACTTTGACGTTGGCGTCTAGCTTCAATTGTGCATTGGCACTGTTTTTCCTTTTTAAAGCATAAAAATGCAAGGATGATCCCTTGAGGAAGCGGATGCCTTTTTTAGGCTCCTTTCCTCATATTCTGCCTTAACCCGGCCACTTCAAGGCAGTCACCTTGAAGTGGGATCTATAAAAAGAACGCCGAAGGTTCCAGCTTAAAGCAAATACTAAAGTGTATTTCCTCTATAGTTGCTCCAATTTTTATTTGCCTTACTGATGTTTTCTTCAAGATTCTCTTGGAACTTATTCAAGTTTTCTTCGCTGGAAAAGAAATAAACCTTCCCACCATGCTTCAATCTAAATTCATCTTTTCCATGAACATGCGGATCTCCCTCCGAGACACTTAAGGCGCAATGTTTATCAAACTGGGCCTCTTGCTTGCGCATTTTGCAGTTCTCACCACATTTTTCTTTTTTGTGATGGTGGTGAGCTGTTTTTTTGTGATGATGGGCACAGCCAGTTAAACCAATTGCTAAAATCATTACAGAAATAAACTTATTCATTCACAGCCTCCTTAAAGCTTGGTTGCATAAATCTAATAAAAAGACGATAGAGCGAGGGAATTACAATCAAAGTTAGAAGAGTGGCGGAAATAATTCCCCCTACCACAACTGTTGCCAATGGCTTTTGCACCTCCGCTCCAAGGCCTGTTGAAAACATCATAGGTAAAAAGCCGAAAATATCCGTCAAGGCGGTCATGAGCACCGGCCTAAGCCTTGTCATCGCACCTTCCTTGACAACCTCATCAGGAGTTTTTCCCTCCTCGAAAAGGCGATTAAAATAAGTCACAAGCACAACGCCGTTCAAAATACTAATACCTGACAAGGCTATGAAGCCAACTCCCGCGGAAATGCTAAAGGGCATGTCCATAAGTATTAAAGCAAGGACTCCTCCAATTAGCGCCATGGGAGCGCAAGCAAAAATCAAAACCACTTGCGCAAACGACTTAAAAGCCGCATAGAGCATGGCCAGAATGATTAACATTGCCATAGGAACCAAGATGCTTAGACGCTCCTTGGCGCTTTGCAAGTTTTTAAAGCTTCCTCCCCATTCGACATAGTAGCCTTCAGGCAAGTCGATTTCCGCTTCAACTCTGGCCTTCGCCTTCTCGACGAAGCTTTCAACATCCCGTGTTTCGGGGTTGATCAAAACTGCCACCCGTCTTTGGGAGTTTTCACGACTGACATTGCTAAAGGTTTCGACATAATCAATCTTCGCAACTTGATTGATTGGCACTGTAAAACCTTCAGAAATGCCAACGGGCAAATTTCTTACTGTATGGATATCCTTGCGCTCCCTTTCGCTGAGCCTTGCCACAATCGGAAATTTTCTAACACCTTCATAAACATGTCCTATTTCACGTCCCCCGATGGCGGCGCTAATGGAATCCAATACCGGCCTGGCCGTTACTCCCAGCTGCGCAAGCTCCTCCATCTTGGGAGTGTATTGCAGCATGGGAGACTTCCCCTTTGACTCAGATTCCGCTTCACCCGAGCCGGGGATTTCGGATACAATTTGCGCAATTTGTTTTGAATAACCTATAAGCTGGTCCAAGTCCTCGCCAAAGACCTTTGCCGAAACATCTGCTCTAGTTCCCTCCAGAAGTTCATTAAATCTTAATTGCACGGGCTGGGAAATAAGCAGAACTTGGCCAGGAACCTTAAGCTCGAGTTTCCTTTTCACCGCTGCCATCAGTTCGTCTTTGGTTTCAATTTCTGATTCAGGCCATTTATCTCTTGGCTTTAGCATGACATAAGAGTCGGAAATATTAACTCCCATTGGATCTGTCGCCACTTCCGCGGCGCCAGTTCTTGCAAACACCAGTTTAACCTGAGGAAACTCTTCAATAACATCTTCAGAAAGCTGTTGAAGCTTTACAGAATTTTCAATGCTTATATTGGCAGGTCTTATAAACTGCACAGCGAAGTCTCCCTCATTAAGCTGAGGGATAAATTCCGCGCCCATTTGCGAAAATAGAAAAACGCCAGCGGCGATAGCTGCCACTCCGATGCCTAAAACCACTTTCTTAAAGCGCAAAGCGGCGTTTAGAGTAGGCCCAAAAGCCTTTTCGGCCAATCGCATAAGAATTGGTTTGTTATCCCTAGTTTTCCCTGAAAGAAATGTGGCCGCCAAGGCCGGAACTAAAGTGAAGGATAAGATCAAAGCGCTGCCAAGCGCCATTATGAATGTGGTCGCCATTGGACCAAACATTTTGCCTTCAACTCCAGTCAAAGCGAAAAGAGGGATAAAGACGACGATGACAATTAACTCGCCAAAACCTGCGGCGGATCTAATTTCTATTGCCGCGTCTTTTACAACCTGGCTTACCTCCGCCCTGGTAAGAGTTCGACCCAAGTCCTGTCCTCTTTTTTGCAGACGATGCACGCAGTTTTCAATAACAATAACCGCTCCGTCCACGATAATTCCGAAGTCCAAAGCGCCTAAGCTCATCAAGTTTCCGGACACGTTTTGCCACCTCATCAGTATAAACGTGGCCAGCAAGGCGATAGGAATCATCAACGCCGTTATAATGGCTGCCCGAAGATTGCCTACTAGCATCAAAAGGAACAAACTTACCAGGGCGGCGCCCATAAGAAGGTTATGCTCCACAGTGCCAAGGGTGGCGTTCACCATGTCCGAACGATTGTACAGTGTTCGTAACTCAACCCAATCGGGGAGATCGCCTCGAATATCTTCTAATTTTTCGGCAACATCGATTGAAACAGAACGACTATTTTCCCCCAAAAGCATAAAAACCGTGCCAATGATGGACTCTTCTCCGCTTACAGTTCCCGCGCCGGTACGAATTTGCTTGTCAAATTTTACTTCTGCAATGTCTTTAATTTTTATGACTTGATAGTCAGACAGCCGTTTAACGACGACATTGCCTATATCCTCGAAAGTCCTGAGAAGTCCTACACCTCTCACCAATAGTTGTTGGCCGGTCTGTTGGATGTAGCCGCCTCCAACGTTCGCGTTAGTTTCTTCTATAGCTTTTTCAATATCATCAAAGTGAAGGCCATAGCGGGACATTTTTTCAATATCAGGCTGGACAAAAAATTGTTTGTCAAAACCGCCGATAGTATTGACCTCGGTCACACCCTTGACAGTCAAAAGCCGTGGCTTGATAAACCAATCCTGAATGGATCTAAGCTCCATCAACTGAACAAGACGTTTCTCAGGGTCTTGGGCCGGTTTTTTGGCCTCTATCGAATAATGAAAGATCTCTCCCAAACCTGTACTGATAGGACCCATCTCGGGAACAATGCCTTCGGGAAGCTCAATATTTTGCAGCTTTTCCCCCACCAGCTGTCGGGCCCGGTATATATCGGTTTCTTCCTCAAAAATGACGGTGACTTGGCTAATGCCATATTTGGAGACAGACCTGATTGTTTGAACTCCCGGTATCCCATTCATGGCGTATTCAATGGGAAAAGTAATCATTCTTTCTATTTCGTCCGGAACGTAGCCTTTGACTTGGGTATTGATTTGAACTTGGGTATTTGTGATATCCGGAACGGCGTCGATCGATAACTCTTGGAAAGATTTCACCCCGTAAGCAATTAAAAGGAGGCTTGCCAAAAAAATAAAGAGGCGATTATTTACCGAAAATTCGATTATTTTATTTATCATTTATAATTCCAATTTAGTGTGAATGTCCATATTCTGCCGTGTCCGTTGAGTAGATATCCGTCACTCTTAATAGTCCGACTCCGCCAACAGCGATTTTATCCCCACCTTTAAGTCCGTTAACCGCCACGGTAAAAGTTTTTTTATCCTCGCCTTCAATCTTTACTGGCAACATTTTGAAAAAGCCGTTCCGATATCTATAGATTCCTCTTTTATCCAAAGACACAACCAAGGCGTCTTTTGGAATTACCAGTGGGCTTTCGGAAGGTTCCCTAAGCTTCACTCCTATTGTTTCTTTGGCCTCCTCGGACATTCTAAAACCTTTCGTCTCGTCCACCTCTTCAATGGCCTTGCCCTTTCCTATCGCTTTGCTACTGCCATGACCTTCATGTCCACCATGTCCAGCATGGCCACCCTCACCTTCTTCATGCTCATCATGGCCGCCATGACCTTCATCGTCGTGGCCTTTTTCTTCATGCTCATCATGCGATTCTTTTTCATGACCATGTCCTCGATGCGACTCTTCTTCATCTTTATGTTCATGACGACCTTTGTGAGACTCTTCCTCTTCTTCATGTCCATGGCCTTTGTGAGACTCTTCCTCATGAGCATGGCCATGATCTTGCCCGTAACAAACGCTTCCCAACAGAAGCGTCAAAAAAATAATTTTAAACATTTTCATTAAACACCCCTAGCTTGAGCAGCCTCTCTTTGCATTCAGGTTCTTTTTTTAAAGAATCAACTTCCAAATCCGTAAGGGTTGGACGAACAAGTTGCAAAATATCTTGGTAATGTTTTGCTTCCTCGGCGCAAAGATAAAGTCCACTTACCTCACAAGAATCCAAGACTTTTTTCCAAGCTTTAGACCCTAGAACAAATCGAGAACACAAGTCCTCGGAAAAGTAGCTAAAAAACCTTCGGTGGAAGTTTCTAGAAAAACGGTTGTCAGTATTAAAGCGATGGGCCAATTCTTTAACATTGGAAAAATACCTGTTTATCGCTTCCTGTTTTTCTTTATCAAGGCCGGAATTAGAGTTTTGCTCCAAATATATCCGATCTAATTCAAGTGAATTGAGCGTTTCCAATTCACTTTGATACCTACATCCACTGGCGATCAACGCCAAGAAGATTAAGACTGAAATTTTCATTGTAGACCTCCGGTCAATAAACTATCGAGTTTACTTTCTTTTTTGTTGTAATCTCCGTTAAAGATCATCCTCTTTAACCGCTCCATTGTGGTGACGACTTCATATTTGTAATTCACAAGAGAGATTGAGGCGTCAAACTCGTTTTCAACGCTTTTAAGCATTTCAAGAGGATCAATATCCATCCCCAGGGCCAAGTGACTTCTAAGAGTCTGATAGTTCTCTCCGGCCAACCTTCTTCTGGAAGTTTGATTTTCAATATTGTTTAGATAAGAATTGAAATTATTGACCAAGTTATACAAAGACTTTTTTAACACCTCCTCGGTAGATTCTTTATTTATGTCCAAGATATGAGACTCTGAGTTGCTAATGCGAATAGAACTGGCCGCTCCAAACCCTAGCCCGTCTTGAACGGGAATATTGTTAAACATGCCTTGAGAGTTTGAAGACGCGCCAAGAAAAGAGAATGTTACTTCTCTACTAGTATACTTCAGCGCTTCTTTTAAGTATTTGTACTGGGTCAGCTCAGGGGCTGAATCCAAAGCTCTAAAAACAAAGGTGTCAAACTGAAGAGGCTCAAGTTTTTCCACCTCGGGGAGACTTATCCTTTCAAGAGAGAGATCTTGTTCTTGATCGACACCCAATAAATACGCAAGGGCCTTTTTTTCCTCAAAAACAAGATTTTCAAGAGCCCGAATGTCTTCTTGGATCTCAAGTTTTTTAATTTTCAAAAACCTGGTGGTTCTAGGCTCAACACTGCCAAAAACCTGTCGTGTTTCCGAGATTCCAACCAATTCATCTAATTTCAAAGACTGTTCTTTAAGAGCGTTTAAAAAATCAATATCGCGCAAAGTGTTTATATAAAGAAGCTTGGCCGTCATGACCTGATTTGCCCACAAGGCCCGGTACTGCTCTTGGTATGCGTAATAGAACTCTCTTGATTGACCAACCTTGAACCAGTTGCTTGGAACCAGAAAGGGGGCGATATCTTGGACGACATCCAAAGCTCCCTTCCATGAGAAAGGCGTTTTAAGAATATTCCAAAGATTAAGCCTCGGCAGCAGGTTTCTTTTATTGAAGTTTACTGTTTCCTTCGCCTGATATACCCTCTGAGCGTTTTCAAGCACGGTAAAATTGGATTGCTTAACCTCTTCTGCTACCTGATCTAAACTGATCGAGGTTTGAGCGCTTAGATTGAAGCTAATAGTCAGAGCAACAAATGATATAATGAACCTTTTCATGCTTATCTCCTTAACTGGAATTTGTATTTCTGACTGCTCGTGCTGGATTCAAAGACGCCCTGAATATTGTCTACGCGACTAATAGAGCCAGAGGTAACTTGAGCGGCCAAGGATCTTGAATCCGCCAATCGTTGCCCATCAGATACGTTCTTTAAAGAATCAGAGATTGAGAGGTGAAAAGAGTTTTTACACGATTCGGTAATTAAGTTTACTACTCCTTTACTCACGTCCGGTCTATAGCCTTCGACGACGCAGGTCACGGCACTATTAGAAACTCGGGGATTTTCCAGTTTGACGAAAAGGTTAAGGTTTAAATTTTGCAGCTCAAAATTGATTTCGTCCAAGGTTCTTACTCTTGATGGAAATTCAATAGGAATGCTGCTTACGAATCTGGCGCTTATGTCAAAAGAGATGTCTTGAACATCCACCTGTCCGAGGTACTCGCCTTCGATCGCCTGGATGAATCTTTTTCTTTTATTAAGATCATCTTCCATCTTTTCCGCCCACATCTTCTGATTCTCGTTTTGGGCCTGATACTGTTCGCGGGCTTGGATGTCGGCCTGCTCGGCAAGCCTATCGTCGCCGCCTTTGCTACAACCGAACAAGAAAAGACACGGTAGAATAAAAAATAACTTTTTCATAAAAACTCCTAGTTAAATAATTCGTCTATTAGGCTTTCCTTGCCGGTAATAAGGTATATTTCCTTTATAGCTTTTAAAATATCGTTTTCAGTTTCAAATCGGGAATCCATGTAATCAACATATTGCCGATGGGATTCAATTGTCATAGGAATGCTTACAACCCCTCGTCTAAAAAGGCTTTCCGCTTCTGTATGAAACGTTGTAATTTGGGAAAGCGAAGGCATTTCCTGATATGTTTTTAGCGATTGATGATAAATCTTTAACAGCTTGCGCAATTTGATTTTTAAAAGAGATATGTTGTTTCTCGCAACTTTTCGTTGCGCCATGAGATTTCTCGAAGCCTCAAGTTTTCCGCCTTCGTTTGTGTTTAGAAAAGGAGCGTTAAATGTGACGCCAATTCCGGCGCTGACAAATTGATCCGCTCCCCTCGATTCATATCCGACGATGGGTCCAACCAATAGGTCTGAGTATGCCAACGACTTTTCGCGATTCAGCTCTTTTTTAGCGACTTCCACTTTTTCCTTTTCTATGGCCGCCATGCCTTGAGCTTCACTAAGCTCAAAGGCGCCTATCTTTGGATAATTCGTTGAAATATAGCGAAAGTTTGGTTTTTCGCACTCACTCATGAAGGCGACTTCCCCAGCTAAGAGATCTTTCTCATTTTTTAAGTCATTCAGTCTGGCCTTATAATCATTTAAAGCCAGCTTCAAAGTGCTCAAGGAGACTTTTTCTTCAGGATTCAATCTTTTTCTGGAAGCAAGCTTTTTAACAATGGATCTAAAGGCGTCAACAGCTTCTTCCATCGCCTCGATCAATACTTTAAGCTGGGCCACTCTCTGATAATTCACAAGGTTTTCTAATGCTTTTCGGGCGCCGAACAATCCATATTGTTTGCTTTCCAAATCCGCCCTTGCCAGAGAACTTTCAATTCTGGCTTCCCTTTTATCTCCAAGCTCAATAACGTGGAGAAGTTTTAGGTCGTAATTTTGAACATCCAATCCAAAATCATCGCCTTTTGTATACTCAAACTCCACAGCGGGGTTAGGCCTTTGCTTGGCCCTCTCAATAAAGGAGTTTGTCAGCTCCTTTTGAAGCTTAACCTGTTCTAAAACCGGATTAGAGGATAATAGTTTCTTTTTATACTCGCGAATATTTTTATAATTGCACGAGTCTTGTGCCTGGCTGACAAAAGCCGCTGCCAGAATTAAAAGGACCAATTTCATCTTTTACCTTTAAGTAAAAAGTTGTTTTAAATTAAAAATCAATAGAGCGACGAGAACTTAAGAAATGGGAGGTCGGTTGACTTCTACGAGAATATTTTTGGGAGATTTTGATTCAAACCAAAGAAAGGAATAATTAAAGGTGAGAAGCTTAACTTCTAAAGAGCTTCTAACTTCCTCTAAAGTGACCAGATGTGTGTGACCATGGTGGCAGTGGCCGTCTCCATGGTTTTGTTTTTGTCCTTCCCCATGGCTATCTGATTGTTCCTGAGAAGAATTGACTTCTATTGACTGGCACTCCTCCAACGAAACATCAAAGCTGGTCTCATCTGTGTGAGTGAAATCGTTCACTATAAACATAAGTAAAAACAAACAGATAAAACGCATAAACCAATCTTATATTAATTACTTATTAAAAACAAGATGATTGAAAAGTTTTCAACAACCCCTTTTTACCATCTTTTCTTACGGTAATGATTCGAAGAAGTCAATAGATTTAATCAGCTATTGGGTTAAGTTACTGGCTTGAATAATAAGGAATTATGAAGAACATCCTGTAATATCAGAGGCTGCCTTAGCATTCATTTGTAAAAAAAGCCCAGCCTTTATAAGCAACTTCAGTTCCCACACCCAAAGAGGGCCTTACTTCGTAGTCAAATTTTTCGCTTAATATAAAACTAGGAAAAAGACCAACACCAACAGACCAATTGGTTGTCCTATACCGGATATGAGGCCACCTACAGTAACAGCTGTCGAATTCTCCCAAAATGCAACTCCAATCATTCCTGTGAGTCCTGGGCTTTGGTTTACAACTTTTGCTTCCTTCGCCGCGGCAGCAGCAAACCAAGGCAAAGTCAAAAGTGCTAAGCAGAGCGACGATATGAACATAATAAACATGGTTTTCAAGGCTGGACCAACGGCTTGCCTCCCCAGCGCTTCTTTCAACCACATCCTGCCCCCCTGCTCACTCCCGGCAACAATCGCAGTATCATAAAAGTGACAGAGACTCCTCCCCCAATAGACAGCAAGAGCTTTCTCGGTATTCCGTCCAAGAACCTCAGATAGTTCGAAAATATGAGAACAAGAGATAATCCAAGAGCCGCGGCCAACGAAAAATGCCACGACCCTGCCTCAGCCTCCATCATGCCAATTTCCCTTTGATTCTATGAGGAGCATGGCTAAATGACCAAGTCTAGCCCTAACGAAAACTCTCCCCTAACCCAACTAAAGAAAAATCAATACCTATTAGATTAGACTTCATCTCGACATCTGGAATATCCTCAAAAGGAAATCTACCTGGCCCGCTACCTCCCCATGCGCTTTTGAATTAAAATAGACAAGCGAGGAAACACGTCTTTTTCTATTTAAGAGTGAGAGAGTTCAATGAGTGAGTTTTTAAACGTTATTTTTTACGCTTCCATTCCTTTCATAGGAAACTTTATCGGAGCGATGCTCGCTGTAGTTTTGAAAGTTACGAAAAGGCTTTTAAGTTACTCCCTTCACTTGGCGGCTTTTTTAATATTTTGGTAGGAAGAGGTATTTCAATGATTGGAGAAAAGTCCAATGCGGATGAGGAGAGGTCCATGGCCTATATACATTGCCGGGTGGATCGACTTGTTTAGCGCTGGCCTGATGGTAGGAGAAGCTCATGAAGAGGTTGGAGACGATTCAATTGCCGCTTTTTCATTTACCGCGGGATTCGCTTTGTTTACAACCGTATCAGTATTATTTGAGGCATAGGTGAAAGCCCAAAAGGAAAAAGGAGTTGGCATGTCAGGGGGATCATATAGACCCATTGAAGACTATGCCATCATAGGAGATTGCCACAGCGCCGCTCTCATTGGAACCAATGGCTCTATTGATTGGACCTGCTTTCCAAGATTCGATTCTCACTCTGTTTTTGCCCGCATTTTAGATTTCAAAAACGGAGGGTTCTTTCAAGTGGGCCCGGCCTACTCAACCAACGTGTCTCGTAGCTATTTACCTAAGACGAATATTTTGCTAACGCGGTTTAAAACCTCTCAAGGAGAAGCTTTATTGACCGATTTCATGCCTCTTTTTGAAGAGGAAGAAGAAGAAGAAGAAGAAGGAAAAGGCGGTTTTTCCCGCATCGTTCGAGTAGTCGAGGGCGTTTCAGGTGAAGTGGATTTTAAACTAACCTTGGCGCCCAAATTTCTTTATGGAAAGCAAGGAGTCTCCCCTCAATTATTGTCAGGGGGTTATCAGGTTTTGTTTCAACATGAAAAGCAAGGGCTTCGTTTACTTTCAGATGCGGCCATAAAAACGAAAGGAATAGAAGCGGAATGTTTTTTTACAATTAAAAAAAATGAAAAACAGACCTTCTTATTGGAATACTTTCAGGAGAAATCTAGCATTGACAATTTAGAAACGACAGACTGCGACCACATGTTGGAAAAAACACAGACCTATTTTGAACAATGGTCAAAGAAGTGTCCCCAACAAGGAAAGTACAGGCCTCATATCATAAGAAGCTCATTAGCGTTGAAACTTTTGACTTACCGTCCAAGCGGAGCCTTTGTAGCCGCTCCAACAACTTCCTTGCCCGAAAAAATTGGAGGTTCCCGCAACTGGGACTATCGTTACACTTGGCTGCGAGACGCTTCATTGACGATGGAAGCTCTTTTTCGAAGCGGCCATGATAAGGAGGCGAAAGAATTTTTGGAATGGGTATGCGAAAAGGCCAAAGTCGGTCACCAAGATTTGAGAATAGTTTACGGTCTTAACGGAGAAAGGGATTTGAAGGAAAAAACTTTAACACATTTGGAAGGCTATGAAAAAAGCGCTCCAGTGAGAATTGGCAACGGGGCCTACCTTCAAAAACAATTGGACACTTATGGGGAGATTTTGGACTCTGTGGACATCGCTCGGAAGATGGGAATAGACAAAGAAAGTCATTTATGGCGAGACTTTCACGCTCTTGTTGACTGGGTATGTGATAACTGGACCTTGCCTGATAAGGGGATATGGGAAGTAAGGGGCGAACCAAGACAATTTGTTCACTCAAAGGTCATGGCGTGGGTCGCCTTGGACCGCGGAATCTGCGCCGTCGAAGAGCTTGATTTGCCGGCGGCGAATCTCGAAAAATGGAAAGAAGAGCGTGATAAGATTTACCAAGAAGTGAATGAAAAAGGCTGGAACGAAGAAGTCGGCGCTTTTACTCAATCCTATGGCTCCTCCAACCTTGACGCCGCCGCTTTAAGGATGGCGCTTGTGAGGTTTATGCCCCCCACCCATCCACGGATAGTTTCCACAGTGGAAAGAATAACGGAAGAGCTCTGTCAAGACGGTTTAGTTTATCGTTATAAGCCGGAAGAAACTGATGATGGATTTAAGGAACCAGAAGCGGCTTTCGCGATTTGCTCCTTCTGGCTAATCGAAAACTTGGCGCTCCAAGGACGCCAGGAAGAGGCTCAACAACTAATGGATAAAAATTTAAATTTTTTAAACGATGTGGGACTTCTATCTGAAGAAATTGAAGTGGGCACGGGGAAAATGCTTGGCAACTTTCCCCAGGCCTTCAGCCATATAGGAGTCATTAGGGCCGCCATTGCTTTGGTAAACGCTTCTATGAAAGGTTCAAGAAATCCTTTTAACAACAGCGATTTTATAACTTGAAGAGGAGAAAAAAATGTATCAAGTAATTTCAGACCAACATGATTATTTGGCGGTGAAGTTTACCGGCAAAGTCGATAAAGAAGAGTATCAAGAGATTCTTGCAAATCTAACGTCTAAAACCGAGACTGGCAATCAAGTGGACCTGTTAGTCGACCTTACGGAGTTGGAAAGGTTTACAATGGGAGCGTTATGGGAAGATATAAAGTTTGATGTAAAAAATTTTAAAGTTATTCGCCGCCTTGCAATAATTGGAGATAGGAATACAATAAAGATTTTAGATCCGATTTCCAAACCCTTTGTTACTGATGAGGCTAAGTTTTTCGAAAAGTCCGATTATAAAGAGGCGCAGAAGTGGGTTCACTGAACCCCAAGGCGAACTTCATTATCTTCTTTTCCCGCTCCCCCAGAAACGATGCCAGTTTCAGAGTCATCAACTATCTTCGGAAGAGGATTGTTAGGGTTGGCCCTGCGAGTTACCAGAAGCAACCCCACAACCGCAAAAAGATATCCAATCGAATCAGTAATACCAGGAATTCTACCAAACAGAAGAAGCTCCGCGCCTCCTACCCAAAGCAGGAGTGTTCTTCCAAATGCATTTGCTAGTTGAGGATCAAGTTGTTTATAGCTTACCGTCATGAAGACCTGCCCTAAGACAGAGCATCCCCCCATAAGCCCAAGCCACAAAAGTAAAGTGTCATCGGGCCACGCCATACTAACTCCTGGAAGCCCTATAATCAGAAAAAGAACGCTAAAATTGAAAACGATCAATTGTGGGGAAAATTGAGCGGTCGCCTGCTTGAGGAACAGCATGGCGAGAGCGCTCAAAAAAGCCCCTAAAGTGCCCAAAATCCAAACTTTACTGGAAGATTCCGCGCTTGGACTTCCTGCCACCACTAGTGTGCCGAAAACGACCAGAAGCAGGCCGCATAGCTGAATCTTATTAAGGGTGTTTCCGTTGAAAATGAAGATCATAATCATGAGAAACAGAGGAGCAAGACTGGCCAAAAATGAAGCATGAAGAGAACTTGTATTCTGAAGCGTCCAAAATGTGCAAAGAACGGCCAAAGCCCCTGAAACGGACCTCAAATGCACAGGTATTGCGGGCCGGGTAAACAGCAAATGAACGTCCTTCATAATGAAAGGACCAAGAAATACCACAGCTACCGCCCCTCGAAAGAATAAAAGAATTAAAGGATCAATTGATCCAAGCTTATAAGTGATCAGAATATTCATGATGGCGAAGAAAAGGGCGGAACTTATGGAAATACTGATTGGAATCATTTCAGGGTTAGCCCCTTTGAAAGAACCCATTCGTCATTATAAACAGTGTCTAAGTAAGCAGTTCCTCTGTCCGGGCAGAGAAACATCACATTAGCGCCGGTCGCTTCGTGAAAATTGTGAAAGTACGATTCAATGGCGGAAAAAACCGCCCCCGAAGATCCGCCTGCTAAAACTCCATGCTGATTTCGTAGAGTCCGGCACCCTTTAACGGCATCAGATTCTGAAATATGAACGACTTCATCAATGTTGCATCCTTCCAAAAGTCTTGGCCGCATGCTCGACCCCATGCCAGGAATAAACCTCGGCTTTGGAACGGACTGAAAAATCATAGATCCTTCTATATCCACCGCCACAATCTTTGTCTTCGGGCTTTTTTCTTTTACTCCCCTCGAAATGCCATTTAAGGTTCCACCAGAGCTGACACCAATAAAAAGGTAATCAAGTTCATATCCACAATCTAAAATTTCCGAAGCGGTATTTACATAATGAGCTTCGGCGCACCAGGGGTTTTCATACTGGTTTATCCAATAACAATTGGGAGAACTATCGACAATTTGACGCACTCTCCTTATTCGGTTGCAGAGAAATCCACCTGAGGTATCACGCTCATTCACCATAATAACTTCCGCGCAGAAGCTTTTGAGAAAGCTTAGATTTAAACGCGAAATGTTGGGATCCACGACTGGAATGAATTTGATGCCGAGGTAATGGCAAATTTGAGCTAGAGAGGAGGCGAAGTTGCCAGAAGATGACTCCACAATCACAGTATCTCGTGAAACTTCACCATTTTCAATCGCCCTACGAAGCGCGTAAAAGGCAGGACGGTCCTTAATGCTGCCCGTGAGATTGTGAAATTCAAGCTTGGTGAGGAGCTTGATACGAGAATGCGCCAAATCGATTACAGGAGTGTGACCTATAAGGGGGAGAAGATTGTCAATTTTTTGAACCAGATTTCTCACAGCAGCAGCTCCTTTAGATCGGACGGTACGTCTTTATCTAGCAAAATAATAGAGGATTTTTTCGCAAGATTCGACCGACTTGAAAAATCTTCAAAGTTTCGCCCTAGGAGCGGGTATGACTCAAGTTAGCGTTTTTTTTCAGCTGCGAGTTTTAAAGAGCAGTCTTCCGCAATTATTGCAAAAGACTGCCATTGAAGATTTGCGTCTAGAGAGCGTCCCGATAGGCATGATTGATATCTTTTTGCCTAAAATAAGTTCGTCTAGTTCCATACTTTTCCAAATATTCCACATGCCATGGTTGCCAATAATACATGCTGGCTGGAATGAGATAACAATACTTTTCATATTCATGTTCCGAATAGGACGAATAACGATTGACCACCGCGCATTGGGCGTTATTTTTCATAAAGGCGTCGGTCCAGCTATGCATCACGCGAGGATTTGCCATGTACTGCCTGTCAAGGACAACATGTTGTGATTCACCATTTACGCCGACAAATGGAGCCGCATGAAACCACCATTTATAATTGTATTCTCGAATATATTTTCTTGTAAAAAACAAGAACATTTTTCCAGAATAGACTCCTTGTTCTTTATACATCTCCCAATTCCAAACATGGGCCCTGTTATAACATTCGGAGCCTCCCCTCAAGTCGTTTCGCATTGACCGAAACAAAGAATTGACTCCGCTTTGAGACATTGTTGTTAAATCATAGCCGTACATCGGTCCCACGTAGTTGACTATATCGGGTGTTTGATCAGAGGGATCAAATCCCCCAAAGGGAACTTCGAACCTTTCTGATGAATCAACCATTCTCATGCTTTTGATAGTTGCTCTTTCATCATTTTTAACCGCAAGACTCGTTTGGCTTTCAAGCTCAATCTCTATAGGCGAGAAAGCGACAAGAGCTTCATTTGCCATGTTTATCAACTCTATTTGCTGTGAAGGTATACCATACACGTGTCCATTCATGGCTAGGACCAAATAATCTTCGGCACCTCCGCTTGGTTCATAAATTTTATAAATTTTTGTTTTTATTTTTACATCACCATAGGATGCAAAACTTAAAAGAAAAGTAATAAAAATAATAAGTCTTTTCATTTTAAACTCCTTTTTTAAATCTGTTCTGACTTTTTTGATAAACATTTTGTTGGCCAATAGATCTGCAATATCTATTCCTTTAAATAAGAAAACTTTTCAGACTAAAAAGGGAGATAAAAAGACACAAGAATAAGTTCCAACTGGTCATTAAGGATCGCTTTTTTCCAACGTAAGGGATTCGTAATAAAGAGCGACATCTCTCATTTGTTGAGGAGTCATTTCAAATAATGCTTTATGCATTACATTGGCATATTTGGTTCCGCCCCTTTTATTCTTTAGAAACAACTTCAGTTGAAGGGCAATGTAATCTGCAAATTGGCCCGATAAATTTGGAAAATGGGGGTTCATCCTCCTGTCATCCAAGTGGGGACCGTGACATGCGACACAGGAAGCGACACGCTGTTGAGGGATTCCTTTATGAGCGATGTCAGCTCCTCTCTTAATGGCCTCGGAAAGAGCGCCTTCTAAAACAAGATGATGACTGGGTGAGGGAGAAATCCGCTTTTGCTTGCTGAAGTAAAGAGAAAGCTTGCGGACCTCTTCCTTTTTAAGAGAGGCTGCCATTAATTCCATTGGACCGCTGTGTCTTTCATCCTTTGCATAGGCCTTTAATGAATGTTCCAAGTATTTTAAATTTTGCCCGGCAAGCTTCGGAAACGCCGAGGTTTCCCTACCGTTTCCAGTCATGCCATGACAGTTTGCGCAACTCTGCAAAACGGGCAATTTTCCAGCGTTTTCTTGATAATCAGGATTGGTAAAACCTGAACGCAGGATAGTGGCCATTTTTTCATATTCCGGGCCCGAAAGATTAGGCATGGAACGCAAAAAAGACACCATCGCCCACACCTCGTCATTTCGCTGGAGGGCTGCCCAGGCGGGCATGCCCGTAAACTTTACCCCATGCTTTACAATTCTAAACAACTCGTCAGGTTCCCATTTATGAATTTGACTAGGAAGCCAAGGAGCATTGGGGGTCAGCTCGTTTCCAAAAAGGCTATCCTTGTCTCCAGGAGCTCCATGGCATTGACGGCAGCCAATCTCGTAATGGCCAGCTCCTTTTTGAATCATCCAAGGCCTGCCAAGCTCAGGAACGCTTTTCCCGATAGTGTACGTCTCCACGGAGCGCTTCATTCCGATACTTAAAAACCATTTCGTTATATCCCAATGACCGGAGCTCGCTGTGAGGGGTATGATGCCTGAGAGCCAAATAAAAATACCCGAGAAAAAGGATATTCCCAAAAAAAACAGGATATGTTTTTTCCAAGGCTTCATGTCGCCTCCAACAACTTAGCAGTCTTTTTGGGTTTCATCATTTTTCGAGCGAGGTAAAGACCACCGGCTAAATAAGCAATGGCGCCAACAATCAACATGATTGCGCCTCCTAAATGCTGATCCTCCAAAGGACCAAGACTGGCATAACCACTATGGTGAGGGTAAAGGGGACGTGGCGCGAGCCCAAGCAAGGCCCCAAGAAAAGTCATATGCATTGCCGTGAGCAACAAACCTATTATTCCCGCTCCTTGTCTTCTTTGTTTCCTCAAGTGCACTCCGGGCTTCTCGCTTCCTTCTCCTCCAAAAGCGGAAAGCCAAAGCCAAACACCACAAATAAAGAATGAACCCTGCTCGGCTATAAACCCTATTGTTTGTTCTCGAGCGAAGTGATGAGGCAGGGGGGCGTGCCATCCCCAAACCACAATCAATTCCACCACGGCGGCGGGAATTGGCGCGAAAAGCAGAGGATATTTAGCTGTGAGATCAAACTTTCCGCCCGCTAAGGCCAATGAAAATAATGGAGCGGCAATGGCGACATTGAGCATGTGCATGATCATATGACCGAAAAAAGCTTTCTCTGAAAGCTCAGGCAAGGGCCCGGTCCATGCAATGAGAAGTGTGACAATTGATAGAAAAAACCAAACCCAACGCATCAATTGCAACTCCTGAAAATGATTCCGGTAAATCCAACAAATAAAGTGGCCACAGCGCTCAAAAAGCATATTAGGATGATAACGAAAGCTAAAAAGCGATTTCTGTCCTCTATCGTGTCGTCGCTATGAGGCAGCTGCCTTAAACCCTGCTGTTTAAACAAGCGGCGCCCTTTAGTAGCTTGTAGAAAAATAAAGGTCAAAGCAAGGGCGGTGTATATGGCAATGGCAACCCTCACAATCATAAAATCAGATGCGTTTTCCGCCACTTTAGCGCACCAAACTGAGGCTGTTATATAGCAGGCTAAAAAGTGCAAGGACCAGATAATTGGAGGGATGGCGAAGGACCATAATTTAGGTTTTTCCTCCCGCTTTTTTCCCGCTAAATGATTGTTCGAACTTTTCATTGAGCTTACCTTAAACCAGCAAGGGAAAACCTGAAATAACCATGACCGTGACAATTATTGTCAAGGCCATAAAGTGCCAGTAGAGAGTGACGTTAGTAATGTCAGCATTGTAGTGGGAGCTCATTTTCCCTCCAATCCTTCTGGCCGCGCAATAAAGCTGCATGATCACCCCGACACCCAGATGCAGGGCGCTCCAGATGGTTAAAACCCAAACAATAGCGGGATAGACATGCTGCTTGGGGTCCAAACCGGTAACCCAGGGACCAGCGAGCAGAGACAAACTCGCGCCCGCCGCCATTAAGGCGGCCGTGCCAATTGAAAAATAGAACAATCTAGCATTGTCTAGTCTGTTCCACCTTCTGGAAAGGCAAGTCAAGGCCCAGGCTCCAACACCTAGACCTGCCGCCAAAGTCGGGAAAAAAATACCAGGTCCTGGGTTCGGTTCAGGAGGGAAGTCCTCATGAACAGTCCAATAGAAAAAATAGCCAAAAACCAAAGAAATAAAGGCGGTAAGGTCAGCGAGCATAGTGATGAACATAGCCCACCAGCCAACGGCCTTTGGTCCCGATGCATAAAGGGGAAGGCTTTTGCCCATCCCCACATCCTTTCTCTCTTTTTCAGGAATCCAAGCAGTGCCTGTCCAAAGCCAATACAGGATAAAACCAAGTGCCAAAATTCCGCTTGCGGTGGCTAGCCAATACCACTTGTAAGTGGAAAAAATAAAAAACCCGCCGGTGAAGATCGCGGCAAAAATTGTGACAAAAGTCGGACCTGGCACTCTTAAACAGTGTATTGGTCTTGCATCTACAGTCGTCGTCACAAGGGTTTCTCGCATTTCTTCTTGAGCGTCAGGCAAATAAAAGTTCCCTTCGTCGACATTACTAGTGAAGTTTGATTGCTGCCATAGAGGATAGCGGCTTTCAACTACCGGGATTGAGCGAACTCCCCACTGCCCAGGGGGCATATTCACCAACCATTCAAGGGTTCCCGCTTTCCAAGGGTCGCGCTTCGAGCTCCTCTTATTAGGTCTAAGAACGTCTATCACTATTATAAGAATTCCCGTCGCCAAAATTACGGCTCCAATGGTGGAAACGATGTTATACCCTCCTACTCCCAAACTCTCTGAATAAGTGAAAACCCTTCGCGGCATTCCAAGCAGGCCGCTAAAATGCATGGGAAAAAAAGTTACGTTAAGTCCAATCAGAATAAGCCAAAAAGCTTTACGCCCAAGTTTTTCAGACAACTGTTTGCCTCGCACTAGTGGGAAAAAGTAGTAAATCCCGCCAAGAATCGGAAACACGCTTCCCCCGATTAGAACATAGTGCAAATGGGCGACGATGAAGAAGCTGTCATGGGCCTGAAAGTCGAAGGGAGCGATCGCCAACATGACCCCTGTGAGGCCACCAATGACAAAACTTGCCATCCCTCCACAAGCAAAAAGCATGGGGACGGTTTTAACAAATTTTCCGGCCAACAGGGTCGCCAAGAAACAGAAAAGTTGAATTCCTGTGGGAATCGCCACCATCTGAGATGCGGCTGAAAAGATGCCCAGAGAAATTCCTGGGAGGCCAGTTGTGAACATGTGGTGCACCCAAAGGCCGAAACTAATAAAGCCAGTCCCAATGGCCGAAAGCACTACCCAGCTATATCCAACCAAAGGTCTGCGGGCAAATGTGGGAAGAATGGTCGCCACCAAAGCGACTGAAGGCAAAAATATAATGTACACTTCCGGGTGGGCAAAAATCCAAAACAAGTGCTGCCACAGCAATGGGTCCCCTCCTCTAGCGGGATCAAAAAACGGCCAGTCAAAGGCGCGATTCATTTCCAGCAATATGTCTCCTGCTATCAAAGGAGGAAAAGCGAAAAGGATCATGATGGCCACGACCAGGATATACCAAGCGTAAATCGGCATAAGGTGGATCCTCATGCCTGGAGGACGACATTTGAGAATTCCCACGATTAGTTCAATAGACGCCGCTATTGAAGCAATTTCGATAAAAGTTAGACCCAAAAGCCAAATATCAGCCCCCACTCCTGGTTGATACTTAGTGGTTAAAGGAGGATACATAAACCACCCTCCCTCCGGAGCCACTCCAAAAAACAAGGAGGCGCAAACAAAAATCCCTCCGATTAAAAAACACCAAAACCCGTAAGCAGAAAGACGCGGAAAAGGCAAATCTCGCGCGCCTAACAACTGAGGCAAAATTAAAATAGAAATAGCCTCAAAAATCGGGATGGCAAATAAAAACATCATCACCGTGCCATGCATGGTGAAGATTTGATTGTATATCTTCGCTGAAAGAAAAGAATTTTCTGGAATGGCAAGTTGGAATCTCATCAGAAGGGCCAGCGTGCCAGCGAAAAGAAAAAAGCAAAAAGAAGCTCCCGCGTACCACAAGCCGACTTCAGAGTTATTGACCTCCGACCAATAACGCCACCCCTCGGGAACCTTCCACGCCTTTTTCAAATTCTTTTCTTGGGTCTCTTTAAGTCTTTTGGAAGCGTCTGTCACTTTAGTCCCTCCAGCCAGACTGATATCGCTTTTATATCCTCATTCGAAATCATGTTAAAGGAGGGCATTTTCACTCCTGGCTTTATTTCCTCCACTCTTGATATCCATTGATGGTAGGAAGGGATGGAATTGATCATCACTCCTGCCCCCAACCTTAGCCTGGAACCGACGTGAGTTAAATCGGGGCCTATCACTCCTCTAGATTCAACGCCTCTAACAGTATGGCATGCTACGCAGCCATTTTGCTTGAATGAAACCTTTCCTTTTACGGCCATCGCTGTCTTTGCCTCCAGCGCAGGCCTCTTCTGCCAATCCAGCCATTCCTGGAAAGCCTCCTTTTTCATTACAACAACGTCTAACTGCATTAAAGCGTGTGAAGCTCCACAGTATTCGGCGCAAGCCCCCTTAAACAGTCCTACTTTTTCAGGAGTGAATGAAAGCTTAGTGACATTGCCTGGTATCATGTCCATTTTTCCCGCCAAAGAAGGAACCCAAAAAGAATGAATCACATCTTCACTTGTAAGTTTTATCTCGACCGGCTCTCCAACTGGAAGCCGTATTTCATTTGCCAATTCGACAAAGTTTCCATTTTCCAAAGGGTAACGAACACGCCACCACCACTGAGCTCCACTGACTTCAAGACGCAAGCTTCCGGAGGGGGCGGGTTCTAGTAATTTTGGTAGTGGAGTGAGACTAAAATAAAGTAAGAAGCTTAAAATTACGGTGGGGAAGACCACTCCTCCCCCGATAACAAACAAGGACTTTCTCCGACTTTCGTCCGCCTCTGATTTATGTTTAATTGCATAGAAGCCTAGAGAAATAAAAATTATCCAAATTAAGGCGGCTCCTATCAGCATCCACCAAAACATGTCGGAAATAATCTTGGCCGAACTCCCTGTGGCGTTTAGAGCGGATTGATTGCCTTCACATCCATACGCGGAAAAAATGAACAAAAGTGAAAGATTTCGAAACTTCTCCATCGCCAACAACTCCGAGTCCATTCATCTAGCACGGAACGGCATCGCCGGTCGAAGATCGTCTAACGCTTTTCTAAGGCAATCTTTAGCTCATGCTGCAGGTTTTGGAATCGAACTCGGTCTCAACGGTGGAGTGTTTAAATTTGTAGCCAGAAAGCAATTTTTTGACTTCTTTTTTTACTTCAAGAAATTCATTAAAATTGTGGATATTTGAAAGCACCAAATGTGTTGTTAAAACATGATGCTCCCCATCTAGAGACCATATGTGGGTATGGTGAACCTCCTCAATATTTTGAATTCCAATAAGCTTCTGCTCCATCCCTTCTATTGAAAAATCCTCGGGGACTCCTTGAAGGAAAATAGAAAGGGTCTCTTTTAGCCTCTTTACAACGTTCCACAAAATATAGGCGGTGATAAAAAGGGCCAACGCCGGGTCTAAATAGTGTATATCCTTAAATTTCAAGATGATCGCTACAATTAAAATGGCCGTCCAACCTAAAACGTCCTCTAATAAATGCCAGCTGACAACTCTCTCATTCAATGACTTTCCTTTGCTTACCTTCCAAGAAGCATAACCATTAACGGCAACACCGAGGATAGCAAACAGAATCATTCCTCCTGCGTCTGAATGTTCAGGCTCAAGAATCCGCCCAATCGCCTCCGAAATGACGTAAATTGAACCTCCAATCAATACAAGACTGTTAACCAAGGCTCCTAAAAGAGAGAAACGAGTGTAGCCGAACGAGAAAGTTTCACTGGCTTCTTTTTTTGATTTTTTGCCCAAATACCAGGCGACGCCCAAAGAAAAACTGTCTCCTAGGTCATGAAGAGCGTCGGAAATTATCGCGACGCTATTAACGAAGTAGCCGCCAATGAACTCCAAAATGGTAAAGCCTACGTTTAAGAAAAAGGCAATCTTAATGTTTTTTTCCGCCGTATCGTGGGAATGATTGTGCCCCATTTAAATCCTCCTATACTAGCTAATTTAGCAAAAATTTTCTTTAGTAGATAACTTAACCAGCTTAAGAAAAGTTAGTTTCTTAACCCTAGCTTTTTGAAAGCAACGCAACAGGTATTAGATAAGCCACAAAACCAAAAATGAAAAAGGCTTGCTGCCAAACACTTTCTCCTCCCTTGCTGTGGCCCTTCTTTATCATATCTTCCACTGCGGCTCGCAAATATAATCCAACAGTAAAGGCTAAAAATGAATATTTTACTGTTTGGGAGGCTCTTTGACAATGGAATAAATAAACAAAACAAAGACGAGAATGATAAGTGGCTCAATACTGATGAGGCGGCCTATTATTTAAATATCTCTTCTAATGCTTTAAGGATTTTAGTTCATAGAGCAAAGGTTCGAGCATATAAATTAGGCAGTCGATTACGATTTAAAAAATCAGATTTATGTTCAGTCCTTCAACTAAAGGAGGATTGTTAATGCCAATATATCAAGAAAAGAAAAACGGAAAAAGCACCTACACAGTGGTTGCGACCGCGAAGATCAGCGGAAAACAAGTCAATAGAAAAAGACGTAGTATCTCCTCTTTGGCCAAGGCCAAGCGAGTTGAAATTGATCTCCGTCTGGAACTTAGACAGCTTAAAGAAAGCCCAAATCGACACACTTTAAAAGATTGGAGCAATATCTGTATCGAGAGGATGAGACTTCAATTTAAGAAAAGCACGATCATGGGCTATCAAGGCAATTTTAATAAGTGGGTTATCCCATGCCTTGGTGATTTCTTTTTAGATCAAATTACGGGAGCTATGGTTCATGAGCTTATTTTTGAAAAAATTCAAAATATAAGCCTAGATGGTAGACGAAGTATTTTGAAACAAATCAAAAGGATTTTAACCATGGCTGTTGATGAAGGTCTTATTTCTCGAAATCCGGCAAAGGGAATTACTGTCACGGTTCCAGAGGCTAAACAAGCTATTTTAAACCGAGCAGAAATTGACGCTCTTCTCTTTGAAGCAAAAAAGCATGAGCACCCTTTTTATAACCACTGGGCCTTGGCTCTTTTAACCGGGATGAGAAATGGTGAACTTCACGCTTTAAGTTGGACTGATGTTGATTTTGAAAACAAGGTCATTTCTGTTACTAAAAGTTGGAGCATCAAGGATGGCCTCGGGCCTACAAAAAGCACTAAAAACCGCTACATTCCCATCTCCAATGAACTTGAAATGTTTCTGACTAACCTAAAATCTAAAAAATTAAATGACGATGGAAAGGTGTTGGAACAACTCGATCATTGGATTAGCGGGGAACAAGCAAAAATTCTTAGAGAATTCTGTGGAGAAATTGGAATCACCTCAATCAAATTCCATGATCTTCGGGCGACTTTTATAACACAAATGTTAATTAGAGGTGTCTCTTTAGCAAAAGTGATGAAGATTATGGGACACTCCACGATTAAAACTACAATGCGTTATTTAAGGCTCGTTGCTCAGGACACACAAGGAGCAACAGAATCTTTAGGAATCGCACTACCGAGAGATTTCGAGCAAGAAAACGTTGTAAATCTCTTCCAACACTAGGCAAGGTCTTGCCAAAACTTACCACTCAATATAAAATCAAATAATAACTGCGGGTTACAAATTTTTTGTTACCCGCTCCATTTTTTATCCAAAAAAATTTTATGACCTTCAAGAAGCCATAACGCCTCTTAGATTCTAAGTTCCCACTGAAAACCTCTACTTATGCTTCTCGATATCTATATAGTGCAATTATTTCTCTGGTAAGTTTTTTGGCAGCTTACCTCTAATCATTCCTTTTAAGTTCTTAACAAACAAAACTTCATCATATCGTGTAGAAGTCAACATTTCACTACTTAGAATAAAGCGATGTGAAAGTTTGAAATTTACGTTTTTACACTTTTGCGTGCATGAGGAAAGGTAGTTTAGTCCGACTGTTAAACTATATTTTGGAGATATGTTATGAAAAAACTTTTCAAAAACCCAAATTTGCGTGGTACACAAATCCCCCCTTCGTACATCTTTAAAAATAAACAAAAGCTCAATTTAAAACGTTTTTCTGCCAATAATATAATTAAACCAACCTATAATTCAAAAGCATCTAAATCGCATAGCCTTGTTACTAAATTTTTTGAATCAGTAATTTCCTACCTTCTACTCCTGCGAACCTATCTAAAGCCAATATAACTAAGCAACCAAATTAATGATGATCTTTGGTGATCAGAAAGCTCTTAATAGTTAATTCTTTTAGGCATGTTGCTCGATCACCTCAGAAGTCAACCCTTTGGTAGCCCCCCTATAACATTTAACTGGAGCTCAAAAGCTTCTAAAAATACTTTTCTTGAAAGGAGAAAGAGATGAAACTAATTAAAACTTTATGTTTTACGGTATCGGTATCCATGCTTATTGCCTGCAATCAACAAGTCGAAGACAGTGTAAAAACAGTGTACAAAAACCAACCCCACAATCCTCGGTCCAAGAATACATTTCTTGTAACGGAAAAATACGGTGCTTTAACGGTGAAGGAGGGAGTGTTTTCTGGAGAATCAAAGATAAGACCATGGTCTGCTTGGTGGTATCCAATAAACGAAACAACTCTTTTTCGCAATTCCGATTCCCAATCAACTTTGGAAAAACTTGATTATTACTCCAAAATGCTGTTTGAACAATATACACAGGCTGCACGATTCGAGGAACAGAAGCTTTACAGACCAAACGAGGTTGGCTGGGCCGGTCTTTGTCATGCTTGGGCAATTGCTTCTGTATTACATCCAGAACCAACAGTGGAAAAGTTATTGGGTGGAGTAAGATGGTCTACAGGAGACCAAAAGGCACTTTTGTTAAAATCTTATGAAAAGGCAACTGGAATTGCGAACATTATGTATGGGGAACGGTACACAGGTTCCAGGGGTGATGATTACGATGATATTTATCCAGACCAATTCCACAGATTGGTTCAACATCATGTGATTGAGAATAAAAAACCCTTTTTGATGGATTACGATCCCAGACACCCGGTATGGACAGTACCTGCATACAAAGTGAAATTTATTATAGAAAAAAACGATGAAACCTCAGCCTTAGTTTCCGCCTGGATCACCTTTGCCAGCCCACACGTAGACGTTCAATTCGTTGGTACCAAAAGGATTGTAAAAGGTTACAAATACCTCCTTAAAGGAAATTGGAGCAATGGAGTTCTTACGGTTAAATCAGGAGAATGGATTGAAGAAAGCAAAAACGATCACCCAGACTATTTAATCTCTTTCCCAGATTCAATTGAAAGAGGTTCAAGAAATCCAGAGATTAAAACGGAAATAGTTGATTCAATTGTAAAATAGGATAAACGTATGAAAAAGGTAATTGGAATAACGATATCAGTAGCCACAACATTTACATTGTATGTTGCCATAACGGCGAGTGCGAAAAGTGTCGCCACGCCCCCTACTCAAGTACCCTTCGAAAATAGTTTGAACTTCATGCACCATTCGCCGGGGTCCAATACTAATTTGCATAGAAGAGCTCGAATTGCAGATAAATCGGCCATCGAAAAACCATCAGACGACTTTAAAATGTTAAAGAAAGCTTAAGGAAACCTAGGCCCTCTTTATACCAATATTTTCTACTTTGATAAGGTTAGCTTACTTCAGGGTAAGGCTAATGAAAAGTTTTGGTCTTATGCCAACTCCCCCACCTATAAAGGGGGATTGGCTATGCGTCCGTCAGAAAACGATAAAAACTATGAATGGCCAGATTATAAGAGGGATTTTGAGGCCTTGCCCCCAGAAAAGCTATTTTCCAACAACCGCAGTGTGGAAATGTCGGCAGCATCAAAGTACGACTACTTATTCGGCGATCAAAACACAATCTTCAACAAGGAAATAGACTTCGCGGATTCAGTATATAACCGACATAATAGAATCTCACATTGGTTTGGAATTTGTCATGGCACCGCTATAGCAAGTTTTTCATATCCTGAACCAGTTAAAGGTGTCACCGTTAAAGCTTTCAACAACAGTGACTTACACTTCACATCAATAGATATTAAACGTCTTGCAGCCTATGTGTGGGCGGAGAACCAAAAACAGTCCTTCCAAGTGGGAGGAAGGTGCTACTCCAATGAACTGGGTTCGAGAGAAGCATTTTGTTTGGATACTAATCCTGCCACATTTCACTTAAGCTTATTAAACTACATAGGAGTTTATGGCAAAACTTTTATTATTGATAACGCCTACGATTCAATGGTTTGGAACAGACCGGTTTTGTCATTTAGATATAAATATAAAAACCCTTTAACCAAACTACCTTCAAACAAATTAAAGTACTCTTTGCTAAAATTGGAGAATTACGTTAACGACCCTAAGGCTAAGTTTCGAGCAAAAGATGCGTTCTATATTGTCGAAGTTGAAATGACTGTTGAACTTCTCTACGGTGACAAAGATCCTAAACCAAATCGCCTAGATTCGGCGTATAAGATTAATTATTCTTATGATTTAGAAATTGACAGGAATGGAAACATTATCGGAGGTGAGTGGATTACGAAATATCACCCCGACTTTACTTGGATGATTAAAGAGGGCACGTCCCCCTCAACTACTGAAGATATTTTCTTAAAAGATTTTTTGTGGGACGGCAAAACCCCTCTTGACTATTACGTAAGAAGCTTAGGAAAGCAAGCTGCTAAAAAAGGTAAGGTTCTGGAGTATATTGTTAGAAGTTTGATAGAACTTACAAAGGAAAAGTAATAGAAAAATGGGAAGATGCAAATTGACTGCAAAATCAAAGGTGTAAGGTAAGGACAGGGGAAAACACCTTTCCCCTGTCTCATAAGGAAAAGACTATACTATTGCTTAACAAAATCTACTCCTTTGTTAAGCTGACAATACAATATTCACTCTTTCCTTTTGAACCCTAAATTGATTATTAATCAATATCCCCTTTGTTTTCAATAAAGCGTGATTGTGTTTCTCGTTCTTAACTCCATATACCAACGTGACATTTTTATTCTCGGCTATTTTGGATAAAGAAAGAACTAGCTCCTTTGAGAACTCTCTACTTTTAAGTTCTTGAACAAATCTTTATTTAAACTTTTCCCATTTATTATTATCATGATTAAAAAATTTGGGTAATTCTGAACTGGGAGCTTGTTCTTTGTGCCATTCATCTAAATCCAATTGTTCTTTCTTCACCCCATGGCCACATCCGGTCCACTAAAACTCTGTACCCATCTTGTTTATTTGACCGGTAATAAGCCCATTTAAGTTTAATCATCTCTTTCCTCCCCTTAATAAAGATAAGCAAAGAAAGGCCACAGAAAAATATTTGAACCTTCTGACACTTCAGAAAGAGTAAAAGCAATAACCACCATAAGCAGGTAAGGCTAAGGCTTGAACGATCCTTTTAGTAAAAAAACCTTGGTAATATTAAAGGTGCCAATCTTCGCTTTCTTCTGGCTGATACAACATCCGAGTGATTTTTAAAGTTTTAGTTTGGCCATCGGGAAACATCCAATTTATAGACTGACCAACTCGCAGCCCCAAAAGTGCAGAGCCTAATGGCGCTAAAACTGAAATTTTTCCTTCAGCAAAGTTGGAATCCGAAGGGTAGACAAGTGATATAGTCATCTCTTTGTCGTCCTGTAGGTTTAAGAACTGAAACTTTGAATTCATAGTTACCAGGTCTGCTGGAACGCAATCATTCTCTAGAACCTTCGCTCTATCCAGTTCCAACTCCAAGCTCTCAAATTCATCCGATCCTTGAAAACTTAACACATGTGAAATTCGCAATAAATCTTTCTTTGTAACCAAGATAATGTGATCATCCATTCTTTCTTCCTTGTGAAAAATAGTTTAATTCGTAATTTTGTGAAAAGGTCAGAAGCTTTTGAACATCCTTAATTTTTATTTCTCTTCCATATCTCTTTATAAAGCCTTCAACTTCAAGTTTACTCAATATTCTTGTAACTGTCTCAGTCCTAGCCCCACAAAATCCCCCTATTTCTTTCCTAGTCCATAGGTGCTCTGGGGCTACCTGCTTTAGATAAATTAAGCTTTCCACCACTCGCGAAAGTGCTCTTTTACCAGTGAAATTCCTCAATCTTTCCTCTGCTGTTCGTAGGTCGAAAGCTAGAGTTTTGGATAGATACACAAACAACTCCGGGAAATGTGAAAACACTTCGTGTTTTTTATTTAATGGAAACTGAATAGCCTCAACTTCAGATAGTGCTAAGGCTGTGGCATGATATCTGTCATCACCTAAGAGCGATCGATAGCCCATAAATCTTTTTCTTCCGACAACCCTAAGAAGGGTATCCTCACCATTTACCCCCAAACCAACAAGTCCTACAACCCCACTAAGTATGAAGTACAATCCATCTACAGCATCATCCTTTTCAAAAAGAGTAAGCCCTCTATTAAAGATACGCACTTGACCTTGTTTTAATATACTGGGTGGCAAGTCTTGATATAAATCAAAGCCCTCTTGTGTTGTAGAAAGCATCCTAAGGCTCCTTGAGTCTAGGTTCAAATACTTTTTAGTGAACTAACTAAAAGTATAGTTTAATCGGTATGTGAAAAAATTAAATAGGAGTGGCTAACCTAAATAGAACAGCTGGTTAGCCGTTAATACAGTGCTACAGTTTTACGAGAGGATATAGGTAATAAATAAGAACTTAAATTGCACATGACTAGATATTACCAAGGGAAGGGTGAAAGTCAACATGGATTAGTAAAAAGTAACCTCCTCCACTATTGGTCTTTGGTGAAAAGGTTCAAACAATCCTTTAATGATCTTCATTAAATCACTTTAAAAGTTATCTCAACATTTTCAAAAACCTTGATAACTAATTAATTAATTAGATGCATTAATCTTTTTCTAATTTTGGGAAGAGTGTCTTTTTCAAACCATTGATTCTTAGCAAGCCAAATATTATTTCTTGGAGAAGGATGAGGGAGAAAAATTTGGTTACTGTCTTTTAGTGACTGGTCTTTAACCAACGACGTTAACTTCACATTTTTACCAAAATAATAATCGCACGCGTATTTACCAACATAAATCTCGCATTGAACTTGATTAAGTAGGTTTTTAATTGGATCCAGCCACCTGGGAGCACACTCCTTTCGTGGAGGCAAATCTCCCGACCTCCCCCTACCTGGATAGCATAATCCCATGGGTACAATTGCAAACCTTTTAGAATCGTAAAACTCTTGTTCTGAAACCTGCAGCCACAGCCTTAACCTTTCACCACTTTTGTCATCCCATGGGATACCCGATGTGTGGGCTTTTATACCTGGGGCCTGCCCTATAAGTAAAACCCTGGAATCTGGGGAAAATTGAAAAACTGGCCTTGGAGCACAAGGCAAGGCATTCTCACATACACCACAACTCTTAATATCTCTGATTAATTTGTAAAACTTATTTTCTTCCATTGCTTTGAATACTACCACCAAACACGACACATCGCACAACCTCTTTTTTTTACAGGTTGCACACCTGATTCCAATCATTATGTCTCTTCGAAAGCTTAGGTATACTAGCTTAGGAGGAAGTTATGATTGATTATGACAAAGAGCTTGAGAAAACATTATCTACTCCCAGAATGAATTATGGAATCTTGGCTAAGATTCTATTTTCGACAATGGACATCCTCTATGGAAAGAAAGCTACTATATTGAAGTTTAAAGTTCTTGAGATTATTGCGAGAGTTCCATATCAGGCATGGGAACAAGTTGCATATGTCGCCATTACTCACAAATATGAATCACCTGCCTTTGCTAAACGAATTTTTGAGTTTGTCAGAGAGGCCCGAGAACAACAAGACAATGAACAGTGGCACTTGTTAATAATCGAAGAGCTTGTGCTCAAGATGAACTTAAAGAAGAGCTTTTTAAAGCATAGGCTATTACCGCAATTAATTGCCTTTTTCTACTATCACGTCAGTTGGCTGTTGTATGTTATCAACCCTAAGTTGAGCTATCAATTAAACGCACACTTTGAAGATCATGCTGAACACGAGTACATGAACTTTGTAAAAGACAATGAAGAACTTATGCAAACTCCACACTCGAGTTCTTTTGAAGAAGATTATGGAAAGTTCAATAACTTGAAAGAGTTGTTTATTCAAATTGCCATGGATGAAAGACACCACAAAGAAGAAAGCTTAAGCAAAATCTCCAACCCAAGATTCTCCTAACCTTTCAACCCTGTTGAAATCCGGTCCTAAGGATTCCTCACACGGAGTCGCTCAAGCATTGGCATATATGAAACCTTTTATTCTACGCCCAGCTGCTTCAGCTTATACTGCAGCCATGGGTCCTCAACTGAAAGAAGAGGTTTTAACATTTCTTTTTCAACATCATTTACCTCGAAGAGACGGTGGTAAATATAACTTGATACATCATCCTTGAAGACTTCCTTATCCTTGTTATATAACCCTATGAGATATTTAATTTGATATTTGGTCTCAAAATTTTCAGGAAAGTTCCATATGAAGTTTCTAAAAGCTTCGTTAGGAAATGGCTCATTCAAAATTTTATCAACAACTTCATTTTTCTGCTGTTCATCTAAGTTCATCTTTGAAATTGTACTGCCAACCCTGTAAAGTCCGCTAAAATCATCGTTACCTTGGAAGTCCTTAAGAAGGTAGGGAGTGATTTCATAAGGAATCTCTTCATCTGAGTCGTAGGTTAAGAAACTATATAAATTATGGCGAATATTTTTCTGATCAGATGTATTTGGGTCCGCCAAATATTTAAAATATTCAGAAGGCCCGAGATTGGCTAAGGCAGAAGCAACAGACCAATCTTCTACTTCACTCCCCATTTTACCCACGTAAAACTTTAATTGCTCATAGCTTTCAAGTTTAATGCTTCCAAAAAGGTTTGTAGCAACTTCTCTTTCAGAGGTGGTATAGCCGTTATGAGTGACTGTTCTTCTGGAATCTAAAAAATCCTCAAAAGTTTCAAGAACAATATCATCCTCCATTTCTAATAGAGCCCCTGCAACGAAAGCTGCAACTCTATCATCAGGATTTTTTGTTTTTTTCAAACTCTTTTTTATAAATGAAGACACTTCGGAATCCTCAATTTTTACATTTCCAAGAGTAATTATGGCCTGCATTCTTAATTTTTTGTTTTTATGAGTTTTTGCAGTTTTTAAGATGGAGTGTGCAAGAGACCTGTCATAAACGCCCAAGCAATTCAAGGCCTCAATAGCGTAAAAATCGGTAGCGATAGAAGGGTCTAGATCTTTCATATCGACCTTTATATCTTCATCAGTATCCCACCTATAGCTGCATATAGCGTCTTTTGAGCCTAAGGAAACCGGTGGTTTTAAATACGAGACTATTACATTTTTCTCAATGTTTTTAAACTCCGCTTTGTTGAGGATCTTCAACTCAAGGGCCAACTTTGCTGTTTGAAGCTTGCCCATTCCGGTTTTTGATTCTTCAAGTAGACCTAAAATGTTGTTTTTAATTTCTGGATGTTTACTCAAAACGGACTGAATTTCATCTCCAAAGCTTTTCTCCTTTATATAATCCGAGATAACACTTAGGTAGAGATCAAAGTCATCTCTGAGAAGAAGCTCTTTTATGTGCTCACCTGCCTCCTCTGTGCTTAAAGAGTCAGAACGTAGTTTGCATATATTGTTCAACAGCTCATAGCTTGGGTCATTTTGTGACACACCCTGAAGGCCAGCACATGGAATCAACACTCCAGAAGTTTGCGCAAAATGAGTTATTCTAAGCGCTCTGGCCAATGCCTCATTTTTTTTATTCCACTGGTCAAACTCATTCATTAAGGCAAGACCTCTTTCCAGCTCGATCTTTAAGAGGTGATCGAAATAATTTGGAACATCTTCATGATAGGATTTAAGCATTCTTTCTATTGTGTTTCCCGCAGGCCCAATAGAGTCGAAGCCGTAAATGTGTGGTACACCTTTAAAGGCCCTCCTCATATTATCTTTATAAGATGTGCCAATAGCACCATACCTTTGCTCAACAGTTCTAGAGGCTTCATCGAGAGGAATCTCATCCGCAAGTAAAACTTCAAGGTATTCTGAAGCGCTTCTATTATCTTCTTCCTTTCCTGCTAAGGTGTTGCAGCCTAAAAGAAAAACTTCTTTGGGGTCGGACATGATCCCTTGGCAATCATTTTTACAAGAACGTGTCTCCATCTCTTTCATTTGAAGACTTTTTCCTGACTCTCCAAAAAAACTTCCACCAAAGTGACCTGAAATAACGAGAAGATCACATCTGATGTTTTTTTCACATGCTAATTTAAACCAGTTGAATTCATCGTTCTGAGGAACTAATTCATGAAATTCAAATTTTCCCTTGTTTTCACCGGTGGAGAGCTTCTGTTTAAAAACATGCTTTTCTTCACTAGAGTTTAAAGTCATGAAACAAGCATTCATCTTCTCACTTGAAAATCCGATTGAAGATATCCACACAACGCTTAGAAAGATCAATTTTTTCATTATAATCCCTAGAAAATGTACTAAACAAAGTATCGGACTGTTTTGCTCAGAACATTAGTAATATGCCCCTTTTCATATGCTTCAAAACAATAGGCGTTAGCTCTGTCTCAATAAAATCAAACACTTTGGCTAGTTTAAAGCTTCTAAACTTGACCACCTTATTTCAACTCTATAGCATATAAAGACTTATTTTTTTTTAATCTGCGGGTGGAACTATGGGCTTGCGAAACTCTTTAAAAGACAGCATCAAGCATGTCCACTCTGAAGTGGAAGACATTCAAATCATGAAGGATTATTCGTCAGGAAGAATAAGCTCTTCGAACTACGAAACCTTACTTCATAAGATGCACGAACTTTGGAGTGAGTCGTCTCCACAGATTGATAGACTGCCAGGCCAGTTTCAGCAGTTTTTAGTTAATTACTTGGAATCCATAGGCTCGGATTGCAAACTCCAACCTCGGCCTGCCAAGAGTAAAAAGACTTATAACGAATTTTCATTTTTTTACATTTTATTGGGCTCGGCCATGGGTGCCTCTATTATCATAAAAAGATATGAGGGCGCATCTCTGCCTCATGAGCATTTAGTTCATCTTAGCAAACAGGCAAGGCCTTTATGGGCCACATTTCTAAAAAAACTCGATGCCGAATCTTCAGGAAGTGCTTCTGATGAAATCATTAGAGAAAGTCTTAATTTATTCAATGACTTAAAATTTAAAATACAAAGCTGTGAGGTTGTAGTTGAAGCTTGATATAGACAAATTAGACTTTGAACATTGTAGTGAAGAGAAGATCCACATACCAGAGTCCATACAAAGCTATGGGTACTTGTTCGCCCTAAATTCCAAAAACTACAAGATAGAAATCGTCAGCGAAAATCTAGGTACACTCCTTTCCAGCTCTCATATTCTTGGCGAGTCATTTTTTGACCACATTGCAGAGGGTGACTACGACAAGAACTTTATAATTGAAACTTTTAAAAGGGCGGAAGAACAGGATACAAGACTTCCAATTCAATTGGAGTTTAAAAAAGAGTCTGTCGCCAAGGGCAGAAATGTTTTTTTCGCGGTGGTATATAAAAGCGGTCTTCATTATGTAGTTGAAATAGAACCTGCCCACAAGTTCAATGAAAGCTACTCGGCCAGGCAATTCACCAAAATATACGCAACCTCCATCGCTCCAAAGTTTAAACAAATAAAGTCATTGGATATCATGGCAAAAGAAATCGTCGCCACTGTAAAGAATCTGACTGGCTATGAAAGAGTCATTCTTTACAGGTTCAATGAGGATTGCTCTGGAAAGGTTATCGCTGAAGAAAAAGAAGAAGGTATGGATTCATACCTCGATCTTTTAAGCCCTCCTGGAGATATTCCTGAACAGGCCAGAGAGCTATATAAAAAGAATTGGATTCGTTTAACCCCTGACACAGAGTTGAGTAATGTTCAACTAATTCCAAGCCTCGGACAAGGCCGCAATCCCCCCCTCGATCTAAGTCATTCCCTGCTAAGGAGCTTGTCCCCCATCCATCTTCAATATGTGCGAAACCAAGGCATTAGATCCAGCATGTCCATGTCTTTAGTTACCCACGACAACCTATGGGGACTAATTCTGTGCCATCACCGTGAAAGCCATTATATTCCTCAAAACGTCAGGCTGGAGTGTGAGAATCTTTCACAAATCTTCAGTTGGCATCTCTACGCAAAAGAGGAAGAGCTTGCACTAGAACGCTTAAAAGAGACAGACGCCGCTATTAGCTCCTTGCTCGAACTAGTTGGGCCGTCACAATCAATTGTAGACCTACTTGTGGAGCACAAAGATCGCATTTTAAAACTCATGAATGCCGATGGTTTTATTTTTAGATCTAAGCATACCTCAATCTCATTCGGAGTCGTTCCGGATGAAGGCGTTATTAGGAAAGTTTTAAAATCAAGTAAGAGAAGCCTAAGTGGAAGCCTAATTTCAAATCGTCTGTCAGAAACCGAATCGGATTCGGAAATAAAAGGTGCTCTCATCACTCCGTTGACAGAAAATCTGAACCACTACACAGGATGGTTTAGAAAAGAAGAAATAAAAACTCAAAAGTGGGCCGGCAACCCAGATGAAACAGACCCTCAAGGTTCAAAGAAAGAACGCCTGAGCCCAAGGAAGTCTTTTAAGGTTCATAAAAAAACGGTTTATGGTGAATCAAGGGAATGGAGTGTGAACGACATAAACATGGCGGATCGGTTTCACAAACTATTCCTAACCCACGCCCTTGAAAACCAAGTAAAAATGAAAGATGACATAAAAAACTTGGAGGAACAGGATCAATCCAAAGATGAATTCTTAGCAACTTTGGCACACGAGCTCCGAAACCCATTATCCCCCATACTTTCAGGAGTAGAGCTACTTGAGGCTGCTTCTGATGAGGAAACGAAGTCCATGGTTTTGGATACTATGAAAAGGCAGCTCTCTCAAATGACTTCACTGGTGGATGATCTAATGGATGTGTCCAGGATAACTCAAGGAAAAATCAACCTTAGACCAAAAGCTTGCTTCATTAATGACATCGTTTCAGGTTCACTGGAAATAGCCCAATGCTTAATTAACGAGAAAAACCACCAGGTAAACCTTAAAGTTAAGAAAAAAGACATTAAAGTTTGGGCGGACCCCACCAGGCTCACTCAGGTCTTTGCCAATATAATAAACAATGCGGCCAAATACACCGAAAGTGGCGGTGTAATAGATATAGAAATCAATGAGCTAAATGGAAACGTCATGGCCAAAATTACTGATAGCGGCATTGGAATTCCTGAAGATCGTCTCAACTCAATTTTTGATATGTTCTCCCAAGTAAATCCTCACTCCTCCAACACACAAGGTGGTCTTGGAATTGGATTGATGCTTGTTAAGCGTTTAGTGAATCTTCATAATGGATCAATTAGCGCATCAAGTGAGGGACAAGGACAGGGCTCGACCTTCACTTTGTCTTTTCCTACTCTTGAAGGAGAAACTATTGAACCGGAAGTCCACAAAAATCTTAATATAGACATACTCAAAGGTAAAAAGGTTCTTTTGGTTGATGACAACAAGGATTTGGCAAAGGTTTATAAAACTCTATTTAAGACCAAAGGTATGGATATCAAGATATCTTCAAGGCCATCCCATGCCCTTGATATGTTTGAAGAGTTCAGGCCAGACATTGCAATCTTGGACATAGGCCTCCCTGAGATGAATGGCTATGAGCTACTAGATGCTTTAAAAGAGAATGAATGGTCACAGCATACAATCTTCTTTTCCCAATCTGGCTGGGGAACGGACAAACATGTTGAGCTCTCCAAAAAGCATGGTTTTAGAAAGCATCTTGTAAAGCCTGTTGACTCAGATACTTTATTCTCAATCCTGGCGAGTGAGCTAAGTTAAGTTTTTTTGGACTTAAGCACTTCCAAAAGCAATAAACATAACTAGAAAACAAATACTTAAAGCTTTAATTTATTTTTAAAATAACCGATAAGCTTATATGAGTTCACGGGTACTTGCATTTATTTTTCTGCTAAGCATGCCAACAATGGCAGAATGGTATGCCCCGTTTTGTAAGTCAGATCAAACCAACAACAAAATAGCTAGTTGCAAGTTTTCAGAGAACAACCAAATTGAGGGACTTCTTCCCGAATCTATCCAAGAATGGCACCAAGGCCCGGTGGAAGGAATCCATCAGATAGTGGAGGTCGCCGAGGGGGCCAGAGAGCTAAGCGACTCCATTACAGAACACCTTGAAGAGTGGGGTGACTTTACCCGCTGGCTTAGAGGAATGAAGACGAAAAATGGAACCTCCAAAGAGTTTCAAAAGAAGTGGGACAAGCTTGAAACTGAGGGAAGAGCTCTCCTCGAAGTTTTTTCAGAACTTGCGAAATATGAAAAAAAGCTTCAGACATGCTACGAATTTAAATGCCATCCAAGCACAATCTTAGAGTTGAGCGACAATGTAAATTTTCTTAAAAAGCTAAAGGTTAGAATGACGGCGGCCTCCCCTTGGTGGATTTCCGAAAACTTTTTAGAACTTGCAGCTCAAGAAAATAGTCAGGACCTTCCCACAGAAAAGCTTAAGGAAGTTTTTGGAAGCTCTATGGGCTCATTCTTTAAAGAGTCAATGAAGATTCAGTCAAATGCTAGAATGCTGGAGAGAGAAATAAAAGAAGGCCTGATTGACTCCAAAGATCCAAAGGCAGTTCTAACTGGCCTATTTCTTCCCTACCCTCATGTGATGGATGCGATTATAAGACGAAAGTTAATAAGCAGTACAGGTCATGATAGGGAAATGATGTGCGAAGCTGCGCGCCTAAAACAGCAATTCGACAAAGTGAAATCGGCCACTTTCAAAACTTTTCAGGTAGGATTGCTTACAGCTGGCATGCTAGTTGGCCCTGAGTCGTTCTTGGTATCCAAGGTTGCTTCATCTGCGGCCCCAAGAGGATGGCTCGCAAAGCTAACCTCCAGATTAACTTCTAAGCCGAAATCAATTGCCATAGGAAGCGACGTCGCCCTTTCGGGGATATTCATCACTGAATGGGCGCAAATGTCAGAGGAATGTAAAAGAGAGTTGGCCCTTACAAAGGTAAAGGCCTCAACCCAAAGCGAATGGAAACAGTGCCTTCAAAAGAAAAATACGGCAAAGATAGGAGCGATGCTATCTTCTGCGGGAACTCTTGGCAGCCTTGCATTGCCGAAGGTTCTTACTTTTGTTGGGAAAACCAATATTGTTCAGAAGAGTCCATTTTTCACTAGAGACATTGATAGTGGAAGGCTTGTATTCCTAGACCTCTCCAGAAAAAGCGAAATAGCTTCCAAAGAAATTCAGGGCCTGCCTGATAAATATTGGAACTATGTTTCCGAGACATACAAATCTAGGTTGAACCTTTCCAAACAAGAGGTGGATGATTTTATCGCCTCAAGCCGTGCCTTTGAACCCAGAACCAACCTCATAGTCTCCACTAAAAAAGGCACTCAGACAACTGAGCTAAACGGCGGTGTGGCCATTGTTGAGTCGAAGAATGCCTCTGATCTACTACCTTTTGAGAAAGCGACTGGCGTCCGCATGCCAAGGGATGGAAAGACGGTGGCAGAGATCGTGAGGCTCACTGCGGATAAAGAGGCAGGCGGAATGCTTTACAAAGAACTCATCACAGAGGTTGCAAAGTTTTTTAAAAGCAGACCAGATATTGACGCCGCCTATATCTACACCTCTAAAACTCACGTCAGACTTTATAAACGCTTGGGCGTGCCCGCAAAAGATATTAAAAATCATGATGGCAGGGATGTGATTGTTACAATTGAACCGAATGATCTAATTGAAAAGCTTCTAAAAGATGACTAGATTATTTTTCTAGTTTCCTCACTTCCCCATTGGTCAAATCCCAATTTGAAAGTGATGTTGTGATATGGCCAAATTCTGCTAATGCGTCCACAAATCCTCGCAGCTCCGCCGCGGTGAAGTCATCTCCATTGTACTTTTTGAGAACCCCACTCATGTCTATACAGTTGGAGTGAACACCCAGATGAAGTTGTGATATATCAATGCTGAATTTGGCAAGTATTTGCCTTACAAATTTAACTTTTTCAGCTTTAGACTTCTTGTTTTTCATAAAGTTTTCCTAACATTAAATTGTAAAAAGCATTTTACATTAAATACACTTCAGGTTCATGATTTTTTTGCTTTGCCACCTTAAGCTGTATTAAGAACTTAATTTTCTTAAGGAGGAAATTTGAAAAACGCAGACACATTGAAGAACAGACCGATTGGAGAGATTTCGAACGAGAATGCAGGCCAAATTACTGAATTTATGAATGGCCTCCTTGCCAATGAGTATGCGCTGTTTACTAAGACATTAAATTATCACTGGAATATTACAGGTCCAAGGTTTAACAGCCTGCACAAGTTTCTTGAAGAGGCTTACAATGACCTTCTTGAAACAATGGACGCCACAGCGGAAAGAATTCGTGTAATTGGCGAAGTACCGATCAGTACGGTTGAGAAATTTAACGCAACTATGAAATTGAATGAGAGAAACGGACACGACATGTCCACTTCCCAGATGCTTGGGGATCTATTTGAAAGCAACCTTATGATCCAATCAGAGATCAAAGACTTCCTGAAAAAAGAAGATCTTATGAGCGCTGACCCAGGAACAGAGGACTTTCTAGTTGCAACATTAAGAGATCACGAAAAATTAAGTTGGATGCTGAAATCACACTTAGAATAATCACTTCCACTCCTAGGCGGCCTTGCAAGGACTGAATTGGCCTTGCAAGGCCATTTTTATTTTGGTAATTAAGGTTCATGCTTCTTTGGGCCGTTTTATACACATTTTTTATTACAATTTCCTCTCATGCTGAGGACAATCCATATCAATTGGGTCCCCAGTGGTCTAAGGCGCCGGTAAATCAATCCAACATAGAAAAGCTTCCCAAGCAACTTAGATCCAAAGCAAAATTAGTTGCAAAGTTTCTGGGCGGCACAGCTTTCTACTTAGGCAAGCACGACAACAAACACCTTATGGCCACAAACTACCACGTGCTTCCCTCCCCTCTAAACTGCTACAGTCTCAACAAAGCTAGTTTTTCTCTTCTTAAAGTCTCCTTTGCCTGTCAAAAATTTATCATTGGGATTAAAGAAACAGACCTCACAATATTTGAGATAGAAGTTCCTCCAGAGAAAGAGAAAGTTTTCTCTAAGATCTTCATTACTTCTTCGAAAAATTTTGGTGGAAAGCTCCACTCTTTTGGGCATGGCGGTTGGGCAAACCCACGAAGATCTCTTCTTCATACAAGTGATGACTTTTGCAAAGCTTTTTCTCAAAGTTATAGGTTTATTAGCGATCCAGACACAGTCAATCCTGTTGATTATAAAGTATGGAGTGTTCCTATTGGCTGTGATTTCTCCCACGGTGATTCAGGCTCACCAGTTTTCAATGCAAATGGTGACTTTGTGGGAATCTTTTGGACAGGGAATGCGCCTAAAGAAGAGTATTTAAAAAGCTCATCCTATTTAAAAAAGATTTACATTAATAAACCGGAACAGGTTTGGCATGAGCTCTCTTACATGTCACCCGCAGACAAAATCTTGAACGCTTTGAAACAAAGAGCTTACACTTCTCATCCAAATCAAATGGCGCTGGAATCTTTGATCAAGCAGCTCTCTTCTTCCAATTAACTAGATTGATTCCAACGAGCACAAAAGCGGCTCCGACTATAAGACTTTCATCTACCTTTTCACCTAAGGCCAGAGCACCAATTGTCACTCCAGCAACAGGAACAAAGTTTATAAATGAAGCTGCATTTGAGGCGCCTATTTTTTGTATCCCCTGATAAAACCAGATAAACCCTAGTCCAGTCCCCAAAGAACCTAAATAAAATAAATGCCACCACTGATTAAGGTCCGCACGCCCCATCAACTCAATACCATCATAATAGAAGGCAAAAGGAGCAAGCATCACAGTCCCACTAATACAGGCAAGAGTGGTTGCCTCAAGAGCAGAAAGCTTTTTTAAAGCAATTTTACCCAACAGAGTATAGGCCACCCAGCATATAACCGCGCATAAAAGAAAACCTTCACCTAAAGCGAACTCACTCATATCCATTTGTAGAAGTTTTCCTTTGGTAATAACTGTTAATGCTCCGGCAAGAGCTGAAATAACACCAAGCGCTTTTTTAATGGACACCCCTTCTCCCATGAAAAAAGATGCAATAAATGCAGTGATTGTTGGGTTAATTGCAATTATAACTGAGGCCTTTCCTGCCTCTACGGTGCTAAGTCCGCTGAAGAAAAAGTAGTTATAGGCAAAGACACCGCTAAGTCCTAAAAGAGCGACCTTTCCAAGTTGATATTTGTCCAAAGCAGGGAATCCTTTCGGGCTTCTAAAAAGAACAGCAGAGAGGAAGGCCGATGCTATGGCAAATCGCCAAAATGCAATCGAGAATGGATGAAAGTCTTGACTCAGTACACGGCCAGATATAAAAGTGCCGCCCCATAATGACATGGCGACAATTAGCTTGATGTAAATTTTCATATTCGCATTATAGACGAAATATGAAATTTTTCACCTATTAATGAAAATGGGCCTCAGAGTTAACCTTCCAAAGGCTGTTAACATAACCATTGGTTGAGTCGAAAAAGTTTTCAACAGTAAAGAAGCCACACGCTTTGGCCATAGTATTTATCTCAGTCATAGTGAACTTGTATGAATGTTCAAGCAGTATTGGTTCAAAAGCATCAAAATGAAAACTTACTCCATATTCTTCGATATACACATCCTGCTCTTTAAGGGATAAAAGACTACTCTCCATTGCGCCCTTTCTTGGATTGTAAAAGGCGTGATGATGAAAAGACTCCAGGTCAAAGTTTCCGCCCAACTCTCTATTTATCCTTTTTAAAAGGTTTAAATTAAATCTCTTTGTGACCCCGTGTGGGTCGTCATAGGCGTTCATAAGCTTGTTGATATCTTTCTTAAGGTCAAAACCAATAAGAAGCATGTCTCCAGGCCTTAAAGCCTGCTTAAGATTTGTAAGAAAAGATATTCTTTCTTCGGGACCAAAGTTGCCAATATTCGATCCAAGAAAAAGAGCTAGCTTAGGATTCGTTGAGTGACTCACAACCTGGTCCAATCCTTTAAAGAAGTCTCCCACTACTGGCCTCACCTCTAATCTTTCGCTTGCGCCAATATTTTTAAGAAGCTCTCTAATGGCCTTTTCTGAAATATCAATTGGAAAGAATCGTGTTAGCTTCTTTTTCGACACCATCTCTTCAAGTAGAACCTTGGTTTTGTGTCCGTCACCTGCTCCAAGCTCAACAACATCAACATGTTCAGCTTCAACCCTTTCCACAATCGCTGACTTATTCCTCTTAAAAACATCCATTTCCAAACGAGTGGGATAGTACTCCTCCATCTGAGTAATTTCTTGAAAAATAAGACTGCCCTCATCATCGTAGAAGTACTTTGAGCTTATCTCTTTAGGCGAAGAAGTTAGACCTTTATAAACATCCAGTTTAAATGGAACGTCATGCTCTACTTGTGTAATTGTTTCTGTTTCCAACCTCGTCTCCTATTGCAAGTTTTTGGCAAGCCTCAGGCCGGAAAACATCCAGCGCTGCCAAGGTTCAAAAAAGTTTCTATATGTTGCTCGCAAGTGTCCTGCGGGAGTTCCATACGATCCTCCTCGCAATACAAATTGATTGCACATAAATTTTTGATTGTACTCTCCCAGACTTCCCTCATAGGAAACATAGCCTGGATATGCCTGGTACTGTGTTGAGGTCCACGACCATAAATTGTATTGGCTACTGTGGGGGTCTAGGCCGTGAAAGTCTTTGTTTGAACTTTTAGGCATCTCTTCCTTTAACAATAGCTCAAGCTCGAACTCACTTGGCAGTCTAACCCCCCTCCACCTTGCATAAGCATCGGCTTCATAAAGAGAGATATGTTGCACCGGCCAGATTGGGTTTAATTCAACCTCTCCATGAAGTGTAAATTCCTTCCATCCACTTTCAGATTTATTCCAATACAACGGAGCTCTAATATTGTTTTCTTGAACCCAGTCCCACCCGAGACTCAGCCAAAGTTCAGGACGCTCATAGCCACCGTCCTGCATAAACTCCACAAACTGCCCATTTGTAACTAAGATCTTGGACACCTCTGCTCCAATCAATGATCTTTTGTGAACAGGCCCCTCATTGTCATAGTGAAAACCTTCCCTCTCAGTTCCAAATTCGTAGACCCCAGGAGCTATCGTAAACCACTCTTCGTTACCAACTTTATTCTCAGACATTGGACTTCTCTCAAGGTAAGCTGGGCGGTCTATATTGGTGGAGAGAATATGCTTAATATCCATTAAGAGCAGCTCTTGGTGTTGTTGCTCGTGTTGTATTCCAAGCTCCACTAACTTGAGTATTTCTTTATCTTCAGCCTCATTCAAAAGTTTAACCAAACACTCATCCACATACTTTCGATAATCCATCACAGTTTTAACTGTTGGCCTGCTTAACTTTCCTCTATCAACTCTCTGCCAATGCTGTCCCACTGTTTTATAATAAGAGTTAAAAAGATAGCTAAACTTGGGGTTGAAAACCCGATAACTCGAATCGTATTTCTGAAGAATAAACTTTTCAAAGAACCAAGTCGTATGGGCCAGGTGCCATTTTGGAGGGCTAACTTCAGGACAAGTTTGTATGACCATGTCCTCAACCTCAAGAGGCTCGCAAATTTCTTCAGTTTTTGATCTGGTTTCAAGATAGGCATGCTTCATGCAACAATCCTAAGCAGTTTCGATAGGTAAAGGAATAGTCCGCAAAGCTTTGTCTAGGCCTTATAAATGAAGTGGCATCCTAAATGCACAGAATTTGGATATGAAAGCTTTTATTCTAATTTTTTTATCTCTTCTTTTTATATCGGCCACGGCCACAAAAAATGGTTTTGAACTTAAAGACCCACTCATCCCTATAGATGATATCTTAAGTGGCGGGCCACCAAGAGATGGGATCCCCTCTATTGATGAGCCAGAGTTTATTAGCTCAAGGAAGGCGAAAAAAGTTTTTGGGCCAGAGGAGAGGGCATTAATTATCGAAGTGGGAGGCACAAAGAAGGCGTATCCAACCTCCATTCTTAATTGGCATGAAGTAGTTAATGATAAGATTTCAGACTTCAATATTGTTGTAACCTATTGCCCTTTATGTGGAAGTGGAATCATTTTTCTTTCAGAGTATGGGGGAAAAAACTTGGAGTTTGGAGTATCCGGACTTTTGTATCAAAGCGATGTCTTGTTATATGATCGCCTTACTGAAAGTTTGTGGAGTCAACTTGAATTAAAGGCCATCTCCGGAAGGTACAAAGGCACTCCCATGACCCCCCTTCCATCAAAACATTTAAATCTTCACACCTACCTAGATGAAAACCCCGACGCTCTGGTTCTATCAACCAAAACAGGTTTTGTGCGAGACTACTCAAGCAGTCCTTATAAAGGTTACGAAAAGGAAAATAGAACCTACTTCCCCGTAAAGGTTACTTCCGACAAGTACCACAAAAAGGAGTGGTCTCTGCTTATTAATGAGAAGCTAATCATCCCATTATCCAGTCTAGATGGAAAAAAGGGTACTAAAACATTCAAAGTAGGACAGGAAAGCTTTAAGGTGCGCTGGGATCAGGACAAGAAGGAGCTTTCCTGCGAGGCCCAGTCCCAAAAGTGTATTAGTGCTTACTTCTTTGCTCTTAAAACTTTCTACCCAGACGCAAAGGTGAATTAAGTTAAAATTGGCCTAATTTTTGCTCTATTAGAAATGTAGGAAACAAACTACTTCAAGGAGGAAGTTATGCAATCTAAAATTGGAACGGGGATAGTCGCTGGGCTCATTGCTGGCGTTATTTTTGGAATTTTAATGACAATAATGAATGCTCCCACGCCAGATGGTGGAGAAACACCAATGATGAACATGGTTGCGATGGTGGTAGGATCAACGAGCTTAGTCGTTGGCTGGATTTATCATTTATTCAACAGTGCGGTAATAGGGGCCATTTTCGGTGTTTTTTTTAATAAAAGGGTTTCCACCTACAAAAATGCTACAGGCTGGGGAGCGGCCTATGGAGTTGCCTGGTGGGTTATCGGAGGTCTAATACTTATGCCGATAATGCTAGGCGGTGAGGCCTTTGGCCCAATTGCCAATCCAGAAATGAGGTCTGTGGCAATGGGAAGTCTTATAGGCCACTTGGTTTACGGGTTAGTGCTTGGTGCCAGTTACTTGGGCATCAAAGAGAAACCTGCGAGAAGAGTGGGAAGCACCAGAGGAAGAGCGCCAGCTTAGAACATATTCAGGCGGCGGAAACCTTTCGCCGCCACCATTCCCTTACCTAGCATAATCGAGCGACTTGCTTATATTGGGCAATATTTATATAAAACAATTATGAAAACATTGATACTCCTTGGACTGCTTTTATTCTCCTCATCTTTGCTATCAAGCGACTTTGATCACTCCCACTCCTTATTTTCAAAAGTATTGAATAAGGTTGTGATAGACAAAGGCGCGGAGTCAAAAGTAAATTACACAAAGCTTAAGACTAATCAGGGAGATTTAAAGACCTACCTCGATGCTTTAAGCGGTGTTTCCAAAGGTGACTACAAATCCTTGACCCAAGATCAAAGATTGGCATTCCTTATAAACGCCTACAATGCTTTTACACTCAAACTAATTATAGACAATTATCCAGTGGACAGTATTAAGGACATTGGGGGCTTTTTTAGCTCCCCATGGAAAAAGCGATTTTTTAAGTTACTAGATGAAAAAATGCACCTTGATCAAATAGAACATGAAATCATCAGGAAGGACTTCAATGAACCTAGAATTCACTTTGCCGTTGTGTGCGCGTCCATTGGGTGTCCTAAACTCCATAATACGGCCTACACAGCTTCAAACTTGGATTCAAAGCTAGAGTTGGCCACAAAGCAGTTCTTGAAAGATTCCACAAGAAACCGTTACAACAGGTCAAAAAACGAATTTCAAGTTTCCAAAATTTTTGATTGGTATGATGAGAACTTTGGAGATACTTTATCATTAAAGCGTTTTCTGAATAAGCATATGCAGCTTGGACTTTCAACTGACAAGCTCAAAAAAGCATCCCTCAGCTACTTGGATTACGACTGGTCGCTAAACGACTATAAAGGAAAGAAATGAGCACAAAAAAGAAACTCGTTGTGTTGGCTCTGATCGTTCTATCGGTTATTGTTTCATATAATTATTTTGATCTATCAAATTACCTATCTTTGGAGTTTTTAAAACAAAACGCCAATGATCTTAATGCATACGCTCAAAGCAATCTATTTATTTCACTCACTACTTTCTTTGCAGTCTACGTCTTTGCCACGGCCCTCTCAATACCCGGGGCTGCAATATTGACCTTGGCGGGTGGCTTCATTTTTGGTTTGTGGAAGGGTCTTGTGCTTATTTCCTTTGCTAGCACAATTGGGGCGAGCCTTGCTTTCTTGGTAAGCAGATTTGTTCTACAAGACTGGGTAAAAGAAAAATTTAGAAATAAAATGAAGGAGATAGAAAAAGGAATAGAACGGGAGGGAAAGATCTATCTTCTTTCTTTAAGATTAATACCTATATTTCCATTTTTTATCATCAATCTTGCAATGGGCCTTACCCCAATGAAGCTTTCAAGTTTCTATTGGGTAAGTCAGCTAGGAATGCTGCCGGGTACGTTTGTCTACGTTAATGCAGGCACACAACTGAGCAAGATTGAAAAGCTTTCTGATGTTTTAAACCCCACAATTCTTTTGTCTTTCACTCTCCTTGGCATCTTCCCTATTATTGCTAATTTTATCTTGTCCTGGGTGAAGCAAAGAAAGGTTTATCGCAATTACAAGAAACCAAGCAATTTTGACTTTAATATTGTGGCCATTGGAGCAGGTTCAGCTGGACTTGTAACTTCCTACATAGCTTCGGCAGTGAAGGCCAAGGTCGCTTTGGTTGAAAAGCACAAGATGGGTGGAGATTGCCTCAACACGGGTTGCGTACCCAGCAAGGCCCTCATCAAAAGCTCGAAAGTTGTTCATGAAATAAGAAAGTCTGAATCCTTTGGTATATCAAGCTCTGCTCCAAAGGTGGAATTTAAAACTGTAATGAACAGGATAAAAGATGTGATTGAAAAAATTGAGCCTCATGACTCTATTGAGCGCTACACCTCATTAGGGGTCGACTGTTTTCAAGGCGAGGCAAAAATTTTGAGTCCTTGGGAAGTTAAAGTCAATGGAGAGATCCTAAGAACAAAAAACATTGTTATTGCCACAGGCGCAAGGCCACTAGTTCCACCCATCCAGGGACTAGACAACATAGACTTTCTAACCAGCGACACCTTATGGGACCTCACAGAGCTTCCTGAAGAATTCGTAATACTTGGAGGTGGGCCAATTGGTTGCGAGATGGCGCAGGCCTTCGCAAGACTCGGATCAAAAGTCACCATAGTTGAAAAGGGCGACAGATTGATGAAGGTGGAAGACACTGAGGTGTCAGAATTTATACAAAAAAAGTTCAAGAAGGAAGGCATCAATATACTTTGCAATCACAAGGCAGTTGGCTTTGAGAAAGATTTTCTAATTTGCGAAGGGCCGGAGGGTGAAAAAAAAGTTTCTTTTTCAAAAGTATTGCTTGCTTTAGGAAGGGCGCCAAACGTAAAAGGATTTGGACTCGAGGACATTGGAGTTAAGCTTGATGATAACAAGACCATTTCCACCAATAAATATCTTCAAACAAACTTTCCAAATATTTACGCGTGCGGGGATGTGGCAGGTCCATACCAATTCACACACACAGCATCTCACCAGGCATGGTATGCGAGTGTGAACGCCCTATTCTCCCCCTTTAAGAAATTTAAAGTGGACTACTCTGCGGTTCCGTGGTGCACCTTCGTTGACCCAGAAGTGGCCAGAGTCGGCCTAAATGAACAGGAGGCGCTGGAGAAAGGAATAGAATTTGATATAACCACATATGGATTGGGTGATTTGGATCGCGCAATCGCAGACTCAGAAGATGTTGGCTTCATTAAGGCCTTAACAGTAAAGGGCAAAGATAAAATCTTGGGAGTGACCATTGTTGGCACTCATGCCGCTGACCTTATCTCTGAATTTACATTGGCAATGAACCATAACCTTGGATTAAACAAAATACTGGGCACAATCCACTTGTATCCAAGCTACCCTGAGGCGAACAAGTTTTTGGCCGGCCAATGGAAAAATGAAAACAAGCCTGAAGGCCTCCTTAAGGTTGTAGAGAAGTTTCACAAGCTTAGAAGATAATAGGAGGCACGTGGAGTCATTTCTTCAAAATAGAACTCTCCCACTACTTCTACTCCTAATGTTTGGAGCTGTTCTTCTTATTGTGCAAACGAAATGGCCTCTTGTTAAGCACCGTCAAAGTCTCAAAGGTAGACTTTTCACTAACGGGATTATGGCATCTTTAACCTATGTGGCAGCGATCTTCTTGGTAAGACCATCTGTGTTCTATGCAATGGAGCTGAGCTCAAATGCGAATTGGGGAATATTAAAGCTTTTACCAAATAATATAATCATTCAGGCCTCGGCAGCTTTTCTTTTAATGGATCTGAGCTTTTACTACTGGCATCGACTCAATCATAAAGTTAACATATTGTGGAGATTTCATAATGTGCATCACATTGACAGGGATATGGATGTCTCCACCGGTTTTCGCTTTCACTTTGCAGAAGTTGCGCTATCCTCAATTTTTCGCTTCTTACAAGTTCTCGTTATAGGCCCTTCCCTTTTAATTTTTCTATCCTACGAGTTCATATTTCAAATGTGCACTTTCTTTCACCACAGTAACTTAAGACTGCCACTTGCACTCGACAACCTCTTAAAATGGTTAGTTGTGACCCCAAGGATGCACGAGATCCATCACTCAAACTTTAAAAATGAAACCGACTCAAACTACTCAGTAGTCTTTAGCTTTTGGGACAGAATTCATAAAACCTTCACTAAAAATGTTCCGATGGAAAGAGTGGTCATTGGTGTTCCCGGCTATTCCGAACCAGGGGACAACAGTTTGAACTACCTTATAATCAGCCCTTTCAGAAAGCAAAAAGACTACTGGAGAGGTCAAATTCAAAGGCTGGATTAGTTCTTGCACATTATTTCTATAAAAAAGGAGTTCTAATATGAAGTACCTTCTACTAGCAATGATGGGCATATTTGCCTTTGGATGCGGCGATATGTGGAATGAGAAAAGATATGACGAGGGTGAATTTACTCAACAACGCGAGCAAATTGAGGATGACAACGATATAATTCAAGTCCTTCCAGAGGAAAAAGAAGAGTCCGATTAGAATTTGCCTATACTCCAATTTCTAATACCTTCCAGCCCGTGTACCATGGGGGCAACTTGGAGGTGTGTCTTGAAAAAGCTGGCACTCGCATTGCTACTCATGCAAAACGCTATTTCGTATGAGTTCACAAAAAAATTCACAATAGAGAACGCCTCTTTAAATGGTTCTCAATTACTTTTAGAGATTACCTTTCCGCAAGGATTTAGCAGTGCTAGATTTGAACTCATCCCATTCAATGGATGTCAGGAGTCTTTTCCCGTTCAATGCTCAGCGACTTTGGTAAGGTTGGACCACCAATATCTCGGAGAAAGAATCGGCCATAAAAAACTAAGCTTTAACACTCACAAGATATTTAATATGAATGCTCCAATGGTTTTAACAATCTTTGGGCCCAACGGTGAGTTCACTCTTAGAGACTAATAGGCCCTAAGTTTTCTATTCTTGTTAACTTTTATAATCCTATTGCCCACCTTAACTCTTTTTGCCATCAAAAACTCCTTATCTTCAATCCTAACAAGGAAGCCTTCGACCTTAAGCCTAGTTCCCATGCGCGCTCGTTTTTGAATTCTTTCTGAATCCCCTAGATCAACAACCATTTTCTTGTGACCTCTAGGTGTCTTAATGAGAACTACAATGTTTTCTTGATCAGAATCCTTGAACTGCACTTTTTTAACCTTCAACACTTTTCCCTCAAACATCTGGCCTTGAATTTTCACCTTGGAAAAGCTCAATGTGGAACCAATCAAAATGAAAGAGAAAAGAAGCAATTTGATGTAGCGATTAAAATTCATAAAAATCATACTCCCAATCGCTTGGTCTGTATTGGCGAGTTACATCAAATGGAGCTTCATACTCTTCAATAAGGAGCTCCTTTTCACTTTTACCTTTTCGCTCCTCCACATCCTTAAACCTTTTAGGCGGTGAACTAGTGCATGAAACCATACAGAGAAACAAAACCAAAATGCTCAGATTTAAAAGTTTCACTCTTAAGAACATGTGTCTTTATTATGCAGGCCGCATACCTTTGGGACAGGGGGACTTGTTTCCTAAGATAAACTTCGGCAAGATAAGGTAGTAAACTTTTTAACATGCTGCGAGGATCCATGAGCAACGACAAACTTACATCCAAACCTTTTGAAGAAGTCATTAACAATGGCCCCTATCCAATTCGTTTTCCAAAAATGAGCGAACTGGAACAAGATGAAGAATGGTGTGAGGTTTTAATAGACAACAAGTGGACTAAAGTGCGATTTCACGACTACACAGATGTCTATTCAGTGCCTGGACTCTATGAAACACTTTTTTATAGAACACTAATGTGCAATAGCCCTAACAGAGTTACTAACCTATTGTCAGATGTTTTAAACGAACAGAATCAAAAACCCCAAGACTTAAGAGTATTGGACTTTGGCGCAGGCAACGGAATGGAAGGAGAGGCCCTTCAAGGACTCGGCATTAGAAACATAGTTGGTGTGGATATTATACCTGCAGCGAAAGAAGCTGCTATGAGAGACAGACCTTGGGTTTATGATAAATATCTTGTGGCAGACCTCACAAACTTGACTGCTGAGCAAAATAGGTTTCTTAAGGAATATAAGTTTAACGCGCTTACAGTTGTTGCCGCATTGGGCTTTGGCGACATTCCTCCATTGGCCTTTTACAACGCTTACGACTTTATTGAACTCAACGGTTATGTCGCCTTTAACATTAGATCTGATTTTTTAAAGTCAGGTCATGAAAGTAAATTTTCAAAGTTAATACAACACATGCTTAATGAAGAAATTCTCGAGATTGAGCTTTATAAAAGATATCAACATAGATTAAATATTGCCGGAGAGCCTATTTACTATGTTGCAATTATCGCTAAAAAACTCAAAGAATTAAACGAATCAGATGTAAAGAGTATTTCTTAATGGATAAACCAATAGTCTTTTTTGATGGTGAATGTGCTCTTTGCGATTCCTTCGTGAGTTTTGTTTTAAAAGCTGACAAAGACCGAAATTTTTATTTTGCACCTCTTCAAGGTCACACGGCCAAAAAATATTTAACTGATAAAACACTTGGTGATGTCGATAGTGTCATTCTATTTGATGGAAATCAGACTCTAATCAAATCAGAAGCAGTCTTGGCAATAATGGCAAAACTCGGTTTCCCTTGGAGCATATTTCTAGTTTTCAAAGCAATACCTAAAGCTATAAGGGATGTCCTATATGAGCTAGTTGCAAAAAATCGGATTAAGCTTTTTGGTAAAAAAGACATGTGCAAATTGCCAAGTACCAAAGAGAGGCAACAAATCTTAGACTAATCAGCGCTTTCAGACAGTCTTAAGATGGATAGAGATTCGAGGTCTTTTAAAAAGCTTTTTAGCTGCTTAACTTCATCCTCTTTAAATTTTTTAGAGAGCTTTGTAAATGTTGAGTTTCCCTGAAACAGCTCGTATGAAAACTTAGCTAACGACCCACTCACCCTATACGCTTTAGCATCGGCGTTTAAGTCAGTTATTACAAGAGTCTCTTCATCCATAAAGTACACGACATCTTTATTTAGATCAATCTTCATATTCTTTCACCAGGTGTTGTATTCTTAATGCTAATTGACTCATTTAAATAATAGTTAATGAACTCATCTACTGCTTGCGGTTGAGAAAATAAGGCTTTCAGCTCAACTTGCATAGCACTCATTTTATTTCCTAAGGCCTCTTTATTATAGGCATTCTCTGAAGGCATCATCTCAAATTCTTTTTGATACTTGGGTCTAAGTTTCTCCAAAAAGTATTCATACATTGAGAAGTAGTCTGGCCTATGCAATCCAAAGGTTACATGAATAGAGGCGTCTGAGGTACACTTTGCGTAATGCGCAATATTGGCAGGTAAATAAAGAATATCACCAGCATTTAAAACAATTTTTACATCTGATTCTTTGCTCTCTTTTTCTCCATCCTCTTCATTTATATCCCCTAGGTACCACTCCTTGCTACCTTCCACTTGATAAATAAAAATATCATAACCATCTTTGTGTCTTGAAAAGCAGCATCCATTTGCAGGAGTGTAATATAGGTTGGCCGAGCAATAATGATTCGTAAGTCTTTGCAGAGATTCCCTAGTTGTCGAAACCGGCCTACTCCAACGGTTCACGCTAAAAATTTTTAATGAGCACTTATTTGAATTTACAAGCTTGAGTGCCTTCGAGCTGTCTACAATACGCTCTCTTCTATTAAATAATGGTTTAGAGCTTAGAGAAGTAATAAGTTGTTCATTAACGAACTGTCCATTCTTAGCAAGTAAAAAATCTCTTGGCTCCAAAAATTGGTCCCTTAGAATTTTCTCAATTGAGCCTGAATTAAACTCCATATACTGGATATTTTTAAGATGATAATAAGATTTCATCCAATAATCTTCAAAAAATTTATCGTTAAGAACTTCTTTCACTTAGGCCTCTTCTTTTTTCTATGCTAATGCCAATACTCTTTAATTTTTTTGCAATATTCAAGATAAGATAACTGTTCTTGGAACCTGGGAGCATAAACTCATTTGATTCCGCCTTGCTCAAGACTGTAAATCTTAGGTTTTGAGCGTTTACGATTTTAATCTTTCCATCATTATATATAAAACTTAAACTTCCTGTACATTTAAACTGGTCCGGTCCCAATTGAAAGGAATAGAAATCAGAGTTCTTCCAACTGACAGGATATAGAATTTCTTTTTTAAAGTTTTTACTAACTCTAATCAATCGATTGGAGAGAGAGCGAAAAAATGCATCTAAATAGTTTTTAAAGTGGTACGAGACGAGGTTTAAATCCTGAATATCTTTTTCACAAAAGATAGGAACACATTTAAACTTCGCTCCATTTAGAATGGCAACTCTCCCCCAATGACGATCTTCAAAGCGAATAAACTTTGGATCAAAGCCACCAGTACTTTCGAAAAAAATCTTTCTAACCATAAAACAGGCACTGTCCAAGTTAGGAAGAGCAAGATCAAACCGTGATAAAGTGCAAAAGCTCCCTCTTGTTACTTGTGCATATTTTTTAAAATACAGCTTTTGAGCAATGCCTTCTCTAGAAAAAGTTGGCCTTATTCTAGGTACCACAACATCAAAGCCTGCTGGGCTTAAACACTCCGCCTCTTCCAAAAACTCGGTTGGCACATGAACTTCTTGATCTACAAAAAGAATCGCATCACCTTTGGCAATGGAAGCTCCTAGGTTTCTTGCATAAGAGCGGTTCTTGGAAAGGTCTGACTTTATATTTTTAATTTTAGATGAAAGAGGTAAACAACTTCTCAAGTCCTTCTTAGCGTTATCCACAAGAATAACTTCCAAGACTTTAGGGTGGTTTTGCAGGCGCTTAAGATTTTCTCTTAGGCAATCTGTGACTTGCACCATAGGAACGACTATGGAGATCATGAAATATTAAAGGTTCACACTTGTGTCTGTACCGTCTCCATAAGGGCCGGCTCCGTCCAATAATGCTGCATAGGCATATAGATCCTGAGAATAGCCTTCACACTCTTCGGCAACATCATCCAAATTTAAGACTTCAATTTCACCTAAGATTTTGTCACCAGCTTTATATATTTTATTCATTCTATCATTATACATCAATTAAGGGATTAGTTCTAGACTGGTTTACGTCAAATTTGGATAAGAAGGACTCAACTTGAAGTTTCTTGCAACTTCGGGATCATACAACTCCCTGTGCCTCCCGCAAGAACTGTAAAACCTCATCCTGACGTTTTTGAAATAGCGCCATGAAATTTTCTATTTTTGCAGACTCATCTTTTTGAAGCTTTACGTTTAGCATGTAATTGCCTTCGTCAACTTCCTCATAAGACTCAATAGAGCCCTTTGTTGAAATATCCACAGAGCATCCGTCATAGACAAAACGAATTTTAACATTAACCTCTGTGTCCTTTGGAATATCTCCCCTAGAGAAGATTTCCAGATCAATCATGTTGTCTCCAAAGTAATCAACAATGCAAGAATGGCTATGGTCAACTCCATCCATTTTCAATTGCGTCTCTAGAATCCCGGACTCCATGTTGATTCCATTGACCAATTCCTTTTTGGTTCCAATGAATGAGTCCATCTTAATTCTGGTTTCGTTTCTAATCTCGCCGCCATGGCTTTTAAAAATACGGTCAACTTCTTGACCAAAATCTTCTGAGCTTCCAAACAAGAAATCTTCTTCAATCTCCTCAGGCTCATCTGTTTTAAAATATGACTTAAACCAGTAGTTAAGTTTTTTCAAAAGCTTGGCCATATCCACAGAGTTAGCAAAGATATCTCTACATCCATGAAGAACAAGCATTTCTTCAACCTGCACACTCTCCTCACTCATAAGCGCCACAGGCCTAAGTCTTTTATCATCTATGAGGTGTTTAGAGGCCTTTAAAACTGCAATCGCGGCGGCCAGTTCCTTCTTTCCATTAACTCTAAAAATGAGCACATTTTTTTCGGTGCTTTGAATACCTCTAACATATGCAAAGGCCGACTCGACACTGTCGAGAGCTTTAATATCAAGGGATGAATCTCCCATATCGGTGATTCGTTTTAAAATGTCTTTTTTACCGCCGCAATTAAAAAGAGCGACTACAGCTTTACTCTTATTCATGAAGTAATTTTAACACCAAAACAAGATTATCTTCATTTTTCTGAAGATAGGCCATAAGTGCCTGATATCTTGAGTAAACACAAAGGGTATGTATTAAGCAAGTTTTAATACTTTTTGCAATATGGCAGAGAAATTTGGCATTTTAGTTTTCATTGTTCCAAGTCATCAAATTCCTTATAATCCTAAACATTAACTAAATTTAAAAGAAGGCAGTGTTTTGGAGCATAATCGTCGTAAGTTTTTGCAGTTTCTTGGATATGGATCACTTTTAATTGGCAAGGCCACCCTCTTAGGCCCTCTTTCAGGCTGTACCAAGTTTAAGATCCCATCTCTTTCTCCCACATCTGAGGACAAACTTATTCTGGCCCCAGGGCTAAACTACTCCATCATTGCAAAGTTTGGGGATTCGATTAATGAGAAAGAGGTTTTTGGCTTTAATAACGACTACATCGATTTTTTAGCTCTATCCCCTAATGACCTTATACTGTGGATAAATCATGAGTATGTTCATCCTCTTTGGGTAAATGGATATGAAAGAACAAAGGCCAACATGGAAAAGGAAAGAAAACTTGTTGGTGGCACATTGATGCGCGTGAAAAAAATAAATCAAAAATGGGAGATGCAAAAAAACGACATCTACAACAGAGGCGTCAGAGGAGACACCCCTATTCCTTTTGCAGACAACGTGGAAGTGCTTGGCTCAAAGATCGCAACTGGCACTCTTGCAAATTGCGCTGGAGGCAAAACTCCTTGGGACACAATTCTTACTTGCGAAGAAAACTATTATGGCTTTTACGGAGAGCGTTCAGCCGATGGCTCTGTTACAGAGAGTTTGCTTAACTGGCAGACCCACTTCCCCAACCCACCTGAACATTATGGATGGGTAGTTGAAGTTGAGCCTAAGACAGGAAAGGCCAAAAAGCACACATCACTTGGCAGGTTCGCTCATGAAAGTGCCACATGCTCTATGTCCAAAAACAATAAATGTGTTGTGTATTCAGGTGACGACAAGAATGATGAGCACCTCTATAAATTCATAAGCGACTCTTCCAACTCATTAGAGAGAGGCACATTGTATGTGGCAAACCTTGATAAAGGTGAATGGATGCCTTTAACGATTGAGAACCCGAAACTAAAGGGGAAATTCAAAAATCAGTTGGATATTTTAATTCACGCTAGAAAGGCCTCGAAGCTTCTGGGCGCCACCAAACTAGATCGTCCTGAAGATATAGAAATAAACAAGGCCACAGGAGATATCTTTATCGCCTGCACCAACAACAAGCCTAAAAAGAACTACCACGGACAAATTCTTAAAATACAAGAGAGTGAAGCGGATCACGGCTCTTTAAAGTTTACAGCCAGCACATTTAAAACTGGTGGCCATGACAGTGGATTCACTTGCCCAGACAATATGGTCTTTGATAACAATGGAAACCTGTGGTTCACAAATGATATAGCCGGCAACGCTGCTAACAAAGGACCTTATAAAGGATTCGGAAACAATGGGCTTTTCATAGTTCCTGCTGGAGGTCCTCAGGCCGGTGAAGTGATTCAGCTGGCCTCCGCGCCTATAGATGCTGAGTTAACAGGGCCTTGTTTCTCTCCGGACTACAAAACCCTTTTTCTTTCTGTCCAACATCCGGGTGAAACGAGCAAAGACTTAAAAAATCCAACAAGCACATGGCCAGACGGCAAGCGCCCCACTCCGGCCATTGTTGCGATAGAAGGTGATCTTTTAGAAAAGATCACCGGCTGATTACTCTTCAATACGCTCCATAGTCTTGTCTGTTGAAGCTAAAATGATAGAGATTATTGGAGTTAAAAGATTAAAAAAGGCAAATGGTAGATAAGTTAGCGTAGCAACACCCATAATGGATGAGAAGTAAGCGCCACATGTGTTCCAAGGCACAAGCACTGAAGTAACAGTGGCGGAGTCCTCAACAACTCTTGAAAGGTTCTTAGGCTTTAATCCGTAATCATCGTATGCTTTTTTAAACATTCTTCCGGAAACAACAATCGCGATATATTGATCACTTGTGGTTAGGTTTAAGAACACTCCAGTGCCAACAGTTGAGGCGACCAAGGATCCAAGTCCTCTAACCATTTTAAGCACGGCCTTTGCAATGGCCCCAAGCATTCCGGTTGCTTCCATTATGCCGCCAAATACCATCGCCATAAGAATTAGCCAGACAGTGTTCAACATGCTGGACATCCCACCTCTTGAAAGCAGACTATCCACAACTTTGTTGCCAGTTTCAGACTTAAAACCACCAAACAAAGTGTTCACAACCAGTTCGTAATATCCTTTAAGACTGAAATCATCCATCATCTTGGAGATCAGCTCTCCTTGAAAAATCCCAACATACAATGTCCCTATAACGGTCCCAACCAACAACGCTGGAAGAGCGGGTATTTTCTTGTAAACCATTACAAAAACAAATAGTGGAAGGGTAAAAAGCCATGGAGTGATATTAAAAGTTGTTTCCAAAAGAGCTGTGGTGGCTGCGATTTGCTCCTGATTGATCTTGTCCCCCACATAAAAAAGACCTATGCCCAAAAACGCAAAAAATGAGATAATTACCGCTGGCCCGGCCGTATAGAACATGTGGTGGATATGATCAAAAAGGTTGGATCCGGCCATAGCGGGCGCAAGGTTTGTTGTATCTGAAAGCGGAGACATTTTATCTCCGAAATAAGAACCGGAAACTATCGCCCCAGCCACCATACCTTCAGGAATCCCCAAAGTGTTGCCGATCCCAATAAGAGCAATACCTACAGTACCCACTGTGGACCATGAGCTTCCTGTGGCCAATGAAACAATCGCACATATCACAAGGGTCACTGGAAGAAATATTGTTGGATTTATAAGCTTGATTCCATAATAAATCATGGCCGGCACAACGCCATTTAAAATCCATACACCTATAAGGGCTCCAACTACCAATAAAATAAAAATGGCGGGAAGAGCGACCCCGATAGAATCAAATGCCTGTCTTTCGATTTTTTTATAGTTTTGCTTTAAGTGGAAAACCCCAATCCCTGCACTTATCATCGCAGCTACAAGAAGAGCAATCTGATTAGGCCCGTAAGAGGAGTCATCGCTAAATAGGAATACATTAAGTGAGAGCATTAATATGAGGATAGCAATTGGAATAAGTGCAATCTTCAAGCTTGGGTCTCTTGGTATCTTAACGCTCATAAATAAATTCTCCTTATTGTTTCGCTTCGTTATACACAAAAAGTTATGGATTCTAAATGAAAACTTAGGCCCAATACCTTGAAGCAACTTGCCTACATAAATTTGAGTTTCGTGAACCTATAAAATTGTCAAATTAATTGACACTTAATGGGAAGTGTTGAAGTTATTACCACTTGCCCACCCAAAACAACCCAACTTAAGTTATTAAAATCATTAACTTTATTACCTGAGCTAACTTGGCGCCAATATTGAAGTATTAGTGGGTGTACTCATAAACCGAGGAGAGAGAAATGAAGACACCAAAAATGATTAAGACGTTTGCTTTAATGGCCGTTTTATCACCTGTCGCTATTCAAGCGCTGTCACCAAGTGCAATAGCGTCCGAAGGATTAGATGACCTTAAAGAGCAGAAAGCGAAATCAATGGAGATCATGAAAGAGGCCTCAACGGTGAAGATGGAAAAGATCAAAGTTGATAAGATTGATTTTCAAAAACAAATCGCAGCTGATCAGCAGAAAGTTAGAGAGGAACTTAATGCTGACCTTAAAAAGAGCATTGAAGAAAATGTTAAACAATCAATTGAACAAGTTAAAGCAGATATAAAGACCGAGGAAGCGCCGGCAATTGAGAAGCAAGTGCCAGAGAACGATGCGCCTAAAGTTATCGTTGGCAAAGCTGAAAGAGTGGAGCTTCCAGAAGAGATAGACATGACTAAGGCCCCTGTTGAACCAGAGGAGGCCAAAGAGCTTGAGCAGAAAGAAGATCCTACAGTAATAGTGGGCAAGGCCGAAAGAATCGAGCTACCAGAAGAAATTGATCTAACAGAAAAGCCAATTGAGTCAGAAGAAGTTGCTGAGTCTGAAGAGACTGAAGCACCTACAGTTATAGTTGGCAAGGCAGAAAAAAGAAGCGTTGCCTTTGACGAAACGATTCTAACACCTTCAGAAAAAGCGCAGAACGAAGAATCTGCGGACTCTTTAAAAAAGGTTCAAGAGTCTGAAGCGCAAGTTAGTGAACAAGCTAAGCAACTTGAGAAAGAGCTAGAGGGTGAAATCACTGAAGAGCTAGTTTCAAAAGTTCAAGAGCACAATCAACTTATAAGTGATGAGATCCTATATATCGAACTTCTGGAAGAGTCCGAATCTTTCAAACTGTCTGAAGAAGACAGAGAGGGTCTAGCAGGTGCTAAAGAAGTAATTTCCTCCCTAAAGTTGGAAGTGCCAGAGATTGCAGAACCAGAAGTGACTGATGAAGCTATAGAAGTTGCTGAGGAAGAGGCTGTTGTTGAGGAAGAAGTTATAGCTGAGCACCCTGAAATCGAAAGACTTAGAAAGCAAAATAAAGGACTAGAGACCACAGTTTGTGAGCAAAAATCTCAAATTGACAGACTTGGTGAAGAGATTGAGGCACTTAAAAATGCGGCCTCTCCATCAATGGATGTGATAGGCATGATGCAACAACTCATGATGATGAACATGATGATGGGTGGACAAAATCAGATCTCTTACGCTGGAAACACTGTGGACTCAATGGGACAGATGATGGCCCCAATGATGATGATGCAGTCAATGAACATGATGATGATGCAATCAATGGGTCTAGGCATGCAACAGTTCTCTACAAGAGATATGTACAGCAAAGTGAACGCAACACCTCAAAACATCTACAATGTGGATGGAAACTACTATGCAGGTGACTACACGGTAACAAATCCGATGGCGCCGCAAGCTATGGCCCAACAGATTCCATACCAAGGAGCGCCATGGGCATTTGATTTCAACAACAGGCAGCCAAGCTTTGAGAATATTAAGTCTGAAAGAGAGCTTGAGCAAACAGGAGAAGTTGAAGACAAAGGTGTTGAACTGGACACAGATGAAATGATTTCCTAAAACAAATAACCGACCAAAAAGGGCTCCTACAGGGGCCCTTTTTTTGTTTGAGGGGCAAATTTTTCCTAAATAAATCCTTCCGCTTTACGATGAGTTCTTTACAACAAAGGCGGAGCTATGAAACCTCAACTAGAAAAAAAGAAAGTTAAAAAAGTTATCATTAGAAAGTGTCACATGTGCGGACAAGTAGTTGAAAGTCATGTTGAGCAGGACAAATGCTGTGGTTGCGGCAAGTCTTTTCTACCCCTTAACTATTTCGATAAAATCCACGGTGACAAGAATCAGAACTTCTCAGATCTTTTCGAAAGAAGTGACGACCTGCACGAAGAAGACATGATAACAGGCGTTTACGTACTCTGGTAAAAAACACCTGTCAGTTTATATCGGCCATGCTATGTTCACGGCATGGCCACCACAACAAACACAGAAACCAAAGCAATTCACCCAGTAGTTAAGTCCCTTCTTGAAAAAAGAGGATACGGAGAAGACCGTTTAGATGAGTTTTTCTCTTGGGATCTAAGACAACTCCCCGACTTAACCAATATGAAAGACATGGAAAAGACTGCCTTGAGAATCATTGAGGCGATCGACAGCGGGGAAAAGATCGGCATCTACGGCGACTATGATGTTGATGGAACCACTTCTTGCGCGCTTTTTCATCAATACTTCCAAATGCTGGATGTTGAAGTGGAGCTTTTCCAACCTAGCAGGTTTGTGGAAGGATACGGCATTCATCCCTCTTCTGTGGATAATGCCCTTGAAAAAGGTGTGAAGCTTTTAATCTCTGTTGACTGTGGGATATCCAATCTAGAAACAGCTGATTACGCCAAAGAGAAAGATTTAGACTTAATCATCACTGATCACCATAAAGATACAAAAGAGCATATTCCAAGGGCATATGCCGTTGTTAATCCTAATAGAAGAGATGAGCCGGAAAACAGTCCTCTAAAGGCGTTGGCCGGTGTGGGAGTTGCCTTTGCAGTTTGTTTAAAAGTTAAAAACCTTTTGGCGAAAAAGGGAGTGGAGACTCCAAGCATCTACCCTCTTCTTCAGTTTGTTGGGATAGGAACCATTTGCGACATGGCGCCATTGAACCCAATGAATATGAAACTAACAAGACATGGACTAAAGCAAATACCATCTACTCAATTTGCAGGCATTGAGTGCTTCTTCTCTGACGAAGATCGACAAGCGCAGGTGATTCCAAGTGAAAAAATATCATTTTACGTCGGACCTTTAATAAATTCAAAAGGAAGACTGGACCACCCCGAAAAAGCGCTAAACCTTCTTATCTCCAAAGAGCATAAAGAGGCCTTCCAATATTATAGCCACTTGGAAATCTCAAATAGAGAGAGAAAGCTCATTCAGGCCCAGGTTTTTGAAGAGGCAAAAAAACAAGTCATCAGCGAAATGCGGGGCACTGAACATTTAATCAGTGTAGTTTACTCTCCAGAATGGCATGAGGGTGTCATTGGAATTGTTGCAAGCAAATTGGTGGAAACTTTTGGCGTTCCAGCAGTGGTCTTCACCGACAGCGAAGACAAAAATGTTATCAAAGCAAGTGCTAGAAGCGCGGGAGATTTAGATCTATTTCAGAACTTGAAAGAGTGTGAAGAGCTTTTTTTAAAGTTTGGCGGGCATAAAGCGGCGGCAGGCCTTTCAATGCCAAAAGACAACTTTACAGACTTCAAGAACAAGATCAATATGCTCCTCTCTCAAATACCTCCAATTGCAAGAACCAAGCAAGATGTGTTTGATGCTCAGATATCTTTTATCGATATTGACCGTCGGCTTTTAAAGCAGCTTGATATGTTGGAGCCATTTGGAATGGGCAATGCCAAGCCTCTTTTTAGAATGGAAGATGCAAGACTTGACTCATACACGATTTTAAAAGATGTTCATGTTAAGTGGGTATTCACGCATAAGGACAATCCAAGAATTAAACTTGGCGGTATAAGCTTTAACTTTGTGGGAAAATGGGGCGCTCAATCCCCAGAAGAAATCTTCCAAGCGCAGTCTCAAGGTTTAACAATATACTTTAGTCTTGGAATTAATCGCTTTAGAGGCAATGAGATAATCCAATTAATGGTTGAGAAGATCTACACACCTTAATCGATGGAAAAGTGGCATTACCTTCTTAAATTTCAGTATCTGGGTTTCCGCTATCATGGTTGGCAAAAACAGCCTCAAGTGAAAACAGTTCAATTTATGTTGGATAGAACCTTGGAGTTTATCTTAGGCCATTCAAACTTTAAAACTCTTGGCTCAAGTAGAACGGACTCGATGGTCTCAGCGATGAAAACGGCCTGCACCATCACTATTAAAGATCAAAATGTTGAACCAAAATGGCTTTTCTCAAAGCTAAATGAAAACCTTCCAGCAGACATTAAGGCGTTAAGTCTTGAAAGAGTCGATAAAAACTTTCAAATCATAAACCACGCGAAGCTTAAAACTTACTACTATCTTTTCTCCAATGAAAGCAAGGCCTATCCCTTTGCTGCTCCATACATGTGCAATATTGTTGAAGATCTTGATATTGAAATCATGAAAGAAGGCGCAAAGCTCTTTGAAGGGAGTCATCACTTTAGAGCATATTGTTACAAGCCCACTCCAGGAAAGGTTTTCGATAGAGAGATTATTCATTCACAGATTGCAGAGAATGACCTCTTGAACGCAAACTTCTTTCCAGAAAAAACGTTCCTTTACACTGTGAAAGGCGAAGGTTTTATGAGGCATCAAATACGTTTAATGATGGGAGCTTTATTTAGGCTTGGCAGAGGTGAAATAACTCTGACCGATATTCGAGACTCTTTAAAAGAAGAATCCGAATGCATCGGCTTTGTCGCTCCTGCATCCGGACTCATTTTAGGTGATTTAAAATTCAAATAATCAGCGGATAATTTCCACTTTTTCCATAACCACGTCTTCAAGTGGACGATCCATAGCATCTGTGGACACCTGGCCAATTTTTTCAACCACGTCCATTCCCTCAGTAACTTTTCCAAAGACAGTGTGTCTTCCGTTTAAGTGAGGAGTTGGCGCAAGAGTAACGAAAAACTGAGAACCGTTTGTTCCAGGGCCAGCATTCGCCATTGAAAGAACTCCAGCGCTGTCATGCTTAAGAGAGTCAACGATCTCGTCTTTAAAGTTGTAGCCAGGTCCACCACGGCCAGTGCCTTCCGGGCATCCACCTTGAATAACAAAGTTTTCAATAACTCTGTGGAAAACAAGGCCATCGTAATAAGGGCCTTCCTTTACAGTTTCTTGTCTTCCCTCTGCCAAGTTAACAAAGTTCCAAACTGTTTCAGGGCATTCTTTTGCGTAGAGCTCTGCGCTGAATTCTCCCATGTTAGTTTTAAATTTAACGGTTAATCTATCTAGATCTTCCTTGTGCTCTGATTTTTTAAAGCTAGGACCAAACATAATTCCTCCCTAATTGTTTATTAATTTTATCATGCCTTTAAAGTGCTTTGGTTTATATGGCGCAAACAGGTATAGTGCCTTGTTTGGCAGAAACTTTGAAAAGTTCAACGAGTAGTCATGGCCTAATTCAACTTCGGCATCATATGGGGAAAACATTTCAGATCCGATGTGTTTTACACCAAATCTGTCCCACCCCTTTTTCTCGGAGAGCTTCTCCAACTCTTTTGTATTCAAACAAGCGCTTACTAAAACAGGGTGCCCTTTCCCCACTTCTTCTTTATTTAATGTAGAGTCTACTTTTTCAAGACTATTTAAGTGAGGATCGATCCACACCAAGCTTACTCTGTCGAAGTTTGGCGTCACAAAATCTTTACTTCCACCGGCCACTTGCTCATACACATTATAGAAGATGAAGGCCTCATCCTTTAAATACAGAGGTTGGTCACTCTGGCTTCTAAATAGTTCAAATCTTCTATTGAGCATGTGCTGAAAGTGAATAAGGTTTTGATAGCTTAAAGAGTAGCTTGCCTTAAGTGTGGAGAAGTTTAAGAATTTGATTGGAGTGCTTCTCTGGCAACTTGAAGATGAGGAAAAATTGGCCCACTCAGGTAGATCAGGGAGAAAGTAACGCTCAACGCCAGCTCCTTGATAAAGCTGTTCAAGATCTCTTCCCTCTACTGATGTGCTCTTAGTGGCACAAGAGCTAAATAAAAATGTTGCGATGAGAAATAGTAACTTCATTCATCCAATTTAATCTAAGTGAGTAATACCTTAGCTTACTAAATTGGATGAATATTAGCCATTATTTTTTAAATTGCTTAAAGAAAGTAAACCCTGGATTCACCCTTGTCTACACAAGAGAACTCAGCGAACTTGTACAGAAAATCAATGAAAGGCTCAAATGCCTTGAAGCTTGGCAGAGACTTGTCAAACTCTCCACCATAACGCATGTAAGCATCGCCTTTTTCATCGATATACTCTTTGCCGTGCTTAACCTTTACCACTACTGGCAAAAAGTCGTCTTTGGTGAAGTAAACTCTTATGGTCACATCTTCATTGTCTTTAAATTTATGATTGGAGAACTTGGCAAAAGGAACTTGAAATTGGCATCCGTCTTTCGAGATATCCACCAAATTCACGCTATACTTGCTGCCATTGTCATCGATTTCGGCGTAGGAGCCTAAAAACTCTGAGAATAGTACCCTTTCGAAGTTTCTTTTTCTTTTCTCAATTGAGTCTTTTCTCTTTTCCTGAAAATTAATAACCTTGGACATGGGCGCTCCTGAAGTTTAAAGTCTACCATCCTTTTCGGCAGACAGTTTTGAACCTTTAAATTTTTCCTCCCTATGCATAAAAGAATGTTTAATGGAATTTTAAAGACTTGGGCGCTATAATTGATCGCCTAAGGATATAAAAAATGGAAAATCAAAAACTTGAACAATATCTATATGAGCTGGAAAAACACCTAAGTGATATTTCTCCAAGTAAGAGAAGCAAAATTGTGACCGAGAATCACCAGCACATCCTTGAGGCCAAAGAGAAATTCCCAGAAAAAAGCATGACTGAGATACTCAGGGATATAGGTTCACCTCAAAAGGTAGCGAACCATTACAGACTAGATATGGGGCTAAAGACCTTTAGGCCTAAAAAACATCCTTTTCTAAAGTGGTTTTCCATTACTGTACTGGGATCCATAGCAATCTTCTTTATGTTTATAACAGTTCTTGTTTGGAAGTTCACTCCCCTAGCAAAGTTTGACGAGGAAGAACAGAGAGTCATTCTTTTAGGAGGGCTTATCGATATAAATGGAAATTCAGGAAAGATTAAAATTTTTGACCAGTACCAATTTGTTGAGAACAGGTTCACAAATCAATTCGACGGATCCTTCGAGCTCACTCCTGACATGAACGAAATTCTAGTAAACTTTGAAACGGGAATGTTCACCTTCAACACCACCACCAGCAAAAGGGCATCTTGGAATTGCAAACTTCAAATGCCTCCAGAAAAGGATATCGTAAGTGTTCTTCCACATGCTTTAGAGATAAACCTTGAGGCCTATGGTGGAGGAAGCTGTGAAATAGAAGTTCCAGTGGATGCAACTTTAACGGTTGTTGGCGACGATGCTCAGATCAATATCCAAGATGCGGAGTTTGACGTCATGGCGGAATTTGAAAATGGCAATATTAATTGGATGCCTAATCCTGAAGTAGAGTACACATATGATATTCGATTGGAAAAAGGCCATGCTGATGAGTTTACTTCATCAACCCAGCCAAATGCATATGAAGTAAAGTTCTACCTAGAGAATGGAAACATAAGGAAGTCACGTGGACCTTAAAAAAGTTGGACAGCAATACGAGAGACAAGAGTTAAAAAGGGAGACTTTAAAAGAGTCCCCTATCGAGCAGCTTGAAGAGTGGATGCAGCTTGCGATCACAGCAAAAATCCCATATGCAAACGCTGCCAATCTTGCAACTGTTGGAACTGACGGATTTCCAAAGTCCAGGATCATTCTTATTAAAGAAATAAAAGACTCATCAGTTGTCTTTTTCACCAACTACAATTCTGCCAAGGCCCAAGACATTGCCAAGAACAATAAAGTTTCACTCAATATTTATTGGAAAGAACTTGATAGACAGGTTCGAATTACAGGTACAGCCAAAAAGAGTCCTGTTGAAGAATCCAAGGAATACTTTTTCTCGAGACCTAGAGAATCTCAAATCAGCGCTATCGCTTCCGACCAAAGTCACATTGTTGAAAAAGAAGAGCTCTATCAGAAAGTAAAGGAACTTGAGAAAAAATTCGAAGGCAAAGATGTTGAGTTTCCAAGCTTCTGGGGAGGCTACAATGTTGAAATTGAAAGCATCGAATTCTGGCAAGGTCGTCCCAACCGTCTTCACGATAGATTTCAATACACTAAAGATGGCGCTAACTGGAAAATTGATCGGTTAGCGCCGTAGAACTGGCATCATAATTGAAATTTCACTTCCCCTCTACAGGAGGCAAAAGTGAAATATTTTGGTGCACACGTCAGTATCTCAGGTGGAGTGGAGAACGCTCCGGAAAGGGCAAGCGAATTAGGTGCGAATGCCTTTGCCATGTTTAGCAAAAATCAAAGACAGTGGAGTGCTCGCCCCTACACTAAAGAACAGGCCAACAAATTTAAATCCAACCTTAAAAAGTATAATATCAAAGCTAATAAAGTTTTAGTGCACGATAGCTACCTCATAAACCTAGGCAGTCCAAAGGTGGCCGTGCGACAAAAGTCCCTTCAGGCATTCTTGGATGAAGCTACAAGACTAGAGCAACTAGGACTATCGCTATTAAACTTTCATCCTGGCGCGCATCTTAATCAAATCCCTGAGGATGAATGCTTTGATTTAATTGCTGACGGGGTAAACAAAGCGATAGCTCACAGCTCTAATGTAACATTCATTATTGAAAACACCGCCGGCCAGGGAAGCAATACAGGTTTTAGATTTGAACAAATCAAAAGCATCATCGACCGCATTAAAAACAAAAATAGAATAGGTGTTTGCATCGACACTTGCCACGCTTTCGCTGCCGGTTACGACTTGGCCACCTCAAAAGAGAGCTTTAACCAAGTATTTAAAGAGTTTGATGAAGTCATAGGACTCTCCTACTTGAAGGGGATGCACTTGAATGACAGCAAGACCCCTCTCAACAGTCATAGAGACAGACATGCGAGCTTGGGGCATGGCACAATGGGGAAAGAGTGTTTTGAATGGATGGCCAAGGATGAACGGTTCGATGACATGCCCCTAATTTTGGAGACACCCCAAAAAGAGTTATGGAAGGGGGAAATAAACTTTCTGAGAAGTTATGCTGCGGATGCCCATTGACTAGGATTCAAAAAGAAGACAAAACGACTCAAGTTTAGTAGCCTTATCTTCACACATTAAGAAAGATAATTGGAGAATAGATGAAGAAACTTGTTTTGTTAGTCACAATGCTTTTTGTGGTTTACTACGCTCGGGCCAATCAACCGGAAATAATGTTTCAGCCAGAGTCTAGTGTTCCTGAACTTGGAAAGCCATATAAGGCCAAAATCAATAAAAGTTTTATAAAATCTCTAAGAGTAAAAGTTTTTCCACACACATTAAAAAATGACTGGGTCCACGGGAAGGCCGACGATGCAAGCACAGTCACTCTCTTAGGAAAGAACATCACATTTAATGAACACTCTACTAATAAAATAACTTTTACTACTGAGAACGGTAAACTATTCGCCAAGTCAGGTGGAGTGAAAAAGCTTATAAACAAAGCTTTTATTAAATCAGACTTCCCCGTAAGAGTTCAGCGAAAAATCAATCCTGATAAAAGTCACAGCTATAATGGGGTGTTAGAGGTACTCCTTCAAGACAACAAAATTCTTGTTATCAATCATATAAATATAGAAGAATATTTAAAAGGAGTTGTACCCAAAGAAAGTGTGGATACCTGGCCATTAGAGGCCTTAAAAGCGCAGGCTGTGGCCGCAAGGTCCTATGCCTATTACCACCTCCTAACTTCTACAGGCAAGTTATATGATGTGGATGATACTGCGAGATACCAGGTATACGCAGGCCAGAGCGCCCAATCGGAGACGACCAATCAAGCGATCAGTGATACTAGAGGTGAGGTATTAACTCATGATGACAGTGTAATCGTTGCTTTCTTTCATGCTTATAGCGGGGGAAGAACTGACTCTGCTCTAAACATTTTTGGAAACAGTGTAGATTATTGTTTGCCAAAGGATGAGATTTTTTCAAGAGAAGATTTAAAAAGGGAACTTTCACCGAGATCCCAATGGATTGTGGAGTGGACCACTGACCCACTAACCCATTCAGAACTTCTAAAAAAATTAAAATCCAATAGCAAGCTTTCGAAAAAGCTAAAGCTCTTTAGTCCAAAGAGGAAGTTTACGTTATCCGAAGTTGAGTTCAACCAAGACTTTGACAGCGTAAAAACTCTGAAACTAAGTCAAGAGAGCAAGGTGACATCCATTAACTTTATTGACGTGAGAAGAGCAATCGGATGGTCAGAGTTTCCTTCCTACCACTTTCGTTTAAACCCAATTAAAAATGGCAAGTTCACCTTCAGTGGAAGTGGCTGGGGACATCACGTTGGCCTATCACAATGGGGAGCTTTCATGATGGCAAAAAATTATGGGCGCACACACGCTGAGATCTTGAAGCACTATTACAGCAACGTTTCTCTGGAAAAATTTTAAGGCCGTATAGTAGCCGGCCTTTACTATGTTTATCTTTTGGAAAAAGTAAATTGTGATGGCATAAACTCACGGAAAGTACTCGAGTCGTCACTCTCAACCTTATTGGTTCCATCAACCACAAATAAACCGATCTCAGTGCCTGACACGACATACATCGTTTATAAAACCTATAAAAAACAAAAAGTAAGAGAACACTCGTGCTTAAAAATCGTCTTAAATTGGCGCTGACCTTGCTTAATATAAATCCATGGAAAACGTACTAGTCAATTACTTACACTTAATAGCGATTGTAATAGAGAGTATAGGAGTTGCCGTAATCATATTAAGTGCTATTGGATCCTTACTATTATTTATAAAGCATTTAACTGAAGAGGTTTCTTGGCCTGAAAGCTATCATGCTTTTAGAACCAACTTTGCTAAAGGAATTCTTCTAGGTCTAGAATTTTTAGTTGCTGGAGATATTATTGAGACTGTGACGGTAAAGCCCAGTCTCAATAGTTTGTATATATTGGCCCTGATTGTTTTAATAAGAACCTTCTTAAGCTTTTCCCTCTCAATTGAAATTGAAGGAAAGCTTCCGTGGAAACGTAAAGCTTAGCTTTTCACACTTGAAGATTATTCTCTATGTAATTGTTTAGTCTCAGTTGCCTAACTTCAGGAACTTTAAACCTCTCTCAAGAAGCTTCCTCCAATCACTTACGCTATTTACATTTTTTTTAACTACCATAGAAAGTAAATTGCGGTGAGAGGATGTAAGACCTAAAAGCTCTTGAGCTTTTTCTTTTGAGAGATTTAAGTCTCTGCAAGATTGTGCATTTAATTTTGAGAGTGCTTTAAGGCTGGATTCAGTATTCTTTAAGATTTGGATTTCTCTGTTTTTTAAAACCTCTCTTACTGTAGAGGCGGGGTCGCTTGCAGCCACATAGGTCAGAGCTCCGTACTTGGCCTTGTCTAGCTGTACAATGAGTTTATATTCCAACAACTCATTGATAGCGACACTTACAAGCCCCTTGGAAACACCCAAAAATTCTACAATTTGTGGGGTTGAGACGGGCTCTTCTGATAGGTAAATAAAACCCCAAATTTTGCCGTGTACACTTTTAAAACCCCAATATTGAATAAAGGTGCCTAAGTTATTGATTGTATTTAAATATTCTTGTTTTCCACTCATAGTTTAAACAATACTAAACGATTTTCTATTGAATTTAAATTAAAAATCTGAGATAAAGAGTCAAATCGTTCACAACGAACTAAACGATTCAAAAGTAATATATGAACGTACTTGATAACATGAATGAGGGTAGTGAGAATCTTAGGGTTGCCATTAACGAAGACTCCAAAAACCTAGACCCCTAAGATATGTAAGCATCTCATTTCCGGGCTTCGACGCTGAAAACCAAGGTCTTTCCGCCGATGTGGTTAAGAACTACCTCCTAAACGAATTGGTGTAGGGCAAAGTTCTTGCAGTGTCGAAGCTTCGTTTTTGAATAAAGGCCACTATGAATACTGAACAAATTAAACAGCTCCTTCATCACCGTGAACCCTACCTAATGGTTAGTGAGGTCTTGAGCCTAAATTCAAATTCAATTCATACAAAAAAGATTCACACAGGAAATGAGGCGCACCTTAAAGGACACTTCCCAGGCGCTCCAGTGGTACCCGGAGCAATGTTACAAGAGCTATGCACTCAGTCTGCGGGCATACTTATCACTAGACACCACTCCCCTGTTGATGATTATAACTCTAATACTACTAAGGGTTATGCCTTGGGTGTTCTTAATAAAGTAAACTTTTCTAAGTTTCTTGAAATTGTAAAACCTGACCACCCGATTGAAGCAAAGATAAAACTGGAAGAAAAAGAGGGTCCCCTATTTAAATTTAGCGCAAAAGTACTTCAGCAAAACAAATTAAAAGCGAAACTAAGCTTTAATTTAGTGAATGCTTCTGATGAGATTTTATCATGAATGTTGTTTTAATTATAAATCTCTGCGCCTCACTTTATTTAGCAGGTCTTATATGGACAATCCAACTTGTTCACTATCCTGGATTTAACTATATATCTAAAAAAAGTTTTAAAGACTTTCATAGAATGCACACTAGGGGTATGGGCCTAATTGTTGCGATCCCAATGATTGCTGAGCTAGCTTCCTCTACTTTACTGGCGATTAGGTTTCAATCAGTGTTTTTCTACATAAATCTCACACTGGTTATTCTAACTTGGGTATGTACTGGGCTTTTGAGCGTCCCTAGGCATCAAAGACTTCAACATGGTAAAGATAAAAATGTAATAAAAGAGCTTATTCTTACAAACTATCCCAGAACAGCTCTTTGGACCATTAGGTCCTTTTTAATAGTTGGCTATTTCTTAAGTATGGAAAGCAGCCTTTTAAAACAGTAGGAGAATTTATGTTTGGTTGGTTATTTACCTCAAAAGAAAAATCGCTTACAAAAAAGCGCAATCTCATCATGACCCAGGCCGTGGAAGCTCAAAGAAATGGCAATCTTGAACTTTACGCCAATCTGACGCATGAAGCGAACCAGGTACAAAAACAAATTGACGAGTTAAAGGAAAAAGAAAAATAGTGTCTTAAAGCTCTTTGCAGACGGCCTCGTTATTGCGAACGGCCTTGACGCACTCCTTGCTGGAGATGCTGGATGATTCACATTTGTTTATTAGATTTTTAAGGGCCATTCCCCTTGAAAATCCCTCCCCATGCTCAGAAACTTTAAACATCCCTCGAGTAAAATCCACAGAGCAACTAATAAGAATTTCTGAAGAGCATGATTCGATTCCAGCCTTGTACCCCTCCTTAAAGACTTCACTGCCGTGTGCAAAAGACAAAAATACAATAAAAGCTACAAGGTACTTAATCATCAAAATCCTCCAATAAGAATATTTTCTCATTAGATTAATAAAGTCTAAATAGAGTGTTTATCAATTACATGGTGGTGTTAAAAACTTGGCACTGCCAACGACTAGACTCAACTCCAGTCCGTTGAGATAGGCCAGTCTTTGGGGATACACAAATGATTGGCATTAATTAGTGAAAAACCTCGTAGCAGCCTTTTTGCCCTTTTTCTAAAACTGATTTAAGTCCAATCTTAAATATGTCGTCCATACTTCTTTCTATATATTTAGGTAAATAGCGACCATTTTCATTCTCAAATCTCAAAAGTAAGTACTTCTTTCCTTTTTGTCCTACCACTCTGTAGCCATCGGCCGTGAGATACCCATCCGGCAAAAGCGCTCTTCCCTGCTTTGCCCTAGAAACAACCTTACCATTAGGAAGTTTAGACTCAATTTGTGTGCCGGAAGGGTCTAATTTTATTAGTGGAAGTTCGGGGCTCGCCGCTGCGGACACATCACTCATAATAAGCTCAAAGTTTTGATTTTTGACCATAGTTGCAAACTCTCCAACAGGAGTGTGAGCACTTACGGCACGTCTAACGTTTGACTTAGCAAACTTCTTAAGCAGAGTTGAAGAAGGTAGTTTGGGGTTGCCACTCGCATCTGAGTATCGGTGGTAAAAAACGCTCTCCTTACTATTCTTTCCAGAGATTTTAGGAGCATGATAGTTTAAAAGGTCTGTTCCTCTTCTATAGTCCTCGCCCCAATTAATGATCTCCGAGCGTGCCCACTCATTCATCTCCTTAACCCAGACCTTCAAATTATTAAAGCGCACGGATTTTCCAGGCACCTTTCCATAGTTTTCATGGGAGATCCCCCCGTGAACAAATACAGTGTCGTCCACCAAATCCAAAACTTTCCCAAGCTTTAAAAACTCGAAAAATTCTCCACCCTTTTCCATTGAACGCATAAATTCTTTGTACACCAATGAATCATTCACATCAGAGCGTCCCAACACCTCTTTTAACTCTTCTCGAAGATATTCGAAGGCCTTACTCGCGTTCATCCCCTTAAAAATGACTTTTAACCTCAATTCTTTAGAATCAAAGGGCTCTATAAATTCTTGTAGCTCCCTTAAAGTCATCGACTCACTCAGGTTCATACCTTTTTCATTAAGATACTTAATATATGGCAGACGTAAAAGTTCGTTAGGTCCAAGATCTTGCGTTTTCTTGATAAGCCTATAAACAAGCATTTTATTAATGTCTCTATTTCCTAAAATTAGGGAGACCTGACCTGGTTGTGACTTTTTAAGCTGCGTAAGAAGTCTTACAATTTTAATACCGCCTGGACCTTTATCAACTGCATCGCCCATGAATACTAATTTATGCCCATCCTTTATTCTCCACTCACCATCAGTGCCTTTTTCAAAGAACTTGGGGTGAGCTTCAAGGTAGTTTTTAAGTTTGAGAAAGTTTCCCTCAAGATCGCCAACTACTAAAACCGAGCTTCGCGCCCAGCTTCCAATCAAAAATAAAGTCAGGATAAACAATTTCATATAATACTCTATGCTTCTTATCGGCAAAGTGACTAATATCTTGATTTCTTAATGCTGTGTTAAGCTTATATTTTCGACAACTTAGCTAGAATTCTTGTCTTAAATTGGAACGAATTGGTGTTTATTTTGCATCTTTAAATATTCAACAAACTAAACAAAGGATCAAACATGGGAATAGCGTCAAAGTTTTTAAAATTCAAGTTCCTTAAAAAAGGTTATGAGTATTATAAGAAATATAAGAACCAAAATAAGCGGAGCCATCAAAGACGTAGGGCCGAGACTTAAAAAAAAACTACCTCCAACTACCAACTTCGGTTGAGTAAGGGGATTCAATAGTTGCAAGCAAATCGTTATTACAACCAAGGAGTCTAGAAATGCAAGAAATTGATGAAATGCTTAAAACTCACCCGATGTCCGACCAAGCAAAAAAAGTTCAAAACCTAATGGCAAAAGCGGTATTATGCTCAACAACTTGCTACACCTGTGCTGATGCTTGTTTATCTCAGCAAGAAACTAATAAGCTTACAGACTGCATAAGAATAAACTTAGACTGTGCAACTATCTGTGAAGCGACTACACAAATACTTGCTCGTCCTGCGAGTTACAACACAAGTTTTGCGAAAAAGATGATAGAGGCCTGTAAAGAGGTCTGTCGGGCCTGCGCTGAGGAATGTGAAAAGCATGCAAACATGCATGAGCATTGTAAAATTTGTGCTCAATCATGTCGAACGTGTGTTAAGGCATGCCAAGAATTTTTAAATTAATGGTTTTTTAATTATAAAAATTTGGGCCAATTATTGGCCCGAAATATTATGCATTGACCATGGTTAGGTCCTCAAATGCCGCAAGTGCCGCCTTTGCTCCTTCTCCCATAGCAATTATAATTTGCTTATAAGGTGTGGTGGTTACATCACCCGCAGCGTAAATACCCTCTACGCTAGTTTTACATTTCTCATCAGTTTCAATCTCTCCAAAGCGATTTGTTTCAACGATATCTCTAACAAACCCACTATTAGGCGCAAGACCAATTTGCACAAACACCCCATCAACTTCAATATTGTTGATTTGCTTGTTGGCCAAATCCTCGTATTCAAGACCAACAACCTTGTCTTCATCACCAAGAATTTGGGTGGACTTGGCATTTGTTATTATTGATATATTCTTGATCGACTTTGCTTTCTCAACTAGAACTTGATCTGCCTTGAGTTCAGGTCCAAATTCTAAGAGTGTCACACTATTCACAATTCCTGAAAGATCTATCGCCGCCTCAACTCCAGAGTTCCCCCCTCCAACAACAGCAACATTTTTTCCTTTATACATTGGCCCATCACAGTGAGGGCAATATGCAACTCCTCTACCAATATACTCTTTTTCACCGGGCACTCCCAGCTCTCTCCATTTGGCCCCGGTAGTGACAATCAAAGCTTTTGTATTTAACCTTTCTCCACTGTCAAGATCTACGGTTTTTAGAGTATCATTAACAACGTTCTTAACCCTTCTGTGCTCTAGAACTTGAATATCGTATTCTGCAATATGCTTGGCCAACTGGGCAGACAACTGTGGGCCTTCAGTGTAGGTAACAGATATTAAATTTTCGATACCTTTGGTATCTTGTACTTGCCCACCAATTTTTTCTGCAATTATTGCTGTCTTAAGACCCTTTCTTGCTGAATAAATAGCTGCTGAAGCGCCAGCGGGGCCACCACCTACAACGACGACATCATAATCTCCAAGTGTTTGCGTTTCAGACTGACTCGAACCAAACTCGTCTTCAAGTTTTGACAAAAGCTCACCTAAACCGGTTTTCCCAGCACTCAGGAGCCTTCCATCGCTTTGAACCACACTTGGAACACTTTGAATATTTAAAGACTCAACCTCATCTCTGGAAAAGGCACCGTCTACCATTTCATGTTGAAAGTCTGGATGAAAAATCGCCATTAAATTTAGGGTCTGAACAACCTCGGGGCAGTTTTCACAAGAAAGCGAGATAAACGTTCTTAATCTGATAGGGCCCTTGAGTCTTTGAATTCTTCCAATAATACTTTCGTCAGGAAGCTTTCCTTTTTTATCTGAGTTCAGAATTGCCAAAACAAGGGAGCTGAACTCGTGCCCTCCGGGAATACCTGAAAATACCACACCATTGAATGCTCCGTTTGCTCTTAATCTGAAGCGCGGGGTTTGTGAAATTTGATCACTTTGCCGAACATTAATTTTTTCCGAGGTTTTGGCCACGGCCGATAGCATGTCTACTAACTCTTCTTGCTTAGAATTGTCGCACTGGTCATAGACCAACTCAACAGTGTTTTCAAGTCTTTTAAAAACTTCTTTCAATTGATTCAGCATATTTGTATCGATCATAATATTTTCCTTTTAAAGAAAGGGTCTCAATACGAGACCCTTTAAGATTTTAAATTTTACCTACAAGGTCTAGTCCTGGCGTAAGAGTTTCTGCGCCTTCCTTCCACTTGGCAGGACATGCCTCATTAGGGTTTGCAGCTATAAATTGTGCCGCTTTTGTTTTTCTTAAAAGCTCATCAGCATTTCTTCCAATTCCATTGTCATTTATCTCAGCGAGCTTCACCTCCCCTTCAGGGTTGATTAAGAATGTTCCTCTATAGGCAATGCCTTCTTCGTCAATATGGACACCGAACTCCCGTGTTAGTTTTCCAGTAGGGTCTGCAAGCATAGGAAATTGTATTTTTTTGATAGTTTCAGAGGCATCATGCCATGCCTTATGCGTGAAGTGCGTATCAGTGCTTACTGAGTAAACTTCCACACCCATGTTTTTAAATTCTTCGTAGTTGTCTGCCATATCACCTAGCTCTGTGGGACAAACAAAAGTAAAGTCTGCAGGGTAAAAGAAAAGAATGGACCATTTACCTAGTAGGTCTTCGTGGGTGACTGTCTTGAAGTCGTCCTTATGGTAGGCCTGTACTTTAAACTCTGGTAATTTTTTGTTAATAAGATTTTGCATAATTTTCTCCATTTTTTTGTTTTAGCTCTGTTAGTAATTTAGCGATGATCTTTTTTTTTATCTAATTCTAAAGAATTATAAGTCCATAGTTTTTACTTATCGATCGCCGCCTTCTTCTTGTTTTTTAATAGCGTGGCCATCTTAAAGTTACCTTGTTTTTTGGCCAACTCAATTGCTGTATTGCCTTGATTGTCGGAAGCCTCAATTTTTGCGCCTTCTTCTACCAATTTCTCAACTAGCCTCTCTCTATCAAACAAAGAGGCATACATAAGCGCCGTTTGGTTTGAGTTGTTCCTCTGATCAACATCGCAATCACTTTTTATAAGTCGATAGGCAATTCTAAAATTTCCTTTAAATACGGCCCCCATTAGGGCCGTATTTCCTCTTTTATCTTCTAGACAAGGGTTTGCTCCTGCATCCAAAAGTGTTTCAACCATAGAGGCATGGCCGTAATAAGCCGCGAAGATTAATGGTGTATAACCTTTTTCATCATGGATATTAAGGTCTCCGCCAAGCTTGATATATTCATCAATTAACGCTTTGTTATCGCTTTTGGCCGCCCTTAACACCATGTCGTTTAACTTTTCTTTAGTAGTTTTAGGTTTACTCCACTCACTTTTATAATTCGCTTTCGCAATATCGTCTTTAGCGAATGCCGAAGTAAGAGTGAACGCCAGAATCAACGCTGCCTTTTTCATTTATTCTCCTTTCTTTTTAGGGTCGTCTTGAACATTTGCAGCTATCTTCTTAACTGTGGACAAGTTGGTTTTTGTAGCCTTCGCCAGTCTTGTGCCGTAGTCTTCATCCGCTGCAAATGCGTATGCCACCATTTGTTGAACAATTTTTTTGTTCTTGATTTGATTTAGATCGCCTGCAAAGTTCATGATCAAGTGTCTTCTATCTTCTTCACTAAAGCCTTTATATGTTTCTCCGGCCTGTCTAAAATTTAGTGTTTTCTTGATCATTTCTTGTTGAGTTGTTCCAGACAGTTTTTTCTTGCTGTACTTATGTCTTGTATTTTCAGACATAGTCCCGCGGTCACGATTTAGGCTGCCGTCAAAAGAGTTAGGTTGATAATTTATATGATCATCATTAGCAACTCTTGTTGAATAAGAGCCATCCTGGGCAAAAGTATTAATTTCACTCTTGGCCTTGTTAACCGGTAAGTATTGATAGTTAACCCCAAGTCTGTATCTTTGAGTGTCTGAGTAAGAAAAAAGTCGCCCCTGTAGCAATCGATCTTCACTAGGCTCAATCCCTGGAACAAAAACCGCTGGTGAGAAGGCAGCTTGTTCAGTGAACTGGAAAAAGTTCTTAGGAACTTTTGTTAAAGTCATTACACCAAGCTTTGTGCATTCGACATGCTGAGTGCTGCATTTCCAATCCTTTGTTGGATCAAGTGGATTAAAGTCATGCTTGTTTAAATCTTCTTCATCCATCACAAGGCCAACAAGCTCCCAACTTGGATAATTCTTTTTCTTAATAGCGTTATAAAGATCTGTTGTTGCGTGGCTAAAATCTTTAGCTTGAATTTCTGACGCTTCCTTTACGCTTAGATTTTTTACACCTTGCATAGACTTCCATCTAAACTTTACATATCTAACCTCGTTTTTCTTATTTACAAATTTGTAGGCATGGACACCATTTCCATCCATCTGCCGAAGATTTGCAGGTATTCCGTAGTTAGACATTAAGTGAGTCCACATATGAATTGATTCTGGATGGTGGGCCATAAAATCAAAGATTCGATTTGGGTCTTGCTTGTTTGTTTTAGGATCAGGCTTGAGAGAGTTCACCATATCTGGAAACTTTATAGCGTCTCTTATAAAGAACACTGGCAAGTTGTTGCCAACCAAGTCCCAATTTCCTTGGTCGGTATAGAATTTGACTGCAAATCCCCTTGGGTCTCTTAAAGTCTCAGGTGATCCTTTTGAATGAATTACTGTTGAGAATCTTGTAAATACTGGTGTTACTTTGTCTTTTTTAGAAAACAGTGAAGCTTTGGTGAGCTCAGAAAAATCACCGTAGGACTTAAAAACTCCATGTGCTCCAGTTCCTCTAGCATGAACCACTCTTTCAGGGATTCTCATTCGGTCAAATCTGGCCAACTTTTCGATCAAGTGGGCATCCTCCAATAAAACACCACCACCTGGCCCGGCCGTTTTGGAGTTTTGATTATCCCCCACAGGGGCTCCGGTTTCTCTGGTAAGGGTTTTAGAAAATACATTTGTGGATGAAAGGCCAACCACCAAGGTCAATGCATAAAATAGTTTTTTATGGTCCATAAATCCTCCTTATAGAACAGGACAACAATTACGATTAATTGATGATCGCCGTAGACAGGATAAATTTGAATTATTAAAAAACTATCACACCATAGAGAGGATTTATGAAGATGTATCTTATTTTAGAGCGTTTTTATAGGTGCTTGGGGTATTTGATTTAAGGGACACGTACACCTGGATTAATCAACACCTCCTCCAAGCACTTTATATAGTGAGGCCAAGTTTGAAAGATACTTTAATCGTTGGTTGACCAAACCCCTTTGGGCCGTATAAAGAGATCGTCTAGCATCAAGTGCGTTTAAATAACTGTCCACTCCTACTTGATAGCGCAATCTACTCAACCGACTCGCCTTTCGTGCCGCCTTTACGACTTCGGACTGTTTCTGAAGTTGTTTTTCTAGAAGTGTATTGGAAACTAAAGCGTCGGCCGCTTCCCTAAAAGCGTCCTGTATGGCCTTTTCATACTCAACTACGCTTTTTTCTTTTCTCAATTCTACAAGTCTAAGTCTTGCCTTATTCCTTCCAGCGGTAAAAATGGGAACGTTTATGCTTGGGGAGAATAACCATGTATTCGAATCCTCTTCAAACAGGTCCTTAGTGTCTGCCGAAAGCTTTCCTATACTAGTTGTCAGGGCAACGGAAGGGAAAAAAGCTGCACGGGCGGCACCTATAACAGCATGAGAAGCTTTAAGATTTCGTTCGGCTTCTTTAATATCAGGTCTATTTAACAAGATTGAGGAGCTCAGTCCTAAATGGAGCTCTTTCATAGAATTCATAGAGTCCTCTAGTCCTGAGGAAATATCTGTTAAGTCCACAGGGCCACCCACCAGAAAACTGAGAACATTTTTTGCTAATTCAGTTTCCCTTTTGAATGCCAATGCGTCCGCCTCAGCACTCTCTAATAAAACTTGTGCTTGTCTTAATTCAAGCTCTGAATCAACACCGGATTTAAAGCGTTTGCTTATAATTTCAAGGGTCTCCTTTTGCGACTTCACGGTATTTCTAGCGATGAGCTCCAACTCTTTATTTGCTAGTAAGCGCAGGTAGGTGCTTGCAACCTGAGAAATTAGGGCAACCCTAGCACTTCTCTGAGCCTCCCGAGAGGCCAGATACTCTTGGAGTGCGGCTTCGCTTAAGCTTCTAAGTTTCCCAAATAAATCTAATTCGTAGGCAGTGATTCCCAAGCTCAATTCATTTTGTTCTTGGATAAAACCATCCCCCTCGTCGGCACTTAATCCTGCCCCCTGAAAACCGCCTCCCCCCTGTAAGAGATTAGGTGGCAGTTTTTGACGTCGATGTGAGGCCTTTAGATTTATATCGGGGAAAAGAGCACTTTTTTGGATACCGTAGCTCTGTCTCACCATTTCGGCATTTAGGACAGCGATTTTTAAATCTCTATTATTCTCAAGTGATTTCTCAATAAGAGAAACAAGTCTTTGAGACTTATAGAAATCCTTCCAACTAGGAAGCTCTACTTCCTTTTTTGTTTCACTAAGAGTGCCATCAGAAAAAGTAGTAGGCAGTTTATCGGGAACGGGGGGTTTTACTTTTCTAAGTTCAGAACTCAATGTGCATCCAGAAAGTATTAAAACAAAGAGAAGATGATTTTTCATTGCAGCTCCCCCCTATGTTCCACATCTTTTGAGTGTTCCTTAAGCGGACCTCTCTTTATTGCATTGTATTCTCTGTTTTTAGGTGGGTGCTTTACGTTTTGATCAACACTTTCATCTATACTTCCAAACTTATTGGTTAAGCTCACTACTCCAGTGAAAAATACCGGCGAGAAAAAGATTATCAAAAGTGTCGTTGAAGTAATGCCCCCAACTAACCCTATACCAATTGAATTTTGAGCGCCAGAGCCCGGGCCGCTAGCAAAAGCAAGGGGAAGAACGCCAAGGACAAAGGTAAAGGATGTCATTAGGATTGGCCTGAATCTTCTTTTGCACGCCTCTATTGCGGCTTCTTTTGGACTCGCCCCTCGCTCTCGAATGTTTCTTGCAAATTCCACAATAAGGATTGCATTCTTAGCGGCAAGGCCCATTGTGAGAAGCACGCCGACTTTAAAATAAACATCATTTGACTGTCCCGTCAGCCAGGTCGCTAATGCAGCTCCAAAAACCCCCAATGGTAAAACTAAAATAATAGAAAAAGGAATCGACCAACTCTCGTATAGGGCAGCAAGGCTTAAAAATATTGCGAATATGGACAGTCCATAAAGTGCAAATACTTGCCCTTGAGCTTGGCGTTGTTCATAGGAAAGACCAGTCCACTCAATTCCTATTCCATCAGGAAGTTTCTTTATTAGTGACAAGATCTCCTTCATTGCCTCTCCAGCGCTCGAGCCTGGAGCCGCCTCTCCTTGAATTTCATAAGCTGGTTGGCCGTTAAAGCGCTGTAACTGAGGAGATCCAAAAATCCACTTACCTGTCGAGAAATCGCTAAACGATACCATTTCGTTTTTATCATTCTTTGCATACCACAATGACAAATCAGAAGGTGTCATTCTGTAAGGGGCCTGCCCTTGGAGAAATACTCTTTTAACTCTTCCATTCTCTATGTAATCATTTACGTAAAGGCCTCCCCACGCAATAGCAAGAGTATTGTTCATAACTGAGGTCGGTATTCCCATAGCGCGCGCCTTAACATCGTCCAGTTCGACTTTGTATTGCGGGTTGTCCTCCAAAGCATTGGCCCTTACGTTGGTAATAACTGGATTTTTCCTAGCAAGCCCTAGGAGTTGGTCTTTGGATTCAACAAGTTTTTCATGGCCTAGTCCAACTCTGTCCACCAGCCTAAATTGAAAACCGCTAGCATTCCCCAATTGAGATATAGGAGGGGGCACCACCGCAAAAACCATAGCATCTTTAATTTGGGAAAACTTTTGATTTGCTTTGTCCGCAATTGAAAAAACACTGGCCTCTCCCTCCTTGCGCTCCTCATAAGGCCTTAATAAAGAGAATCCAATTGCGGTGTTTTGCCCCTGCCCACTAAAACTGAAGCCCGCTACTGTGAAAAGATCCGCAATCACATCTTCACTTTCATCAAGGTAAAACTTTTCCACTTCTTTGACAGTTTTCATCGTTCTATCAAAGGAAGCTCCTGGCGGTCCTTGCACAATGGTAATTAAACGTCCCTGATCTTCATTAGGTAAAAACTCTTCAGGAATGAGGAGAAAGATAAAAATGGTAGCGGCCACAATACCTAAGAAGACCAAGACTGCAAGTTTCCATTGTTTAAGCGTCCACTTAACAGCTGAGTCGTATCCCTTTGCGACCTTGTCATAGCCCTTGTTGAACCATCCAAAAAGCTTGGAGCTTTTGCCATTGCCTTTCAAAAGACTCCCCGCCAAGGAGGGAGCAAATGTTAAGGCCATAAATAGTGAAATAGTCATAGAGCAGAGAATTGTTACAGAAAACTGACGGTAAATGACACCAGTAGAACCAGAGAAAAATGTCATTGGGGTAAATACCGCCCATATAACAACTGTGGTGCCTATCAGGGCTCCTGTTAACTCTTTCATTGATTTTTTAGCAGCTTCCTTTGCGCCATCTTCGCCATTGTTTTCCAAAGAACTTTTAACATTTTCTGTAACAACGATTGCATCATCAACAAGCATTCCTATGGAAAGAACTAAAGCGAACATTGTGAGAATATTTATAGAGTATCCTAAGACAGAAAGAGCAGCGAGTGTTCCCAAAAGCACTACAGGTATGGCCACTCCTGGAATCAGTGTCGCTCTGCCACTTTGTAAAAAGAGGTACATTACGGCCAAAACAAGAATGAGCGCCAACCCAAGAGTTCTACCCACCTCCCACATAGATGTTTTAATAAAGGGCGAAACATCAACAGGGTAAGAGACCCTCATGTCCTTTGGAAAATTGGGGCGAATTTGCTCAATCCTATCTTTCACACCTTGAATAGTTTCTAAAGCGTTTGCACCAGAGGCTAAACTGATGCCAAAGCCCGCGGCGGCCTTTCGATTGAAGCGCCGAATAGACCCATAATTCTCTGCTCCAACCTCAATCTTAGCGACATCTCCCAGTTTAACCGATGATCCATCTGGGAGTGTTCTGAGAATAATGTCAGAAAACTCACCAGGTGTTTCCATCAGCGTTTGAGACATAATTGTGGCGTTGACTTGAGTTCCCTCCACAGCGGGGGCTCCTCCTAACTGACCGGCCGCAAGTTGCAGATTTTGGGAGCGAATAGCACTGACAACCTCAGGTGCCGTGACTTTATAGTTAAACATACTTGAAGGATCCAGCCATATTCTCATGGCGTGCTGAGATCCAAAATTTTGAACTCGGCCAACTCCTTTGACACGACTAACAGGCTCCACAATATTGGATGAAACGTAGTCAGATATTTTAACCTGGTCAAGCTCCCCTTTTTCAGAGTAAAAGCCCGCCACAAGCAGAAATGTCCCACTGGATTTAGTGACTGAGATTCCCAGTTCCTGTGCCTGAGAAGGCAGTTGAGGAAGGGCCTGAGACAATTTATTTTGAGTTTGAACTTGTGCAATATCTGGATCTGTCCCAGTTTCAAAAGTTAAAATGATTTCAGAGACACCTGAGCTTGAACTGATGGACGTAAAGTATCTTAAGTTATCGATACCGGTTAGATTTTGCTCAATAACTTGGGTAACAGTATTTTTCAATGTTTCGGCCGATGCTCCAGGGTAGGTAGCTCGCACAGTAACTTGAGGCGGAGCGATTTCAGGATATTGCGCAATGGGAAGTGACTGGAATGCCAACATGCCAGCAGCAGATATCAAAATAGCTATAACCCACGCGAAGACTGGCCGATCAATAAAGAAGTTTGACAACATTGATTATTCGCCCAGTTTCATGTTTTCATTCTCTAACTCAGGGATGGCCTTTACTTTAATGTTTGGTCGAAGCTTAAAGAAGTTGTTAACTACAACTCTCTCACCTCCTTTAAGTCCATCACGCACCATCCAGAACTTTTCAAACATAGAACTGGTTCTCACGGCCTGCTTGTTTAAATTGTTATTTTGATCAATAGTCCAAACGTAGGCCTGACCACTTCTATCTCTGGTTACGGCCTTTTGAGGCACGAGGGTCACCATGCTCTTTCCAATATTCTCCACCGAGGCGCGAACAAACATTCCTGGAAGCAGCGCTCTATTTGGATTGGGGAAAACAGCTCTTAATTCAACGGTTCCGCTGCTCTCATTAACGGAAAGCTCCCTGGCCTCAAGTTGACCTTTATGAGGGTACTCCTCTTTTAACTCATTCAATATGAGGGAAACACTGATTGAATCCTTTCCATTCTCATATCCACCAAAACGATTTCTCAAACCTAACATTTCTGAGCTTGGTTGAGAGAGATCAACATACACCGGATCAAGTTGCCTTATAACAGCAAGGGGCCGTGCTTGATTAAGAGTTACCAATGCACCCTCTGTAAAAGCTGTCTTGCCAATAAATCCGGAGATGGGGGCATAAACTTTGGTATACTTTAGATCAATCTCTGCGTTTCTAACTTCCGCTTTAAAGAGAGAAACTTGCGCCTTGGCCTCACCAAGTCCTGCCACAGCATCGTCTAACTCCTGTCGACTGATGGCGTTTTGGCCTACCAGTTTTCTATACCTTTTTGCTAGAGAACTTCGGTTCTTCAAAGTAGCCTTAGCACTTTTTAGGTTGGCCTTGGCCCTTGATAGCGCAGCCTCGTATCTTTCGGGATCTATTTGGTAGAGCTGTTGCCCTTTTTGAACCTCACTTCCCTGTTTGAATAAACGTTTTTGAATTATCCCACTCACTTGGGGTCTTATTTCTGCACTTTTGAATGCGGCAACACGTCCCGGAAGCTCTGTCGTGACAGGAACTTCTCGAGAAACAGCTTTAACAAACTCGACTTCCAAGCTCTGCTCAGGGGGACGCCCCTCGCTTTGCTGTTTTTGAGCTTGCTGATCACAACTTATGTGGAGAATTAAGAAAATAATAAGTAAAAAGCGCTCAAACATATCGCCTCGTCCGCACATTAAAGGATGAATCATACCAGTCTACTTTGTGGTGCCCAAGATTTAGAGTTGGACTGCGGCCAGATAAACTTTGATTTGCGCTTATGCTAGAGCGGGAATAGTTTTTGCATCCTTACAAAGTTAAATACGTGTATAAGGCTAATGAATGCAGGATGAGAAAAAAACTCTTAATAGAGTATGTAAATTAATAGAGGTCTCAATACCTGACTTGGAACTTAATCAAATAAAAGTTCAAAAGAATACTTCCCTGTCTCAGGAACTGGGCATGGACAGTTTGACGCAGGTAGAACTTCTTCACAGAGTGGAAAAAGAATTTGAGACAGGCATCGATCAAGATGATTTTATTGAAATTGACACACCCAGCGATATAGCAAAACTTTTAACCTCCAAGGCCGGCCTAAATAGCATAAAGGTTCCTAGGAGAACAAAAATACAAACGACAGGCGCTAGGTTAGATTGTAAACCAAAATCTCTCCAGCACCTTTTAAAAGTTCGAGCCACCAACTCGCCCGAATCCACATGCCTTCACATTAAAAATGATGATGAGTCCTACTTCGAGATAACCTACATGCTCTTATGGGAGAAGAGTTTGCTATTTGCAAGTTCCATAAAAAAGCGTGGTATCAATTTGGGGGACCGGGTCGCAATTATGCTTCCAACCTCCCCAGAGTATTTTTACAGCTTTCTTGGTGTTTTATTGGCCGGTGGGGTTCCCGTGCCGGCCTATCCTCCCATGAAGAAAGGTCAACTCAAAGAACACCTCAACCGTCATGTAAAAATTTTTAATAATTGCCAGGCACGAGGATTAATTGCAGCGAAAGAGCTTTCCCCATTCCTGGCAGGTTTAAGAACAAAGGCTGATTCGGTTTCTTGGAGTGTGTCTCCCAACCAGTTGGGCAACAAAATAACCGAGAGGACCTTCTCCCCTGAACTTGCAGACCTAGATGACCGAGCGCTAATTCAATACACTTCTGGAAGCACAGGAGATCCAAAAGGAGTAAGTCTTACCCACAGACAGTTGTTTGAAAATATAAAGGCCATGGGAAAAGCACTGGAAATAAGTCAAGAAGACATTGTTGCCAGTTGGCTTCCCCTATACCACGATATGGGTTTAATTGGTGCCTGGATGAGTTCGTTATACTTCGGATGCCCATTAGTATTAATGTCTCCAATTCAATTTATAATTCGCCCCCTTGACTGGCTTTGGATGATTCATCATTTTAAGGCCACGATCTCAGCGGCTCCAAGCTTTGCCTACGAGCTTTGTCTAAAGCGTGCCCAAGAAGATATGCTTGAAGGACTTAATCTCTCATCTTGGAGGGCCGCACTAAATGGTTCAGAGCCGGTTAGCACAGCAACCATCAAGAATTTTCATAAGCAGTTTTCAAAATATGGGTTTAAAAAAGAGGCATTCATGCCTGTTTATGGGCTGGCCGAGAATGCGGTGGGACTTTCATTTACACCCATCAATAGGGGGCCACTTATAACCTGCTTTGACCGTGATAGTCTTATGAAGAAAGGATTTGCAGCACCAGGCACAGAGAGTGGTCCTAGTATTGAGCTACCTTCTTGTGGACGGTCTTTGCCCTCAAACTTGATTAGGGTCGTTGGGAAGAATGGACATACTCTGCACGAAGGGATGGAGGGAGAAATAGAATTTATAGGTCCCTCCACAACTAACGGATACTTTAACTCGCCAAAGAAAAACCAAGAATTATTTCACAACTCTTGGGTCAGGAGTGGAGACTTAGGCTTCTTTTACCAAGGTGAGTTGTATATTAGCGGACGAAAAAAAGACATGATCATTAAGGCCGGTAAAAATATATTCCCGCAGGAGCTAGAGGAAAGAGTTGGAGATCTAAATGGAATCAGAAAGGGATGTGTGGCAGTTTTTGGACTGTCTCCAACCCAAGGCCATGGGGAGGAGAAACTTGCAGTTGTCGCAGAAACAAGGGTTAAGGATAAAAAAACAAGGCAGAAGATAGTTAGCAACATAAAAAGGCTAACATGGAGCTTGCTTGAAACAAGTGCGGATGTAGTCATACTCTCACCTCCCCACACGGTATTAAAAACCTCAAGCGGAAAGATTAGAAGAGCTGCTGTTAAGAATGCCTATCAAGAAGGTCAACTGAGCAAGAACCGGCCGCTCAACGATAAAATTTTTACTCTTGGTAAAAAGGCACTGGCCATGCTTTGGAAATTATACTTAGTCATGGTGGCTTTTTTTATAGGGATCCCTGCTGTTATTTTAATAAAGCTCGTGCCTGAGAAACAAAGATGGAAAACTGCCCGGACTGCCATCAAGTTTTTACTATTTGTGGCATTTATAAAAATAGAACGTGAAGTTGCACAAAACAACGTTAGAGCGCCTTTAATATTTGTATCCAATCATAGAAGTTTTTTGGACCCATTTCTTCTTTTTGCGCACCTCGAAACTCCTGTTGTATTTCTTGCTAAGAAAGAACTGTCACATAATTATCTAGTTCACTCCCTTCTCAGTTCTTTTGGCACATTGTTTGTTGATCGTGAAAATCCCACAAGTGCCTTAAAGACTCTAAGACAAGCTAAACAGATCTTAAAAGACTCTGGAAAATCACTATGTTTTTTCCCGGAAGGAAGGATTGCTCCTTCAAATGATCTAATTCGCTTTCGCTCCGGCGCATTCGACCTTGCCGCAGATTTAGACGTTTGCGTTGTTCCAGTCGTAATAATAGGAAGTGAGCACGCTTTCTCAAAAGAGACTTTCTGGCCAAGGCCACGCATAACCATTTCAATTAAAATCTTAAAGCCCATAAGTCCCCCTAGGGATAAAACCCTACCAACATGGGATAGGGTTTCTTGGTTAAAAAACCAGTCTAAAGAGGAAATGTTCAAAGGCCTGAATTCCACTTCATCGGGAACAAGTTAGAAATAACTACAGTTTGAAACTTTTATGCCTTCTCATTTTCTGAGTAAAACCTAAGCTCATAAGCGTAGACAGGTGCATGTTGGGATTTTCACTCAGTCTTTTCTTCATAAGTAGAATCATAATATTAATATGATCAAGACTGGGGTATTTTTGAAATACCTCATTATAGTTTTTAACATCTATTCGATGAGACCAAAGATCGGCCACATCAATGCCCGCTCCATAGTGTAAGTACTTAAGCTCCTTACTCTTATTCTCTGCTTGTCCCACGGCATCATGAAGAAGTATCATTTCATGTAAAATTTCTAATTCCTTCTTGTTAAACGTGTCTTTGCAATGGCCACAGGCCTCGTCTGCGCCTACGACCTCAAATGTGGTGCCAGTGCAATTTCTCATGAGTCCTAAATCATGGAGGAGCGAACCTGCGAAAAATACTTCTTCATCCACTCTCTCTCCTGCAATGGACATCATTATCTTTCCAAACGAATAACTTCTAAGTCCATGATTAAAAAGTGCTGGATGATTCAAATCCTTTGCCAACTTCAAAATGTTTGAAACCCTATCGCTTTTTGGAATCTCCCAATCTTTCACACTGATGTATCCTCCCCTACTAGACCCCAGGAGCTTTTTTGCCTTATAAAATGTTTCATGAACCTCATGCTTTACCAGATTTTTAATTAGCCCACACTTGCTTGGCGCTTTTAATGCTTTCATTCCAACTCCTTTTTCTATGCATTTTAGAAAAATCTTGACCAAAAAGGCATTGGCATATACGACATATTCTATGCAAAACACGCCAATAGATTTACATATTTTAGATTTCAAGGGCTCACTTCAAAGTGTGCCCTTTACCTTTAAGGATCACTTTGAAATCGCGCAAAAGATTATTTCAGGTTTTGAGTTTCGCTTAAGTTTGGAATCAGAGACTCCAAGGAAGTCGGCCAGAAAGGGAGCTTATTTACTTATTCCCCCCACCCTTGCACCATCCCCCCCAACAAAGCGTGAGGCCTCTCTTATAAAATCATATCTTAGTAAAGGAAAAGTAATCGCCTGCTGTGGAGGAGTTATAAAGTTAGCGCACTTAGGTGTGTTAGATGATAAAGAGGTGACTTCTCATTGGATGTTTCAAGAATCGTTGAAGAGAAATTTTCCAAGGGTCAGGCCATCACTTCACAAAACTTTGGTTCAAGATCAAAACATCATCACCACCGGTGGTATCCAAAGCTATTTAGATGTTATTTGTTTCATCGTTAAGAGTACAATGGGTACAGCAGCGGCACGAAAGTACAACCAATTTGTCCAAGGTTATGGTGTTAGAGATTTTCAAATACCCACAATTGAAAAGAAAGAAACGGAGCTAGAGAAATTGTTTAAAGTGTTCGACAGATACAGATCTGAGGAGCTTCATTTAAAGTTCATGGCAAATGAGCACAATATGAGTACTAGAAGCTTTCAAAGACACATAAAGCTTAACTACAAAATCAATTTGAGGAAAGCACTAAAGGAGTATCGCATCCAGAAGATTAAATCTTTACTGGAAAAAGGTTTTCCCATCAAACAGATTTCACACGAAGTTGGTTTCCAGGACGACGTAAGTCTAAGACGTTTTTTTAAACAAGAATTCAAGATGCCAATATCTGAGTACAGAAAACTCCTACAGTTAATCTAAAGTTAAGATCAAAGCCCTTTACTCTTAGAACTACATAGATGGCAAGCGACATGCATAAGGAGGTGATCATACCTTCGTACAAGGAGGAGATGGCCCTACGAGGAATTCAGAAATGTTATCACTTTCCACAAGTCTGCTTTTGATCTTACTTATAGCTTCCTGCTCAACTAGCGTTCGTTGTCCTCAGTCAAGGCCTTCTAAGCAATTTGCTTTAATTGATCATGGCAAGCATGCAAGCCTAGTTCTTCCCGTTAAAGATGGTAAGCTTATTCGTTATGTCTACGGAGATTGGAGCTATTACGCTTTGAATGATACTAGTCTGCTTTCAGGTATTAAGGCCCTTCTATGGCCAACAGAGTCCGCCATTGGGATGATGAGTTTGCCTGGCCCTATAAGTAAAAAAAATATAACTGAACAGCTTAAGGTCGGAATTGAGAATAGTTACATTTTAAATGCCCATCCAGAAGCTATTAGGAAGTTAAATCAAAGCTTGAACGCACTTTTTTTGAAACACTCAGACAAGATGATCTATAACTCTAAATATGATTTGAACTTTGTACCGCTAGGCCGTGCTTATTGGATCTTCAATAACTCAAACCAAAAGACAGCTTCGTGGATTGAGGAGCTCGGCTGCGAAGTTAAAGGCCTAACTCTTTCATCCTCTTGGCGGGTGCTTGATCCGTAGTGGGCACCATTCATTCAGGCACTTGCCAATGGATAAAAATAAAAAGTCTCTGCCTTAACATACAGAGACCTATTCGTTGGAAATATCATCTTAGGAAAAGACCAAGAAGGCTCTAAAAGCTATTTTTTAATACAAAGAGCTTCCAAGGAATATCCTTGTCCAAATCCAATATATTTAGAACCACTTTCAGCATATGCAGTCCCAACAGAACCATTCTGATTTGGTGCTTTCAGCGTAAGTACAAGAGGACTCTCTCCACCATCGCGTTCGTTGCTAATAGAAATTGCCCATGGCATAACTTCAGGTCTAGTATCCCATCTGTGTTCGGGCTCTTGCTCTCTGCCAAATAGAGTTGATCTATTGGCATCAACTGAAACAACAATGTTGTTAACACCTACAGTTGCTGTCTCATTATCTAAATTTGTAAACTCACCTCTTACACTGCAGGAGTATTTGTCGGCAGAAAAGGCCGAAATGCTTGTAAGTGCTAGTAAACCGATTAATAGTGTTTTCATCATAATCTCCTAGTTTTAAAGAATAATCTTTGTTTTCTCTATTCAATTCTTAAAATTTAAGCTCTCGCCCGCGAAACATTCTAAATACCACTTAAATTGCTTCCCAGACCTAAGTGAAATGAAACTTACCACAGATAAACGCACTGTAGCAAATCTAATAAATAATCAAGTAAAACTTATATGAAAATCAGAATTCTATGAGGTGATAAAAGTGAAGAATTTTTCATCAAGAAGAACCACTTAAATATATAAATACCACCTAAAGTCTTTAGGTGATATTTACAAGGAGCCGACTTCTTAAAATAATTTCATGTGCTCACACCCAACCTATTTCGAGCATTGACAAAGTCATTTTAAGATTAAAGCTTTATACTTTCAGCTAATTTGAAGTCTTTCTGGTTAAACTAGTTCGTATAATTATACAGAGGAACTACTGCTCCGTTTATAATTTCAAACAACATGACTCCCTTGTCTCCACTTTCAGCGTGCCATTCAAAAAGACATCTATTGTTATCATTATGGGTAGTACAAGAAATTCCCATATCTACCACTTCAACTTTGGAAATATCTCCTGCTATATGACTAGTTGAAATGTACTCTTCTATTTTCTTTGCTTCTGCATAATTTAAGGAGTACTTACCACTTTCTTTGATATTCAAAGATTTTCCATTAACATTTCCAGAAGTTGAATTTGCCGAAAATGACAGCACTAATAGGAAACTAAAAAAAATTGCTTTCATGCTATTCTCCACTGATTTGAAACATAAATGGTTAAAGTGAAACCGTTTTTATGGTTTCTTCGTTTTGTTAAAAAAATCATTAAACCGTGATTTTAAAGACGATCTTTCGTGATCGAAGTAGATTTTATTTCAAGTTTTATGCCTTTATAAACAGAGACTTGTTCGTTACCCAGTATTAAGTGAGCTCAAATCTTACTTTTCTATGCACTTAAACGTATCATTACCTTCAGCAGAGCTACGCATTACTAATCCAAAACCATCATTAGTTTTAGCAAAGCTGACAAAATATTTATCTACAAATCTTTCACCTTCTATAATTGCCAGAAACTCTGTTACTAAGAGATCGTTTTCACATGTTGATTCAGCAATAATTCTCATTGGTGATTCTGAGCTCTGAGGCTTATCAGAAATAACTATTTTTCCGATAACCGCAGTATAGCTAACAGTATTATCTGCATTAATCACTATAGAGTACTCAAGTCCATCGGAAGAACTGTGTTGTGCAATCTCGACTTCGAGATTTTCACCGCAAGTATACTCACCTTCTAAATTGGGGCATGCATAGCTTAATGTGCTAAAAAAACTAATCATTATAAGAACGCCAATTTTTTTCATGTAAACCGCCTTTTCATTTAAGTAACGATTAATATCAAAATCGTGTTTATTATTTCTCTGTCTTTTTATTCGTGGTCAGGAAAGCAGTCTTTCTCGATCAAACGTTATGTTTTTTATTTCTAAGCTTTTGGAGTGAACCCCGTTGGTTGGACAGATCTTCGGGCACTTTCTGAAC